>Ga0316603_10000952_pt1 | contig 14960 bp, 15 predicted proteins | sample OWC_soil_day10_n_FD_207649 | JGI IMG/M metagenome (GOLD analysis project Ga0316603, IMG submission 207649) | Wetland soil microbial communities from Old Woman Creek delta, Ohio, United States - OWC_soil_day10_noCT | ecosystem: Environmental > Terrestrial > Soil > Wetlands | place: USA: Ohio... | reverse complement strand
ATGCCCGCCCCGACGATTTCCTTACAAGCGGTAGTGCAGCTGCAGGATCGTGTACGCGCCGGGGTCGCCGCCCTTGCCGAGACCGATCGACTCGTAGCGCGAGTTCAAGACGAGCTCGATGTGCGACGTCGTGAAGTAGTGCAGGTTGAGATCGACGCCGGTGCGCTCGTTCTCGCCGATGCGGACGTTCGGATCGTAGTGACCGACGCCGACGTCGACCATCATGAACTCGCCGAGCATGCGCGTCAGCAGCAAGTAACCGACGAAGGCCTTCGGCGCGCCGCGTCCCTCCGGCGAATCGACGAGCTGGTTGACGAACTGGAGCTCCGCCTGCACGAGCAGGTCGGCCGGCTCGACGTAGAGCTTGCCCGTGACACCGCCGCGGTAGCGCTTGTCGTCCTTGCTGATCTCGGCCATGGCCTCGGCGCCGATCGCGAGCGTCTCGGTCGGGCGGTACTCCATGTACGCCGCGCCGCCGCTGTAGTGCTCGACCGAATCGATGATCGGGTCTTTGATGAAGCCGGTGACGTGCGCTTCGAACTTCGGATCGATGTACTCGGCCGCGACGCCGTAGGTGTCCGCGAACAGCGCGGTGCCGCCGTAGCGCCGCGTGTAGACCGTGTGCTCGGCGAGCCGCAGGCCGAACACGGGCATGAACCGGCCCGCGCGCACGTAGAGGCCTTCGTTCTCGCCTGGCTTCTGCTGCCACATGAAGTAGTGCTCGCGCGACCACACGGACGTCGCGGCCTCGTTGCCGACCGTCGACGGCCGCGGCCCGAAGTTGAAGTGGAGCGAGAACGCCTTGGCGAACGTCGCGGCGCCGTAGAGCTCGATCTGCATCGGGAACGCGGCGATCGCGTTCTCCGGCGTCTTCAAGTAGCCGGCGGCGCCGCGCAGATCGCCGCCGAGGACGAGCCAGTCGGGCGTCGGGATCTTGCCGTACATGAACTCGGGCGCCGTCCCGAACTGCGACACCGCCTCCGCGACGGCGTAGCCGTTCTCGCTGAGCAGATTGCCGCCCGCCGGCGACAGGTGGCAGGCCGTGCACGTCGTATCGCGGGAGAGCTGGTACTGCGGGTACGCGTCGGCGACCCCCGTGACCACGACGAGCGTGATGATCGAGAGAAAGAGCGTCCTCACGGGCAATCCTCCGCCGTCGCGGTCGACGGATCGGGCAGGCCCGGCGCGCCGATCATGATCCAGTCGCGCAGGAGCGCGCGGTCGACCTCGGGCATCGGCTGGTCGTAGGGCATCCGCTTCACCGTCCGGACCAGCACCTGGTCGATGAACGAGCCGTCGGGATCTCCCGGAATCACGTCCTGCTGCGCGACGATCGTCTCGCAGGCCTTCGTGACCGTGTCGTAGGCGCGGTTCGCCTCCTGACGGAACGACGAGTGGCACTGCGCGTTACCGCAGTACGGCTTCAGGACCGCCGACGTGATGTAGTCGAGCGTCCGCGGGCGATCATCCTCGCTGGGATCGACGCCGCAGGCCGCGAGCAGCAAGGCCGCGACCAAGACTGTGCGATGCATGCGCGGACGATAACGAAAGCCGCTACGAAGATCAGGCTTTCAGCCGATCTCTGATCGGCCGAAGCGCGATTGCCATTCGCCGTGGCTACTTCGACTTCGAAGCGCGCACGCGGCGGAGCGTCGAACCACCGGACACGGACGACCGCGACAGCGCGCGGTGCGCGATGCGCGGCGGTGCCGTCGGCCGGCGCATGCGGCGCGAGACCGGCGGCGGCGGGGGCGCGACGCGATACATCAACGCGTCGCGGATCTCGCTGCGCAGGACGAGGCGCATTCCGGACCAGGTGGCGTCGATCGAGCAGACGCGGTTGATGACCATGCCGGCCGCGAGCGCGATGCTGCGGACGACGTCCTCCGAGACGCCACAGCCGCGGCGGGTACGCCACGCGACCCAGAAACCTCCCTCGGGGTGGAGGCGATTCGCGACGTCACCGAACCGGCGCTCGAGGTCCTCGAGCGAGTCGACGAACAGCACCACGACATCGACCGGCGGCAGGCGAAGATCGTGCGTGATCCGCACGTCGTCCTGTTCGAGGTGACGTTGCACGCTGCCCGGAGCATTGAGCAGACAGACCTTGTGGCCAGCCTTGATCCCCAGCTTCTTTGGCAGCGGTGTTCCCGGGTACCCAGCCATGACCTCGGCATAATGCAGTGCTCGCCCGAGAGGTCAAACAGGAAGGCCAAAACTTCTTTTAAGTTACTGTGATCGTTCACGTTCGGTGTGATCTGCGTGCTCCCGTGTTTTTGTAAAGAGAGCCACGAAACCGGGTGTCCATTTCCGGTCAATTCGGGGCCTTCTCGAATACTCGTGCTCCCGTTGGGTGGTCGTCTTGACATTGGCGCTCGGGTCCTTCAACGAGGGGACGCTTCATGCCGCATGGCCTCCTGCTCATCAACCTCGGCACCCCCGATGAACCCACTACGCCGGCGGTCCGCAGATACCTCCGCGAGTTCCTCAGCGACCCGCGCGTCGTCGACATCAACGCGGTGGGTCGTGCGCTCCTGCTCAACCTGATCATCCTTCCGACGCGCCCGGCCAAGAGCGCCGCGGCGTACCAGTCGATCTGGGATCCGGTTCGCGGCTCGCCGCTCCTCTATCACTCGCAGGATCTCGAGACGGCCGTGCGCGAGAAGCTCGGGAGCGGTTGGTGCGTCGAGCTCGGCATGCGCTACGGCAAGCCGTCGCTCGCCGACGCGCTCGCGAAGCTCGAAGCCGCGAAGGTCGATCGGATCGTCGTCCTCCCGCTGTTCCCGCAATACGCGACGTCGTCGACGGGCACGGCCATCGCGCGCGTGATGGAGCTCGCGACCTCGCGCTGGAACGTGCCGGCGCTCGACTTCGTGCCGGCGTTCTTCGACGACCCCGGCTTCTTGGGCGCGTTCGCCGCGGTGGCGAAGCCGGCGCTCGCGGAGGCGAAGCCCGATCACGTGCTGTTCTCGTTCCACGGCCTGCCGGTGCGCCAGATCCAGAAGACGGACATGACCGGCAAGCACTGCTTCGCGAGCGACGCCTGCTGCGACACGCTCGAGAACCAGAACTGCTACCGCGCGCAGTCGTTCGCGACCGCGCGCTCGCTCGCGGCCCGGCTCGGGCTGTCGCCGGAGCAGTACACGATCTGCTTTCAGTCGCGGCTCGGCAGGACGCCGTGGATCCAGCCGTTCACCGACGTCGAGATCGATCGGCTCGCGAAGGCGGGCAAGAAGCGGCTCGCCGTGCTGTGCCCCGCGTTCGTCGCCGACTGTCTCGAGACGGTCGAAGAGATCGGGATTCGCGCGAAGGAGCAGTTCAAGCACGCTGGCGGCGAGGACCTCGTGCTCGTGCCGTCGCTCAACGCGACGCCTGCCTGGGTCGATGCCGTCGTCGCGATCGCGGAGCGCCACGCGGCGCGCAAGTCCCTGCCGCTCGCGCGCTGACTGGTAAGGTCCCGCGCATGAGCGTGCTCCGCGAAGTCTACGGCGACCTCTTGATCGTGCGGCCGCCCGTGCCCGCGACGACCAACAAAGCCGGCGCGAACTACAAGAGCGAGGTCACGCACCTCGACTACTCGCCGCGCCGCGCGTACGACGAGTGGCTCCAGATCCTCGACGCGATCGTCGCGTGCGGTGGTGACGCGCTCTATCAATTCGAGGCGGCCGACGATCCGTTCCTCGATCACGCCGCGCTCGAGGTCGATGCGAGTGGAGCGATCCACCCGGCGGGCTCCCAGGAGACGCTCGGCAACCTCGACGACGTGATGACCGGCCGCGTGTTCGCGGCGAACGGACCGTGGGTCGCGATGCAGCGCGGCGCGCTGCGTGCCGTGATGCCGAACATGCTCGCGCATCGCCGCCGCGAGGGCGACTACTACCGCGCGCTGCTGTCCGCGATCGATCCCGACGTCGAGATCGTCGACAACCCGCACCGCTGGGAAGGCATGGCGGACGTCGCGACCGTCGGCGAGCGCGTCGTGCTGACGTATGCGGTGCCCGGCCACTACGATCGAGAGACGACGCCGAAGAGCGAGCGCAGCTCGCGCGCGGGCGTCGCGTTCGCGGCTGACTTCGTCGGCGTACCGGAGGACGCGCGGATCTACGTCGAGCTCGTCTATCCACACTTTCACGGCGACACGGTGCACTTCGGCGCGCGCCCGAGGAATCGCGAACCCGTGCTCGTTCACTACGCGGGCGGCTTGTTTCACGACGGCAGCGAGGTCGTGAAGCGCGCGCTCGGCCGAGACCGGATCGTCGAGATCACGCGCGACGACGCCGTCGAGCAGTACGCCGGCAACTCGCGCCAGGTGCGCGACGGCGTGCTCGTTCCCGATGGTGTTTCGGATCGCTTCGTCGCCGATCTCGATCGCCTCGGGCTGGCGGTGCATCGCGTGCCGCTGTTCGAGCTGTTCGGCAAGGCAGGAGGTGGTCCCGCCTGTGCGACGCTGTATTTGCCGCAGGGACTCGTCGTCCCGGCCGCTTCACCACTGCGCTACTCCACGACGCGGGATCTCGTGCGCGCCCGCCGCGTGCGAATTCCAGAGACACTTCGCGTTGATCCCGCGTACTTCGCCGGCAAACCGCGCGGCTAAACGGGGCCGTATAGAAGTGATCGGAGGAAGTACGAAAGTGTCGCAAGCGGTGGAAATCGTTTTCCAGAGCCGATAGAACCGGAGGCACTTACGAGATGGGCCGTGCCGCTCTCTGCAGGGGGTGGAGGCCAGGACACTACAAAGGATCGCATCTCATGAATCGCTTGGTACGACCCACCCTTGCTGCCGCGCTCACCGCGGCCTTGTTCACGCCAGCGTTCGCAGAGGTCGAGGTCGGCGGCACCGCCGGCGTCCACGTCTTCAGCGATACCAGCGAGCTCGGCGTCAACGACAGCCCGGCCGCGGACTCGCAGCGCAACTCCGCGCTGTTCGGCCTGCGCCTCGGCGTGTTCTTCGGCCCGCTCCTCGGCGTCGAAGGCGAGCTCGGTCTGATTCCTAGCGAGGGACGCGATCAGGTCTACGACATCTGGAACCTCACCTACCGCGCGCACGTCGTCGCGCAGTTCCGTGCGGCGAACCCGGCGAACAAGCTGATCCCGTTCGTCCTCCTCGGCGGCGGCGCGATCCAGGTCGTCTCGACCGACGGTGAGGACAAGGCGAACCCGATCCTCAAAGACACCGACGAGATGCTCTACCTCGGCGTCGGTGCGAAGTACCGCGTCGACAACGGCTGGGGCCTCCGCCTCGACGCTCGCCTCATGTTCGTCCCGGCGAGCGTCGACAGCGACGACATGCCGAACGACGGCTTCACGCAGGACTACGAAGTCCTTCTCTCGATCTACAAAGAGTTCGGCCGCAAGAAGGTCGAGAAGGTTGTCGAGCCGCCGCCGCCCGATCTCGATCCGGACAAGGACGGCATTCTCGGCGACGCCGACAAGTGCCCGACCGAGCCCGAGGACAAGGACACGTTCCAAGACGAAGACGGCTGCCCCGATCCGGACAACGACGGTGACGGCATCGCCGACGCGACCGACAAGTGCGCGATGGAGCCCGAGGACAAGGACTCCTTCCAAGACGACGACGGCTGCCCCGATCTCGACAACGACGGCGACGGCATCCCCGACGCCGCCGACAAGTGCCCGATCGAAGCCGAGGACAAGGACTCGTTCGAAGACGACAACGGCTGCCCGGATCCGGACAACGATCAGGACGGCGTCCTCGACCCGCAGGACAAGTGCCCCGATCAGCCCGAGACCAAGAACGGCTTCCAGGACGAAGACGGCTGCCCCGACGAGATCCCGGCGCAGCTGAAGAAGTTCACCGGCGTCATCGCCGGCATCAACTTCAAGGTCAACAGCGCCGACCTCCTCCCGGCGTCGAACACCACGCTCAACAAGGCGGTCGCGGTCCTCAAGGAGTTCCCGGACCTCAAGCTCGAGATCCAAGGCCACACCGACGACCAGCCGCTCAAGAAGGGTGGCAAGTTCGCCGACAACCAGGCGCTCTCGCAAGCGCGCGCCGAGTCGGTCAAGGCGTACTTCGTCAGCAAGGGCATCGAAGAGGGTCGCCTCACGGCGGTCGGCTACGGTGACCAGCAGCCCGTCGAGGCGCCCGCCGGCCTCAAGGGCGGCAAGCTGAACGCCGCGCGCGCGAAGAACCGCCGCGTCGAGTTCAAGCTCGTGAGCGCGCTGACGGCGCCGTCGCCCGCGCCGACGCCCGCCGCGCCCGCGCCCGCGCCCGCGCCCGCGCAGCCGGCGCCGAAGCAGTAGTCGCTCGTCGACTGCTGACCGACGAGGTCCGCTGCGGCGGGCCTCGTTTCATTTTCGGCGCCCGTCACGCCGGCGTGATACGAACGCGCCGTGGTGCTGCCCAAGGAGCTTCTCGATATCCTCGTGTGTCCGCAGTCGAAGGCGCCCCTGCTCTACTTCGCGCGCGGCGAGAAGGACGATGACGAGGCGAGCGGATTCCTCGTCTGCCCGACGTCGCGGCTGCGGTATCGCATCGAGTCGGGGGTGCCGGTGATGCTGGTCGAGGAAGCGACGGAGCTCCCGGTCGAAGCGGTCGAGCGGCTCGTAAGTCGTGCGCGAGACCTTGGTATTGCGACGACCGGCGCCGGTCGCTGACGCCGCCGGCGCGCGCATTCGTGCGGTGTTTGAGAGAATTCACGTGATTTAGCGGCGTTACACCCAAGAAGGGTCTTGACGTAGTTTGCTAATGGCGGTAGATCGCCGGTTCCTTCACGGAGCCTTACCGTCGTGCTGAAGTCGCTATCGATCTTCACGGGCAACGCGAATCGCGCCCTGGCCGACGAAATCTGCAAGTTCGTCGAGATTCCGCTCGGGCGCGCAGATGTCACGCACTTCTCGGATGGGGAGATTTATGTGGAGGTCGGGGAGAACGTGCGCGGCGTGAACTGCTTTGTGGTTCAGCCGACCTGCTCGCCCCCAAACCAGTCGCTGATGGAAGTGCTGATCATGATCGATGCGCTCAAGCGCGCGTCGGCTGGCAGCATCGTCGCGATCATTCCCTACTTCGGCTATGCGCGGCAGGATCGCAAAGCGAAGCCGCGTACGCCGATCACGGCGAAGCTGGTCGCGAACCTGATCACCGCGGCCGGTGCGGATCGCGCACTCGCGATGGATCTCCACGCGGGTCAGATCCAGGGCTTCTTCGACATCCCGTTCGATCACCTATACGCGATGCCGGTCTTGATCGAAGAGCTGCGCGTGCTCGGGTTCGGTGGCGAGGGAACGGTCGTCGTGTCGCCGGATGCAGGCGGCGTCGAGCGCGCGCGCGCGTTCAGCAAGCGGCTCGGCGCGGGCTTGGCGATCATCGACAAGCGACGCCCCGCGCCGAACGTGTCGGAGATCATGAACATCGTCGGTGACGTTCGCGGCAAGAAGACCGTGATCGTCGACGACATCATCGATACCGCGGGTACGCTCACGAATGCGGCCCACGCGATCATCAACGCCGGCGCGCAGAGCGTGTCGGCGTGCGCGAGTCACGCCGTGTTCAGCGGGAAGGCGGTGCAACGCATCACCGATTCGCCGCTGCAGCACGTCGTCGTGACGAACACGATCCCGCAGTCCGACGAGGGTGCGGCGTGTCCCAAGGTTCGTGTAAAGAGCGTCGGTCGTCTCCTCGGCGAGGCGATCAAGCGCATCCATCACGGTGATTCGATCAGCTCGTTGTTCGTGTAGAGACCCTCAGGAAGAGAAGAGAACGTCATGGAAGTCGGAAAGCTCACTGTCTCGCTTCGCGATAAGACCGGTCACAAGGGCGCTGCCCGCCAGCTGCGTGCGACCGGCAAGGTTCCAGGGGTCTGCTACGGCGCCTCGCCCGACGGCAAGATCGAGCCACTGTCGATCGTCGTCGACGTCAAGGCGCTGCGTGCCGCGCTCGATCCCGTTCGCAAGCACAACACCGTCATCAACCTGACGATCGAAGGCGGCGCGAAGGCGCAGACGCTCCACGCGCTCGTCAAGGACTACCAGCTCGATCCGATCCGTCGCGACATCACGCACGTCGACCTGATCGCCGTCGACCCGAACAAGGAAGTCGTCTCGACGGTTCCGCTCGAATTCAACGGCAAGCCGAAAGGCGCGATCGACGGCGGCCAGATCCGCATCGTCCTCCGCAACCTCGAGGTTCGCGCGAAGCCGTCCGACATTCCGGTCAAGCTGCCGGTCGACGTCTCGCCGCTCGAGATCGGCGACGTCATCCACGTCAGCTCGATCGGGCTGCCCGCCGGCGTCACGGCCGTCACCGGTCGTGACCTCGCGGTCGTGACGTGCGCGGCGCCGGAAGAGGAGAAGGTCGCGGTGGTTGCCGAGGGCGCGGCTCCGGCCGAAGGCGCGGCGGCTGCTCCGGCGGCAGGCGCGGCGGCTGCTCCGGCGGCGGGCGCGAAGGATGCGAAGGCGGCTGCTCCTGCTGGGAAGGATGCGAAGGCTGCACCGGCTGCAAAGCCGGCCGCGAAGAAGTAACGCCTCCTCTCGCACCCGCGACGCTCATGTTCGCGCCAACGACCATCGCGCTTCACGGCCGATGGTCGTCGTGTTTTCGTGCAGGTGGTGTGTCGTGACGTGGCTCGTCGTGGGGCTCGGCAATCCCGGCGCGAAGTACGCGCGCAATCGCCACAACATCGGCTTCATGGTCGTCGACGAGCTCGCGCGCAAGCACGGCTTGCCGGCGTGGTCCACGAAGCTCGGCGGCGAGGCGACCAGCGGCATCGTCACGACGGAGCGTGGGAGAGAGCGCGCGCAGCTGCTCAAGCCGATGGAGTTCATGAACCTGTCGGGCTTCGCGGTGCAGCGCACGGCGGCGTTCCACAAGATCGGGGTCGAGACGATCCTGGTCATCCACGACGAGATCGACCTGCCGTTCGGCACCGTGCGACTCAAGAGCGGCGGCGGGCACGGGGGGCACAACGGCCTGCGATCGATCCAGGAGCAGCTGGGCGACGCCAAGTTCGCTCGGCTGCGGATGGGGGTCGGCCGGGACCCGAACGCGCCGCCGGGGAGCAAAGACGCGGCCGGCTGGGTCCTGTCCGACTTTCCTTCAGCGCAGCAGCGGGCCGTCGACCAAATGATCGCGGCGGGTTGCGAGGACATCGAGTGCGTCCTCGCGAAGGGCATCGGACCGGCGATGAACCAGCACAACGCACGCGCGCCGATCACGTAGCGCTCGGCGACAAACCTTGATATAGACCCGCCCCTACCTCGCTCCTGGCTGCCTCCAGGGGCTTCACACCCAAGAGGACGACACATGGCACGTCTGCAGAGTCTGAGTGACACGCCGAACACGGCGCGCGAATACGAGACCATCTACATCTTGCGACCCAACACGCCGAACGAAGGCGTGGCCGAGGTGAACACCCGCATCCGCGGAATCATCGAGAACATGGGCGGCAAGATCATCAAGGTCGACAACTGGGGCAAGCGCCGCTTGGCCTACGAAGTCGCCAAAGAGCGCAAGGGCATCTACCTCTACTGGCAGTACCTCGCGACGCCGGGCGTGGTCGAAGAGACCGAGCGCAACCTGCGCATGCTCGATTCGGTGATCCGCTACCTGAGCGTGAAGGTCGACGAGAACATCGACGTCAGCGCGCGTCCGTCGGAGATCGACGAGACGTCGTACGAGAAGGCGGCGCAGACCGCGGCCGACGAGGAGGACCTGTTCCTCTCGCGCGGTGGCGACGAGCCGTCGCTCGGTGACGACGAAGACGACTACATGAGCGATGACTTCGATGACGTCCCGGTCTCGAACCCCACCCCGCCGATCGTCGAGGACAAGGAGTAACCCATGTCGACACGTATGGACGCACCTGATGAAGGACTCGATCGCGACGGCGATGATCGCCGCGGTGGCAAGGGCGGACGCGGCGCGGTTCGCCGCAAGCTCCTCTCCGACGAGATCGTCGCGAAGATCGACTACAAGAACCCGCAGATCCTGCGGTCGTTCGTTACCGACCGCGGCAAGATGATCCCGCGCCGCATCAGCGGTGCGAGCGCTCGCCAACAGCGCGTCATCTCGACGGCGATCCGGCGCGCGCGCATGCTCGCCCTCCTGCCGTTCTCGGTCACGGGAGACTAGTCATGCCGATGCAGGTCATTCTTACCCAAGACGTTCCCAACCTCGGCAAGGCCGGCGAGCTCGTCAGCGTTCGCCCGGGCTACGGCCGCAACTACCTCGTCCCCCGTGGCTTCGCCGTGAGCGCGACGGTTCGCAACAAGAACCGCCTCGACCACGAGAAGGCGCTCATCGAGAAGCGCGTCGCCAAAGAGCGCGCGTCGGCGACCGAGCTCGCGGGCCGCATCAACGGCATCACGCTGCAGTTCGAGCGCATGGTCGGTGAAGACGAGAAGCTGTTCGGCTCGGTAACGAACCGTGACATCACGGAGCAGCTGAAGAAGGCGGGCATCGACATCGATCACCGCTGGGTCACGCTCGACGCGCCGGTCAAGGCGCTCGGCAAGTACGAGACGACCGTTCGGCTCGCGGCTGGCGTGCTCGCGAACCTCAAGTTCTGGGTCGTCGGCAAAGACAAGTAGTAGTTTTTCTCGTCGAGAAATTCGCGTCGAAGGTCGCAAGCCTTCGACGTTTTTTCGTTTCGGGTCTCCGGAGCATCAGACCGATTCTGTAGAGTGACGCGATGGCCCGCGACCGCCGAGTGCTACCGCACAACCTCGATGCCGAGGCATCGATCTTGGGCGGCATCATCCTGCGCAACGACGTGCTGTCGCACCTCGACACGCTCGAGGTCGACGACTTCTACGACATGAAGCACAAGATCGTGTTCGGCGCGATCCGTGCGCTCGAAGCCGCGGCCAAGCCGATCGACGTCGTCACGCTCGAGAACGAGATCGAGAAGCAGGGCAAGCTCGACGCGATCGGCGGCATCGCGTTCTTGGGCGATCTCGCGCTGCGCGTCCCGACCGCCGACAACGTCGTCACCTACGCCGAGATCGTCAGCGACAAGAACCAAGCTCGCAAGCTGATGCTCGCGTCGAGCGAGATCGCGGAGAAGGGCTACGAGGACAACCTCGAGGTTCGCGACTACCTCGACGACGCCGAGGCGAAGATCTTCGAGGTCACGCAGCGCAAGGACAAGGCCGGTCCCGAGCCGCTCAAGGGCCTCGTCAAGAAGGTGTTCTCCTCGCTCGACGAGCGCTTCAAGTCGAGCGACGGCATCACCGGGGTCCCGACGGGCTTCAACGACCTCGACCAGAAGACCGCGGGGCTCCAGCCCACAGAGCTCATCATCCTCGCGGCGCGTCCCGCGATGGGCAAGACGTCGTTCGCGCTCTCGCTCGCGCAGAACGCGGCGACGAGCGGCGCGTGGCCGTGCCTCGTGTTCTCGCTCGAGATGTCGTCGACGCAGCTCGCCGAGCGCATGCTGTGCAGCGAGGCGCGCGTCGACTCGTCCGCGCTCCGCCGCGGCCAGCTCCAGCGCCAGGACATGACGAACCTGACGTACGCCGCCGCGACGCTGTCGAAGGCGCCGATCCTGATCGACGACACGCCCGCGCTCTCGTTGCGCGAGCTCCGCGCGCGCGCGCGGCGCTTCCGCTCGAACAAGGAGCTGTTCGCCGGCAAGAAGACGGGTCTGATCGTCGTCGACTACCTCCAGCTCATGCGCGGCTCGCCGCAGGCGGCGAAAGCATCGCGCGAGCAAGAGATCAGCGAGATCTCGCGCGGCCTCAAGGGGCTCGCGAAGGAGCTCGACATCCCGGTGCTCGCGCTCTCGCAGCTGAACCGATCACTCGAGCAGCGCACCGACAAGCGCCCTCAGCTCTCCGACCTCCGCGAGTCGGGCGCGATCGAGCAAGACGCCGACGTCATCATGTTTATCTACCGAGACGTCGTCTACAACAAGGAAGCCGAGAACCCGCACATCGCGGAGGTCATCATCGGCAAGAACCGCCACGGCGCGACCGGCACCGTCGAGACGCACTTCGAGGGACGGTTCACGCGGTTCGAGAACTTGAGCCACCGCAGCGACGGTCCGCCGGCCGGCTATCGCGAGTAAGCACCCACATGGAGTGAGCGCGAGCGCGCGATCGGGCGCGAGCGCGCGGCGCACTCGCGCAGGTGAGCGGTGGTTTGCGCGGCGCCGAACGGGACGTGAGTGGCGTCGGTTCCGCGAAGCGACGGCGGATCGAGCCGTCGCGAAGGTGCCGCGGACGGTGGCGCGCTGCGTGCTACTCGGAGCACGCATGGACCGCACCTGGCAGTTGTTCACGCAGGCGGCGTGCGCGAGAGACCGGCGTGTCCGCGGGCAAGTGATCGCGCAGCAAGAAGGTCGTGCATCGCGGAGCGGCGCGTTCGATCGGCTCGAGCCCGACGACGGTGACGGCAGTTGTCCTCCGGCAACGCCGGCGAGCCCGCACGTGACGACGACCGCGTGACGTCGCGCGCGACTTCGCGACGCGCCTGGGGCGGCAGGCATGCCATGGTTTGTCGGCTTGGCGAACCGCGGCGGCGTAGTTACGCTCTCGCGCATGAGCGAGCTCGGTCGTGGCCTGCATGATGTCGGGCGCGGGTTCGCGTTTCTGAACAAGCACCCGCGGCTGTGGGGGTGGGTGATCGCGCCGGCGGCGGTGACGCTCGTGCTGCTCGCGGCGCTGATCGTCGTCGTGCTGCGCGTCGCGAACGAGCTCGTCGCCAAGGTCACGTCGTGGCTGCCCGACGCGATCGCGGGCGTCGGCGGCTGGATCGCCTGGGTCGTCGTGCTGGCCGCGCTGATCGTCGGCGGGTTGGTCGTGTTCGTGTCGGTCGCGGGAATCGTGGCGGGCCCGTTCAACGAGCTCTTGAGCGAGGCGGTCGAGGAGCAGGTGACCGGGAAGCCCGGGCCGCCGTTTTCGTTCGGCGCGTTTGTGACGAGCGCGCTGCGCGGGATCGGTCACGGCATCAAGCGCGTGATCGTCGCGCTGCTCGGCGCGGTGCTGCTGTTCGCGATCGGGTTCGTGCCGGTGATCGGGACGATCGCGGCGCTGGTGCTCGGCGCCTACGTCACCGCACGCGGTGCCGCGTACGACTGCTACGACGCCGTGCTGTCGCGTCGAGACCTACCGTACGACGCGAAGACGGCGTACTTGGCCGCGAACCGCGGCAGGACGTTCGGCCTCGGCGCGGGCGTCGCCGGGATGCTGATCGTCCCCGTGCTGAACCTGCTCGCGCTCGGCGTCGGGGCGACCGGCGCGACGCTCGCCGTGCTCGACCAGCAAGCGGCGCACGACCGCTAACCCAGGCTTCATGATTGCGAAATCCGCCGACGCCGCGGGGGCGACGTGTAGGGGAAGCCGTCGACGACGCACACTTGCTCGACCAAATTTCGAACGCGCGAGTAACGACGACCACCAATTCGGCTTCGCTCGCCCGCGACTTCGTCAGCGGCGCTACGTCACGCGCACGTCGGACGCAACGATCTCTTACTTTCCGACGAGGAATCGTCTCGTAAGCGAGACCGCGAAAATCATCATCCTCGATCTTCTCGACGAGGATCGTTAGCGTGGTCGCAATGCCCGTGACTACGCCCGCTATGGGAACGCCGGCGGTGGGTGCACGACGACAGTGGTGCCGATTCGTGCGCCGTCTCGCGACGCGCCCTAGCTCGGAGCTCTCGCTCGTGTACGTACCCGACGGCGCGCATGACCGACTCGTCGTGCTGAAGCGACTGCCGCCCGCCCTCGCAACAGACCCCACCGCCGTCGAGAAGTTTCGCGTCGAAGCACGCATCGCGGCGATGCTCGAGCATCCGAGCATCGTGCGCGTCTTCGAGATCGTCGAGACGCCGAGCGAAGACTTCTACACGATGGAGTACGTGCGCGGCGCCGACATGCGGCAGCTGATGGACGCGCTCGCGAAGCAGAAGCGAACGTTGCCGCTCGACTGCGTCTTGCTGATCGCGATCGAGCTCTGCAACGCCCTCGACTATGCGCACAACCTGACGGACGCGAGCGGGCTGCCCGCACCGATCGTCCATCGCGAGTTGTCGCCTTCGAAGGTCCTGCTCGGCGCCGACGGCACGATCAAGCTCACGGGGTTCAGCGCACCGCCGCTCACACAGACGAGGCCGCGCCGCGCGCGCACCGAGTCGGTCGGATACACGTCGCCCGAGCGCGTGCTCGGCGAGGTGACCGACTCGCGGAGCGACGTGTTCGCGCTCGGCGTGCTGATCTACGAGCTGTCGTCTGGGGAGCGGTTGTTCTCCGACGCTACGACCGAGCACCAGATCATGACGAAGATCGTGCGCGGTGACTTGCCGCGTCCGTCCGAGGTTCGCCGCGGCTATCCACGCGAGCTCGAGTCGATCTTGATGCGTGCGCTCGCCCGCGATCGCAGCGAGCGCTTTCAGAGCGCGGCGGAGCTCCAGCTCGAGCTCGAGACGTTCTTGTGGTCGCGGTGGCCGACCGCATCCACCGTTGCGTTGGCGAAGCTCGTCGACGCGGCATTTCCCTCCGACGAAGCGACCGACCTCGCGACCGGCTCGCGCGAGCTCGAACGCATCGATCCGTTCGCCGCCGATGCCGCACCGCCGAGCGGCGATCCCGTGCTGTGGCTCGGCCCGGTGCCGCTGGCGAAGCCGTACGTACGGGCCGGCGAGGTCACCGCGCCGCGCACCGACACCAAGGAGCTGCGCCGGAACGCCCCGTCGAAGTTCCCCGAGGCTTCCAACGTCGAGGTCGCGCTCGGCGCGCCCGGCCCGAAGGCGCGGCTTCAGGATCTCAAGCGCACGGACGACCGCGCCGCGACCGTCGACGAGCTCGCGATCCCCGTCCAGCAACCCGCCGACGCGCAGGATGTCGAGATCGGGCTCGAAGACGTCGCGACCGCCGCCACGACCTCTGCCGTGCCGCGCCGCAACGCGAACGTGTTGCCACCGTCGGGCCCGGTGCGTGCGCGGCCGATCACCGCGGCGCAGAAGATCCTCAAGAAGCCAGAGGTGCTGCTCGGAACGCCC
>Ga0316603_10000951_pt1 | contig 14961 bp, 15 predicted proteins | sample OWC_soil_day10_n_FD_207649 | JGI IMG/M metagenome (GOLD analysis project Ga0316603, IMG submission 207649) | Wetland soil microbial communities from Old Woman Creek delta, Ohio, United States - OWC_soil_day10_noCT | ecosystem: Environmental > Terrestrial > Soil > Wetlands | place: USA: Ohio... | reverse complement strand
AGGCAAGCACTGAGCCCGCCAAATTGACGAAAGCCATGGCACCAACGGGTTCGTTAGGCGACCGGTGATCGCGCGCACCGTTACGTGCAGGCGATACTGCTTTCGGCGGCCGGACAACAACTTCCGAATGTCAACCTATAGTCGATGCAGTGGGGGGTGTCGGTTCGCCAGCGCACATATGAACCGGCGTCCTGGCCACGGCGGGCCGGATTTCTGGATTGAGAAACGCATCAGACTCGGTCGTCTACGGTTTGTCTTGGGGAACTCTGATGAGGCACAGGGCTTAAGCGGCCGCTCCGGCTAAGGTAGGCGAAATCGGCAGCGAGTACCCGGACGACGCTGCGCAAGCGGTTCGTCATGTTCAAAGCACAGACCAAGTTCGCCGCTCTCACGGACTTTCCGGCCAGGGAGTGAGCGACATCCGCAACACGACTGGAGAATGAAAATGAGTTCGACACATACGCAAACAAGCCGATCGAAAGGGCGACTGTCGCCGCGCACCGGCCGCTTCTTACTTCCCCTCGTGATCGCTGGTGTGACGCTGGCTTCCGGTTGCGCGGGCATGAGCGAGACGCAGCAGACCACCGCGAAGGGCGCCGGCATCGGCGCGGCAGCCGGCGCGGTCATCGGTGGAGTCACGGGCGGCGGCCGTGGCGCTGCGATCGGTGCCGGAGTCGGAGCCGGGGTCGGCGCGCTCGGCGGCTACGTCTGGTCGCAGAGGATGGAAGAGCAGAAGCGCTCGATGGAGCAGGCCACGAAGGGAACGGGCGTCGAGGTCACGCAGACCGCCGACAACCAGCTCAAGCTCGAGGTGCCCAGTGATGTTTCGTTCGACGTCGGCCGTGCCGACATCAAGCCGAACTTCAGGCCGATCCTCGACAAGTTCGCTCAAGGGCTCGTCTCGAACCCGGCGACCACCGTGCGGATCATCGGTCACACCGACAGCTCGGGCACGGACGCCATCAACAACCCCCTCTCGGTGAACCGCGCCGCGAGCGTCCGTGACTACCTGACGAGCCACGGCGTGGGCATGCAACGAATCGCGATCGACGGCCGTGGCTCACACGAGCCGATCGCCGACAATTCGACCGATGCGGGCCGTGCGAAGAACCGCCGCGTTGAGATCTTCGTCGCCGAGCAGGTGGCAGCGAGCAGCGCGGCGGCTCGCTGATCCTAGAGTTCAGCAAACCCGGGCTGTCTCTTCCTGTTCCGCGCTATGAATGTCGGGATCAGCTGCGTAGCGTTCGCGCACCCGTGCAAGCCAGGTGGTCACCACCTGGCTTGCCGAAAGTCGCAAAGCAGCTATCGCCACAAAGACTGCCCAACGCGGATTTCACCGAACAGTGCGGTCCGAGCGGGAATCAGCTGAGCAGCGCCAGTGGTTCGAATTGGGCCTGCTCGCGGATCGTCGCAACGAGCCACATCCATGCGCTCGGGTTGTGCTTCACGAATTGCAGCCAGCCGGTGACCTGGGCAGACACGAACCGATCCCCGGTATCGCGTATCCGAAGCTTGGCCGCGCTGTGGATGGCGTGCGTCACCTCGTGCACGAATACGACGGCGCGCTGAGGCCCATGCAAGCATTCGTAAAGTTCGACCGTCCGGTCAGATTTTGTCTCGCTGAAATAGCCATCGACTTGATGACGCACGGCGGCACGATGGCGCAGCGGCTGGAAGCGCACGACATGCCCGTCAACGAGGACCGCCTTGGGAATGCAATAGCTCCGGTGCCTCGCTCCTGACGCCGCATGCTCGAAGCGTGCCCCGGGTTTGACGGACTCTCCCAGCAGGCGATTGAACCAAACCCACACTTCCGGATTCTGCTGGGCGAATGATACGAGGCCGGCCGCGAGACTCTGTGTAAATGCTTCCTCGATGCAGCCGGTCTGGCAACCTGCTGACTTATGAATCAAGCGGATGAGCGCCTTCAGGAACTGCTGCGCGAGGCGCTCACCGGTCAGCGACTCGTGCAGCCAGACAATGCCGTGGCTCAGCTCGTACTCCATCAAGCGCCGCTGCAGTCTCATCGTGTCGCGCGGGGCGTGGATGACTGCCAGGTGAAAGGGCCCCACCGTCATGCTCAGCGGGAACGCCGCCTCGGCAGGCGGCCGGACGCCGGCGTTTAGCCAGGAAGCTAGGTGTCGCTGGGACGCGCGCGACATTCCGGGTGAGACGGCAGCGATTCGCATGGCAAGTTCGAAACTGGATTTAGCCCATGTTACGACCGCCAGCGGCGCGCCGAATGACGCGACTGCGCCTGACCTTGACCCGACTAGCCCCCAGAAAGCAAGTCCTCGCTTACGCGGAATCCAGCGCAGCAGGCTGAGAAAGCTCGAGGCTTGGCTCGAACGGCCGGACTGCGTCGGTGAAAACAGAGAAGAGCCTCGTGACTGTTCGCCGACATTGATTCTGCAAATTGCTGCTTCGTCCTAGCGGGCATTTCGGGCCCGGGCAGTCCGTCACCTCGCCTGACCAATGTCGTAAACAAGCGCTTACGGAAGCCGAGGGGGCTTGCTTCCGCAAATGAAGTCGCAAACGGCTGTTCTCGGCGCGGCGCAGGGCTCGGGTTGGGCCCAAAGGAGTCCTAGCGGCTGTGTCGAGAGTGACGTACCGGTGAGATTCGCTGAATCGCATCACGCTAGTAGGGAGCAGCCACCGCACTGAAATATCGGTACTGTGATTTGCCCAATCCGACGTGGAGGGAGTCACGAGCTCCAGGTCCGTTTGCGTTCCTCGTCACATCTTGTTCGGCGCCGCACTCGCCCTCGCCGTTTCGGTTCCGGACGCGGAGGCCGGCACCATCATCGTGTCGGCCGACACCAACATCATCAACCCGCTGGTCCCCGGTCCCGATTTCAATGCGGGCAACCAGGTGTTCTTCAGCAACGTTCTCGGTACTGGCAACACGGTTGTCATCCGGCAGGAGGGAGGGGCAGCCGACTTCGACACGATGGCCGATGCGTATTTCGACTCGCTCCCGGGTGTGACGTCGAGCATCATCGTCAGCCTGGCTGGAGGTGCCCTGGCAGGAGCCGATCTGCTGCTCGTTCCGACACCTGATTCCGCACTGACCGCCGGTGAGCTCGCCTCTCTCGGGACCTTCGTCGCTGGGGGCGGCACGGTGTTCCTCATGGGCGACAACGCGAGCACCGAGATCGCGATTGCCTACAACGCGGTCATCAATGCGGCCCTGCTGGCGCTGGGCAGCGACATCCAGATCCTGGATGCAGTGTTCCTGCCTGGTGGCTTCGCGTTGGCAATGATTGCGGCGGATCCCCTGACGGCTGGGGTGATGAGCTTTTCGTACGCGGCTGGGTCTCATCTGTCGGGAGGCACGTTGTTGTTCTCCGACGCAGACGGTCACCGCCTCATCGCGTACGAAGCGACAGTGCCTGAACCGTCATCGTTGTTGCTCCTGAGCCTGGGGGTGTTATTAGTGGCGCGATCAGCTGGCGGCAGCACAGGCGGTCGCCGCCGCGATGAGTCGCGACCGTAAGCGTGACCCCGCGCCGTGAAGTCCGGTTTCTAGCCGGCCATTGTCGGAGGTCGTGTTAATTATCTTTATCAGCCGTGGCGATGCGCCATCGCCCTGGCTCATGGCACTCGAAGAGTTCGATGAGAAGTTCGTCGGGCCCGGAAATCATTACGTACTTGAAGGCCCTGTCTTCCTCGACGGGCTTCCGAAATACAAACCCTCGTGACTCCATCTGTCGGACGAGTCCGTCGAGATCGTCAGTCTCGATTCCAAGGTGATGAAACGCGCCGCCCCGGGGCGCCTTAGGTGGCTGGTCGTATATGAGGATGAAAGCGCGCCCAAGCTGCAGGCGAACGCCGCGCACGCCAGCGACTACGTCGTCCCAGACGACCGTCGCATCGAACATGGTCCGGAAGAATCCAACGGTTGCATCGAGATTCGAGGCAAAGATGTGGGCGTGGTCGAGACTCACTCGCATCGCATTGCATCGCTTGGAAGCTAGACCTTCTTCTCGCGTCCGGCCCAGTACGGCTCGCGCATCTCGCGCTTTAGCGTCTTGCCAGCAGCGCTACGAGGGAAGTCCTGCAAGATTACGACCTCCGAGACGCGCTGATAGCGGGCGGCCACGCGCTCGTTGATCCATGCTTGCAGTTCCGCTGCCGTGGCGGTTGCGCCGTCGCGCAGGATGACCGCGGCAAGCGGCGTCTCGCCCCATTTGTCGTGCGGCACGCCGAACACCGCGACTTCGCGAATCGCCGGGTGGTGCGCGGCGATTTCCTCCACATCCCGCGGGTACACCTTCATCCCGCCTGAATCGATCATGTCCTTCTTGCGGTCAACGAGATACAAGTAGCCGTCCTCGTCGGCGTAGCCGAGATCGCCCGTATATATCCAGCCGTCGCGGACCGCCTGCTCGGTCAGATCGGGCCGCTTGTAGTACCCCTGCATTCTGATCGGTCCGCGGCCGACGATTTCCCCCACCTCCCGGGGCGGAAGGTCCCGTCCTTCGGCATCGACGATCCGCATCTCGAAGAACTGGGTCGGGCGACCGACCGATCCGGACTTGCGCACCGCCTCGTCGCGATCAAGGATGGTGACGAAGCCCTCGGTGCAGCCATACAACTCATAGAACCGGTGCGGCAGGTCCGCGTTCAGCCGGTCCTTGTGCTCCTGCAGCAGCGGCGCACCGAGTGAAACGATGCACTCGAGCGACGCCAGCCGCTCTGGTCGGTACTGCTTCGAAGCCAGTATCGCGATGATCTGCGTCGGCACCAGCATGATGTGGGTAATGCGCTCGCGTTCGATCGCGGCGATCGTTGTCTCGGCATCGAACTGCGGCAGCAGGACGTAGGTTGCTCCCAGGTAGAACGTTGGCATCAACGTCACGTACGCACCGTTGAATACGATCGCGCCCGCGTGCAGCGTGCGCGATTCGGGGCTCATCCGGTAGGCAGCAGCCATCAGAAGACAGTACATCGAGCGCACATAGTGGCTGTGCATGATCCCTTTCGGCAGCCCGGTCGTACCGCTCGTGTACATGATGTTGAAGAGATCGTCGGGGCCGCAGGGTTCAGGCGCAAACGTATCCGCCTGGGCGGCTGTCAGAGCGCAGTAGTCGCCGAAGTCGCCCAACGCGCCATCGATCAGGAGGACGCGACCGGGAAGCAGCGGAGCCAGCTCAGCGCGACTGAGCTCCAGCGTTGGCAGCATCGAGCTCTGGCTGACGAGGCACTTCGCGTCCGAGTCGCGCAGCAGGCTCGCGAGGCCCGTAGGCATCAGAAGCGGTGAAAGCGGCACCAGCGCGGCACCTACCGCGGGAACAGCCCAGACGAGTTCCAGCGCCTCGCGCGAGTTGCCAAGCACCGTGGCGACTTTGTCACCCTTGCCGATGCCGAGTAACCGCAGCAGATTGGCGGCTCGTGCAACGCGCGCGCCAAACTGCGCGTAGGTGAGACGCTCACTCCCGAACACGACCGCCGTTGCATCAGGGCGAAAGTGCGCGTGGTGCGGAATAAGGCTCGCGAGTTCGAGCATTGACACGCTTCTCCAGACAAGCGCACAGAAGCCGGCATGCCAAAGCCGTGAAGGCGCGCGTGGCAATAAGCGACTCACCGTGCTGCGTGCAGCCTAAGCGGAGCTCGCCTCGTTAGAAACGGGCACGTGGCCAGCGTCTGCCCTCGAGGAATCTAGCCTAGTACCCGGTAGGTCCGCCAGTGGGCAAGGCCGGAATTCGAAGTACCCCGTGACCTGTTTACGCCTCAATTGCCGAGTTTACGAATTTCTTGTTCCACCCGAGATGGGGCAAAGGCAGGTCGATATATCCACGGCCATTGCTTGCAGCGTAAAGTGCAATGGCCCTGCCTGAACCAGGCGAGCGACGCCCATAATCGATGGCGACTGGAGGCACCCCTTTCCTTCATCAGAGAACAGGAGACGTCCATGAACGAGGAAACATTCAACCTGAGTATTCGCAAATTCCTGAAGATGGTTGGCGTCAGTTCGCAGCGTGAGATCGAACAGGCGGTGGCAACGGCGATTGCAGCTCACGCCATCTCGGGTACGGAATCTTTCCCGGCAAAGGTGACGCTTGAAGTCGCTGGCCTAAAGTTGAACGTCAAGTTTGAGGGCGAGATCAAACTCCAGTAAGCGCAGAGGCGTACGTCGCGAGCGGCAGAGCGCGGCCCAATCCGAATTAGAGCAAGTAGGCTGCATTGCGAATCAGGGCGCGCTCGAAACTCTGCTTCCCTCGCTGCCTCAGCCGTGCTTGCTCGGGGAGCGTGCGGAAGCGTCGCGCGTTACGACGGTGCGCTTGGCCGCGCTCTTGTCGCCGGATGAGGCTGTGTTGGTTTCAGCCTTAGGCGAGCGTGCCGACGGGGTTGTCGAGTGGCCAGACGCGACCTCCGTCGCTATAGCGGCGACGTCGTTGCATTGATTGCCCGTGGCGTCCATGCCGCCGTCCGTGCCTCCTGAGCAGTCGTGGGCTTGGGCCGAGAGGGTGAAAAACGCTCCGGCAATAATCGGAATCAGAAACTTTGCGTTCATGCTTGCACCTCGGTTTCAGTTGAGTCCGGCAGCTTCGCCGGGCGCAGCACGCAACGCGCATGCCGTGACTCAACAATGTCCCGGCATCCAATACGTGTCGAGCCGGATACTCCGGAACGGACAGTCGAATATTCACGCCAATGACCGTCCACTCAATCCCCGCAGCTTTCGGCCTAGGCCTTCTTATATGGACGTGCCCCAAACGCAAGCGGACTGATCGATAGGTCTGGCGTTGTTGCGGTTCAACTGTTGACGGCGACGATGACCCCTGCATGCTGCAGAAGCTCGCTGAGCAGCATCGCTCGAGAGTTGCCGGGGCACCAGCGGGCACGCTGCTTGCTGACGTCCACCAGCCGGATACGTTCCAATGATGGGCAGGACGCGCCTGCCGGTTTGGGAACTGGAGAACCGCGATGAAAAGTCTTTCTTCCACCTTTGCAGTTTGCGCTAGCGCGATCATTTTCACCGCCGGATGTAGCAAGACTGACACTCGCTCCGTGCCGACCGCGGAACCGCAATCGCAATCGCAATCGGCACAAGAGGCTCCAGCGCCGCAAGCGCCGCCAGCCACGCCAACGTCGCCGATGCCGCCTCCCGATGTGCCCAAGGGCGATGCATCGTCCGGACCCAAACCGGGACAAGCGAACGACCATTCAAGCCCGGCGTTCAAGGGGGGTGGCAAGGAAGTTCCTAAGTAGTCTTATCCATCTTTTTTCCCCTTCCGCTTTCTGGCGGATGCAATGACCGCAAGGGGGTCGGATGCTGTCGGTGACGTCTAGGCGTCACGACTGTCGGGATTGAGTACGCCAAAGGTCGCGGGGATATCGGCATAAAACAGGCGGATCTTCTCCGCGGCGATCAACTCGAGCAGAAGCTTCTTCTCTTCGGCGGTGACGATGAACTCCACTTCGACAATCAGGCTTCCGCCCAGCTCGAAGAAGCGGTCCTCGTGCATGCGGTGATGGTGGCCGAATCCCGCCATGGCATGAAACGCCGAACCCCCGCGGATCTTCATCTTGTTGGCGGTATGGAGCAGCCAGTCCCACAGCGGCGCGCCATGCAACCGCTGGCCTTGCGACACATAGAACCGAAGGTAAGAGCCCTGCATTGTCTTCTCCTCAGTATTTCTGTTTGTCCGGAATGACGCCGCGCACGCCGCCCCGTAGGTCGGCGACGTCGCCGGCATAACGAGGAATCAGGTGCACATGGAGGTGCGAGATGGTTTGTCCGGCCATCGAACCCATTTTGATACCGATGTTGTAGCCAGCGGGCTTAAAGCGCTCCTCAACGAACGCCTTGCCCGCGTCGATCAGTTCGAACAACGCGACCCGTTCGGCAGCCGTGGACTCGAAGTACGAGGCAACGGGTCGCCGCGGGAGGACCGGCTGGTGGCGCGGGTTCGGGGAACTTGTCGAAGAGGGCATAGGCGAGCGCATTCGAAATCAAGGATCGCGCCCGACACGGCAACGGACCGGCGGATCAACCCGAGGCAAACAGTCGCCGGCCTGGACGCGGACCCCCAAGCCGTGCGATTTCAGGCTCGTTCGTGCCGTACGACATTGAACTGTTCGTCCGGCGCTGGAGGCTCGAAGTACGACGTCACTTCCTCGAAGTCGGCGTCCGTCGTCCACTTTGCGCCCGGCGCCAGTTTCAGCTCGAGGCTGCGTTGCTTCAGTTGGCGCTTACACAGATCATCCGACGCGACAATGAAGTGGAGCTCATGATCGGCCTCGGCGCGCTCGTAAATCTCTCGAAACCACGCGCGCGACTTTCTCGTGTTGGCCGGAAAGTCCAGAACGACCCTCATGCCAAGCGAAAGCAGCGAAACGACGTGGGGCGCAAGGGTTGCCCGAAGTCGAGCCGAGTACCTCAAGAACGCATCGAAGTCGACAAACTCGCCTGGGTACAGACTCTCCAGCAGGTCATCCTGAACAAGCAACACCGCGCTGTCTCTCGCCGCCAACGATTTGGACAGCGTTGACTTGCCGGCAGCCATCTTTCCGCACATGAAGCACAGCTTGCCCTTCGAGCGCGTGTCCATTTGCCCCTCGATGACGGACTGGTTGGCGGAGATTTTCGCCGAGGGATGGGTAATCGGCTATTGGTCGAGCGCCGTCTCAGGACCGCCTGAGCCTCTCATTGGCGACTCTCGCAGTGGCGCCGTGACGCTCACCACACATTGCCGGCCCCGGGCGTATAGCTCGCACTCACCACGGCGTTGCTGATCAACGTGTCGCACTTCAGGACGCCGTCGAAGCGCGACATCGCGGCGTGGCCCGACAACAAGCCGGCGCTGACCTCGACCATGCCGGCGCTCACCTCTACCTTCGATGCCGCCAGCACTTTGACGCCAGAAGGCGACAAACGCCCCCGTCCTGCAACGTGACGAGCACGCTGACTGGCACCTTCTCGAGGTTTCGAACCGCCGATACCGCCACCTGTGAGTTGAAGCTAAATCTGTTTCAAGGATTCCTTTTCTCTCACCATTGAGGCGCTCCCGGAAAAGAGTCAATGTCGACTTGTGTGGCGGTGCTGCCTAACCCTACCTATGGTCCTCAAGCTGGCGCCAACACAAAAGCGCGTGCCGCGCTGCGGTCGTACTGACTCTGGCGTGACCAGCCGTCGGTTGCCATGTGCGCGACGTAAAGCTGTTCAGTGAAACCGGCCAAGTTGCAGCTGTCGAGCAGGCTGTCGACGGTCGGAAGTGGGTCGCCCGGCGGTGACGGGGGTATCGCGCCAGGCATGGCGGCTGCATTGACCGCCGCCGTGCCGACGGCACTGTATTCCGCCGGCGTCACCGCTCCGCGTTGCACATAGAAGGAATAGCTCGCAAAACGATTGCGCTGCAGCGCGAGGAAGGGCACATCCACCGCCAAGGCTCGTGACGCGTAGCTCATCACACCGCACTCGTCCGCCGCCAGGCTGCCGCCCACGCTGGGGGCATCGATGCGAGCGAATGTCGGGTTGTTGTCCACCCGCACGGTGACGACCATGCGGTTAAGGGCGGCGTCCACCAGCCCGAGCAGTGCCGCGTCGCGGGTCTGGATCGTTCCGCTCAGATCGTCGGTCGCCGGCACGCGCCACTTGATTCCCAGCGCCTCTGGATCGACCAGGTTGCCCACCGCGTCGAACAACTCGACCTTGATCTGCCACGGCCCGCCCTCGTCCGCGCCCAGCGGCGTTCCACCGGCATCAAAGCCGGTCCCGGGCGCCACCGCGACAGTGGGGATCACCGCGCTTTGAGTGTCGAGCACGGCATTCGGAATCGACCATTGTCCGGTGGGTGGCAAAGCCGGCGGTATCTCGCACAAGTGCGCTGAGGTGCCAACGGTCTGCGGGCCGAGCGCGTACTGCTCGAGGATCAGATCCCCCGCCACTTCATGCGTGTAGTGCCGGTTGATGGCGTCGGTGCTGGGCCGCCATTCAGACTCGGCCTCAGCGGGTCGCTTGTACGACACGCGGTAGTAGCGCACCCCCAGGTCGCTGCGCAGCGAGTTGTCGAACTCGAGGCGGGGCCTGAGCGAGCCGCCCCACGGCGCGCTGCCGTCGAGCAGTCCGAATTTGGCGGGGTCGTGGCCGGCCGCGCCGATCTTGGTGGTGTCATTGGCGCCGTGAATCCGCCACACCGAAGTGTTGCCAATGGCCATGAACAGCACCCAGTTGTTGGGCGCGACGATCGGCGGGCAGGGCGGGCAGGCATGCGCCAGCGGATGCGAGGTGATGAGCGTGACCTCGGTACCACAGACATAGTTCCACCACGTGTTGCAGGCAACCGGGGTGGGTTCGTAGATCGTCACCCAGAAGCCGGGCCAGATGCGCTGGCGCGCGATGAAGTAGAGGTCGGGTTGGTCGAAGTTGAAGATCGAGCGCCAGATCACGGCGTGGAAGTGTCCGCACTCGTCGGTCATTACCGTCACGAGCTTGGTCCTGCGCACGCGCATTGGAAACAACCAGCACAGCACCGGGCGCAGCAGATCGAGGTGGGCGACGACTGCGCGCTCAAAGGCCGGGCGTGCGGCCCGCGCAGCAAGCAGGAGGTCGGGCGGCAGCGCGAGGGCACGCAGCCGCTCGACCGGCGGGTCTGGCTGCGGGTCAAAGCCGCGGATCGCGCCGGGGCTCAGCACGCGCGGCGGCAGCGGTTGCGGGTTGAGGCCTACGCGTGCCAGCGGGTCGTCGATTAGCTCGCCGAAGAACGGCTCGGGTGGGCGCGGTGGAATCGGCCAGTCGATCGGCGGCCAGGGGCCATCGATGAAGTCGCGCAAACGGCCGATGTCGATCTCGGGCAACTCGACGATGATGCGCGGCCACGGATCGACCTCGTAGATGTCGACCGCCGCATTGCACACCGGCAGGCGCAACGCGACTCCCCCCGCGACGACGCGCTTCAAAAGCGTGCCGTTGACCACGCAACGGCGCCCGATCCAGTGCCGCCACCGCTCGGGGCCCACCTCGAAGGCGATCGGTGGAAGGCGATCCATGTCCGGGCGCACGGCAATGTGGCGGTCGATGCCACCGCGGCGAAGCAACTCACCAATGTCGAGCAATTCCTTGTCTAGCTCGGGGCCCAGTACGACGCGAACCGCCTGCGGTTCCTTGCCGACAGGAATGGAGAGCTTGGCGTTACCCTCCTTGTCGAGCGACTGCTTGTCGAGCAGAGCGCCGCCCTGGCTAAATGCATATGCAACGATGTCTTGCAGTTCATCCGGGCGCTCGGTGATGACCGCCGAGACCTCGATGGAAAGACCCCGTTCGCCGCGCTTCGCTGTGCTCATGCTGCCTCCCTGGTCGCCAATTCAGTTCGCGTTTTGGAACCGTTCCTGTGCAGTTTCTGCAAAAGCACGATTCCAAGAACAGTCAACTTTGTAGGCGCCCGCGCACCGCCCGACAACGTGAAAATCTGACAACGACGGACTCACGGTACTGCGCGCTTGATGGAGAAGCAGCCGGTGCAACGATGGTCTCCACTCGCCCTGTCGGTGACGCAAAGGAGAACCATGCGCAAACAGTTAAGTCACGGAAAAATCTTGACCGTGTTGCGTGACGCGATTGAGGGCGGCGAGGCGATCGACATGCCGGACCGAGCGTTCGCCCTGGTGTCGGAGCTGACCGAGCCGGTCGCTAACTACCTCGGTTACGCCCTGACCTGGTCCATTGGTATTTGCAGTTGCGACGGCGCACCCAGTCCATCGAGTCGAGCTCGACCCGGTTCAGGGAAAGGAGAGGGCAACACACGACGCGCGTCTTACACTGGTCTGCGGTGTATTCCCGTCGAAATGGCCTGGCCTCATCGACGTCACTAAGCGAGGAACCATGAGTGCCCCCCAGAGCCGGACCCACCGAGTCCTCACCAAGGAAGAGCAGGAGCGCCTGAGCCCCGACGAGGTGCTGGCGCTCTTGCGCGATGGCAACGCCCGCTTCGTGAGCGGCGACGTTACCCACCGCGACCACCAGGCGCAGGTGCGGCACGCGGTGCTGGGCCAGTGGCCCAAGGCCGTGGTGTTGTCGTGCCTGGACTCGCGCATTCCCGTAGAAGACGTCTTCGACTGCGGCATCGGGGACCTGTTCGTGGCACGCGTGGCCGGCAACATCGTCAACTCCGACATCCTGGGCAGCATGGAGTTCGCCTGCGCGGCCTCGGGCGCGAAGCTCGTCTTCCTGCTGGGCCACGAGCACTGCGGCGCGGTGAAGGGCGCCATCGACGGCGTGAAGCTGGGCAACCTCACCGCGCTGCTCGACGTCATCGCCCCCGCGGCGGACGAGGTGCCGGGCTTCGACGGCGCGCGCACCAGCAAGAACGAGGCGTTCGTCCACCGCGTCGCCGAGCAGAACGTGCGGCGCATGTTGAAGCGGATTCGCCATGACAGCCCCACGCTGCGCGACCTCGAGGCCCAGGGTCGCATTCGCATCACCGGGGGCATGTACGACATGGGCAGCGGCGAGGTGACACTGCTGGAGTGAGTGCGGTGGGCAGGGTGGGCCCGCTCGCTTCCCCCCAGGCGCTGATCTGATCCGCGACAGTCGCGTCGTGACCATGGCGGTCAGGACGGGCCGGGGACCGACTGTTCCGCGGCATTGATGTCGTAAACAGCTGCCTAGCGTTGGTGCGGGCCTGAGGCCAGGAGGTCAGTTATCTGATCTCTCTGAAGTCGTAAACAAGCGCTCGCTGCGAAAGCCGGCAAAGGCACGCTTCGGCAAAGGCTGTCGCAAGCGGCGGGCCTTGGCGCGGACACAGGTCACAGTTAGACCCACAGCAGTCCTCGACTTCTCCCGAAAGCAGTCACTCTAGGGGGTCCGCAAAGCGGTCGTCCTGCGGGGAGGGGGCCGCGGCCGCCGGAACGGAGGACGCGGATTGTCCCCAAACGGCGCACCGCGGGCATCGGCGGTTCTTCAGCGGATGCCTGCGTCGTCGTCGCTCATCCGCGCACGCGCACTGCCGCCAGCCGTCCGCAGAGTCGGCATTCGTCGCGCGCACCCGGCCGCCATCCGCAACCACGCCGCGATTTCGCCGCGCCGTCGCCAAGCGCTCGCCGCAGCGTCGGATGCTTCCTACTGTGCCTGTCGGCCGCGACCCGCGATCGAACGCGCCGCGGTTCGACCTCCCCACCCGAGCAGAAAGGAAACGCCATGGCCAGCAAGCGCAGCAACCGGAACGGAATTGCCATGCGACACTCCGTCTTCCTCCCCATGTTCATCGCCGCGTCGGCCGCAGCCCTCGTCCTCGCCGCCTGCGGAGGCAGCGCTAGCGACCCCGTTGCTCCCGACGCCGTTGCTCCCAACTCCGTTGCTCTCGGCACCGCCCAGTCGAGCGGCCGGACGCTCGCGATCGCGCCCGGCAACGACGTGATCGCGTACTGGAACCAGATCGCGACCAATACCGTCAACGTCGCACCAGCCGCCAGCGGCACCCCGGAGGAGCGGCGCCCGGTCTACTCGTTCGATCTCGCGACGGTGCAGGTGGCGATGTTCGATGCCGTCAACGCGATCGACGGCTCGTACGCGCGCTTCGCGGCGCAGCCGACGACCGCCACCGCCGGCGCCTCCCTCGAAGCGGCGGCGGCAGCCGCGGCCTATCACACGCTCAAGGGCCTGTTCCCGAATCGCACGGCGCAGTACCAGACCGAATACGACAACTACGTCGGCTCGCTGCCAGATGGCGACGCGAAGACGCGCGGCCTGCAGATCGGCCAAGAGGTCGCCGTGCAGATCGTCGCGCTGCGCGCCGACGACGGCCGCTGGACGCCCGTCACCTACACGCCGACGAGCCTGCCAGGACGTTTCCGCGGCACCAATCCGATCAACACCTTCATGCCCTTCGTGCGTCCGTTCACGCTGCAGAGCACCGCGCAGTTCCGCGCCGACGGCCCGCCGCCGCTCACGAGTTCCGAGTATGCCGCGGACGTCAACGAGACCAAGGCCCTGGGTGCCGCCAATGGCAGCGTGCGCACCGCGGAACAGACCGAGATCGCCCGCTTCCATACCGAACCGCCACCGGTGTTCTGGCCGCGCAACCTGCGCATCTTCGCCACCGCTGACCGTGGTATCGCCGAGAACGCACGCACCATGGCAGTGCTGTGGACCGCGAGCGCGGACGCGACGATCGCCTGTTTCGAATCGAAATACCACTTCGACAGCTGGCGGCCGTTCAGCGCGATCACGCTCGCGGACACCGACGGCAATGCGGCCACCGAGGCCGACCCGTCGTGGACGCCCGTTGTGCCAACGCCCAATCACCCCGAGTACCCGGCGGCACACTCGTGCGTAACCGGCGCGACGGCCGAAGTGCTGCAGCAACTCTTCGGCACGAAGAAACTGGCATTCGACTGGAGCAGCGGCGTCACGGGGACCACCACGCACCACTTCGACTCGACCGATGACATCGGCAAGGAGGTCCAGCTCGCGCGCATTGCCGGCGGCATGCACTTCCGCACGGCCACAGTGCACGGCGAGGTATTGGGCATGAAGGTCGGCAAGTGGATCCTCAAGAACCACTTCCAGCCGGTGGCGCACGGCAACAGCGGCAACTGAGGCCGAAGGAGGCTTCTCCGGGCGCGGCTGCACACAAACCGCAGCCATCGGTGCCCGGCCGCAGCCATGCCACGGCCCGCGGCATTGGTCGGCGGGCCGGCCAGCGATCGGCGCTGCCGCGGCAAACTGGTTGACGGGGCGCTGCACCCGGAACAATCTGGCGCCAATCGCACGCGAGCGGCGCGAGCCGTCCAGACGATGTTTGACCGAAACTCCGCAAGCGCCGATGCCCGTGGGTGGCCGGCGGCCACACGCGCTTGGCTCGCACCGCGCACGCGCGTGTTGCTTCCAGCCGCGCTCGTGACGCTGTTTCTCTCGAGCGAGCTGCTGTTCCAACCCGATCTGTTCGACTTCTGGTCGCCGGCCGACGTGCTCCTCGCCTGGCTCGAGTACCTGGCCGAGCTCGGCAGCATCGCGGC
>Ga0316603_10000950_pt1 | contig 14968 bp, 10 predicted proteins | sample OWC_soil_day10_n_FD_207649 | JGI IMG/M metagenome (GOLD analysis project Ga0316603, IMG submission 207649) | Wetland soil microbial communities from Old Woman Creek delta, Ohio, United States - OWC_soil_day10_noCT | ecosystem: Environmental > Terrestrial > Soil > Wetlands | place: USA: Ohio... | reverse complement strand
CACAGGCGGATGTCGTAGACGTGCAGGCCCAGGTAGCGCAACGTGCCTTCGCCGAGCAAGCGCGCATCGCGCAGCTCGGTCTTCAGCTCCGGCGGCAGCGCCTGCGGCGCGCGGCTGGCCAGCGCTGTGCACGGCAACGTGGCGAGCAGCAGCAGAACACTGCGGCGGGCGGGCCAGGGTGTACCAAGGCATGCACCCGTTGTGCATGACTCACCATCTACAAGCGGCCGCCGCGGATGCGGCTTCGCCGGTCTGCTGGCGGCGCCCCCTGGGGGGAGGCGCCGAAGGCGCTGCGGGGGCGTCATTTTCTTTCCAGAGTGAATTGCATGACGTCGGTGTTGCCGGTGGCGAAGGCCGCTTCGCAGTACGCCAGGTAGAACTCCCAGATGCGCATGAAGCGGCCGTCGAAGCGCAGCTGGCGCACGGCGGCTTCCTGGGCCAGGAAGCGCACGCGCCAGCGGCGCAGCGTCTCGGCGTAGTCCTCGCCGAAGCGCAGCTCGTTGACGATGCGCAGCCCTGCTGCTTCAGCCTGGTCGCGAAACGCGCTCGGGCTGGGCAGCAGCCCACCGGGGAAGATGTACTGCTGGATGAAGTCGGTGGAATCGACGTAGCGGTCGAACAGGTCGTCGCGGATGGTGATGCTCTGGATGCAGGCCCGCCCGCCCGGCTTGAGCAGCTGGTGCAGCTTGGCGAAGAAGCCGGGCCAGTACTGGCGGCCCACCGCCTCGAACATCTCGATCGAGGCCACCGCGTCGTAGGGGCCGTCGGCCAGGTCGCGGTAGTCCTGCAGCCGCAGGTCCGCCTTGTCGTCCAGGCCCTGCGCGCGCAGCCGCTCCCGTGCAAAGGCCAGCTGCTCGGTGGACAGCGTCACCCCGGTGACGCGCGCGTCACAGTGGCGTGCGGCGTATTCGGCCAGGCCACCCCAGCCGCAGCCGATTTCCAACACGCGCTGGCCCGGCTGCACGCGGCATTCGTCCAGCGCGCGCCGCACCTTGGCCCATTGCGCCTGTGGCAGGTCGCGGCTCAAGTCGCCCTCGAACCAGGCGGCCGAGTAGCTCATCGTTTCGTCCAGCCACAGCTTGTAGAACGGGTTGCCCAGGTCGTAGTGGGCATGGATGTTCTTGCGGCTGCCGCGCCTCGAGTTGCGGTTCAACAGGTGCTTGACGCGGTACAGCAGCGAGCCCCACCAGCTGCCGTAGATGGCCGATTCCACCGCCTCGCGATTGGCAATGAAGACCTTCAGCAACTCCACCAGATCGGGCGAGCTCCAGTCCTCGGCGATAAAACACTCGGCAAAACCGATGTCGCCGCTGCGCAGCGATGCGGCGCAGACCTTCCAGTTGCGCAGCCGCATCGCGCCACGCGGTTCATGCTCGGCGCCGCTGCCGAAACGCATCTGCGTACCGTCGGGCAACTGCAGATCGAGCGTGCCGATGCGCAGCTGGCGCAGCAACCCGAAGGCGGCACGCGCGGCGGCCGGCGCGGATTCGGGAAGGGACAAGGATGGGGCGGTCGTGCTGCGGCTCATGGCGAGGGGCTCGGGGCTCGAAGGGGATCAACGCGTGACGAAGCTGTCGGGTGGTGCCGGTTTCTTCACGTAGGGCACGCGCTTGGCCCATACGCGCAAGGCCTGCCAGTGAATACGGGCGATGACGCCAAAGCTCATCATCGGCATGCCGAAGAACGCGGCGCGGGCACTGGCCGGCGTCAGCGGCGCCAGGCGGCCGGACAGGCTGGTCTGCAGCAGTGCGCCATCAGCGTCTTCATGGTCGATGCGGGCCACGCAGCGCTCGCCATCGGGCGAGGCGCTGCGCATGAAGCGGAAGCGGTAGCCACCGACGATCTGGCTGAAGGGCGAAACATGGAACACCTTGCGGGCCTGCAGGTCGTGCCCATAGGCCAGATGCTCGCCCGCGAGCAGGTAGCAGTGCCGTTCGCCGAAGGTGTTGTTGACCTCCGCCACGATCGCCGCCAGCGAGCCGTCGGCACGCTCGCAATGCCAGAAGCTGACCGGCTTGAACACATAGCCCAGCACGCGCGGATAGGTCTGCAGCCAGACCTCGCCGTCGGCATCGTGGATGCCTTCGGCGCCCAGCAACTCATCCAGCCAGGCCAGCGCGTCGCTGCGGCCGTCGCCGTGGTCGCGGTCGTGAAAGGCGAGAAGCCCGAAGCGGTTGCGCGTCAACGCGGGGCAGGGCTCGTCGCGCAGCCGGCGCATCGGCAGCATCAGGAAGTAGGTGCGGTACTCGAAGGCGTTGTCCACCGGCCGCAGCCGGCGGTGGCGCACCACGCCGGTGGCAATCTGCGCGACCGCGCGCGACGTCATGCCGCTTCCCGTTGTGCGAGTTCGCCGGCCTGGAGCCGCTCGCGCAGCGCGGCACTGACGGCCAGGCCCGACATCAGGCCGTCCTCGTGGAAGCCGTAGCGCGTCCAGGCGCCGCAGAACCAAGTGCTCGCGCGGCCCTGGATCTGCGGCAGGCGGCGCTGTGCATCGATGGCCGCAGCATCGAACACCGGATGGCTGTAGTCGTAGCCGCCGATGATCTTGTCCGTCGCGATGTGGCGGCTGGGGTTCAGCGACACCACCACCGGGGTGGTCCAGGGCAGCGGCTGAAGCCGGTTGATCAGGTAGTGCAGGCATACCGCGGACTGTTCGCGGGCGGAATCAGCCGCGCGCTCGTAGTTCCAGGCGGCCCAGGCCAGCTTGCGCCGCGGCAGCACCGTCGCGTCGGTGTGCAGCACAGCCTGGTTGGGTTGGTAGCGGATGGCGCCGAGCAGCGCGCGTTCGTCGTGGCTGGCGTCGGCCAGCAGGGCCAGGGCTTGGTCGCTGTGGCAGGCAAGCACCACCTCGTCGAAGTGTTCACTGCCGTGGTCGGTGGCGACGATTGCGCCGCCGGCCACGCGCCGCACCGTGCGCACGGGGGTGCGCAGACGCGCGTCGGGAATGCTCGCCAACATCTTCTGCACGTACACCCGCGAGCCGCCGACCACGGTGTGCCACTGCGGTCGGTCGCTCACCTGGATCAGGCCGTGGTTGTGGCAGAAGCGGATCATCGTGGCCACCGGGAAGCGCAGCATCTCGTCGGTGGGGCAGGACCAGATGCAGCCCAGCATCGGCAGCAGGTACCAATCGCGGAAGGCCTCGCCGAAGCCTTGGCGGGACAGGAAATCGCCGATCGGCTCGGCCATCGAGGCCTCGTCGCCGGACTCGGCCATGCCGGTTGCCAGCCGGTTGAAGCGCAGGATCTGAGCCAGCATGCCCAGGAAGCGCGGGCGCAGCAGGTTGCTGCGTTGCGCGAACACGGTGTTCAGATCGCAGCCGCTCCATTCGATGCCCTGCTGAGGCACTTGCACCGAAAAGCTCATTTCCGAAGGTGCAGTGGGCACCTGCAGCGCCGCGAACAGCTCCACCAGCCGAGGGTAGGTGCGGTGATTGAAGACCAAGAAGCCAGTGTCCACGCCGTGGCGCACACCGTTAAGGCGCACGTCCACCGTGTGGCTGTGGCCGCCGAAGCGCGCGTCGGCCTCGAACAGCGACACCTGGGCCTGCGGCGCCAACGCGTGCGCGACAGACAGGCCGCTGATGCCCGAGCCGATGACCGCAATGCGGCGCATGGGCTTCAGGCCCTGCCGACCACGTCGGGCGCGTGGGCAAAGGTGGGGTTCCGGATCATGTTGAGCAGAGACGACAAGTCGAAATTGAACTGATGAGTATTAATTGTGAACGCATTGGACGCTATTTGTCTCTCATGGTAATCCTTTATCCCAGTGCGGTCTGAGGCTATTGCCTGGAACTGCTGGCGGTGCGGGGCTTGTCACTCCTTGTCGCGGGGTGGGCAATGGTCCATAGAATGCGACAACTGTTGCGCAGGACCGACGATGCTCTATCCCGAACTCTTCAAGCAGCTCGAGGCCGTGCGCTGGAGCATGGATACCGACATCCCCTGGGATCGCTTCGACGCGTCGCGCTTGAGCGACGAGCAGGCGCAGACCATCAAGATGAACGCCATCACCGAGTGGGCAGCGCTGCCGGCCACCGAGATGTTCCTGCGCGACAACCGGGGCGACAGCGACTTCTCCGCGTTCATGAGCGTGTGGTTCTTCGAGGAGCAGAAGCACTCGCTGGTGCTGATGGAATACCTTCGCCGCTTCCGCCCCGAACTGGTGCCCACTGAGGAAGAGTTGCACGCGGTGCGCTTCGAGTTCGACCCGGCGCCTGCGCTGGAGACGCTGATGCTGCATTTCTGTGGGGAGATCCGGCTGAACCACTGGTACCGGCGCGCCGCCGAATGGCACACCGAGCCGGTCATCCGCCACATCTACGAAACCCTGGCCAAGGACGAAGCGCGCCATGGCGGCGCCTACCTGCGCTACATGAAGCGGGCGATGCAGCGCTTTGGCGACGAGGCGCGTGCCGCCTTTGCCAAGGTGGGCGTGCTGATGGCCAGCGCGCGGCGCACCGCGCAGGCGCTGCACCCGACCAACTTGCACGTCAACGTCAAGCTCTTTCCGCGCGACACCATCCAGAGCCGCCTGCCCGACCCGGCCTGGCTGGAACACTGGCTGGACAAGCAGATCCAGTTCGACGCGGTGTGGGAGACCAAGGTGGTCGAGCGCATCCTGCACAACATGAGTCTGCTGCTCGACCGCAGCTTCTCCAGCGTGCAGGAATTGAACCGCTACCGCAAGGAAGTCAGCGCCCGCCTGGCGCTGGCCACGCCGGCGGTTCAGCCGCAGCCGAGCTGAGGGCCGGCGGCGCGTTCGGCCTCAGGCCGCCTTCGCTTCGGCGGCCATGCGCTCGGTATCGGCCTTGCGGTCGGCGGCCACGCGCTGTGCGCTGGGCCGCTCGCCGATCAGCTTGACGTAGGCCTTCCAGTCGATGCCGGCGGTGGCCAGCAGGTCCTCGCCGAGCACGGCCTTGCTGGCCATCGCCACCAGCGGCAGGTTGACATACGCGGCGCAGTCGGCCTGGGTAAAGGTGGTGCCGGCGACGTAGGGCGAGAACTTCGCCAGCCGCTTGAAGCCGGCGATGTGCTTGGCGAGCTGCTTGCGCACTCGCTCGCGTGTTTCCTCGCTGACCGTGCCGCCGAAGAAGGCCTGCGCGTACAGCTCGCGCGCCACCAGCTCCAGGTGCAGGTCGATGAAGGTCACCAATTCGCGCACCTTGGCGGCCTCCCAAGGGTCGGTCGGTGTCAGCGGCGTCTGCGGCGACATTGCGTCCAGGAAGTCGACGATCACCTGGCTCTCGCACAGCGTGCCCTTGTCGGTACGGATGAACGGGACCTTGCCCAATGGCGAAGCCGCCAGTACCACCTCGTCCTTCGACTTGGTCATGACCCGTTCTTCGTTGAAAGGGATGCCCTTTTCGAGCAGCACCATCTTCACCTTGTTGTAGTAGTTCGATACCGAAAAGCCGCACAGTGTGATCAAGGTCGTCTCCTGGTGGTGGGGAGCGAGCAGTCTAGCCGCGCCGCGCCAGCCGCAGCGCCAGCAACGTCAGCAGCGCGCCGGCGATCGAGCCGCTGGCATGGGCCAGCGGTGCCACGGCCACGTCCAGTTCGCTGGGCGGATGGATCGCGGCGCCCCAGGGCTCCTCGACCAGCAGCTTCACGCTCTGGCCGATCAGCATCATCCAGCCGACCGTGCGCTGCGCCCCCTGGCCGCGCAGCACCAGCCAGACCGTGGTCGCGGCCACGCCGCCGTGCAGCACGCCGGACAGGCCGCCGTAGTGCAGCAGCTCCGGTTTGGCCCACAGCGCCAGATGGGTGAAGGGCCAGGACGCGATCCAGGCCCATGCCACCGGCGAGGGCACCCGCGCAGCCCAGCCATAGGCGGCCACCAGCGCGGTGGCCAGCAGGTTGGCGCCCAGGTGCATCGGCGTGAAATGCACCAGCGCCGCGCTCCACCAGCGCCAGGCCTCGGGCCAGGCGCGCTGCGGCTGCCAGTCGAGGGTGGCGCTGTCCGCCCACCAGGCCAGCACCGCGGCCAGCGCCAGGCCGGCACTGTTCAGCAACCACAGCGCGCCGGGGCGGTCGCTCAGGCCGGAAGTCTCAGTCAAAGACGGCGTGCCACAGCGCCAGCACCGCGGCGCTGTGCGCCGCCAGCAGCTGCGGCTCGAAGTGCGTCGGCTGCTCGTCCAGACGCGCCAGGTGCTGCGCACGGCGCAGCTCGCGGTAGGCGTCGGCCGCGGCGTGGCCGATGCCGACGGGCAGCAGGCCGGCGTTCTCGGCGCGCTGCAGCAGCGCGATGTTGCCGACGTTGTCGAGCAGCCCCGGCTGCGCCGCGCCCTGCGCCAGCACCAGGTACTGCACCGCGAACTCCACGTCCATCATGCCGCCCGGGCTGTGCTTGACGTCGTAGCGGCCGGCCTTCACAGGGTGCGCGGCACGGACCTTCTCGCGCATGGCACGGATCTCCTCTCGCAGCGCCGCGGCGTCGCGCGACGCGGTGATCACACCGCGGCGCACGCTTTCGAAGCGGCCGGCCAGATCGGGCGCGCCGGCACAGAAGCGAGCCCGCGTGATGGCCTGGTGTTCCCAGGTCCAGGCGGTGTTGCTGCCGCGGCCGAGCTGGTAGCGCTCGAAGGCCTCGATCGAGGTCACCAGCAGCCCCGAGCCGCCGTTCGGCCGCAGTGCGGTGTCAATGTCGAACAGCTCTCCGGCCGAGGTGCGCAGCGTCAGCCAGGTGATCAGCTTGCGCACGAAGTGGCCATAGACCTCCTGCGCGCGGTCCTTGTCGTCCTCGTCGCTGTCGTCGTAGAGGAAGACCACGTCCAGGTCGCTGCCGTAGCCCAGCTCCTTGCCGCCGAGCTTGCCGTAGGCGATGACGGCGAAGCGCGGCGCCTCGCGATGGCGCTGCTTGAGCATCGCCCAGGCCCAGCGCAGCGTGATGTCGAGCACCGCGTCGGCCAGCGCCGACAGGTCGTCGGCCACTTGCTCCACCGTCAGCTCGCGCTCCACGTCGCGCACCAGCGTGCGGAACAATTCGGCATGGTGCGCATGGCGCAGCGTGTCGAGCAGCCATTCCTCGTTGGCCTGGCCCGAGCGTTGCCACGCGTCGTGGCGCGACTGCAGGTCGGCGCTGAACACCGTGGGCTCGAAGCGGCCGTGCTGCAGCCGCTCGTCGGCCAGCTCGTCGATCACGCCGGGGTGGCGCATCAGGTACTGCATCGGCCAGCGCGCCATGCCCAGCAGCCGCAGCAGCCGCGACTGCACGGCCGGGCGCTCGACCAGCAGTGCCAGGTAGCTCTCGCGGCGCAGCAGCGGCTCGAGCCAGTCGACGAAGCGCAGCACCGCGTTGACGCTGCAGCGCCCGTCGCCCACGCATTCGGCGGCACGCTGCACCAGCCGGCCCAGGCGCAGCTTGCTTTCGTCGCGCAGTGCCACCACGCGCGGGTGCTTGGCCCACTGGCGCACGCGCTCGGCCAGTTCCTGCGGCAGCCGCTCGAGAAGTTGTTCGCTGTCCACCGGCAAGGGTCCGGCACCACAGGCAGTGCAGCCATTGCGTCCGTTGGCCGCCGCTGACGGCGTCTGGCCGTCGTGCAGCAGCGCGTCGAACTCGTTGGCCACGAACTCGCGCACCTCGCCCAGGCGGTCGAGCAGCTCGCAGGCATCGGCATGGCACGCCAGGTCCAGGCTGCGCGCGATCCAGCCGAGGTCAGCGTCGGCGGTGGGCAGCAGGTGGGTCTGCTGGTCGTCCAGATACTGGATGCGGTGCTCGACGCGGCGCAGGAAGTCGTAGCACTCGGCCAGCCGCCCTGCGGTGGCCGGCTTCATCAGCCCGCGTGCCGCCAGCCGCTGCAGGCTGCGCAGCGTGGAGCGGGTGCGGATCTCCGGGTACTGCCCACCGCGGGCCACCAGCATCAGCTGCACGATGAACTCGATCTCGCGGATGCCACCGCGCGACAGCTTGACGTCGTTGGCGCGCTCGGGCCGGCCGGCGGCGCGGCGCTGCGCCTCGTCGCGGATCTTGCGGTGCAGCTGGCGCAGGCCCTCGAACACGCCGTAGTCGAGGTAGCGGCGGTAGACGAAAGGCGTGACCAGCGAGCGCAGCGCCAGCGCACGTCCGCTGGCGACACTGGCCTGCGGCGCAACCACGCGGCTCTTCAGCCAGGCGAAGCGCTCCCATTCGCGGCCCTGCACCTGCAGGTAGTCCTCCAGCATCGGCAGGCTGCACACCGGCGGGCCAGAATTGCCGTTCGGCCGCAACGCCAGGTCGACGCGGAAGACGAAGCCGTCCTCGGTGGTCTCGCCGATCAGCGTGTACAGCTTCTTCGCCACCAGCGAGAAGTACTCGTGCGCACTCACCTGCAGCGGCCCGTCAGTCTCGCCCTCGTCCTCGTAGACATAGATCAAGTCGATGTCGGAGGACACGTTCAGCTCGCGCGCGCCGAGCTTGCCCATGCCGACGATCCAGAACTCGATGCGACGGCCCTGCGCGTCGCGCGGCACGCCATGCCGCTGCTCGGCTTCGGCCAGCGCCTGGGCCAGCGCCAGCTCCAGCGTGGCCTCGGCCAGCGCCGTCATGCCGGCCGTGACGGTGGCCAGCGGCGCAGCCTGTTCCACGTCCAGGCAGGCCAGCCGCTCCAGGCACAACTGCCGCGCCACGCGCAGCGCCGAGGGCAGCGCCCGGCCGCCGTCGCGCAAGGTCTGCACCAGGGCAGTTACCGTGGCGCCATCGATCGCCCCTGGCGGCAGCAGCGGCAGTTCGTCGGCATAGCGGCGGCGGATGCGCTGTACGAAGCGGCTGTGCGCAGCCAGCGCCGGAGCGCCCAGTGGCCCAGCGTCATGGAACAAGGGCGAACCCATGCTGCAGCGGCGAGGCGGTGTGCTAGATTGGATCGCGCAGCTTGCGGCGCTTGCCGACACGCTCTGTGCGCAACCCACAGACCCGGGCCTCGCGACACCCTGTGCGATGCGCAAATGCTCTAACGCCGAATGGTCTCACCCTTGTCTCCTGGGTCTGATGCCGCCTTGCCGCGCCGCTGGCAGTGGTTGCGCACAGCATCCAGCATGGCCACGGCCGGGGTGCTGCTGCTGTGGGGCGTGTTCCTCGCCCTGTGGCTGACGCTGCACTGGGCGATTCTGCCGCACATCGACGATTGGCGTGGGCGCGTCGAACAGCTTGCCGGCGAGGCCATCGGCCTGAAGCTGACGATCGGCTCGATCCACGTGCAGTCCAGCGGGTGGGTGCCGGCCTTCGAGCTGCGCGACCTGCGCCTTTTCGACCGCGAGGGCCGAGAGGCGCTGGTCCTGGAGCGGGTGCACACGGCGCTGGCGGTGCGGTCTCTGCTGGCGTTGACGTTGCGCTTCGAGCAGGTGCTGATCGACGGCGCGCGGCTCGAGGTGCGCCGCGACAGCTTCGGCCGCTGGCATATTGCCGGGCTCGACTGGGACGGCGGCAGCGTCGGCAGCGGCGACACACGGGCCCGCGACTGGTTCCTGCAGCAGCACGAGTTCGTGGTGCGCAATGCCGAGCTGCACTTTACCGACGAACGCAGCGGCACGGCGCCGCTGGTGCTGACCCAGCTCGACCTGGTGCTGCGCAACGGCCTGCGCCAGCACGCGCTGCGCCTGGATGCGACGCCGCCGCCGGCCTGGGGACAACGCTTCACGTTGCGTGGTCGCTTCAGGCAGCCGCTGTTGGCGCCGGCCGGCGAACTGCAGCGCTGGAGCGGCACGCTGTTCGCCGAGTTCCCGCAGGTCGATGCGGCCCAATTGCGCCGCCATCTGGCGCTGCCGGTCGAGCTGGGCGAGGGCGCCGGCGCGCTGCGCGCCTGGGTCGACTTCAGCGAGGGCATGCCGCGCAAGGCGACGCTGGATTTCGCGCTGCGCGAGGTGTCGGTGCAGCTGGGCGCGTCGCTGCAGCCGCTGGCCCTGCAACAGCTGCAGGGCCGTCTCGACGCCGAGCGCGACGCCTCCGGCATCCGCCTGCGCGCCCAAGACCTGGCCTTCCTCACCGGCGACGGCCTGGCCTGGCCGGCTGGCGACTTGAGCGTGGCCTGGCGCCAGGCGCAGGACCTGCGCGAGCCGTGGACCGCCTCGACGCCAGTCACCGGCGGCGAGGTCGCCGGCGAGCGGCTGAACCTGGATACGCTGGCCCGCATGGCCGAACGCGCGCCGCTGGGCGAGCCGCTGCGTGCGTTGGTGGCCGGGCTGGCGCCGCGCGGTACGCTCGACAGCCTGAAGGCCCGCTGGGTTGGACCCGTGGACCAGCCGGCCAGCTACCAGGTCGATGTCCGGCTCAGCGATCTGGCGCTGCAGGCGGCAGAGCTCGCAGCCGGCAGCAGCCCGGGCCGGCCAGGTCTGCGCCGCGCCACTTTGCAGCTGTCGGCCAACGAGCGCGGTGGCCAAGCCAAGCTGGCCATCAAGGATGGTGCACTGGTCTTCCCGGGCTTGTGGGAGCAGCCCGAACTGCGGGTCGACGCGCTGGAGGCGGCGCTGTCCTGGCGCATCGTCGCCGCGCCCGGCAAGCCGAGCACGATCGAAGTCAAGCTGGCCGACACGCGCATCGCCAATGCCGACCTGCAGGGCGAAGTGGAGGCCACCTGGCGCAGCGGCGCGGAAGAAGGCCGCGGCCGCGGCGCACGCTTTCCCGGCACGCTCGACCTGAGCGCCAGGCTGCAGCGTGCCCGTGCCGAAAGCGTCGCGCGCTACCTTCCGCTGGGCATCGCCGCGGAAGCGCGCCACCATGTGCGCGACGCGGTGCAGGGGGGCAGCATCAGCGCCGCGACCTTCAGGGTCAAGGGCGACCTCGCCGACTTTCCATTCCACAGCGTGCGCGAGGGCGAACTGCGCATCGCGCTGCAAGTTCGCGACTTGGTCTATGCCTACCTTCCCAGCCGCGTGGCCGAAGGCGGCCAACCGGCCTTCGTCTCGCCCTGGCCGACGGTCGATCAGGCCAGCGGCGAGATCGAATTCGACCGCCTGGCCATGCACCTGCGCCGCCTGAGCGGGCGGATGTGGGGCTACGAACTGCGTGACGTGCAAGGCGGCATCGCCGACCTCGCCGCGCCGCAGAAACTGCTGACGCTGCAGGGGCTGGGGCGCGGTCCGGCGTCCGACCTGCTGCGCTTCGTGCGTCTGGCGCCGCTGGGCCAGCGTGCCGGCGCGGCGCTCGAGTCGGTGAGCATCACAGGCCCCAGCGAGCTGAAGCTGGAGGCCAGCATCCCGCTGGCCGGCAGCCCGGCGGCCACGCTGCGCGGCAGCCTGCAGCTGGCTGGCAACGACTTGCGCGTACACCCGGAGGGGCCCCCATTGCTGGACGCGCGCGGCATGGTCGACTTCTCGCCGCAGGGCCTGGTGTTGCGCTCGCTGAACGCCCGGCTGCTGGGCGGCGACACCACGCTCGATGGCAGCGTCGGCGCCGACGGCACGCTGCGCCTCAGCGCCCAGGGCACGGTCACGGCCGAGGCGCTGCGCAGTACGGCGCAGCCGGTGGCGCTGGCGCGCCTTGGCAGCCTGCTGCGCGGTCAGACCGCCTGGCGCGGCACGCTGGCCGTGGCCGACGGCCGGCCCGATTTGCTGCTGCAGAGCAATCTGGTGGGCTTGCAGATCGACCTGCCGGCGCCGCTGGCCAAGCCGGTGGCGGCGACGCCGCTGCCGCTTCGCCTGCAGCTGTCGCCGCTGGCCGACCCGAACACAAACGCCCGCGACAGCCTGCAGTTCGAGCTGGGCGACCTGCTGAAGGCGCAGTTCCAGCGCGACCTGTCCGGGCTCGAGCCGCGGGTGCACCGGGGCAGTGTTGCTGTGCTGGACACGCTGCCGCCGTTGCCGGCCGCTGGCGTGCAAGCGGTGCTCAACCTCGGCCGGGTGGATGTCGACGCCTGGCAGGCGTTGGCCGAGCGCAGCGGCATGGCCGCGGGCCCGGCCGTTGGCGGCTATCTGCCTCAGGCCATCCAGCTGCGCGCCGACGAGCTGCGCTCCGGCACACGCTTCCTGTCGAACCTGCAGGCCACGCTGTCCAGCCAGGGCGCGGCCGCCGAACCTTGGTGGAAGGCCAACCTGAAGGCCGACCAACTGGCCGGCGACATCGAGTACCGGCCGCCGAGCGGCAGCGAGCAGGCAGGGCGCGTCACGGCGCGGCTGCAGCGGCTGTCGGTGCCGCAGTCCCAGGTGTCCGCGGTCGAGGGCCTGCTCAGCCAGCCGCCGGCCAGCGTGCCGGCGCTGGACATCAGCGTCGACGATTTCGAGCTGCGCGGGCGCAAGCTCGGCCGACTGCGAGTGGAGGCGGTGAACCGGCTGCTGCCTGGCCGCGCCGGCCAACGCGAATGGCAGCTCGACCAGCTGGACCTGAGCGCGCCCGAGGCCCAGTTCCATGCCAGCGGCCGCTGGGCCGCCGGCGGCACACGGCGCATGGCGCTGGACTTCAAGCTCGCACTTTCCGACAGCGGCGCCTTCCTCGAACGACTGGGCGTCGGCGATGCGCTGCGCGGCGGCAAGGGCGAGATGCAGGGCCAGCTGTCCTGGGCCGGCTCACCGCTGACGCTGGACTACCCCAGCATGGAAGGCACGCTGCGGCTGGATATCGATGCCGGCCAGTTCCTGCATGCCGACCCAGGCAGTGCGCGGCTGCTCGGCGTGCTCAGCCTGCAGTCGCTGCCGCGCCGGCTGTCGCTGGACTTTCGCGACCTGTTCCAGGCAGGCTTTGCCTTCGACAGCATCGAAGGCGATGTCAAGGTCACGCGCGGCGTGGCCGAGACATCCGACCTGCGCATGCTCGGCGCGCAGGCCACGGTGCTGATGCAAGGCAGCGCCGACCTGCTGAACGAGACGCAGGACCTGCGCGTGCTGATCGTGCCCAACTTCGACGCCACCGGCGCGGCGCTGGCGACGATGGTCATCAACCCGGCCATCGGCCTGGGCACTTTGTTTGCACAATGGATGCTGCGCGAGCCGTTGATCGCCGCCGGCACCAGCGAGTTGCACATCACCGGCTCCTGGGTCGACCCGAACGTGAAGCGGGTCGACCGCAACGCCGAGACACCGGCTTCGGTGCCGCCGTCGGCCCCGGCGCGTGGCGCCGTCGACCTCCCCGAGAAGAGGCCCCCAGGATGAAGATCGCCGCCTTGCAGATGGTGTCCACGCCCGACGTGGGGCGCAACCTCGACGCCGCCGGCGGCCTGATCGAGCGCGCCGCGGCCGCCGGCGCGCAACTGGTGGCGCTGCCCGAGTACTTCTGCCTGATGGGCCGGCGCGACGACGACAAGCTGGCCATTGCCGAGGCGCCGGGTGACGGCCCGATCCAGCGCTTCCTGGCGACACAGGCGCGCCGGCACGGGCTGTGGCTGATTGGCGGCACGCTGCCGCTGCGCACCGGCCGCGCCGCGCGGGTGACCAACAGCTGCCTGGTGTTTTCACCCGACGGCACGCTGGCCGCGCGCTACGACAAGATGCACCTGTTCGCCTTCGACAACGGCCGCGAGCAATACGACGAAGGCCGGGTGCTCGAAGCCGGCAGCGAGCCGGTGGCGCTGCAGGCCGGGCCGCTGCGCGTCGGCCTGAGCGTGTGCTATGACCTGCGCTTTCCCGAGCTGTACCGCGCGCTGATGCAGCCGCCCTGCGAGTTGCTGTGCGTGCCCTCGGCCTTCACCTACACGACAGGACAGGCGCACTGGGAACTGCTGCTGCGCGCCCGCGCGGTCGAGAACCAGTGCGTGGTGCTGGCGCCGGCGCAGGGCGGCACGCACGAAAACGGCCGTCGCACCTGGGGCCACAGCATGATCGTCGACCCCTGGGGCGAGGTGCTGGCGCTGCAGGCCGAAGGCGAAGGCGTGGTGCTGGCGTCGGTGGATGCGCAGCGGCTGGCCGTGGTACGCACACAGCTGCCGGCGCTGCAGCATCGGCGCCTGTAGCCGGCCCCGGTTATCCCCGATGGGCGGGCTCGACGATGTTCCGTTAAAATCGGGGATAATTGGGGATCAAGCTCATGGCCACAAAACGTTCATCTGCACCTGTCGTTTCTGAAACTGGACAGCGGCTGCGCCAAACTCAGGCCGAGTACACCGCCGCGCGGCCGTCCACCGGGCCCGGCGCCAAGCCGATGATGTCGAGCTCGAAGATGTACGTCTGCCGGCGCTGCCAGGCGAACTTCAAGACCGGCGACGGTAAGCCCGACCCGCGCCTGCCGGGCCTCGGCAAGTGCAACAAGTGCCTGGCCACGGCCATCGCCGCTTAAAGTCATTGTCAGGCGCGGCGCTGCAACGCTGCTGAAGCGATCTACCCAAGCTCCGAGCGCCGCGGCATGTCTGCACCGCGGCGCGAACAGGTGATGGCCGCCGACCGCGCGGCGAACTCCAGCACCTGCCGCATCGGTGCTGCCGCCATGTCGTGTAGCGCCTCGCGCGTCCAGACGCCGCGCTCCGCCAGGCCCGTCAGCAGCGCGGCCTGGAAGGTGTCGCCCGCGCCCACCGTGTCGACCACGGTCACTGCCACTGGGCCGATACGCAGCTGCTCGCCAGTGCGCCAGGCGCTGGCACCCTCGCCGCCGTGGGTGACGATGACGCAGCTCACGCCCCGGCCCAGCCACTCACGCGCCAGGTCCGCCGGCGCCCTGTCCGGGTAGAGCAGGCCCAGGTCCTCCTCGCTGACCTTCAGCAGGTGGGTGCGCGGCAGCATCCACTGCAGCGTGTCGCGCCAGCGCTCGATGTCGGGCTCGACATTGAGGCGGATATTCGGGTCGTAGGCGATCAGGCTGCGCCGGTGCTCGCGTTCGACCAGGGCGCGCTGCGTGGCGGCCACTGGCTCGACCACCATCGCGTAGGAGCCGAAATGGAAGGCCCGCGCCGCAGCCGGCACTGCCGCCAGCGCGTCCAGCGGCAGCAGCCGGTCGGCGCAGCCGTGCCCGTAGAACGAATACGACGGCACGCCCTGTTCGTCCAGACCCACCAGGCCCAGCGTGGTGGGCGCCTCCAACCGGGCCACGGCCTCGGTGGCCACGCCCTCGTCACGCAGCGCGCGCATCAGGCGCT
>Ga0316603_10000947_pt1 | contig 14997 bp, 7 predicted proteins | sample OWC_soil_day10_n_FD_207649 | JGI IMG/M metagenome (GOLD analysis project Ga0316603, IMG submission 207649) | Wetland soil microbial communities from Old Woman Creek delta, Ohio, United States - OWC_soil_day10_noCT | ecosystem: Environmental > Terrestrial > Soil > Wetlands | place: USA: Ohio... | reverse complement strand
TGGCGATTGCACACCGCCGTCTGCGCCATCTGGGTGATGAGGGCCTGCGTATAGCGCAGCATGAGGTGCAGGACGGGGCCGGCCCGGTTGAACTCCAGCATCATCAGGCTCGCCTTCAGCCGAAAGCCAAGGCCGGCGCTTTGCACTACCGCACGACTGGGCGTCGAGTCACCGCCCATGAACAGCGAGATTCCAACGATCCCTTCGCGCCCGACGACCGCGATCTCCGCCGACCCCCCGTCTTCGAGCACGTAGAGCAGCGAGACGATCGAAGTCGTCGGGAAGTACACATGGCCCAACCGGCCACCCGACTCGTAGAGCACCTTGCCGAGTGGCATGCTCACGGGTTCGAGCTGCGGCAGCCAGCGCGCCAGATCGGAGTCTGGCAACGCCGCAAGCAGCCGGTTCTGTCGCGGGTCCGGAGCCAAGCCCCCGGGCTTTTCCAATGCAGCCTCCCTTCGGGTCCACCACGACGGTGATGGTGACAGGTGTCCGCCTTCCAGCGGAATTATAGCCACAGAGGGGCGCTGGGCTGCCGGACGCTGCAAGGACGGTCACCCCGGCCATATGCCGCGCGGGGTGGCTGCGTATGCCCACGGCCGAACGATTCTCACTGAGGCGGGACGTTGACGACGACGTCGCCACCCGTTTCGCCGCGCTCGCCCCGCACACCTTCGGCACGCGTGGCACCGGTGTATCCGGTTGCGCCGGTGTCACCCTTCTCGGCCTGTGCACCGGTCGCGCCAGTGGCGCCTTGCGGCCTGGCGGGGCCCGGGACGGTGACCACGGCCGGCACTGGCGCCACCTCGATCGTTCTTTCGCATGCGCTCAATGCGAGCCAGCCGTTAGCGTTCCAAGCAATAGCGAATATTTAATGATGTTTGCTCCGATATGAGTGAAAGTGCGTTTCCTGCTGATGTGTACGCGGCATGGCCGACCATGTCCGGACGCCAGCGCACGCTGCCCTGCGCGCGAATCACCGTGCGCTTGCGTACTGACCGATCCATGGAAACGGCGCAACCTTCCTCGATGGAACAGGAGGCGGACCATGGGTGACTTTGCGGTTGAATTGAAGCGGTCGATCCTGGCGCTCTTCAGCCGTTCACAAATCACGTCCGCCTGGGAGTCCGCGGAGCTGATCCGCGCGGAACTCTTCAGCGCCGAGCGTCTGGAGCAGCACGCCGAGAGTCTTGCCGCCGCTCAACGCACTACTCCAAGACCTGTCGCCGTCGAGCCCCTGCGCGCGCGTCTGCGCGACAACAGCCGGGTGCTGCTCGGCGCGTATCGTGCCATTGGGAAGGGGATCGCCGAGGGAAGTGCACTCACTCCCGCGGCGGAGTGGCTGGTGGACAACTACCACGTGGTCGAAACGCAGATACGGCAAATCAGCGATGATCTGCCCCCCGGATACTATCGGCAGCTGCCGAAGCTCGCCGACGGCCCGCTCGCCGGGTATCCGCGCGTGTTCGGGATGGCATGGGCGTTCGTCGCCCATACGGACAGCCGCTTCGACGCGCAGCTGCTGTGCCGGTTCGTGCGTGCTTACCAGCGCGTGCAGCCGCTCACGATCGGCGAGCTGTGGGCCATCGCCATCACGCTGCGGATCGTACTGGTGGAGAACCTGCGACGCGCGGCGGAGCGGATCGCGAGCGGGCGAGTGGCCCGCCAGCAGGCCGATGAGCTGGCCGACCGCCTGCTCGGGACCAACGGGCGCATGGCCGAGCCGCTGGTGGCGGTCCTGCAGGAGTGGGACAGCGCGCCGCTGCCGACGACCTTCGCCGTGCAGCTCCTGCAGCGGCTGCGCGACCATGACCCCACGGCGACGCCCGCCCTCACGTGGCTCGAAGGCCGGCTGTCGGCGGCGGGAACGACGGCCGACGCGATCGTTCGCGATGAACATCACCGCCAGGGTGCATCGAGCGTGACCGTCCGCAACGTAATCACCAGCATGCGCGCCATTTCCGCAGTCGACTGGGCGGACTTGATCGAAAGCGTCAGCCTCGTCGATGAGGCGCTGCGTGACGGCACCGACTTCGCGCAGATGGATTTCCCGACACGCGATCGCTATCGGCGGGCGATCGAGGAACTCGCACGCGGCTCGCAGCATACCGAGATCGAGATCGCGCGCAGTGCCGTGCGCGCGTCGCACCGCGCCAGCACGCCTCGCGAGCGCGATCCCGGCTATCCTCTGATTGCAGGCGGCCGTCGCGCGTTCGAGGCGGCGCTCGGATATCGTGCCGCGATGCGCGCCTGGCCCGCTCGAGTCAGCGCGGGGGCGGGGATTCGCGGCTATATCGCCTGCGTCGCCCTCGTCGCCGTGGTCATGATGTCATGGCCGCTGCTCACCCTGGCGGGCGCAGGCAGCGGCGCCGTGACGCTCGCCCTGCTCGCGGTTCTCGGTCTCGTGCCCGCGATCGACGCGGCGATGGCCCTGGTAAACGGGAGCGTCACGAGTCGCTTCGGCGCGAAGACCCTGCCCGCCCTGGCGCTGCGCGATGGAGTGCCGGCGCGCTGGCGCACTCTCGTGGTCGTGCCAAGCCTGCTCACGACGCGGGAAACGCTCGAAGAGCACCTCGAGCGTCTCGAGATCCATCACCTCGCGAGCCTCGACGGCGACATCTCATTCGCACTGCTGTCGGACTGGACCGACGCTGCCACCGAGCACGTCGCCGATGACGACACGCTGCTCGACGCAGCAGTCGACGGCATCGCGCGTCTGAATCGACAATACGGGCCGTCGCCGGCGGGCGACCGCTTCCTCCTGCTGCATCGCCGGCGGGTCTGGAATGCGGCCGAGGGGCAGTGGATGGGGTGGGAACGCAAGCGCGGCAAGCTGCAGGAGCTGAACCGGCTGCTGCGCGGCGCCACCGACACGAGCTTCATGGCGACCGGCCGTGGTCTCTCCATACCGAGCGGCGTGCGCTTCGTAATTACGCTCGACGCCGATACCAGGCTGCCGAGGGACGCGGTGCGCCGGCTCGTCGGGAAGATGGCTCACCCACTCAATGCCCCGCGCTTCGACGCGTCCACCGGGCGTGTTGTCGAGGGATACGGCGTACTGCAGCCGCGGGTTGCGCCCTCGTTGCCGATCGGTCGCGAGGGATCGGTGTTTCAACGCCTGTTCTCGAGCGCGAGCGGCATCGACCCGTATTCCTCCGCGGTATCGGACGTGTACCAGGACCTGTGCGGCGAAGGGTCCTATGTCGGCAAGGGCATCTATGACGTCGACGCATTCGAGGCGGCCCTCGCCGGCCGCGTCCCCGAGAACGCGCTGCTGAGCCACGACCTGTTCGAAGGAATCTTTGCCCGGGCCGGCCTCGTCTCAGATGTGGAGGTCGTCGATGAATATCCATCGCGTTACGACGTGGCCGCCACTCGCGCACACCGGTGGGCACGCGGCGACTGGCAACTACTGCCGTGGATTTTCGGCCGCGGTGCCGCGGGTGAGGATCGACGCCACAAGGCGATTCCACTCCTCGGCCGGTGGAAGATGGTCGACAATCTGCGCAGGACGCTCCTGGCGCCGGCCAGCGTGATCTCGTTGATCGTCGGGTGGACACTCCCGCTGAACTCCGCCGCGATCTGGACCGCCTTCGTCGTGGCGATGCTGGCCCTTCCAACCTTGCCCCCGGTGCTGGCCGGCATCGTGCCGCCTCGCACCGGAACCTCCAGGCGGAGCCACCTGCACGCGCTGTTCGCGGACCTGCGGCTCGCCCTGGCGCAGAGTAGCCTGGTGGTGACCTTCCTCGCGCATCAGGCGTGGTTGATGTCCGATGCGATCGGCCGGACGCTGTATCGGCAGTTCGTCAGCCGCCGCCGCCTGCTCGAATGGACCACCGCCGCCCAGGCGCAAGTCAGCCCGCGCCTCGAACTCCCCGGCTTCTACCGGCACATGGCCGGTGCCGTGGCAATCAGCGCCACGGTGGTCATCCTCGTGTACGCGGGGCTCGCAAGCGCCTATGTGGCGTTGCCGTTCGCGCTGCTGTGGATCATGTCGCCCGTCGTGGCGCGCTGGGTGAGCCGGTCACCACAGGTCGCGGGCCTTCCGGCCGTCACCGACGTCGACAGTCGCGCACTGCGGCTGATCGCGCGCCGCGCGTGGCGTTACTTCGACACTTTCGTCACCGTCGCCGATCACATGCTTCCGCCGGACAACTTCCAGGAGGATCCGCGGCCGGTGGTTGCCCATCGCACCTCCCCGACCAATCTCGGCCTGTATCTACTGGCGAGCGTCACCGCTCGCGACTTTGGCTGGGCCGGAACGATCGACACGGTCGAGCGCCTGGAAGCGACACTCACGGAGATGAACGGCCTGGAGCGATTCCGCGGTCACTTCTACAACTGGTACGACACGCAGGACCTGCGTCCTCTCGAGCCGAAGTACATCTCCTCGGTCGACAGCGGCAACCTGGCCGCCCACTTGATTGCGCTCGCCAATGCCTGCGTCGAGATGAGCGTCCGGCGCCCGACGGGTCCCGAGTTGCTCGCAGGCATCGGGGACGGGCTCGCGCTTGCGCTCGAATCGTGGTCCGGGCCCGCCAACGGGCCGCTGGGCGAGGCCCTCGGCGCGCTCGCCGTTCTGCTGGATGAGGGCCCCGGGACGTCCGCGGACCTCGCCGAGCGGCTGGCGGCGCTTGCGCCGCGTGCCGCCGCGGCCACCGCCATCGCGGGCGCTTTGGCGCGGGAGCGAGCTGACGAGGCGACCGCCGAAACTGCGGCGTGGGCCGACGCCACGAGCCGATCGATCGAGAGCCACCTGCGCGACGTTGCGGCGGATTCGTCAGGAAACGACCACTCCCTCCAGCATCGCCTCATCGCGCTCGCGGAGACGGCGCGGACGATGGCCGGGGCGATGCGGTTCGACTTTCTATTCGACCCGGAACGCAAGCTGCTCTCGATCGGCTATCGCGTCATGGAGGGCGGTCTCGACCCGAGCTGCTACGACATGCTCGGATCCGAAGCGCGCCTGGCGAGCTTCGTGGCGATCGCGAACGGGGATCTCCCCGGGCGCCACTGGTTCCGCCTCGGACGGGCCGTGACACCGATCGATCGCGGCGCCGCCCTCGTCTCGTGGTCTGGATCAATGTTCGAGTACCTGATGCCGTCGCTCGTCATGCGCGCGCCGGCCGGGAGCCTGCTCGAGCAGACGAGCCGCCTCATCGTGCAGCGGCAGATCGCCTACGGTGACGAGTTGCACGTACCGTGGGGCATCTCGGAGTCCGCATACAACGCGCGCGATTTCGAGCTCACCTACCAGTATTCGAGCTTCGGGGTGCCCGGCCTGGGCCTGAAACGCGGTCTCGGCGAGAACGTCGTGATTGCGCCCTACGCGACCGCCCTCGCTGCGATGGTGGATCCGCACGCGGCCACCCTCAACTTTGCCCGTCTCGCCGGCGCCGCAGCCCAGGGCCGCTACGGTCTCTATGAAGCCCTGGACTACACCCCGCGGCGCCTGCAAGCGGGCCAGGCCGTCGCGATCGTGCGCGCCTACATGGCTCACCATCAAGGAATGACGATCGTCGCCCTCGCCAACACACTGCTGAATGGCCTGATGCGAACCCGCTTCCATACCGAGCCGCGGATCCAGGCAACGGAACTGTTGCTGCAGGAGCGAACGCCCCGGGATGTCGCCTTGCCCCATGTGAGGGCCGAGGAGACCGGCACCGGCTTGAAGCCCTACGACGCGGTTCCGACGATTTCGCGGTCGCTGCACACTCCGCACGACGCCACGCCGCGCACGCGCCTGCTGTCGAATGGCCGCTATGCCGTAATGCTCACCGGCGCCGGATCCGGATACAGCCGCTGGCGGGATCTCGCCGTGACGCGCTGGCGCGAGGACGTCACCTGCGACGCGTGGGGCTCGTATGTCTTCCTGCGGGACGTCGACAGCGGCGAGGTGTGGTCTGCGGGCCACCAGCCCACGTGTATCGAGCCGGACGACTACGAAGTCACGTTCGGCGAGGATCGCGCCGCAATCGTCCGGCGCGATGGAGACGTCACGACGACCCTGGACGTCGTGGTGTCGGCCGAGAGCGACGCCGAAGTCCGCCGCGTGTCTATCTCGAACACCGGCAGTACCGTTCGACAGATCGAGCTGACCTCCTACGCTGAAATCGTCCTGGCCCCTCCGGCGGCCGACGCCGCGCATCCCGCCTTCGCCAAGCTGTTCGTGCAAACGGAGCACCTCGCCGACACCGGCCTCCTCCTCGCGACGAGGCGACGACGGTCGTCCGCGGATCCCGAGGTCTGGGCCGCGCATCTCGCGGTCATCGAAGGGGACCCGGTCGGCGAGCAGCAACTCGAGACCGACCGCGCCCGCTTTCTCGGGCGCGCTCGCGAGCTTCGTTCCGCCATTGCCGTCACCGACGGCGGGGCGTTGTCAGGCACCGTAGGCACCGTCCTGGATCCGATCTTCAGCCTGCGCCGGCGCTTGCGGCTCGCCCCGGGCGCCACGGCGCGCGTCGCGTTCTGGACGCTTGTTGCGCCGACTCGCGCAGAGGTGCTCGACCTGGCCGACAAGCACCACGATGCCGCGGCCTTCGACCGCGCCGTCACGCTCGCGTGGACACAGGGACAAGTGCAGCTCCACCACCTCGGCATCACCGCCAACGAGGCGGACCTCTACCAGCGTCTCGCCGGTCACGTGCTCTACAGCGATCCGACGCTGCGACCGTCATCGGACGTGCTCCGTCGCAGTGTCGGCGGGCAGGCGGCGCTCTGGGCGCATGGGATCTCCGGGGACCTGCCGATCGTGCTGGTGCGCATCGACGACACGGATGACCTCGACATCGTCCGGCAGCTGTTGCGCGCGCTCGAGTACTGGCGGCTGAAGCAGTTGACCGTGGACCTCGTGATCCTGAACGAACGAGCGCCCTCGTATGCGCAGGACCTGCAGGAAGCGTTGGAGACGCTGGCCCGCACCGGCCTGTCGCGGCCGCGCATTCACGGGGAGGCCGCGCCGGGCGGCGTCTTCATCCTGCGTTCCGACATCATTCCGGGCGACACACGCCTGGTGCTCCTTGCTGCAGCCCGAGCCGTCCTGCTCAGCCGCGGCGGCAGCCTTACCGAGCAGCTCGAGCGACTCGAGCGACCTGCGCCGCTGGTTGCGCCGCCGGTCAAGGTCGTGGCCGGGCCCGGCTTCCCGGCAATGCCGCCCGGCATGCCGACGCTGGAATTCTTCAACGGCACAGGTGGCTTTGCGGCAGACGGCCAGGAGTACGTCACGATCCTGCGCGACGGGCAGTGCACGCCGGCGCCGTGGATCAACGTCATCGCCAATCCCGGGTTCGGGTTCCAGGTGTCGGCCGAGGGCAGCGGCTATACCTGGGCTGCCAACAGTCGCGAGAACCAGCTTACCCCATGGTCGAACGATCCGGTCGGGGACCGGCCCGGCGAGGTCATCTATCTGCGCGACGATGAAAGCGGCACACTGTGGGGGCCCACGGCCCTGCCGATTCGTGACGAAAGCGCCGCGTATGTCGCGCGGCACGGGCGGGGATACAGCCGCTTCGAGAGCACGCAGCATGGGGTCGCAGTCGACCTCCTGCAGTTCGTCCCGCTCGACGCTCCGCTCAAGGTCTCGCGCCTCAGGATCCGGAACATCTCCGCTCGCACCCGGCACCTGACCGTGGCGGCTTACGCGGAATGGGTCCTCGGCACGTCGCGCAGCGCGGCAGCGCCGTTCGTCTCGACCGACATTGATGGCGTCACCGGCGCGATGTTCGCGCGCAACGTCTGGAGCGACGCGGTGACCCGCGTGGCATTCGTCGACCTCGGCGGCCTGCAGACATCCTGGACGGGCGATCGGCGGGAATTCCTCGGTCGCAACGGCGCCCTCGCGCGCCCAGCGGCGCTCGCGCACAACGGGAAACTCTCGTGCCGCACTGGCGCGGGCCTCGACCCGTGCGGCGCGCTGCAGACCTCGGTCGAACTCAAGGCGAATTCCGCGGTCGAGATCGTGTGGCTCCTCGGCGAAGCGGCCACGACGCCCGATGCGCAGTCATTGATCACGCACTGGCGTTCCGCCGACCTCGACGCCGCGTTGCGATCCGTCCACCAGCACTGGAACGAGGTACTTGGAGCGGTCGTCGTGAAGACGCCGGATCGATCATTCGACATCATGCTGAACGGATGGCTCCTCTATCAAACACTCGCCTGCCGGGTATGGGCACGCAGTGCGTTCTATCAGGCAGGCGGTGCATATGGATTTCGCGATCAATTACAGGACTCCATGGCCCTGGTCCTGGCGATGCCGGCGCTCACTCGTGAACATGTTCTGCGCGCTGCCGGCCGGCAGTTCGTCGAGGGCGACGTCCAGCACTGGTGGCTACCCCGCACTGGCCGCGGGGTTCGTAGCCGTGTCTCCGATGACCGCGCCTGGCTTTGCTACTGCGTGGCGCACTACCTCGAGGTGACGGGCGATCACGCGATCCTCGATGAGATCGTCCCGTTTCTCGAAGGGCCAGCCCTGCGCGAGGATGAATCCGACAGCTATTTCCTGCCGGTCCCTGCCGACGAGACGGCGTCACTCTTCGAGCACTGCGCGCGTGCGCTCGATCAGAGCCTGGTAGTGGGAGCGCACGGATTGCCGCTGATCGGAACGGGAGACTGGAACGACGGCATGAACCGCGTCGGCTCGGGCGGGCGCGGCGAGAGTATCTGGCTCGGGTGGTTCCTGCATACGGTACTCACGAAATTTGCACCTCTGGCGGAGGCGCGTGGCGAACTGTCGCGCGCCGCGAGCTGGCGCTCGCACGCCACTGACCTGCAAGCCTCCCTGGAGCACGACGGCTGGGATGGCGACTGGTATCGGCGTGGCTTCTTCGATGATGGAGCGCCGCTCGGCTCCGCTGCGAGCGAGGAATGCCGCATCGATTCGATCGCGCAATCCTGGGGAGTGCTCTCCAGCGCGGCGGACCCGGAGCGCGCACGGCGTGCCATGGCGGCCGTGGATGAGAATCTGGTTCGCCGTGACGCTGGCCTGGTCATGCTCTTCACCCCGCCATTCGACCGGTCCACGGCCGATCCGGGATACATCAAGGCGTACCCGCCCGGAATTCGCGAGAACGGCGGGCAATACACGCATGCCGCCGTCTGGTCGATGATCGCGTTCGCGATGCTTGGCGATGGCGACAAGGCGGCCGAGCTGTTCTCGATCCTTAATCCGATCAATCGTGCCCGGACGCACGACGACGCCGTGCGCTACAGGGTCGAGCCATACGTCATCGCGGCCGACGTCTACTCGGAACCGCCGCACGTCGGGCGCGGCGGCTGGACCTGGTATACGGGCTCGGCCGCCTGGATGTACCGGGCAGGTCTCGAATGGATACTCGGTTGCCGCGTGCGCGGAGCAAGTCTACTGCTGGATCCGTGCATACCGCGCAGCTGGACGGGGTTCGCGGTCACCCTGCGGTTCCGCGGCACGCCGTACGAAATCGAGGTTGAGAACCCCCATGGCGTCACCAGGCGACTCGTCAGCCTTCAGCTCGACGGGGTAGAACTCGCGGCGCAGCAGGGAATCGTGCCGCTGGTCAATGACGGGGCGACGCACCGGGTACACGCCGTCCTCGGTTGATGCCACGCGGGAACGGTCTAGGCCCCGGATCGACCCAGGACCTGGTACGGGTCGCCGCGTGGAATATCCGTGAGCAGGCGAGCGAACTCCGACTTGACCACGCCGTAGCACTCACACGACCGGCTCTCGAGGCCAGCTCGCTCGAGCACCGAAATGTGGCCGCGGCGATAACGGATGAAACCGGCCCGCTGCAGGTTTCCGGCGGCCTCCGTAACGCCTTCCCGGCGCACGCCGAGCATGCTTGCGACCAGCTCCTGCGTCATGACCAGCTGACCCGACGGGATCCGATCGAGGGTCACCAGCAGCCAGCGGCACAGCTGCTGCTCGACCGAATGGTGTCGGTTGCAGACGGCGGTCTGCGTCATCTCTGTGATCAACGCCTGGGTGTAGCGCAGCAACAATCGCAGCAGCGGTCCGCAGCGGTCGAATTCGCGCCTCAGGAGGCGGCGCTCCAGCTGATACGCGTGCCCCGCCGTCTGCACGACGGCGGAGCTGGGTGTGGTGTCCCCGCCCATGAACAGGGATATGCCGACCACGCCCTCGTTGCCTACCCCTGCGATTTCGGCCGATGCGCCGGACACAGTGATGTAGTGCAGCGACACGATCGCCGTGGTCGGGAAATAGGCGTGCTGCAGCTGGTCGCCGGGTTCATAGAGAATTTCGCCGAGCTGCATCGGGACACATTGGAGATCCGCAGCCAGCCGAGCGAACTCAGCCGCGGGCAAGGCGGCGAGAAGCTGGTTCTGCTTCGGGCTGGGGACTGCTGACATTGCTGATGGCCGGGACGCTGCGATCTAGCCCCTGGGCCAGACTTCCACGCCGATGCCGCGGTAGCCGATGAAGCGGGAGGACCGGTTGAACATGGGCTCCCCACTCACATGGAACGTCTGTTTCGAACCGTCTGCATTCACGCGACTGAACGCGAAATCAAGAAACGGTTGCCGAGCGGCAATGGTTGCCTGCAGGACCGCCCGTTCCGCCTCGTTCCAGCCTGCCACGTGAACATCGCTCGCATCTCCCGCCAGGGTGGGGACCCGCAGCCCGAGCATTTCCAGGACCGGGCCGGAGACCTTAGTGAAGTTCCCGTGTTCGTCCTGCTCCCAGTACCAGTCCGACGCGAGTTCCGTCAGGCTGCGGTAGCGGGCTTCGCTCTCCCGCAGTTCTGCCGTCCGCTCACGCACCGTCTGCTCGAGTTCCTTGCTGTAGTTCTCGAGTTTCCTATACAGCAGCCGCACTTCCAGCATGTTGTGGATGCGAGTCTTGACTTCGACCAGGTCGAACGGCTTGCTGACGAAATCCTTGGCACCGGCCTGCAGCGCGCGAAGCCTGTGACCAGGCTGAGCCGTAATCACAAGGACGGGAAGATAGGCGTCCGTCTCGCTGGTCTTGAGGCCTTCCATGACCTGGAAGCCGTCCATGCCGGGCATCTGGAGGTCGAGCAAGATCAGGTCGTAGCTGTTGGTGCGGTGAAGCGCACAGACCTCGTGGGGATTCATCGTCGAGGCGATGCATGTGTATCCGGCTTCGCCCAGCACCTGCTCGAGCAGGCTGACATTGGTTGCCTGGTCGTCGACGATCAGGATCCTGGCGTTGAGCATCTCGGACTCGGCAATCATTGCGACCGCGCGTGCGCCATGGCCACGTCCAGCGCATCCATGAATCGGTCGACCTTGATGGGCTTGGTGACGTAGCTGAAGAATCCCGCGTCGAGGGCCTTCGCAATGTCACGCGGTACCGCGTTGGCGCTGAGCGCGATGATGGGGATGTGCGCCGTCGACGGGTCCGTGCGAAGGATTCTCATGGCGTCGATCCCACTGATTCCGGGCAGGTTGATGTCCATCAGGATCACGTCCGGGCGGTAGGCGCGCGCAAACTCGATGCCGAGACTGCCCTCCGCCGCGCTCAACAGGCGCAGGTCAGGACGGCGCCCAATGAGTTGCTCCACGAGTTCCAGGTTGGCCGGGTTGTCCTCGACATAGAGCAACGTGCGCAGCGGCTTGCCATCCGGCCCCGGCGATTGCGCCGGCGTCACACACTCGAGGTCGTTACCGGCAAGGTGCGGGGCGCTCGTCAGGCCCAGTTCGACCCAGAACACGCTCCCCGCGCCGACGGTGCTGTCGGCCCCGATGGTGCCACCCATCAGTTCCACCAGGCGTTTGGTCACGACGAGGCCAATGCCGGTGCCTTCCTCGGCGCCGCTCTCCTTGCCGAGGCGGTTGAACGGCTGGAAGAGCTGCGCCAGCTGCTCCGGGGTCAGTCCGAGGCCCGAGTCCCGGACGCTGATGCGAATCACATCCGGGCTGATCCGGGAGCACTCGACGGCGACCGCGCCTCCCGGCTTGTTGTACTTGATTGCGTTGAAGAGCAGGTTGATGAGGACCTGCTTGACCCGTGTCCGGTCTGCCTTGACGAAATACGGCATTTCGATCCGCGGAAACTTCATGGTGATGCCGCGGGTGTGTGCCTGCGGCTCGATCATGGCCCGGCACTCGAGCATGACCTCGACCAGCGCAATCGGCTCCGACGACAGTGTCAGTCTGCCCGACTCGATCAGCGCAAGATCCAGGATCTCATTGATCAGCTCCAGGAGGTACCACCCGGCCTTGAGGATCTGGTCGATGCTGCGCTTCTGCGAGGGCGTCGGGAGCGGAGAGCCGGATTCCACGAGCTGGGCGAACCCCAGGATCGCGTTGAGCGGCGTGCGCAATTCATGGCTCATGCTGGAAAGGAAATCGGTCTTCGCGCGATTCGCCTTGTCCGCCGCTGCCATCGCCTCGTTCAGCTCCGATTCGACGCGCTTGCGCGCCGAGTTGTCGGTACCGATCAGCAGGTACCCGATGATCTCGCCGAAGTCGTCGCGTAATGCCGTGATCGAAACGATGGCCGGAAAGCGGCTGCCGTCCTTGCAGATGTAGGTCAATTCATAGACGTCCTCGATCTCGCGCGAGGCCTTGTATGCCAACGCCTCGAAGCCGGGCGCAATCGTGGTCGCGAGTTCGAGGCTCAGCGCCTGGGCGCGCGCGTGGACTTCCTGCGGATCGTGAATGTCGCTCGGGCTGATCCTGTTGACGACCTCGGCGGCCCTGTAGCCCAGCATGCGCTCGGCCCCGACATTGAACAGCTGGATGATGCCCTTCTCGTCGGTAGCGATGATCGAGAAATTGGCACTGGTGAGGATCGCGTTCTGTAACGCCCCGGTCTTGAGCAATGCATTCCTGCGTCCAGCATCCGCGGCGCCATCGGCCGGGCCGGCATCGCCGGTCGCCGCGGGACCACTTCCTGTTTCGACCATGGCCGATATCCGTGAAAAGAGTGCGGGACGCGACTCGCGATGATCGCGGTCGATGCGCCGGAACTCTGTCTGCTAGCGCACATAGGGAGATCCGCCGTCCCCGGTCGCGGCGCAGCGATAGGTACGCCAGCGCACCGACTGCGCGTGCGGCGAAGCGCACTCTGGCCACGTCGCCCCGGGGAACTTCTTCCGGACCGGAATGGACCAAAGGATCAAGGCCATGATGAATGCTGGCAAGTTGATCACTGCAACCGCGCTGTGCTGCGCCTCACTGGCGGTGCTCAGCGGCTGCGAGACCACGACCTCGGGCGGCACAGTGGGCAGCGATCGCAAGCAACTGCTGCTGGTCTCGTCGCAGGAACTGGACCAGGTGGCCGCCCAGAGCTACGCCAAGCTGAAGTCCGATGCCAGTGCACAGGGCACGTTGAATCAGGATCGAGCCCTGCTGGGACGCGTGAACGCAATCGCAAGACGCCTCGAGCCGCAGACCAGGATCTTCCGCTCCGACGCACCCGGCTGGAACTGGGAAGTGAACGTGATCACCAGCGACCAGGTGAACGCGTTCTGCATGCCCGGCGGCAGGATCATGGTCTACACGGGCCTGGTCAGACAGCTCAACCTGAGCGACGAAGAGCTCGCGGTCGTCATCGGACACGAAATGTCGCACGCCCTGCGCGAGCATTCGCGCGAGCAGGTTTCCCAGGCGATTGCGGCGCAAACGGCCATTGGCGTCGGGACGTCCTTGCTGGGCCTGGGACAAGGCTCCGCGGACATCGCCGGCGTGGGCTACCAGGCCCTCGTCGCAACCCGCTTCAGCCGCACCGACGAGGACGAAGCCGATCGAATGGGGCTGGAACTCACGGCACGCAGCGGTTACGACCCGCGCGCCGGGGTTACGTTGTGGCAGAAGATGATCAACGCAAGCGGTGGCTCGCAGCCGCCGGCGTTCCTGAGCCGACATCCGACGGACAGGAGCCGCATCCAGACGATCCAGTCCCTGCTGCCAACCGTCCTGCCGCTCTACGAGGCCACGCAACGACGTTAGGCGAAGGCCAACGGAAAGGAGAACCAACCGCATGACCACTTCAAGCTATCCGTTCGAACTTGCGCCGCTCCCGTATGACTACGCCGCGCTCGAGCCGCACATCGATGAACGGACGATGCGCATTCACCATGACAAGCATCATCGATCCTATGTCGACAAGCTGAACGGCGCCCTGAAGGACCATCCAAGACTGCACGGCATGACGCTGGTGGAATTGCTCCGCAATCTCGAGCGCGTTCCGGAAGCGATTCGCACCGCTGTGCGCGACAACGGCGGCGGGCACCTGAACCACCAGCTGTTCTGGGAACTGATCGGACCGCCGGGGCCACCCGCGCCCACGGGCCGGCTCAAGGAAGCGATAGAGTCACGCTTCGGGTCACTCGAGGCCTTCCGGGCGAAATTCACTGACGTCGCGACCAAGCACTTCGCCTCCGGATGGACGGTTCTCGTCGCGGACGCGAAAGCGCAGACGCTGGAAATCGTTTCGCTGCCCAATCACCAGTGTGTGCTGGCCGCGGGCCAGACGGTACTGCTGGTCTGCGATGTCTGGGAACACGCGTACTACCTGAAGCACCAGAATCGCCGACCCGAGTACCTGGACAGCTGGTGGCAAGTCGCGAGCTGGCCGGAAGCGGCCCGTCGCTTCGAGCGCCCGGACCGCGAGGCCGAGCAGCATTGGGAGGATGAAGGCGGGGCGGTCGGTAGCTTGAAACCACGGCGCGCTCGCAGCTGATTTCAACCTGTCCGCGCCTGCGTTCGCTGCCGGTACGATCCCGCGACGCGTCACCCCGCGGAGTCGTCCAACCCCTTGCGCCGGGACGGCCTTCCGCCCAGCAGTCCTTCGTGGCCGGCGAGGATCCCGCCGATCTTGATGCCATCGTCATCGATGTCGAACAGGCGCAATTCGTTGGAATGCCCACTCCCGCGCACCTTCACCACGGCCATGACCCGCCGCAACCGGCTCTCGACCTCGATGTATCGCTGCACGATGATCGAGTCGGTCAGAAAGGCCGTCCCGTAGGGGCTGAAGCGCAGGTCGTTGTACCGGTCCTCCAGCTCCGACGTCATCAGCACGGTGGCACCGGT
>Ga0316603_10000945_pt1 | contig 15006 bp, 10 predicted proteins | sample OWC_soil_day10_n_FD_207649 | JGI IMG/M metagenome (GOLD analysis project Ga0316603, IMG submission 207649) | Wetland soil microbial communities from Old Woman Creek delta, Ohio, United States - OWC_soil_day10_noCT | ecosystem: Environmental > Terrestrial > Soil > Wetlands | place: USA: Ohio... | reverse complement strand
GAAGGGTGTGATCGATTATGAGACCCTCGAGAAATCGCTCCGGGTCAAGGATTCGGAAGACAAAAAGAACCGCCGCAATCTGGGCCAGATCCTGGTCAATGACTTCGGGGCCGACCATGATGCCGTGTTCCGTGAAGTGGCGGATCTGTATGCGTTCCGTGAAATCTATATTGCCGACGAAGCAATAGACAAGTCACGGATTGATTTCATCAGGAAGTATGTCGACGGACTCACGCAAAACGTGCGGGATATGGTGGTTCAGGCCCGCATGCTCCCGCTCAAGTTCGACGACAAGCAGCCGGACAAGCTCATCATCATCTCCGCTGATCCGACGGACCGCCGCATTCCGCTCATTGCGCGCGAGTTCGGCGCGAAGAAGTATGAGGTGGCCTACTGCCGCCTCAAGGACCTCCAGAACCTGGTCGAGCAGGTCATCCCTCCTGAGAACGAGTTCCTGAAGCTGCTGGAAACCACCCAGGGCGGCATTCAGGTGAAGGAGGACGATGACGACTCGATGGTCGACGAAGACGCGCTCGAAGCGGAAATCAGCAAGAGCGCTCTCGTCAACCTCGTGGAAGGCGCTCTCGTGGAAGCCGTCCGCCAGGGAGCAAGCGATATTCACATCATTGCCAAGGAAGGGAACAAGACGGAGTTCTGGTTCCGCACCGACGGGAACCTGAAGCTCTGGCATGTGCAGGAAAAGACCATGCCCGAGGCGGTGGCCGCTGTGGTCAAGGACCGGTCGAAGAACGTAGACCGGTTCGAACGGGAGATGTCCCAGGACGGGTTCATCCAGCGCCTCATCGATGAACACATGATCCGTTTTCGCGTTTCCATCATGCCGATCGTGGGCGTCGAGTTCCGGCATAAATACGAAAGTATCGTCATCCGTGTTCTGGACGACCGCAAGGTCATCACCGATCTGAACAAACTCGGTCTGCAGGGGCCGGCGCATGACTTTTTCTACAAGGCCATCGCCAGACCGCAAGGGATCGTCATCCTGACCGGTCCGACAGGATGCGGCAAGAGCACCACCCTGATTGCCGCGCTGCATCAGGTCATCGACCCGACCGTGAACGTGCTGACGGTGGAGGACCCGGTGGAGTACATCATCCGGGGGGCGAGGCAGCTGCGCATCGGTCCCAAGATGGACTTCGACCAGGCCATCCGCGGAATTCTCCGCCATGACCCGGATATCGTGCTGGTGGGCGAGATGCGTGACAAGGCCACCGCAGAGATCGCCATCAAGCTGGCCAACACGGGTCACCTCACGTTCTCCACACTGCACACCAATGACGCTCCCAGCGCGGTCGCCCGGTTGTACAAGATGGGCATCGAACCGTTCCTGATAGCGTATGCCATCAACATCATCGTGGCACAGCGGCTGGTGCGTACGCTCTGCCCTCTCTGCAAACGTCCGGTCGAAAAGGACATGATCGACCGGGACGTCTACCTGAAATTCGGATTCACCGAAGAAGAGCTGGAGCACCACACGATTTATGAGGCAGGGGGGTGCGATAAGTGCAATGGCGGGTACAAAGGCCGTGCGGCCATCCATGAAGCACTCTACTTCACGCGTGACATCCGCAACATGATCGCGAAGGCGGGAGAGGAAGTCAACGAAGAGAAAATCCGCGAGCAGGCTATGCGTGACGGCATGTGGACGCTCCGGCGCTCGGGTATCGAGCGGATCAAGCACGGCCAGACGACATTGGAGGAAATCGCCTCCGCAACAACAGACGACTGACGACCATGGGACTTGGGCAATCACTGATGAGCCTTCTGGCGCTCGGGCTGCTGGGCACCATCCTGCTGATCATGAACACCAACACGCTGGACAGCGGCTCTTCCGTCGAAACCACGGAATATCTCATCATGGCAAACTCACTGGGGATCTCCCAGCTGGAGCGCGCCTCCGGACTGGCCTTTGATGAGAACACCGTCAGTGGAAACGTTTCGTCCCCTTCAGGACTCACCCTCGTTCTGCGGAAGGAATTCGGCGAGACGGAGGCCACGTTCGACGACTTCGACGACTACAACGGGTTCTCGAGATGGGTCACCGGTGACAGCATCTTCTTCCGTTCCGCCGACTTCTTTGTCCGTGACTCTGTGGACTACGTCACAATTTCCGGGAACGCCGTCGTCAGCTCGGCGTCCCGGACATATCACAAACGGCTGCGCGTCTGGGTCTCGAGTCCGTTCATGCGCGACACGCTGCAGTTTGCCACCGTGTACAGTTACTGGTATTTCCGCTAGGAGGAATGGGGGAACGACATGGGCTCGCAGGTCATCATCGATCTTATGGGATCGTTCATCCTCTTCGGGTGGCTCCTCCTGACCACGATCCGGGTCGGCACAGCCAACTCGGAAAACATGCAGACGTATGGCGGCGAAGTGCTGGTGCAGGAAAATCTTGTCGAGGTCACGAAGCTGCTGGAGTACGACTTCCGGAAGATCGGATTCTGTCTGGAGCCCAACCGCCTTCCGGACCCGACAAAGGCAATTATCCTTGCTGACTCCAACCGGCTGAAGTTCCTGACCGACGTGGATCTGACGGGTACGGGCCCTGACGGCATCGTCGACAGCATCTACTACTATCTCGGGCCCACCTCCGAGCTTGCCTCGACGATGAACCCGAGAGACAGGATACTGTACCGCGTGGTCAACCACGAAACTCCCAAGGGATCCAATCTTGGCATCACGTCATTCCAGTTCCGCTATTTTGACGCGGTGGGCAATGCCATCAGTCTGCCGATCACCGGGAACAACCTGCAGAAGATCCAGACCATACAGATTTCCATGATTGTGGAAAACGTGGTCGCCGGAGAGCTCGTCGAAACGGCGCCGATCAATTCCCAGTACTCGTCTGCTTTCTGGCAGCAGATGCGTCTGTCGTCACGAAACTATCGAAACCGGTAGGGGGATCAGATGGGGAAAGCGTCAGTACTGCTGGTGATGGGATATTGCTCCCTGCTCCTGTTGAGCGGGATGCTCTTGTCGGACATGAGCGTGGACGCGTATGACAATGCGATGGGGTATTACGAAGACGTTGCGGTCCGGAACATAGCCATCGCGGGCGCCAATATGGCGGCGAACTACATCTTCCTGTACCCGCCTCTGATCAACGGCAACGGGTGGTTTCCCGGATACACAACTCCGGTCCAGTTCGGCGGAGGAAGCTTCGTCGTGACCGTTGATTCCACCACGAGCGTTGATCCGTACACCGGGGAGCCCCGCCTCACCATGCGCTCCACCGGCACGTACAGGGACAGCACAGCGACGGTGATGGTCATCCTGCGGCCGAGCAATTTCGCCAAGTTCGCGGTGTATGCAGGGACCTCTGCGGCACTTGTGTACTGGGCGACGGGTGACTCAGCCTTCGGACCAGTGCACGTTCAAGGGACACTCCGCACGCACGGTACGCCGTACTTCGGAGGGAAGGTGACGACGATGAACGGGGTGGACAGCACCTCCTGGAGCGGGCACCCGATCTTCAATGCCGGGATCGAAACGGGCGTCAACATTCCGTTGAACAGGAATTTTGCCACGCTCCGTGACAGGGCGGCCTCAGGCGGCAAGACGTTTACGGGTAACAGTGATCTCTTCCTGCATTTCAAGGGCGACTCGATCACCTGGCGCCGCGGTTCGAATCCGGATACAACATCACTGCTCTCCACTTTTGCGCCCAACGGCGCAATTGTGTTGAACAACAGCAACGCCACCCTTCACGTGAAGGGCACGGTGAAAGGGCGTTACACTGTCGGAGCAATTGATACCCAGAACACCTCGAGAGGGAAGGTGGTCATAGACGATGACATCAGGTACGCCACCGATCCACGTGTAGATCCGACATCGACAGACATGCTGGGCATTGTCGCGCACAGCAACATCACCATCAAGGACAACTCCGCCACGAGCGACCCGAATTTCACCGTCATGGCCGCGCTCTTCAGCTACGCGAGTGCGATCGACGTCGAGAACTACAACTCCCGGCCCCTTGGAACTTTCTACACTCTAGGCGGCTGGACAGTGAATGACATACACGCCACGACCAACACCGCCATCACGAGGGGGTTGATGGTTAACGTCCTTTTTGACGAGCGTTTTCGCACGACATCGCCGCCCTATTTTCCGACGACCAATGCCTATGAAATCCTCGCGTGGTACGAATAGAGGGGAATATTCGCATGGTGGCCAATATTGGCCTTTCGACTCCGACATGCAGAAAAGAAGGTCTTCTTGTGAGATACTCTGAAGGGTACACGCTGGCATGAGTCTTGAGCTTACCAATGGAGCAGTATTGCGCGGAGCGTAGTGGATGATTGAAACTGCTGTAAAAATGCTGCAGGAAATCAGTGCCACCCTGCCCGACACGGCGCCGGGAATGGAACGCCAGATGTTGATTGGCGACCTTGTGTCCCGACACTCCCCGGCCGAGCGGACTGCGTTGCGCAAGCTCATGGACAGTTATCTGCTGCGCATGTCGCGCATGAACGCCTCCGACATCGATGTGGGCGGATACGGGACCTGCGGGTATATCTGGTACCGCGTCTACGGTGAGAAGCGTCCGGCCAAGGAACTCGGGAAGTTCACGCTGGATGAATTCAACGTGCTGATCCAGAGTGTGTTGATTGAGCGGCAGCGGCTTTTCCTGTATGAGAATCGGAACCTGGACTTCTCCTACAGCATCATGGAAGGTGACCGGATGTACCGGTTCCGGTCGAATGTGAGTTTCGACCTGGATCATCTCGCGATGAACATGCGGGCGATCAACAATGTGATCCGGCCGTACAAGAACCTCGAGCTCCACCCCAATGTCACCCGGGTGCTTAGCCTGGCGCACACGACCCAGGGCCTGACGCTCATCACGGGAATCACGGGGTCAGGGAAGAGCACCACGCTCGACAGCATCATTGATGCAAACAATCACACGGTTGACGGTCACGTCGTCATCATCGCATCCCCGGTCGAGTACGTCCACACGCCGGACCGTTGCATCATCCGGCATCGTGAGGTGGGCCGGGATGTGCTGTCGTTCAAAGAGGGGGCGATTCAGGCGCTGCGTCAGGACCCGGACATCATCGTGATCGGAGAGATGCGCGATCCCGATACGATCATGACCGCGCTGGAGATCACGGACAGCGGGCACAAGGTGTTCTCGACGCTGCATACGGCGTCCGCGGTTGAGACCATCGACCGTATCATCGGGGAAGTGCCCCCGATCGAGCAGGAACGCGTGCGCATCCGCCTTGCCGATACGCTGAGTTGCGTGATGTCGCAGAAGCTGGTCCCCACGCTGGAGGGGAAGCTGATGCTGGCCAAGGAATTGCTGGTGATGATTCCCTCCGTGCGTGCAGCGATCAAGAACAACAACACGGGCGAGATTTATCAGATGATGGCAGAGTCGGGGGATCTCGGGATGATCACCCTTGAGCAGGATCTCAAACGACTGTATGTGGCAAAAAAGATATCGCTGGACAACGCGCTGGTCGCATCGAACAACAAGCGGCGCTTCCAGCAGCTTCTGAACATGGCCCCGGTGGGGGATTAGACAGAGGCATTCGGGAACTCACAACGGGAAGAGACGTACTATGGCGACGGCGAAAGGCAGAGGAAAGACGGTACTCGGGCTGTTTGTGGACGGGCTGGATGTAAAGCTCGCCCACCTTTCGGTCCAACGCAAGCACATCGTCATCGAGGAGCTGAAGACGGCGACTCTGGTGACCAAACTCCACGATCGCAAGCTGGTGGAAGAAGGTGCCGGCTCAGTTCAGGAGGGAAGCGACGCCTTTTCGTTTTCGGCGCCGCCGCCGGCAGAAGTCACGGGCGAGAGCAACGGGGACGACAATAACGCCGTTCTGCTGGGCCTGATTGCCGGCTATCCCCGGCAGAAATACTCTCTCACCTACAGCCTCTCCGAGCCCGCGATCTACTATCACATCCTGGAAAGCGATTTCGGGCTGAAAGGGAAGAAGCTCAAAGATCGCATTCTGGCGGAGCTCCGATCGACCCGCGCATTCCAGCCGGCAGCGGACGCAGTCGATGCGATCAAGACCGACGATGGGAACCTCCTGTGCGTGGTTCGCGAAGACGGTCTGAGCCTCATCAACGCCCTTGAGAACATCAAGGGGTACATCGGGAACCGGCTGCCGCTGATATCCGGTGTGGACAGCGCCGACGTGTCCCTGTTGAACCTGGTGAAGGCCAACTACGACTTTGAGCCCCAGGATGTGTCGGTCATCATTTATGTCGGCACCGAGTTCACGCGCATGATCTTCATGCGCGGGGAGCATTTCCATCAGTTCGCTCCCATCATTGGCGAAGGATACGATTCGCCGAACCTGCAGAACACGGTGTACTCCCGGTTGCTTCTGGAGCAGGACAACCTGGCGATTCCGCACATCCGCAGGATCATACTTGCCGGCGAATGCCGCAGGGTGAACTTCAAGGAGTTCCTGAGCCAGCAGTTGCCTGACCAGGAGATTGACTACCTGGTGACGCCGCGGCTTGACGCAAGTCCGCTGAGTCCGGAAGATCAGGCGCTGATCTCCGAGTTTGCCGTCCCGATCGGCGCGGCAATGCAGATCCTGGACCAGCGCAGCGACGTCCTGTACCACGTCAACCTCCTTCCGGGATCGGTCCGCGAAGGACAGCGGGTGTTTAAACTTGCCTGGCACGGCTATCTGCTCATGCTGATGCTCTTCCTCACGACGTTTCTGTTTACTTGGCAGATCACGGCGAAATCCAGGGAGATCAAGGAACTGAGAGATGTAATGGTTCTTAAGGAAAGCCAGAAGGCGGAGAACATGACCCTGGCCAACTCCATTCAGGCTCTTGAGGACCAGCTCACGCGGTATCGGTCGTCCATGGCGCTGTATGACAGCCTGGTTCCCGGCAGCGAACGCTGGAGCAAAGTGCTGACGCAATTCAGCCATGGAGTCGAGGATCTGAATTCGATATGGTTGACCGACGTCACCGGCGCGAAGGAGACGGACATGGTGATGAACGGGTACACAACATACCGTACCCGCATCCCGCGCCTGGCGACGCTGTTTGACAACGCATTGCTGGAGGAAGTGAATGTGCAGGCGATCCGGGAGCAGACCGTGTACAAGTACCGGATCAAGGTGCCATCCGCATCCGCCGTAACGCAGTAACCAACACCCGGAAAGGAGTAAGGTCGTGTCATACAAATTACGCAATAGTATCGCCCTGGGGATCCTCTTGTTCTTGATCCTCGCGGTCGGCACGTACATCCGGGCGTTCAACCTTCCGAAGAAGATTACCGCCCTGGAGAAGGAAATCCAGAAGATTGACGAGGAGCTGCAGAACACGCCGAACCTGGTCAATCAGTTCAATGATCTGAGTGCCGTTCTGACCGACACGCAGAAGCGATGGGAAGGCCGGAACAAAGACATACCGCCGGTCGACATCACTGCCCAGAGCTACGCGTACTTCAGCCATCTCATCGACCTGAGCGGTGAGGTGAAGCTGGACATGGTCTACACCGGGACGACGTCCCAGACCAACTACGGTTTCAACACCTATGTGCTGAAAGGGGAGGCTCCGTTCGACAACCTGTACCGGTTCATCTGGTATCTGGAGAACGATCGCAGGCTCTACAAGGTCCAGACGATTGCGCTGAAGGGCCTGGAGGTGGCGCCCACCGATCAGGAAGAAGGCAAGGTGCTTGTCACGTTCGACATGACCGTGCAGGCGTTCTTCTCCTCGGTCTCGGAGCTCTCCAGTTCGCTGGGCGAGCGTCAGCGGCTGCCGAACGTGTTAACAGCGGATCCGTTTGAACCTGTGATCTCGGCGGGGCTGCCGCCGAATATCGACGGGCTCGTGGAAATCGAGCGGTCGGATCTGAAGGCGGTTATTCCGGGCAAGGCGTTTGTGCTCGACCAGAACAACACCATCCGCACGATGCACGAAGGGGATGAAGTCTACCTCGGGTACGTCACCCGTATCGTGCCGGACGAGGGTCGTCTTGAATGCACACTGAACAAAGGCGGGATCATCGAGAAGGTCGAGTTGAAGATACGCTACGGCCCGCAGCAAACTGCAAAGTCAAAATAGGACGAGGAGAGCATGAAAGCATTATCCGCAATAGCAGTAATCGCCCTGCTGTGGGTAGCGGGGCCGCTGGCCGACGCACAGACACAGGCCGACCGCAAGGCACTTCGTGAGTACACGTCGCCCCAGGAGCTGGTCTCCATCGCTCCGACAACGGCGATGGACAAAGCTCTTGCCGTCATCAGCGAGGTCAGCAAGAAAGCCACGAACAAGATCGTCATCGACGTCGACCGCCGCACGATGCCGATCAATGTAGACATCCAGGGTTTCCACTGGCGTGAGGCGCTGGAAACCATCTGCCGGAAGAACGGACTCGCCTTCACGGAATATGAGAACTACATCCAGGTGACCGAGGGAGCGCCCGGTGAAATGACTCAAGGCCCGCTCGGGACGGGCCGGCCGGTCGCCTCCGGCCCGGTCGCGACGGAGATCCAGAAGGAAGTCGCCACATTCCGCAGCCGTGAAATCAAGCTCTCCGCGGTCTTCTTCGAGGTCAACCTCAGCCGGCTGGACGAGGTGGGTCTCAACTGGTCATTTATGAAGAGCACGTCCGACTACTCTGTCGGCGCCGAGTTCAACGGGGCAGACGAAGTCTCCAAGAACATATTCAAGACCGAAGTTACGCCCAAAGTGAAATTCGCCAACATGAACTTTGTGGCGAAGTTCTTCTCCGACTACAAGCTCGGGGAAATCCTCTCCGGTCCGCAACTGATCGTCCGCTCGGGCGAGGAAGGACGCATTCAGGTCGGGCAGGACTTCTCCATCCGCGAGCGGGACTTTGCCGGCAACCTGATCGACAAATTCTACAGCGCAGGCACCATCATCAAGGTCCAGCCCCAGGTCATCATCGAACAGGGCGTGCCCTTCATTCATGTGGCAGTGGACGTCGAACGCAGCTCAGTGACGCCGGGACAGGTGAGCACCATCATCAACAAGACACAGGCACAGACGAACCTGCTGCTGCTGGACGGTGAGGAGACGCTGATCGGAGGTCTGTACAACAATGAGGTGCAAACCATCCGGTCGGGGATCCCCTTCCTGAAGGATCTTCCCTGGTATGTTTTCGGGCTCCGGTATCTGTTCGGATACGACAGGGAAGATGTGACGAAGAAGGAGCTGGTGATTCTTCTCAAGGCCGAGCTTGTGCCGACGCTCCAGGAGCGGATCACGCAGAAGGTGAAGGAAGAAGAGCTCGTTACGAAGTGGCGTGAGGACTGGAACAAGCATGATCGCAATGTTCGGACCTCAAAATAACCGGCGCACTATGCCCTGCACAGTCACAAGTGTGAGAGGAACTGCGATGTCACGAATAGGAATATGGACGGCGGTCACCGTGCTGGCCCTGCTGATCGCCGGATGCAATGAAGATGAAACCACGGCGTCACAGGGTGAGGGCGTGGTGAGCGGGCTGGTCACCGATGCCGCGACCCAGATCACCCTGCCTGGCGTTACCGTGCAAGCCGTGGATCTGGCGAACGAAACCGTCTCGACGACGACGGATGCGAACGGGAGTTTCCGTGTGGCGTTTCCCACCGACAGCCTGGGGAGTGCAAACATCACGCTGCGCAAGACCGGCTATCGCGACACGACGCTCGTCGTCCCGCTTCAATCGGGCACGGTCATCGTCCTGAACATCGCGCTGCAGCCCAAGTCGGTTGTCAACCCGGGCACCAGCACGAGCGGCCTCGCGCAGACCATCGCGTTTCTAGGCGCAACACCCCAGGAGGTCTCTGTCTATGGCGTGGGCGGCAAGGAAACAGCCATTCTGGCATGGGAGGTCCGCGACTCGCTCGGCGTCCCCATTGATGCATCCCATTCCGTTACACTGTCATTCACCTCGACGAACGGTCCGAATGGCGGCGAGTACATCTCTCCGGCCGAAGTCATGACCAATTCGAACGGTCAGGCATTCACGACGTTCAACGCGGGGACACGGTCCGGAGTTATGCAGATCACCGCGACCACTACGGTGGGGAGCCGGACGATCACGTCGAGCCCGGTGCGGCTGGTGATCAACGGCGGCTTCCCTGTACAGTCGCACTTCAGTATTGCCCCGACCCGGCACAACTTCCCGGCTCTGTCATGGCTGGGCGCGGTCGATCCGGTCACCGTGCTCGCCGGCGACATGTACAGTAACCCGGTCGCTCCCGGCACGGCGATCTACTTCCGCAGCAGCGCGGGAGTGGTGCAGCCGACAGTCTTCACCGACAAGAACGGATTCGGGGTTGTCAATCTGTACAGCGGCAATCCGAAACCGCTCGGTTCGTATGCTGACCCGACGAACGGCAATGGCTACCACTATGTCGTTGCGCGGACGCTGGGTCAGGGGGGCGTTGCAGTTGAGGACAGCACACTGATTCTCTGGAGCGGCGAGGGCCTGATCAGCAATGTGAGCCCGTCGAGCTTTGATATCGCGAACGGCGGCTCACAGGCGTTTTCGTTCAAGGTGGGCGATGCGCTCGGGCATCCGCTTTCTGCCGGCACCATTATTTCAGTGTCGGCCACCATTCCGCCCCCACCGTCCGATGGGATACAGCAGAACCAGGTGAGCATCCTGTTCGGTGCCAACGGGGCGGTTACGCTATCCGACGTCCTGTTTGCCGGCGCCGGTACAACGGACTTCACCTTCGTGCTGAAAGACGGGACCTGGAGTATCACGGATCCCACGCCGGTGAACATTGTGATCAATGTGACCGGGCCGAACGTACAGAACTCGATCGGCTACACGTTCGGAGGCACAGTGCGGTAGTTCACGACGGCCTGTATGGTGGACAGCGGCCCCTGCGGACACAGTTCGGAGGGGCCGCTGTGTTTCAGGAGTATCCGGCATCTGCCTCTGCGATGCGGGTGAGCAGCCCTGCGTCAGATGACATGCGTCAAATGGCACGGCCCGCGCAATTGCTTTTCCTGCCGAATTGCTATACTATAGTATTTTCCGTTTTGTCCCACTCTTCCTGAAGGTTCAGTGTTCGACCGCATCACGATCCGGGGAGCCCGGGTCCACAATCTCAAGAACATCTCCCTTGAGCTTCCGCGAAACGCGCTGATTGTCATCACCGGCGTCAGCGGATCAGGGAAATCCAGCCTTGCCTTTGACACGATCTACGCAGAGGGGCAGCGGCGGTATGTAGAAAGCCTGTCGTCCTACGCCCGTCAGTTCCTGGAGCGCATGGACAAGCCGGACGTGGATCTGATCCAGGGAATCAGTCCGGCCATGGCGATCGAACAGAAGACGAACACCCGGAACCCCCGGTCGACCGTCGGGACCTCCACCGAGATCTACGATTATCTCCGTCTGTTGTACGCGCGGATCGGGCGCACATTCTGCGCACGGTGCGGGAAGCCGGTCGAGCGGGATTCCATGCAGACTGTAGCGGCTGCTCTCACACGGAAGATGCATGACACCGGTGAACACGAGCTGCGCATCTATGTGACGTTTCCCCTCCCGGTCCATCCGAAAGAGTCGATGGAGCAGGCTCTCACGAACATCAAGAAAGAAGGATTTTTCCGTGTCGTGGTGGCAGGAGAGGTCATCAATCTCAACGAGCAGTCTGTTCCCGCCCGGACAAAGGCCAGGGAATGCGATGTGCTGGTCGACCGGGCTGTCTACAGGGGGGATGAAGCGGACAACCGGATTGCCGATTCGATCGAAACAGCCTTCGCATCCGGAAACGGCATTGCGGCGATACTGTTTCCCGGCGCTCCGGAGAGGATGAACTTCAATCGGAACTTTGCGTGCTCCGACTGTCACATCCCGTACGAAGAGCCGGATCCCCGGTTGTTTTCGTTCAACAATCCGTTTGGCGCCTGCCCGGAGTGCCAGGGATTTGGCCGTGCAATCGGTATCGACATGGACCTGGTCATTCCAAACAGGTCCAGGACTATCCGTGAAGGGGCAATTCAGCCCTGGTCGACGCCGAAGTTCAAAGAGCATCTCCGCGCCCTTCTGAGAGGGGCTCCGAAAACCGGACTCCGGGTGGACGTTCCGTTCTCGGTGCTGTCGGAGGATGAAGTGCGGATGGTGCGCGAAGGGACGGACGAATTCGACGGGATCGATGCGTTCTTCCGGATGGTGGAGAAGAAGGCATACAAGATTTACTATCGTGTCCTGCTCAGCCGGTACAGGGCGTACACAACCTGCCCTGCCTGCGACGGCACCCGGCTGCGAGCGGAAGCCCTGAATGTCCGGGTGTGCGGCAAGCGCCTTCCGGATGTCGTGCGTATGACCGTGTCGGCGGCGCGTCAGTTTATTGCGACGCTGGACCTGACCCCGTATGAAGCGGGCGTTGCACGGCGCATCATGGAAGAGCTGAACAAACGGCTGGCTTACCTCGACGACGTCGGGATCGGCTACCTGACACTGGATCGTCTTTCCAGCACGCTTTCCGGGGGGGAGTCACAGCGGATCAATCTTGCCACCTCGCTCGGTTCATCGCTGGTCGGCGCCGTGTACGTGCTCGATGAGCCGAGCATCGGGCTGCATCCGAGGGACAACGACAAGCTTATCGGTATTCTTCAGCGCCTCCGTGCGGCCGGCAATACCGTGATCGTCGTGGAACATGATGCAGACATGATGCGTGCAAGCGACCGGATCGTGGACATGGGGCCGCGCGCAGGTGAGGGGGGAGGCGAGGTGGTGTTCAACGGGACGCTGGCGGACATACTCCAGGATCCGGCGAGTCTGACCGGAGCCTATCTTGCAGGGAGGAAGCGCATCCCCGTCCCGGCAACGCGGAGGCCGGCAGACGGATATGCGCTGCGAATCCTGGGCGCTTCGGAGCACAATCTCAAAGAGATCGATGTAACGATCCCTCTCAATACGCTTGTCTGTGTCACCGGTGTCAGTGGAAGCGGGAAGAGCACGCTCGTCCATGAGGTGCTGCACTACGGACTCCTGCGTGCAATGGGTCAGGGGGGAGAGAAGGCCGGACGCCACCGTTCGATCGAGGGCGTCGGGCATCTGAGTGCCGTCGAGATGGTCGACCAGTCGCCTATCGGCCGCACCCCACGTTCAAACCCCGTCACGTACATTCATGTGTTCGATCTCATCCGCACCGTGTTTGCCAACACCGCAGCGGCGAGGGTGCACGGGCTGAAGCCCGGTGCGTTTTCATTCAACGTGCCGGGTGGACGGTGTGATGCATGCGAAGGGGACGGTGTCGTGAAGGTGGAAATGCAGTTCCTTGCCGACCTCTACCTCACGTGCGACGTCTGCAAGGGCAAGCGGTACAAGAAGGATATCCTGGATATCCGGTACCGGGGAAAGAACATCGACGACGTTCTCGGGATGACCGTGGACGAGGCCTGCGCGTTCTTTGGCCAGGAGGCAACCGGACGGAGAATCGCGGAGCGGCTGAAAGTCCTGCAGGATGTGGGGCTGGGATATATACGGCTCGGCCAGCCGGCCACGTCGCTCTCCGGCGGCGAGGCCCAGCGCATCAAGCTGGCCGATCATCTAGCGTCGCCGCCAGCAGACCGTCACACGCTCTTTCTGTTTGACGAGCCGACTACCGGCCTCCATGTCGATGACATCGCCAGACTGCTGCACTGCTTCACCGCCCTGATCGATGCCGGGAATTCTGTGATCATCATCGAGCACAACATGGATGTCATCAAGTGTGCAGACTGGATCATCGATCTTGGCCCCGAGGCAGGGGAAGAGGGAGGAGCAATCGTGGCCGCCGGAACACCGGAAGAGGTTGCAGAGGTTGCTGCCTCCCACACCGGAAGATACCTCGCCTCCCTCCTCAGCACGCAGGGGCGGAAGGATCGCGGAGTCAAAGAGCGCCGTCAGGACGGGTGATCAGAGGCAGGTGCGGTCGGATGCTGTTACCGATCTGTGTCGTTACTCTGAAGAGGTTCAAGCTCAGCGGCTGGGTGGGGGAATATTGCGTCGCGTGACCGGTGTCACGGTCGACAGCAGGGCGTTGTTGTATCTTGGTACTGCCGAAGCCTTGAAAGGCACTGATTGTCCGTGGAGGAGTTGGGGGGAACGCCTCCATGCGTCAGTGCCTTTCTCCATTCTAGACCGCTATCCCGATATTCAGGCAGATCACGAATCCGCCGAAATTCTTCTTTGTGGCTGAGACCTCGCCGTTGTATCCGTTGTACAGCGACGGCAATCCCTCGCCGTACAGGTGCGTTATGTAGTAGCGGAAATTCACGCCGAAGATATTGCTCCGTTCGGTGCCGAAATTCGCCCCGAATCCGACGAATCCGCCGACCGTATAATGCGGCTGCCCTTTTCCGAGGCTCTTGAAGAATTCCACCTGTTCTGCCCCGATCTGTCCTTCTGCATACTCCACGAACTGTACGTAGGGTGCCATGTAGATCATCGTCGGTCCCACGCCCGCGTTGAGATACGGCCGGAACGTCTCCACGATATCTTCGCGGAAGAGCCGGTACTGAACCCCCACCATCAGGGGGATGACGAGGAAGCGATTCAGCTTGCCCGGGGTATAGGAAATGCCGTAATACGGGTCAATGTATTCGAACTCCCGTTCATCTTTCGACTCCGAAACGCTAAGGCTGATGAACCCGGAGAGATCGTGTGTGAATGAACGGCGGTAGAATCCACCCAGTCCGAACCCATCGTTGGAGATCATGATATCCAGGCTCCAGAGATTGGGAAAGCGGTCCGGACCCGTTGGATCGGTTGGTTCGACGCCTGCGCGGGTGGTATCCGGCGGGGGTGCGGGTTCCCATCCGGTGCGGTACTGGGCCTGGGCGAACACAGCGGTGACCAGCAACAGGCACCAGAGAACGGGGAGCGTGTACACAATGCGGCGTTTCATTGGGCCCTCTCTTTGATCCTCCATCCTCAATAACAACCCTGGCATAAAATAGGTTCTTGAACGTCGAAAAGCAATCAGAGGACCCGGAAGACGCCGAACTTGAGGTATCCTGTTTCCGGAACTCCCGGTAATGTAG
>Ga0316603_10000944_pt1 | contig 15006 bp, 9 predicted proteins | sample OWC_soil_day10_n_FD_207649 | JGI IMG/M metagenome (GOLD analysis project Ga0316603, IMG submission 207649) | Wetland soil microbial communities from Old Woman Creek delta, Ohio, United States - OWC_soil_day10_noCT | ecosystem: Environmental > Terrestrial > Soil > Wetlands | place: USA: Ohio... | reverse complement strand
CTATTGCCCGTTTTAGCCTTTCCATAGCTTCTTCAAGTATAGCCCTCGGACATCCGATATTGAGTCGCAGATGGTACTCGCCACCCGGTCCGAAAGTAGTTCCTTTGTTCAGACCAAGTCCGGCTTCGTTGATGATAAAATTTTGAATCTGACTGGTGTTCATGCCCATACCGGAACAGTCAAGCCAGATAAGAAACGAAGCCTGAGGGATCATCGGTTTTATCTGCGGAACATTGTTTTTCAGAAAATCAACCACAAATTCCACATTTCCCTGAATATAGTTCACCATCTCATTCAGCCATTCGGTTCCGTTTTCGTAAGCTGCCTTAGCGGCGATATAGGCAAATATATTACCGTTGGCCAGCTCGGAGTTTTCCAGAAAATCGCTGAATTTCTTTCGTATTTCACGATTAGGAATAATGTAGGATGAACTAACCAACCCGGCCATATTGAATGTTTTACTTGGAGCCATGTAGGTGATGCAGTTTTGTTCGGCAAGTTCAGAAACGGCAGCAAACGGGGTATGAACATTTCCGGGCAATGCCATATCCGAATGTATTTCGTCCGACACAACAAGAATACCGTGTTTATGGCAAATCTGAGCCAGCCGGGTTAGGGTATTAGCATCCCATGCGCGTCCTCCTGGATTGTGGGGATTACACAGGATAAACAGACGTGTTTTCCCGGTGATTTTCCGTTCCAGATCCTCAAAATCCATTTCAAATCGTCCATCCACTTCTTTCAAAGGATTGAAGACCAGTTGCCGGCCATTTTTAGAGGGAACATTGATAAAGGGCGGATAAACCGGTGGTTGAATGATTATTTCGTCGTCGATGCGGGTGAATGCGTTTACCGCAAATGCCAGACCGGGAACAATACCGGGTAAAAATCCAAGCCAATTACGCTCCAACTTCCACCCGTGACGGGCTTCAATCCACCGGATAATGCTGTCGAAATACTCATCGTCGGGTACCGAATAACCCAGAATAGGATGCTTACATCTTTCGTTAATGGAATCAATAATAAAATCAGGTGTACGGAAATCCATATCTGCCACCCAAAGCGGTATCAGGTCTTCAGTTCCGAACATTTTTTTACATAATTCAATTTTTACTGCACCGGTATTGCGGCGGTCTATAATTTCATCAAAATTGTACTTCATATTGTTTTTCAAAGGCTGTCAGCATAAAACATCAGTGTTCGTGTGAGCATGTCATATGTTTGACGTTGACAGGGATATAAATGTGTCTTGTTTTATACTTTATTAACTACTTCAACAACAAAACGAGCTATCAGGAACCTATCGTTCGAAACATCAGAGCTAATCAAGTATCAATGATTTTCCTATGCAGGCATTTGGCAACGGGATTCCAAGTAAATGTGCCAGTGTGGGAGCAATGTCGGTGGTTTTGCAGTCGGTGCTGATCTTTTGTGGTTTTACTCTGGCACCATACAAATAAAATGGCAGATACACCCTTGGTGTGTTAGCTGTACCGACCACCTGATTTTTATCGTCAACCTCCACCCAACCCGGTAAAAGTGTAATCACAATATCTCCGGCTGTAGTCTTATGATACGAGTTCCGGTATTTGGAGCGAACATCCACCGAATTTCCGGTAAAGTTCACAATCTCATTGATGGGATATGCTGCCTGAATGCCTTCAAATTCCAGGAGGAATTCTGCTGTTCTGCTTTTCACCTCCTCAAAATTGAGTTTTTTTTCTTCAATCCGGTGTTTATTCAAAAAGATATTCTTTCCATAATAACCGCTGATCCATTTTTCCTGTCCGTAAAGAGCCATCAGATAGGTATTAACCAGAGACAACGACCGGTTGGCATTGAAGTAGCCAGCAGGTATGCGGTTGTTGCCCAGTTCCACCGGCGAATGTAAATCTTCTGTCCCTCCGGTAAGAAAAAATACAACTTTGTCGAAGCCTACTCGTGAAGAAATGGATGAAATCAGGTTCTGCAAATCGCGGTCGAGGCGCAGATACATGTCTTCCTGTTCGGCAGTGGTGAGTGAAGATGTGAGCTGACCGGGCACTTTAACTGTGTATTGTATGAGGAGTGCATCCGTATATCTGTCGGCACCGAGGGTCTCCTTTTCGAAAATGGTCTGAGCAAGTTCGGTAACCAGACTGTTAGCTGCCGGTGTATTTCGCAGGATTGATTGTGCCGGGTTCTTGCTCTTTTCTAACGGATTGTATCTGAATGGAACAGACTTGGAACCCTTTATGGTTGGATTAAGATAAGAAGAGATGGAACTGAATGGCACCCAGTCGGTCGAAGCGATGGAGTTAAATTTTCCATTCACATTCATCAGGTCGGCCCAGCGCGAAAGTCCTTTGGTGTAATAGGCTGTAGTCACCCATTTGTTCATACTATCGTCAATCCAGGTTACTCCGGTTGCCATGTGTCCACCCATCATGATGGCATCTTCGGGATTGATGGCAATGCTGTAAACCTGCGACTGCGGACTGGCAAGCAGCAGTTCGTCGGTAATGGTGGAGCTGAGCATCTGGTGAGCTGAGAATTTCTCACGGGTTCCTATGCCCACCTGATTTTCGTCGGACAGAATGGATTTTATTTCTTTATCTTCCCTGTCGAAATAATAATCTCCGGTTACGCCATGATAAAAGGGCACAGTACCCGTAAAAATCGTAGCGACATCAGACGAATTACCGGCAGACACTACAGGATGTTCCATCTGTTCCACCACGGTTCCTTCGGTAATAATCTTCCGGAAACCGCCCGCTGAAAAGTATTTCCACAATTTCTGAATATGACTGTTCTGCATTCCGTCTACTTTTATGCCAATCAACAGTCTTGGCGGTTCTTCCGTTTTTATTTGAGCCTGTGAAACAATACATAAGAAGCTAAAAAGCAGGACTAAATATTTTCGCATTTTTTTGAATGTTCGATGATTAGTTATTATAATTTACAATACCCCTTTTGTACTTGGTAATTCATAATTATAAATATCGCGTCTGACAGCCATTTTAATTGACTTTGCAAATGATTTGAATATGCCTTCCATTTTATGATGCTCATTTTCACCCTTAGCGTTGATGTTGAGGTTCATGCGAGCTGCATCGCTCAGCGATTTGAAGAAGTGAAGAAGCATTTCGGTAGGGAAATCACCGACATATTCTCGTTTGAAATCCGCATCGAACACCAGCCAGGCACGTCCGCCAAAGTCCAGAGCGGTTGAGCACAGACAATCGTCCATCGGGAGTGTAAATCCGTAACGTTCAATTCCCCGTTTGTCGCCCAGAGCTTTCAGCAGTGCTTCACCCAATGCGATGGCTGTATCTTCGATGGTGTGATGTTCGTCCACTTCCAGGTCGCCTTTTACTTTAATTTTAAGATCGGCACCCGAATGTTTACCTATCTGTTCGAGCATATGATCGAAAAAACGCAGACCTGTGCTAATTTCTGATTTACCGGAACCATCCAGGTTTATTTCCACCTCTATATCTGTCTCTTTGGTAGTCCGTTTTATCACGGCTGTGCGTTCGCCGGCAAACAGAAATTCGGTTATACGATTCCAGTCGGTAGTCTGTAATGCGCAAAATTCTGTCAAACCCTTCGCTTGCAGTTCCTCGGTATCATTACTCAGATAAATGGCTTTGCAGCCCAGATTTCGGGCCAGTTCCACATCGGTTGTGCGGTCGCCAATGACATAGGAACCAGCAATGTCATATTCGTCGGTAAAGTAGCCTTTCAGCATGGCTGTACCTGGTTTACGGGTAGGAAGATTATCTTCCGGAAACGATTTGTCGATAAATATTTTATCAAACCAAACTCCTTCGTTGCTAAGCACCCGCATGAATTTGCGCTGCACAGTATCAAAATTGTCTTGCGGATATACTTCGGTACCAAGACCATCCTGATTGGTAACCAATGCCAGTTCAAAATCAAGTTTATGACGGATAAAATACAGGTTTCGGATTACGGCGGGTAAAAAATCAAGCTGCTCGAGAGTATCTACCTGATAAGTTAATGGTGGTTCAGCAATTATTGTTCCATCGCGGTCAATAAACAGAACTTTCTTAGAGAGAATAGTCATGTGTCAGTCAATTGTTATTGGTTTTTATTATGGCAGCCAACATTCCATGTAGGTGAATTAGTTACACTTGAAGTTAACGTCATGACAAAGATACAATATTCCTTTCAGAGAAAAATAGTTTTTAAAAAAATCAAATTTGAAAAATTGAATGTACAGAATGTACACAACAAGTTTTGTTTTTTTCAGCTTAGATCAAAGCTGTTTGGTATCGTGCAGTGATAAGATTTATAATGAAGAATGAAATATCTAAAATGTAAAGAAGGCGTTTAAAAATTAAATTATAGATTGCAAATTTCACCCATAAAACATAACACAATCCACAATAGCTATTGGAGCTATCATGAATTGTATTTAGTTATATTTATTATTTCTTGATAATTTTCTTTTTATAGTTTAATCCGTTGTTTGACAGTTTAACAAAATACATACCCGCAGGAAATTCACTTACAGATACATTTTCGTCCTTTAAAATCTCTTTATGAAGTAATTCTTTACCATTTATATCCATAAGTATTAGTTCAGTTGCTCCTTCCAAACCATCGATTTTGAATTTATCGACTACCGGGTTTGGATGTATATTTATGCGTTCATCATCTATTCTTGGTACGGCGGTTGTAAATTCTACAATATTTTTAAAATCCTTCCATTGAGAAGCTGCCTGATAAGCAGTTTTAGCACCTACAGGCACATACAAAACACAAGAGGTTTGATTTACTCCATAAAAAACATTATCGGACGAAGTCAAATCAACAGGTATTGATCTATTAACATAAATAGACGTTAAGGCACTACAGGCCCAAAACGCCTCTGTTCCAATAGAAGATACAGAAACAGGAATTGTTACAGTTTTTAAGCTTGTGCAAAAATTAAAAGCATGTTGTCCGATAGAACTAACTGAAGAAGGAATAGTAATGGACGTTAAGCCTGCATATTCAAAAGCATAATTTCCGATAGAAGTAACCGAAGTGGGAATAACAAGTGAGGTTAAACCGATACAACGATAAAAAGCATCATCTCCGATAGTAGTAACTGAGGATGGAATTGAGACTGATGTTAAATCACTGCAGGACGCAAAAGCCATATTTCCGATAGCAGTAACGGGATAAGTAATACTATTATAAGTAACTGAGGCAGGTATTGTTATTGCTCCGGTATATCCTCCAGAGGTAACGCTCACATTGCTACCCGAAATGGTGTAATAGATTCCATCCACAGTAAAATTGGCTGCAATTGTCGATAAGCTAAGAATCGCACAGGAAATAAAAAGTAATAATTTTTTCATACAGACTATTTTTTGTTGGTTATTGTTGGTTATTAAGAGTTTATTCACAACAAAGATACAATATGTTTTGAAAAATATATTAAAATAAAATCAAATTTGAAAAAATGCCAGTATCCAACTGGCTCAATTTTATTTGCAATACGAAAAAAGGAGTTCAACATACTTAAATCAGTATCATGCTAAGAAACCTGCTGCTTGAAAGAAAACATTTTTAAATTCATCATTTACAGCTGTTTGATTGGTATGAGCACCTATTGGAAACGGATTTTCGTGAGTATAAAGAAATGAAAAATCTTCGAGGCTGATACACTTGCGGGTACAATCACTGCCAAGTGCCTGCAATACTCCTTCAAAGGGAATTACGGTATCTTGTTTCAATGAAATGCCCAGGAGTCTGTCGCCCATTTGATTGAAAAAATCTTCTCGTTCAGTTTGATTTCGATCCGGTGAAATCATACTGTAAAACGACCTGAATACCTTATCACGGGCAAGATTCTGCGTGTTTTCAAAATCAGTAAGATAGAATTTATGCAACTTATCAAAAGCTGACTTGTCCATGATGCTGCGCGAAATCCCGACCATGGAACTGAAAATACTTCCTCCGCAAAACATAAAGAGTTTGGTATCCGAGAATATTCCTCCTGGATCAGTCATGAGCATAACTTGCGCTAAAAAGGCTCCAATAGAATAGGCGAAGATATTAATGTCTGTTCCGGCAGTGAAAAGCGGATGTTTCCCCTGCCTGATATTGATACACAACTGTTCCATATCAAAAAAAGTTTGTCGTCCCGAAGTGTAAAACAATAACGGATGCAAACTCATTCGTTCGCTGAGGGCAGCATTTGCAAAACTGATCGAGCGATCGTCGCCGTTTTGTTTACGGCGAAGGTTCATCAGGCTTTGCATAGATCGTGGATTGGACCAGGACTGCGGAGAACGGTTTATATGAAAAGCCAGAGGAAAAAGTATCACGGGTTTACCGGTATGAGAACACAAATATTCTGCCCAGGTAAGGTATTTATTCCAGCTCCGTTCGTTCAGTCCATGCAGTAACAATATTGCTTGATCTGACTTCCGACAGCCACGAGGAACAAAAACAGGATATTCGAATGACTGATTTTCATATATTTTCCCAATGGAAGGAGCCTCAGTCAACGCATCTTCTGTTGGAAAAGATATGGAACTTGTAAAAGGATAAAAACGAATATCAATTGTCACATCCGGCAGACTAATATTTTTTCCCGGAGTAAATACTGCATTCAGTTCGGAATAACGATTGGAATAGGTAATCATATTTTTCAGCATTTATCGCAAAGTAACATTCTCTGAGTTTTATAAACAAAAAAATGGGAAATACACCTGCTTACAGGGACAAAGTACCCGACTGAGGGATAAAAATCAAATTTACGGGGTGAAAAATCATATGGGATCATTCACAATTCATATATTTTGACTTACATTTGCAAAGTTTTATTTTGACATCTACCAGTAATGAATTCAAAAATACCAGCATATCTTTACGAGAAAGGCAATATAATCCGTTTAATTTTATTCACGGCCTTGTTTGCCCTGCTTTTCATAAATATTTTCCAGCCTTTCGGGTCACGCAACTGGTATCCCGAAGTTTCCGATTTCAATTATTTTGTTTTTTCGAGTTTGATTATTCTCACCGGTATGCTGGTGGTGGTTATCAGCCGAATGTTTATGCTGTATTACGCCCGGGCGCACAGTATCAATTTCTGGCAGTTTAGTCTTTGGATACTTTCCGAAATACTCGCCATGTCGCTTTTCTACGCTTTATTCACCAAGTTCATACCCAAAGAGGGAATGAACCGCGATTTTATGGAAATCATACAAAAATGCACCATAAATACTGGATTAGTATTGCTGCTGCCCTACTCCATCTCGTGGCTTTTCTTTTCGTGGAAAGAAAAAAACAGACTTATTGAAAAGTTACAGGTGGAAGAGACTAACGGGGTTCACACAAAATCGATGATTGGATTTCCCGACGAAAAAGGTGAACTCAAAATTTCTGTCATGCTTGAAAATCTTCTTTACATTGATTCGGCCGACAACTATGCAACTATTCACTACCTGAATAAATCAAAATTGTCGCATTACATGATACGCAATACGTTGAAGTGGATGGAAGAAAATCTGACGAAAGAGACACTGCTGGTTCGTTGTCACCGTTCGTATATCGTCAATCTTGACAAGGTGAAAGTGCTTCGCAAAACAAAAAACGGGATTTACCTGGAGCTGGATGCCGAGAACACACCCGATATACCTGTTTCGAAGACTTACTACGAGCGATTCATGAACAAATTCTCCCAATACTCTGTCTGAAATCTCAACTGAGCGAAAACTGTCCTGTATTAAATAATGCGCAAATATTAGCGTTAAATTTTAAAAAGCCTCTTTCCGTCTCCCGCACTACGACATAAATCAACTGAATTCCTGCACGTTAACCTTTTTTGAAATATTATTCTCAGGATATACCAAATTTTCGAATAAAATTAACTAATTTTGCACCCACAAATCAGAAAACAATATTTATATTTTAACACTCTATATTTCAATTAATTACACATTCGATGGATTGGTTAAATTCTTTATTATTTGGTGAAGGTATTGCTCACACCATTTTGATTTACTCCTTTGTAATCTTCACGGGAGTATTGTTAGGAAAAATCAAATTTTGGGGAATCTCTTTGGGTACTACCTTTGTTCTTTTTATGGGTATATTGGTAGGACACCTCGGTTACACCGTCAACCACGAAGTACTTGATTTTCTGAAAGATTTCGGCTTGATACTGTTTATTTACTCTATTGGTTTACAGGTTGGCCCTGGGTTTTTCTCCTCCTTCAAGAAAGGTGGTATGATGCTTAACCTCCTTGCTGCCGGTATCGTGTTGCTGGGAGTTACAGTAGCCGTATCGTTTTATTTCATACTCGATGGCCGGGTGCAAATGCCGATGATTGTAGGTATCATGTCGGGTGCCATTACCAACACTCCGGGACTTGGTGCTGCTCAGGAAGCATTGCGTCAGGCTCATGATGCCGGGCAAATCACTGAAATTCCGCAAATTGCTTTGGGTTATGCCGTAGCATATCCACTGGGTGTTGTCGGTATTATTACCACTATTATACTTATCCGGTTCATTTTCCGAATCAATCTGGATAATGAGGCTAAAGAACTTGAAACAGAAGATGAATCTTCAATGGTAAAACCGGAGCGCTTTACGTTGCAACTAACCAATCAGGCCATCAGCGGAAAAACCCTGCATCAGGTGAAGAATATGATTAGCCGTAAATTTATCATCTCACGCATGATGAGCGATGGTAAGTATTTAATTCCACAATCTGAAACAATTCTGAAACAAGGAGATATTCTTTTATTCATATCTGCAGCGTTAGACGTGGAGCCTATTACGGCTTTCATTGGCGAGCCAGCCGAAATGGACTGGAAAGCTTCCGAGAAGCATCTGGTATCGCGCCGTATTGTTATTACTCACAGCAAAATTAACGGCAAAACCCTCGGATCTTTGCGTTTACGTTCAATTTACGGTGTAAATATTACCCGTGTAAATCGTTCTGGTATTGACCTGCTTGGTACTACCAATCTGGTACTTCAGGTGGGTGACCGCGTAATGGTAGTTGGTGAACTGGAAGATATCAACAAGGTTGAAAAGTTACTTGGTAACACACTGAAAAGACTGAACGAACCTCCAATTATCACCATTTTTGTGGGTATTTTCCTAGGTATCCTGTTCGGAAGCATACCTTTCTTTGTTCCCGGAATACCGATGCCGGTAAAACTTGGTCTTGCTGGTGGCCCGTTGATTATTGCCATCCTGATTGGTCGCTTCGGTTATAAACTGAAATTGATAACCTACACCACACAGAGCGCTAACCTAATGCTTCGCGAAGTGGGTATCTCGCTATTCCTCGCGAGTGTAGGTTTGGCATCAGGTGGTAAATTTGTAGAAACTGTATTCACTGGCCAGGGATTGCTTTGGGTAGGTATCGGATTTATTATTACCGTGTTACCGCTATTGATTATCGGTATTATCGGACGTAAGTTTGCAAAACTCAACTATTTTACGCTGATAGGTTTGCTGGCCGGAAGTACCACCGACCCACCCGCGCTGGCTTATTCAAGTTCTATTTCAAGCAACGACCAGCCTGCCGTAGCATACTCTACTGTTTATCCGTTGACAATGTTTCTTCGGGTAATTATGGCTCAGTTAATCATACTGGCATTTATTTAATAAGTAATTAAATTAATCCATAAAAAAGAGTTTACCAAATCTGGTAAACTCTTTTTTATGGACGACACAGATTTAATTTTACTTTTTTGTAAACATATCCAGGATATCATCGAGAGCACTACCATCTTTGTCCTTATCGAGGAAACCGGTAACCATGTCGAGTAAACCGCCACCACCGTTCTGTGCTGACTGACCGCCCAGCATACCACCCAGCAAATCACCGAGACCACCTGAACTTACATTGTTCTGATTTTTTTGTTTACCGAGATAAGCCATCACTACAGGAGCAAGCATAGAAATAATCGGACCAACTTTGTCAGTGCTGATACCGGTTTTTTGAGCAATTCCATTTTGAACAGCGCCTACATTATTGCCAAATACATGATTCAGTATACCTCCGCCATCCTGAAGAAGATCACCGACATTTCCTGAAAGTATGCCATCCAGATTATCCAGCAGACTTCCATCGTGTTTCGATTCCAGTGCATTATTCAGACTTTCCGCCCCTTCGGGAGTTTGGACATTTTTGTTCAATCCGTCTAAAATAACAGGTACTGCCGTATTCACAGCAGAGGCAGCCTGACTTTCATCCAAGCCAAACTGACCTGCAACACTTTTCACAATTGATTGTCCAATTGGACTGTTCAGTAAATTAGATAAATTCATAAGATTATTTTTATTGATTTATAAATTGAGATGAATGATTATTCGTATTATGCATAGCGTTTATAGAAAGAAAAAGTTTCCCGGAACAGTGTAATTTTTATATAATTATTTCTAAAAAATTAATTTCTTCTATTAGTTTAAGACAAATAAAGTCAGATAGGAAAATTAATTTCCAGCCCCTTATCAGGTTCGGCCAGCAAATTTGTAATAACAAAGTTCACATCACCTCCTGTAACTCCGTTTGCCAGTTTTACCGTAATAGTATATTTACAGTGAGGTTCCAGGGTATAATCTCTGAAATAAATTAAATCAGGATTATGTGAGGTTTTATGCAAATAAAAAGGTACATCGGAATTATTCCGGACTGTTATCCGGTAGTATTTTGTTGTCTTTTCGGTATTCAGTATTTCTATGGACTGGTGAAATATCTCTTTCAGGAATTTCTCCTCACCAATGAGTTTGTCGTTTAGGTAAACCACTGTCCTGCGGTCAATCAGAGCTTCCCGGATTGCTTCAGAAGTACGTTCGCTCGCAAAAACAAGGGTCATGGTGCGGTGTTCACCTTCTTTCAGTGTGAGGGGTTCGTGAACATCGGTGTTGCCGAGCATGGTCAGTTTTTTCTCCATACACCATCGTTGAGCTTCGGGGTAGTACTCAGGTCCGTTAACCACTTCAATTCCCTGCATCAGGCCGGCACTGTAAAGCTCGGTATGTTCCTTAAACCAACGTGTAGTATCCGGTTGCTGTGCATCCCACCCGGGGTGATTCCAAAAGATAAAAGCATTCTGCGTCCTTGCTGCTTTGAATGCATCTATATAAGCAGGCACGTCCAGCGCATTGCAATCTGTCAGAAAAAGTGCATTCGAATGACCCGGAGCCATGGAACGGGTAATTTCCGAACCACGGATAAGTATGATATCTTTCGCTTTAGCTGAAGCTTCGGCTATTTCATACGGACGATTGTGTGATGCCCCGGAAAGATCAGCCTTGTGCGGTCGGTATTCAATGTGATCGGTAATAGCAATGGCATCAAGCCCCTGAGTATAAGCTTCGTTTACTCGAACAGTAGGCCACACAAGTCCGTCGGAAAAGATCGTATGCATGTGAAAATCGCATTTAAGCGTTTTATACCCCAATATATCAGGGATATGAATTTCATTTCTGACCTGAGCAAAAGTACCCGCTGAAATTATTAGCAAAAAAAATAAAATTTGTTTTTTCATTGTATAACTACTTTTTCAAAAATCATATTTCACGAAATTACACATTTTTTCATCAAAAAGGAACAAATACTTTGTTTTTTATTATTCTAACAAAAGAACATTTTCACACATTAGGAAAATATTAATACTTTTGTACACTTTTAAAAAACATAAATAAATAACCATGAATAAAAAAATCATTTTATCTTGTATTGTTTTATTATCCGGCTTATTTGTTACCGCTGAAAATCCTTTATGGATGAGGTATCCGGTTATTTCACCAGATGGCACTCAGATTGCATTTTCGTATCAGGGTGATATTTATAAAGTGGCGGCGGTTGGCGGACAAGCCACGCGACTTACCACCAACGATGCCTACGAAAGTAACCCGATTTGGTCGCCCGACGGACAAAAAATTGCCTTTGTAAGTGATCGTTTCAACTTCAACAAAGATATTTTTGTGATGCCTTTAAGTGGTGGAACAGCCAAAAGACTGACAACACACTCTGCAACAGAAAAACCATACGCTTTTACCTGCGATGGTAAATTTGTTGTTTTTTCATCACATTATCAGGATCCTGTTCAAAGCGCATTATTTCCTACTGCCATGTTGTCCGAACTTTACAAAGTACCGGTTGAAGGCGGACGAATTGAAATGATTCTCGCATCACCGGCTGAAAAAATTAGTTTCAACAAAACGGGCAGCAAATTCCTGTACCAGGATCTGAAAGGATTTGAAAATACCTGGCGCAAGCACCATACATCATCGGTTACCCGTGACATACTGGAATATGACATGAAAACCGGAACAAACAAGAAACTGATTGATCGTCCGGGCGAAGATACCGACCCGGTTTACAGTCCCGACGGCAATTCATTCTTCTTCCTGAGCGAAAAAAGCGGCAGTTATAACATATTCGAAGCGCCAATCAGCAATCCTCAGAATCTGAAACAATTGACCTCATTCAGCGGTAATCCGGTACGTTTCCTCAGTGTTGCAACCAATGGTACCATCTGTTTCGGTTATGACGGTGAAATTTACACCCTTAAAAAAGGTGCTGATAAAGCTCAAAAACTATCCGTCACCATCACCAATGATCTGGAGAATGAACAGGAAAAGAAAATGAGTTTCAGCTCGGGAGCTACATCGGCTGTAAATTCACCGGATGGCAAACAGATTGCACTGATAGTCCGCGGTGATGTTTTTGTTACTGCCACCGGATACAACACAACCAAACAAATAACCAAAACGGTTGCACAGGAAGCTGATGTGGATTTCGGAGCTGACAACCGTTCGCTGGTATATGCAAGCTACCGGGATGGTTACTGGAATATCTATCAGGCTAAAATAGCACGTAAAGACGATCCGAATTTTCCAAATGCAACCAGTATCGAAGAAGAAGTTCTGATTAAAAACGATAAATCCGAAAAACAACATCCTAAGTTCTCACCCGACGGAAAAGAAGTGGCTTTTGTACAGGACAGAGCCAAACTGATGGTTTACGACCTCGAAAGCAAAAAGCTCCGTCAGATTACAGACGGCTCCTTCCAGCACGAAAGCAATGGAGAGATGACTTTCGATTGGTCGCCAAACGGCAAATGGTTTGCTCTGGAATATGTATCCAACAGTCATGCGCCCTACTCCAATATTGGAATTGTTAGTTCCGCCGGTGGCAGTGAAGTATTCGACATTACACAAAGCGGCTATACCAACCAAAAGCCCCGTTGGGTAATGGATGGTAATGCTATTCTTTTCTATTCCGAACAATACGGCATGCGCAATCATGCTTCGTGGGGTTCTATGGAAGACGTGATGATGGTATTTGTTAACCGTGAGGCTTACAACAAATACAAAATGACTAAGGAAGAATTCGAATTATTTACCGACACCGAAAAAGAAGCTAAAAAAGCTGAAGAAGAGGCTAAAAAGAAAGCAGAAGAAGCCAGTAAAGGCAAGGCAGAAAATAAGGATAAGAAAAAAACAGAAGAAAAACCAAAAGAAATTGTGGTGGAACTGGCCGGAATTGACGAACGAATTGTACGCCTCACACCGAATTCTTCCAGACTTGGCGACGCTATAATCAACAAAGAAGGCACCAAACTGTACTATCTGGCTGCTTTCGAGGAAGGATATGACATGTGGGTAATTGACCTCAAAGAACGTTCAACCAAACTGCTGAATAAACTGAATAATGGTACAGCCAGTATCACTACCGATAAAGAACAAAAAAACCTCTTTATACTGAACGGCAGAAAAATGCAGAAAATGGAAGTCTCATCCGAAAAATTCACCTCCATTGATTTCAAAGCCGACATGAAAATGGATATGGCACAGGAACGGGAAGCTATGTTTAACACTGTGTACCGCGAAGAAAAGGAACGATTCTACTCAAAAGGTATGCACGGAGTTGATTGGGAAAAACTGACCAACAGCTACCGGAAATTCCTGCCGTATATCAACAATAACTACGACTTCTCCGAAATGCTCAGCGAAATGCTGGGCGAACTGAATGTTTCGCATACCGGCTCGGGCTATCGTCCTTCTTCGGGCGACGACAAAACGGCTGAACTCGGATTGTTTGTAAGCAGAAATGATAAAGGATTAACTGTCGATGAGGTACTCATCAACGGACCATTCGACACATTCCGCTCAAAAGTAAAAGCCGGCGATATCATTGAAAAAATTGACGGCACTGAAATACTACCCGATATGGACTATTATCCAATGCTGGAAGGAAAAGCTGGTAAAAACACATTGATTTCGTTCTACTCACCAGCCTCCGGACAGTGTTGGGATGAAGTTATCAAACCGATAACATCAGCTACACAAGATGATATGTTGTACAACCGCTGGATAAAACAACGCCAAGCCGATGTGGAACGTTTGTCAAACGGTCGGTTGGGTTACGTGCATATCCCTTCGATGGGCGACGAAAGTTTCCGGAAAGTATATGCTGATGCACTCGGAAAGTATTACAAAAAAGAAGGAATGATTATAGATATCCGCTACAATGGCGGTGGCCGTCTGCACGAAGACATCGAAACTTTTTTCACCGGCAAACAATATCTGATGCAGGAAATTCGTGGTAAAGACTACTGCGAAATGCCCAGCCGGCGCTGGAACAAACCTTCGGTAATGATGATAACCGAAGCCGATTATTCCAACGCGCACGGAACACCGTGGGTGTATAAAACGATGAAAATAGGTAAACTCGTAGGTATGCCTGTGCCCGGTACCATGACCAGTGTCAACTGGGTTACCCTGCAAGATCCTTCGTTGTATTTCGGCATTCCGGTGGTAGGATACCGCACCGCAGAAGGCACATACCTCGAAAATAGTCAGCTGGAGCCCGATGTTAAAGCCCCGCTTGACCTCACCAAAGCTGTTGCAGGTGAAGATACTCAGCTGGAAGCTGCAGTAAAAACGTTGCTGGAAGAATTATAGTAAAAACCTCCAATCGCTTTAAAGCGATTGGTAATAAAACAAAGTCCTGAAACTGGTTTATAGTGATATAA
>Ga0316603_10000943_pt1 | contig 15016 bp, 10 predicted proteins | sample OWC_soil_day10_n_FD_207649 | JGI IMG/M metagenome (GOLD analysis project Ga0316603, IMG submission 207649) | Wetland soil microbial communities from Old Woman Creek delta, Ohio, United States - OWC_soil_day10_noCT | ecosystem: Environmental > Terrestrial > Soil > Wetlands | place: USA: Ohio... | reverse complement strand
TGCTCGCCGCGCCGGATACCGACACGCCGCTGGGCCTGCGCGACCGCACGATGATCGAGTTGATGTACGCCAGTGGCCTTCGCGTCAGCGAACTGGTCCCGTTGAAGACGGTGTACTTGAGTCTGGACGAAGGTGCGGTGCGCGTGACCGGCAAGGGCTCGAAAGAGCGACTGGTGCCCTTCGGCGCCGAGGCCCATGCCTGGGTGCGCCGCTACCTTTCCGAAGCGCGCGGCACCATCCTCAAGGGCCAGGCCAGTGACGCGCTGTTCGTTACCGCGCGTGGCGGCCCGATGACGCGGCAGATGTTCTGGAAGTTGATCAAGAGCCACGCGCGCACCGCCGGCATCGACGCGCCGCTGTCTCCGCACACGCTGCGCCATGCCTTCGCCACCCACCTGCTGAACCATGGCGCCGACCTGCGCGCGGTGCAGATGCTGCTGGGCCATGCCGACATCTCGACGACCACCATCTATACCCACGTGGCCCGCGAGCGACTGAAGGCGCTGCACGCGCGGCATCATCCGCGCGGATGAGGGCTGGACGTTGCTCGGCAGTTTGCGGCGGCATTGCTGCCGTTCGCGAGAGTCTGCTTTCCTTCTGCGTTCGGCGCATCGCGCCGTGCGGCACCGGCCAGGGGCTCATGCCGCGGCGGTCGGTCCTTTGGCCCGACTGCGCTGCGGTGCGCGCCCCAGGGTCGTGCCGCATAACTCGCCGGCGAACACAGCGAGCGGGTGTTGTAGTGCGAGGGTGGCCGCCCGCGGGCGCAGGCCCCATTCGCGGTACGCTGGCTGGTGTCCCGCCTGGTCGGTGGCGAAGAGGCGACTACGCCGGACAGAAGTCGCTCGCCCGCGAGCGTGGGCCGGAGAACGCGGGTGACGCCATCGCGCTACCGCAGCCGACTCGGCACGCCGGTCCCCGCCAACCCAACGGCTTCGGCAACGTCAGCATCGCGCCGCGAGCAGACAGCCGAGCCTGACCCGCCATGGCGGCTCAGGCTGCGGCCACCTCGATCAGGCCCCAACTGGCCAGGTTGTAGTGGCGCCCGTGCACGCTGCCCTGGCCGTTGGCCAGCGCCAGTTTGCGCTCGCGCACGTCTTCCACCCAGCGCGGGTTGGCGCTGTCGGCCACCGCGTGGGCCAGGCGGCGCCTGCGCTCGATCTCTGGCGTGTTGGCGGGCAGTGCGGCGGCCAGCGCAAAGGCATGGGGCTTGAAGCTGCCGTTCTGCACGTGCACGTCGAAGGCCAGTTCGATGCCCAGTTCGCTGCGCAGGCCCAGTGTCCAGGCGCTGCGCGCGCAGGGCACGAAGTACTTGTCGTACGCGCGCTGCATCTGCAGCCGCTTGACGATGGGCTCGTCGCCCAGCCGCGCGAACGCGTCCTTCCACTCGGGCGGAACGCGTGTCTTGCTCGGCCCGGAACTGATCGAATCGGCCCAGGCGATCTGATCGGCCAGCGGCAAATGCATCACGCGTTGCCAGGTCGGCAGCAGCGGGCCCAGCACCCGCGACAGCGTGCCGGGTACGGATGCCTCGGCCTCGGCCAGGATGGCCTGTAGGCCCCTGCTCTTGAGCGTATAGCCGATGATGCCCCAGGTGAGCCCGGCGCCATCGAAGTTGCCCTGCAGCAGGCCGAAGCCATGGCCCTCGAACTGCGCGGTCATGCCCAGGCAGCGCTCGAACAGCGTGGGCAGCGGGTCGGTGGTCAGCTGCTGCCAGGTCTCGACATCGACGGCGCCATTGACGGGCAAGCCACGCCGGGCCTGCAGCGCCTTCAGCGCGGTTTCGGTGTGGCCGCCGAAATCGCCGTCGACGAACTTGTCCAGCGGCCCGGCGCTGAAGCCAGCGCGCAGCAGGTCGGACTGGATGCGCTTGGCAGTCATGCCGCGCAGGCCTTTGGCAAACCAGATCCGTGACATGACGTGGTTCCTCCTCGTCGTGCGGTTGTGGCTCAGGGAATGCGTGAGACGCCGGCCGGCAGGCGCGTCCACGGCAGCGTCGCCGGGTTGGCGGCCATCGGGCCCGGCGCCACCGCCACCAGGATGTGCGAGGCGATCGGCGTGAACGCGGCGCGGAAGTGCACCGAGCTCTTGTTCACCAGCAGCTTCATGCGTTCGGGCTCGACGCCCAGAAAACGGAACAGGTCGAGGTCGAGCATCTGGCACTGGCCGCTGACCAGGTTGACGCGGATGCCCTCGATCTCGACACCGGCGCTCAGGCCCAGGTGGGCGGTGCCGCCGGCCGTCATCGGCCCGTGCATCGGCACCACGCCATCGCTCAGGCTGAGCACCTTGAAGCGGCCGGACACCGGCGGGTCGCTGAGCTGGCCGTCGAAGCAACGCACCGCCTTGCCCACCGACAGATCGATCTCCGCGCCGATGCCGACGGCATGCGCGATGCCCGCCGCGGCCGGGTCGTACAGCAGCCCCAGCGCCACCTGGCCCGGATGACGCCGTCCGGCGCCAGCTGCGCGCAGCGCATGCAGCATGCCGGTGGTGTTGGAATCGGCGCCCGCGCCGGGGTTGTCCTGCGTGTCGGCAATGACCACCGGCTTGTCGCTGCGATCGGCCAGCGCCAGGGCGCGCTGCACCGCATCGGCAGGGCTCAGCAGGTCCAGCGCCCAGTCGCGGCGCAGCTCCATCACCTCGTTCGCGACGCGCTGCACTGCCTTGTGCACGGCTTGCGCATCGGGACCGTGGCCGAAGATCACCGGCCCGCATTCGTCGAAGTCGGCCGCCGGGAAGCCCATCGCGAAGCTCAGGCGCACGCCGCTGCGCTCGTCCAGCTCGCTCAATCGTTCGTACACGCCGCGCGCCGGCTCCATCATCGTGCACTGCGCATTCAGCGGCAGCAGGAAGGGCAGGCGCACCTGGTGCGTGGCCCAGGGCCGCCCGTGCTGCCACAGCTCGGCCAGCAGATCGGCGCAACGCGCGCCGGTGTCGGCGCCGTCGACGTGCGGGTAGGTGCGGTAGGCGCTCATCGCGTTGGCATGCTGCAGCATGCGCCGCGTGACGTTGGCATGCAGGTCCAGGCTGGTGACCAGCGGCATCGTCGCCCCGATCACTGCGCGCAGCCGCTGCAGCAGCTCGCCTTCGGCATCGTCCACGTGCTCGGCCACTGCCGCGCCGTGCAGGTCGAGGTAGACGACGTCGAAGCCGCCCTTGCGCGCGTCGGCAACGATGTGATCGGCTATGCGCTCGAAGGCGTCGCGCGTGACATGCGCCGACGGGCTGGCGCCGGCCCAGGCCGAGGGCAGCAGTGTCCAGCCGCGCTGCCGGGCGGCGCGGATGAAGCCGCCCATCGGCAGGCTGGTGCCGCCAAGCCGGTCGAGCATGGCCTCGCCGCTGCTGAAGGCCGGGAAGGCCGAGCCGCTTTCGAAGGCGGGCCAATCGGCCGGGCTCGGAGCGAAGGTGTTGGTCTCGTGCTGGAAGCCGGCGACGAAGATGCGCATGGGGGCCTGTGTCCGCTTTGGTGGGGTCAGGGCGCGATGGTACCCAGCGCGGCCAGTTCGGTTTCGTCGAAGCCGGCCGCGCGCCGTGCCGGCAGGTTGAAGGGCCCGCGCGGGCGCGGTGCGCCATGACGCACGGCCAGTTCGGCGTAAGTGGCCAGCGGGTCCAGGCCGCGCTGCGTGCACAGCCACCGATACCAGTGGTTGCCGACGGCCACATGGCCGATCTCGTCGCGCAGGATGATGTCCAGGATCTCGCCGCCGCGCGCATCGCCGGCCGCCAGCAGCTTGGCCTTGACCGCGGGCGAGGCGTCCAGACCGCGCGCTTCCAGTGTGCGCGGCACCAGCGCCAGCCGCGCCAGCAGGTCGTGGCGCGTGCGCTCGGCCATCTGCCACAGGCTGTCGTGCGCGTCGAAGTCGCCGTAGCGATAGCCCAGCGCGGCCAGATGGTCGCGCAGCAGTTCGAAGTGCTGCGCCTCCTCGCGAGCCACCTGCAGCCATTGCCGGTAGAAGGCCTCCGGCAGGCTCGCGAAGCGCCAGCAGATGTCCAGCGCCAGGTCAATGGCATTGAGCTCGATGTGCGCCAGCGCATGCAGCAGTGCGGCGCGGCCCGGCACGCTGTGGACGGAGCGCGGCTTCAGATGCGTGTGTGCCACCAGTGCCGGGCGCGCAGGCCGGCCGGGGATGCCAACCGGCTCGGCGAGGATCTCGGCCGCGCCGGCCTCGGCCGATGGGGCGAGCTCGCGCACGCCGCGCGCCTTATCATCTGGGTCGCGGCAGCGCAGCCATCGAAGTGCCTGGTGGCGGGTCGTGAACACCTGCACATGGTAGGCGCAAGTTCGGCCGGCCTTCAGGTGAAGACCGCCACCACTTGATATCCATAGGCGGCGAGTTGCCCGCCCGGCGCCCACAGTCGCGCCGACTGGTTGACGTAGCCACCGTCGACCATCAACGACTCGTTGTCGGCACGCCACCAGCCCTTGGGTAGGCCCGCGTCCACCGGCCGCAGTTGCAGCTCCCAGGTGACCGAGCTGTTGGCGCTGGGCTGGGTCAGCTGGCCGATCACCGGCGTCGGCGACAGGTCGCCGAGCAGCACGGACTGCAGCTCGGTGGACACGCTGGCGGCCTCGTCCGGGTTCAGGCGCATGTGGATGCAGCTGGTGTGGCCGTTGCCGCCGCTGAAGGGCACCGCGCCTTCGGCCCAGCGCATGTCGAAGTGCTCCAGGAAGGCTGGCGCACCGTGCGGCCGGGGTGGGGGCACCGGCAGCGCCTCGGCCTCGTGCTGCGGTTCGGGCCGCTGCGGCAGGCGCGGGCGCAGTGCTGACGGACGCTCGACACCGAACACGCCCAGCAGCACGGCCGCCACCTGGCCCAGCTGCCGCACCTGGGCCTGCACCTGGCATACGTTGCGGCCCTGGCGCAGCACGGTGGCCGTGATGTCCACCTCGCCCGGACTCACCGGAGCGACGAAGCAGGTCTGCAGGGCGCGCAGGCCGACGTCCGCCGGCCAGGCAGCACCGGCCCGGTCGCGCATGGCCACCACGGACAGCGCCGCGATCAGCCCGCCGTAGCAAGTGCGCCCCTGCAGCCAGTCGTCGGTGACGCCGAAGCGCACTGCTCCATCGACGCTGCGGCGCTGCCCGGCCAGGGTGGAAAAGCGGTTCAAGGCGGTCATTCACAGGCTCCGTAAGGCTGCCGAGGATTATCCCGATGACCTCATGCGAGCCCTTGTTGCCGAGGTGACACCGCGCCGCGATGGCATCATTCGCGCTCGCGCTCCGGGCGGGGCTTCCCGCCGCTGCCGGAGCCTGCACGGAGCAAGCACCCCATGGACCAGCGTGTCAGTCAGATCGTGTCCCCGAACCCGCTGCTCGAAGATTGGGGCACGCCCTACGGCCTGCCGCCCTTCGACGCGATCCGCACCGAGCATTTCGTGCCTGCGCTGCAGGTGGCGATGCAGACCAACCGCGAGGAGCTGGATGCCATCGCCGCCCAGGCCGAGCCGCCCAGCTTCGACAACACCATTGCCGCCTTCGACCGCTGCGCGCGGCAGCTCGCGAAGATCGAATCGGTGTTCTACAACCTCACGGCGTCGCAGACCTCACCCGAGCTGCAGGCGGTGCAGCGCGAGATGGCAGCGCCGCTGTCGGCGCACTACAGCGCGGTGTTCATGCATGCCGGGCTGTTCAAGCGCGTCGACGCGCTGCATGCGCAGCGCGAGTCCCTGTCGCTGACGGCCGAGCAGCGCCGGTTGCTGGAGCGCACGCACCTGGACTTCGTGCGCGCCGGCGCCCGCCTGGCGCCCGAGGCACAGGCTCGCTACGCGCAGGTGATGGAGCGGCTGGCCGAACTGACCACGCGCTTCGCGCAGAACGTGCTGCACGACGAGGCCTCGTACCAGTTGGTCCTGAAGGGTGAGGCCGATCTCGCCGGGCTGCCCGGCTTCGTGCGCGATGTGGCACGCCATGCGGCCAGCGAGCGCGGCCTGGCCGACGGCCATGTGATCACGCTGTCTCGATCGTTGATCGTGCCCTTCCTGACCTTCTCCGAGCGGCGCGACCTTCGCGAGCAGGCCTGGCGCGCCTGGGTCGGCCGCGGAGAGCACGACGGCGAGCACGACAACCGGCCGGTGGCACGTGCCATCCTCGAGCTGCGCGCCGAGCAGGCTGCGCTGCACGGCCATGCCAGCTATGCCGACTTCGCGCTCACCGACAGCATGGCCGGCACGCGCGACGCGGTGCACAAGCTGCTCGACGATGTCTGGCCGCGCGCGCTGGCGGCGGTGCAGCGCGAGCGCGAGGAGCTGCAGCAGGTCAAGCGCGAGCACTCGCCCGCCGCCGCAGCGCAGCCCATCGAGGCCTGGGACTGGCGCTACTGGGCCGAGAAGGTGCGCCAGCAGCGTTACGCGCTCGACGATGCGCAGATCAAGCCCTACTTCCCGCTGCCGCGCGTGGTGCAGGCGGCCTTCGACTGCGCGCATCGGTTGTTTGGGCTGAGCTTCACCCCCCGCGCCGACCTGCCCGTCTACCACCCCGATGTCAAGGCCTACGAGGTGCGCAATGCCGCCGGCGCGGTGGTGGCCGTCTTCCTGCAGGACAACTTCGCGCGCGCCACCAAACGCAGTGGTGCGTGGATGAGCACGCTGCGCCAGCAAAGCCGCAATGAACCCGGTGGCCGGGACGCGATGGCGGTGGTGCTGAACAACAACAATTTCGCCAAGGGCGCGCCCGGGGCGCCGACGCTGCTGTCGATGGAGGATGCGCGCACGCTGTTCCACGAGTTCGGCCACGGCCTGCACGGCATGTTGTCCGACGTGACCTACGAGCGGCTTTCGGGCACCAGCGTGCTGAAGGATTTCGTCGAGCTGCCCTCGCAGCTGTTCGAACACTGGCTGTCCGAGCCGGCCGTGCTGAAGCAGCATGCGCGGCATTGGCAGACCGATGAGCCGATCCCCGATGCGCTGATCGAACGCATGCAGGCGGCAAGGCGCTTCAACCAGGGCTACGAGACGGTGCGCTACTGCGCCAGCACCCATGCCGACATGGCGGTGCACTCGCTGCCGCTCGAACAGATCCCGGCCGACGTGAGTGCCTGGGAAGCCGACCAACTGCGCCGCCTGGGCCTGCCCGATGGCGTCGGCATGAACCACCGGCTGGTGCATTTCCAGCACCTGTTCTCCAGCTCGGGTTATGCGGCGGGCTACTACGTTTACCTGTGGGCCGAGGTGCTGGACGCCGACGGCTACGAGGCCTTCAAGGAAGCCGGCGATCCCTTCGACCCGCGCGTGGCCGGGTTGCTGCGCCGCTATGTCTATGCCAGCGGCAACAGCATCGAGCCCGGTGCGGCCTATGCCTCCTTCCGTGGCCGCGGCCCGACGGTCGAGCCGCTGTTGCGCAAGCGCGGCCTGCTCGAGACGGTGGATTGAACCTCAGCCCGGCGCACCGAAGATCGACTCCAGCGAGCGCATGAACACGCGCAGGTCCAGCGGCTTGGTCCAGTAGTCGTCGAAGCCGGCCTTCAGCGCGCGCTCGATGTCCTCGGGCATGGCATTGGCCGACAGCGAGATGCAGGGGATGGCGGCCGTGGCTTCGTCGGCGCGCAGCCGGCGCAGCACCTCGTGGCCGTCGATGTCGGGCAACTGCATGTCCACCAGGATCAGGTCGGGCCGGTGGCTCAGCGCCAGGCTCACGCCGCTGAGGCCGTCGATGGCGGTGTGCAGCTGCAGGTCGGGCCGCTGCGCCAGCAGCTCCTGCACGATCAGCAGGTTGACCGGGTTGTCCTCGATATACAGCAGCCGCCCCGGCTGGCCCGCCGGCCGCGAGACCGCCGGTACAGCCACGCTCTCCGAGGCCGGCGTTGCTTCGGCGCTGCCTTGTGCCGAGCCCTCGGGCAGCCGCACCTCGAACACGCTGCCCTGATCGGGTGCGCTGCGTGCGTGCACGGTGCCGCCCATGCGTTCGACCAATGCCTTGACGATGGCCAGGCCGATGCCGGTGCCTTCGATGCCCTCGTTCTCCAGCCCCAGCCGATTGAAGGGCTCGAAGGCCTGCTGCAGCTGCGCTTCGCTCATGCCACGGCCGGTGTCGCTGACGCGCAGCAGCACGCCATCTTCCGCTGCTTCGGCCTCGACCAGCACCTGGCCGCCTTCGCGGTTGTACTTGACGGCATTGGTCAGCAGGTTAAGCAGCACCTGGCGCAGGCGCGTGGCATCGGCCAGCGCCACGCCCTCCAGCACGCTGTTGCGCAGCTTGACCTTGCGTTGCCGCGCCTGCCGCTCCACCAGCGGCAGCGTCTGGGCCACCAGCGCCGGCAGCGGCACGGGCTGCGCGCTGATGCGGATTTCGCCACCTTCCAGGCTGGACAGGTCGAGCACATCGTTGATCAGCGACAGCAGGTGCTGACCGGCGCCATGGATCTGCTCCAGCCGGCGCTTGCGCGTCTCGGCCGTGACGCGTTCGCCGTCGGTCAGCAGCAGCTGCGCGAAACCGAGCACCGCGTTCAGCGGTGTGCGCAGCTCATGGCTCATGCGCGACAGGAACTGCGACTTGGCCCGGCTCTCGCGTTGCGCGAGCAGCTTCTCTTCGCGCGCGGTCTGCGCCGTGCGCATGTCGGTGATGTCCCAGTTGACGCCGATGCGCCGTGTCAACTGGCCTTGCTCGTCGGGCACCGCGATCGCACGCGAGGCGATCCAGCGCCACTGCCCGTCGGGCCAGCGCACACGGAACTCCAGGTTCGACAGACGGCCCTCGATCTCGGCCCGGTTCAGGATGCGCAACGTGGCTTCGCGGTCGTCGGGGTGGACCAGCGCCATGCGCTCGTCCACGCTCAAGGCCTGTGCCCGAGGCTGCAGCCCGCGCAGCCGCCACATCTGCTCGTCCCAGTGCGACTGACCCGTGGCCAGATCCTGTTCCCAGGTGCCCATGCCGGCGCCGCGCGTGGCCAGTGCCGCCCGCTCGCTGGCCTGGTGCAGCGCGGCCTCGGCGGTGCGGCGCTCGGTCACGTCCATCAGCACGCCGTAGAAATCGTAGTGGCCGGGCTTGCCCTCCAGCCGCGAATAGCTCAGCACATGGCGCGTCGCGCCGTCGGTGCGCACGATGCGCATCTCCTGCACCAGGTTGGGCCCGCCGCGCCGCACCCAGGCCCGGTATCGCTGTTGCACCAGCTCGCGGTCGGCCGGGTGCACGAAGCGCTGCAGCCACTCCTGCATCGGCAGCGCCTCGGCCTCGGGCGACAGGCCGTGCAGCAAGAAGGTCTGCTCGCTCCAGCGCGGACGGTTGTTCCCGGCCTCGACGCACCAGTAGCCGATGCCGGCAGCGCGCGTGGTCAGCTCGAACTGACGCATCAGCTCGGTCTGGCGCTTGCCGCTTTCGACGCGCTCGCTCATGTCCATGCCGACGCCCAGCACCGCCATCGGCTGGCCTTGCGCGTCGCGTTGCACCACGCTGCGCGTCAGCACGTGCCGCCAGCCGCCGTCGGCGTGCCGGAAGCGCGTCTCCAGATCGACCGGGAGCGAACTCTCGCGCGTGCGCTGCAGGCCCGTCAGCAGCGCCTGCCGATCGTCGGGGTGCGACAGCTCGATCAGCGCCGCCGCATCCATCGGCTCGGCGCTGCGCGGCCGGCCCAGCAGCTTGAAAGTGCCGTCGCTGAAGTGCACGCGATCGCTTTGCAGGTCATGCCGCCAGACCGCGATGTTGCCGAGCTCCAGCGCCAGGCTCAGCTGTTGCACCGTCGTGTCGTAGGAGCGGGCCAGGTCCCAGGCCTCGGTGTCGTCCATCAGGATGCCCAGCACCCGCTCGGGCACGCCGGCCGCTCCGTCCTTGACCACCCATTGCGAATGCACATGGCGTATCACGCCATCGGCGGCGCGCACGCGGTAGCGATGCGAATAGGTGCCGGCATGGCGGATCGAATGACGGAAGGCCTGCTTCACGCCGGCCTGGTCCTCGGCCAGGACCGACTCGGAGGCGCGTTCGAAATCGGGCGTGCCGTCGCCTTCGGACAGGCCCCAGAAGCGGTACATGTGACGGTCCCAGCGGCCCTGCAGGGAGCGGGTGTCGCGCTCCCACACGGCCAGGCGGCCGAAGTCCTGCGCCAGGTCGAGCAGCTCGGCCAGGCGGCGTGCCTCGGTCGACTGGTGATGCAGCTCGTCCACCGAGCTCCAGTGCGTGGCACGGCGGCCGTCCGGCAGCACGCTGATCTGGACGCGCCACCAACTGCCGCTCGGTCCACCCACGCGCATGTCGCCCAGCTGGCAGCTGCGGCCTTCGCGCAAGGCGTCCTCGAGCAGTTGCGTGTCCGGCCCGGACAGGGTCAGCAGCAGTGCGAGACCCTGGCCGCGGCCTTCCGCTGGCGCGCCGCCGGACAGGTCGAGCAGGGTGCGGTTGCACCAGGTGATGCGGCCTTGCGCGTCGCACAGCGCGATGGCACAGGCGCTGTGCTGCAGCAGGGCCGTCGCGGTGGCCGCGTCGAGCCCCGACGCGGCCACCGCGCGGGCCGCCGCAGGCTGGGTTTCGACGTGTTCCGACATGCTGGGGATCGTGCTGGGCAATCATGCAGTCTATGGGATCGGCCTTGCGCCGCCGCAGCCGTGGCGCGACAGCGAGGAGAATGCACGCACCTGGAGTGCCCGCGGGGCATTGCGTCGGAGGAGCTGGATGGGAACGTCGCGCAAGGCCTTGCGCTCGCCGGTGCACGGCTCGGTGATCGGCATCGAGGTCATGGTCGGCCAGGCGGTGGCCGCTGGGCAGACACTGCTGCTGCTGGAGGCGATGAAGATGGAGGTGCCGCTGGAGGCGCCGGTGCCGGGCATCGTGCGTGCCATCGCCGCGGCGGTGGGCGATGTGGTCGACGAGGGCAGCACGCTGGTCGAGCTGGAGCCGGGTGCAGCGCCCGTCGCGCCTCCCAAGGCCACGCCGCCACCGGACCCGCGTGTGCCGCGCGCCGACTTGCAGGTGCTGCTCGACCGCCGCGAACTGCTCGAAGATGCTTCTCGCCCCGACGCGGTCGCGCGGCGCCGCGCACAGGGTGGACGCACTGCGCGCGAGAACGTCGCCGACCTGCTCGACGCCGGCAGCCTGCTCGAATACGGCGCCCATGCGGTGGCGGCGCAGCGCAGCCGCCGCGGCCTGGACGACCTGCAGCGCAACACACCGGCCGACGGCCTGATCACCGCCACCGGCAGCGTCAATGCGGCGCAGTTCGGCGCCGAACGTTCGCGCGTGGCGGTGATGGCCTACGACTACACCGTGCTGGCCGGCACGCAGGGTTACTTCAACCACCGCAAGAGCGACCGGCTGCTGGAGATCGCCGACGCCCAGCGCCTGCCGCTGGTGCTGTTTGCCGAAGGCGGTGGCGGCCGTCCGGGGGATGTGGATTCGATCACCATCGCCGGGCTGCACTGCACCACCTTCCAGCGCTTCGCCCGGTTGTCAGGCCAGGTGCCGGTGGTGGGCATCGTTTCCGGCCGCTGTTTCGCGGGCAATGCCGCACTGCTGGGCTGCTGCGACGTGGTCATTGCCACCGACAACGCCAGCATCGGCATGGGCGGCCCGGCGATGATCGAAGGCGGCGGCCTGGGCCGCGTGCACGCCGACGAGGTCGGACCGGTCAGCGTGCAGGGCCCCAACGGCGTGATCGACCTGCAGGTGGCCGATGAAGCCGCGGCGGTGGCCGCGGCCAGGCGCTACCTGGGCTACTTCCAGGGCCCGCTGTCGGCCAGCGCCGCAGCCGGTGGCGACGCGCTGTCGTTGCGCCTGGCCTTGCCGGCCAACCGCAATGCGCTGTACGACCCGCGCGTCATCGTGAACACCGTGATGGACGAAGGCAGCGTGCTCGAACTGCGCCGCGATTTCGGCGTCGGCGTGATCACCGCGCTGGCCCGCATCGGCGGCCAGGCGGTGGCGGTGGTGGCGAGCCAGCCGCGCCACCTGGGCGGCGCGCTCGACGCCCCCGGCTGTGACAAGCTCGCGCGCTTCATGCAACTGGCCGATGCCTTCGCTCTGCCGATCATCACCTTCGTCGACACACCCGGCTTCATGGTCGGCCCGGAAAGCGAGAAGACGGCCATGGTGCGCCGCGCCGGCCGCCTGTTCGTCACCGCCGCGTCGCTGCGCATTCCGGTGTTCAGCGTGATGCTGCGCCGCGGCTATGGCCTGGGGGCGATGGCACTGACCGCCGGGCACTTCCACGCACCGGTGGCGATCGCCGCCTGGCCCAGCGGCGAGTTCGGCCCGATGGGCATCGAGGGCTCGGTGCGCCTGGGCTTCCGCAAGGAGCTGGAAGCCGCCGCGCCCGAAGAGCGCGAGGCGCTGTTCGAGCGCCTGGTGGCCGACGCGGTCGCCAAGGGCCAGGCACTCAACATGGCCAGCCATCTGGAGATCGACGATGTCATCGATCCGGCCGAGACGCGCGACTGGCTGCAGCGTGGCCTGCGCAGCGTGGCTGGCCGGCCGCTGGCGCAGCGCCGCGGCTTTGTCGACGCCTGGTGACCATCCACAACCCGAGGAGACAACGATGTTCGATACCGCCATCGCCGGCAGCCTGCCCAAGCCCGAGTGGCTGGCCGAGACGCAGAAGCTGTGGCCGCAGTGGAAGGCCGAAGGCGCGGCACTGCAGCAGGCCAAGCTCGACGCCACGCTGCTGTGGATCAAGGCACAGGAGGACGCGGGCCTGTCGATCATCGGCGACGGCGAGATGAGCCGCCAGCACTTCGTGCACGGCTTCCTGGAGCAGGTCGAGGGCATCGACTTCGATCACAAGGTCGAGATGGGCATCCGCGCCGACCGCTACAAGGCGATGGTGCCGCAGGTGGTGTCGGCGCTGAAGCTCAGGGGCCGCGTGCACGACAAGGAAGCGCGCTTCCTGCGCGCGCACACGGATCGCAAGATCAAGTTCACGCTGCCCGGCCCGATGACCATCGTCGACACCGTGGCCGACCGCTTCTACGGCGACCGGGTGAAACTGGCGATGGCCTTCGCCGAGTTGCTGAACCAGGAGGCGCTGGCGCTGCAGGCCGACGGCGTGGACATCATCCAGTTCGACGAGCCGGCTTTCAATGTCTACATGGACGAGGTCAACACCTGGGGCATTGCCGCGCTGGAGCGTGCCGCGCAGGGCTTGACCTGCACGACGGCCGTGCACATCTGCTATGGCTACGGGATCCAAGCCAACATCGACTGGAAAAGGAGCCTGGGCGAGGAATGGCGTCAATACGAGAAGATCCTGCCGGCGCTGGCGCGCAGTTCCATCCAGCAAGTCAGCCTGGAGTGCGTGCACTCGCATGTGCCGCCGCAGCTGATGGCGTTGCTGAAGGGCAAGGACGTGATGGTCGGTGTGATCGACGTGGCCAGCGACCAGGTGGAAACGCCCGAGGAGGTGGCCGACACCATCGGCCTGGCGTTGCAATACGTGCCGCGCGAGCACCTGATCGCCTGCACCAACTGCGGCCTGGCACCGATGAACCGCGAGCTGGCGCTGAAGAAGCTCAAGGCACTGGCCCGGGGGGCCGAATTGGCGCGGCAGCGCCAGGCAGCGGGTTGAATCCGATCGGTGGCCGCGCTGGTCAGCCGCCGCTGCTGCTGTCGAGGCGGGCGCGCAGCTTCGATGCGACCTGGCGCACCGTGGCATTGCCCGAGCGTTCCGCGGCCACCAAGCACTCGCGTGCGTAGTCCGGATCGGACTGCAGCCTTTCCACATGCACATGCAGGCCTTCGCCGGCCAGCATCCACTTCAACTCGACGATGTCGACCAAGCGCAGGGCGCTTTGTTCACTCAAGGAGCTAACGTTCATAAATTGGGTTTGTGTGCCGTTGCATCTTGGAGAGGTTAACGCTGCAAACCGATCCCCAGCTGACGGGGTTTAGAGTTGTTGCCCCAGCTTCGAGCGACACGATTCTCCAAGGTGCAATCACGATGAACCCACCGCCTCCCCTGACCGCCTTGCCCGACTTGGACATGCAGTTGCGAAGTGCAGGATATGCCGTGCTCGATGCGGCGTCATTGACGCGTTTGAGTGATGTTGCGTCGCAGCAACTTCATGCTTGGGACCGTTTTTGGGATGCCCTGCCTTTCGATGCACACCTTCGCGATGGCGGCCGTTACCGGCGCCGCCTCCACGGCAGCTTCATCGTCGATGGCATGCAGCTTTCTTCCGTTCCGCCACGCGCGCACTGGCAGCCGGTGGAATACAACGCGCTGCATGGCGGCATCGAACGCTGGTTCGAGCCGCTGCCTGAAAGGCTCGTGAGCGACGCGTGCTGGGCCAGGCTTCTGGCGGGGCTGGGCCGCTGCGCCAGCGCGCTGCGCGGGGTGCAGCCCTGGTTCGTCGAGGCGCACACCTTCCGCATCGAAACCGGCAGCGAAGGCATCGGCCGGCCGACGCCCGAAGGCGCGCACCGCGACGGCGTCGACATGGTGGCGGTGATCCTGGTGGCGCGGCGCAACGTCAAGGGCGGTGAGACGCGGGTCTTCGACGCACGCGGGCCGCACGGGCTGCGCTTCACGCTGACTGAGCCCTGGAGCGTGCTGCTGCTCGACGACGAGCGTGTGATCCACGAGACCACGCCGATCCAGCCGCAGGACCCGAGCCGGCCGGCGCAGCGCGATACGCTGGTACTGACCTACCGCGCCCGCGGATTCCAGGACGCCGCCTGAGCTATGCTGGTTGCATGACACTGGCCATCGAATTCCAGGACGTACGCCAGGCCGCACAGCGTCTTGCGGGTGTGGCCCACCGCACACCGGTGATGCGCTCGCGCAGCGCCGACGAGCGTACCGGCGCGAGCGTGTTCTTCAAGTGCGAGAACCTGCAGCGCATGGGCGCCTTCAAGTTCCGCGGTGCCTACAACGCACTGAGCCAGTTCACGCCCGAGCAGAAGCGCGCCGGGGCGATCGCGTTTTCATCCGGCAACCATGCGCAGGCGGTGGCGCTGTCGGCGCGCCTGCTGGGCATGCCCTCGGTCATCGTCATGCCGCAGGATGCGCCGCAAAGCAAGCTCGACGCCACGCGCGGCTACCAGCAAGGCATGGCCGGCAGCGAAGTGGTGCTCTTCGACCGCTACACCGAAGACCGCGAG
>Ga0316603_10000942_pt1 | contig 15019 bp, 8 predicted proteins | sample OWC_soil_day10_n_FD_207649 | JGI IMG/M metagenome (GOLD analysis project Ga0316603, IMG submission 207649) | Wetland soil microbial communities from Old Woman Creek delta, Ohio, United States - OWC_soil_day10_noCT | ecosystem: Environmental > Terrestrial > Soil > Wetlands | place: USA: Ohio... | reverse complement strand
TTTGGGTCTTCCAGGAACCTTTCCATCGAAGTGAAAGACCAGATGATAGACACCTTCAAGTGTTCCACTCCGGTCGGTGTCGGCATCAGGGTTTTGAAGTCGGCAGGGATGGGGTTTTCCTATTCCACGAGTATGGAAGATTCAGCGCTGGCGAAGATGGTCGAAAATGCGGTTGTCGGGGCGTTGAACCAGACACCGGACCTCAATAACGGTTTCCCTTTGCCCCTTGCATATCCTGAAGTGGACGGGATGTATGATGAGGGATTGTCTTCCGTTGCCGAACAGGAAAAGATACTCAGGGCCATGGACCTGGAGCGCTTCGCCCTGTCCGCGGACCCGAGGGTGAAGCGGGTCAGGAAGGCACAGTACGGAGAGTCCGAATACCGGATATACATAAGAAATTCGCTGGGAGTCGCCGGAACCTACCAGGGCACTGCCGTTTCCTGCAGTGTTACTGCCGTAGCCGAACAGGGTGATGATTCCCAGATGGGGTGGGATTTTGGCTACAGCAATTCCTTTTCGGGAATAGATGTGGGGAAAATAGCCGGAATGGCGGCGGCCAAGGCCCTTGCACTGCTGGGGGCAAGAAAAATAGCTACGATGCGTTGTCCGGTGATCCTCGATACCTATGTCGCTTCTGAAATACTGGAGGTATTGGCGCCATCGTTCCTTGCGGAAAATATCCAGAAAGGAAAATCGATGCTTGCCGGCCGTATGGGTGAGAGACTTTTTTCCGGTTCGCTGTGCATACGCGATGACGGCACTCTGCCGGGCGGCATGGCGTCCGCTCCATTCGATGCAGAGGGAGTCCCGCACCAGAACAACGTGCTGGTTGACAGGGGATTCGTGAAAGGTTTTCTCTATGATTCCTACTCGGCCCGCAAAGAGGGAACTTCCTCCACCGGGAATTGCGTGCGGGGCGGGGTAAAAAGTCCCCCCCGCATGGGCATCTCGAATTTTTTCATTGAAAACGGTACTGTTCCCCAAACGGAAATGATCCGCACGATGGGCAAAGGTCTGCTTCTTACCGGAGTAATGGGCATGCATACCGCAAATCCCATCTCCGGCGATTTCTCGGTCGGCGCAAGCGGAATAATGATTGAACGGGGAGAATTTTCCCATCCGGTAAAGGGAATTGCCATCGCCGGCAATATTATTGATCTTTTCAGGGATGTGGTGGTGGTAGGTAACGATCTCCGTTTTTACGGGGGGGTCGGGTCGCCCTCCCTCGCCATAGGCACTCTGGATGTCAGCGGCGAATGAGCCGATCTTTTCATTGTATAATCATACTTGTTTTGGTATTTTAATCCTTTTAGCTTATCCTCCCCCCAAATAGTAACCAGGAGAAATGTTTAATGTTAGGAGCCATTGTAAAAAAGATCGTGGGAAGCAAGAACGAAAGGGAATTGAAAAGGCTCTGGCCGGTTGTCGAGCGGATCAATGCCTTCGAGCAGGAGACGATGCAGCTTTCCGATGATCAATTGCGGAATAAGACGGTCGAATTCAAAGAGCGTTATGCAAGAGGGGAAACTTTGGATGACTTCCTTCCCGAGGCGTTTGCGGTGTGCAGGGAAGCGTCGAAAAGGGTGCTGAAGATGCGCCATTTCGATGTCCAGCTTATCGGCGGGATGGTGCTGCACAACGGCAAGATCGCCGAAATGAAGACCGGTGAAGGGAAGACCCTTGTAGCCACCCTTCCTGCATATCTGAACGCCATTACCGGCAGAGGGGTACATGTCGTTACTGTCAACGATTATCTTGCCCGGCGCGACTCCGAATGGATGGGACGCCTCTACAATTTTCTCGGTCTTTCGGTGGGTGTCATCGTACATGGGCTCGACGACCGGGAACGCCGTCAAGCCTATTATGCGGATATTACGTACGGGACTAATAACGAGTTCGGTTTCGACTATCTTCGGGATAACATGAAGTTCAGCCTCGACGAGTATGTACAGAGAGATTTTCACTTCTCCATCGTGGACGAGGTAGACTCCATTCTAGTCGATGAGGCGCGTACCCCCCTGATCATTTCCGGCCCCACTGAAGATAGTACCGATAAATACTATATTATCGACAGGATTATCCCTTACCTCAAAAAGGGGGAAGTCATTGAAGAAGAGGCGAATACGCTTTCTGGAAAGCGCAAGCGCTATACCGGCGATTTTACGATAGATGAAAAGTCAAAATCCGCCACCCTTACCGAAGAAGGAATTCTGAAGGTCGAGAAAATGATGAAGGTCGAAAACCTGTATGATCCCAGGAATATGGAGACACTTCATCATGTCCAGCAGGCCCTTCGTGCCCATGCACTGTTCAGGAGGGATGTGGATTACGTTGTCAAGGATGGTGAAGTCCTCATCGTCGACGAATTCACCGGACGCCTCATGCCGGGGCGGCGCTGGTCCGACGGCCTTCATCAGGCAATAGAGGCCAAGGAAGGGGTCGATATAGAAAATGAAAACCAGACCCTGGCCACAATCACGTTCCAGAATTATTTCCGAATGTACGAAAAACTGGCCGGCATGACCGGTACTGCCGATACGGAAGCCGAGGAATTCCATAAGATATACAAACTTGATGTCGTTGTTATCCCCACCAACAGACCGCTGCTCCGTCCGGATTTCCCCGATGTGATCTACAAGACGGAAATGGAAAAATTCAACGCGGTGATCAATGAAATCAAGGAACAACATGCGAAGGGCCAACCGGTGCTGGTTGGCACCATATCCATCGAAAAGTCGGAGACACTCTCTTCCCTGCTGCAGAAACAGGGAATCCCCCATAACGTCCTGAACGCCAAACAGCACGAGCGTGAGGCGGAAATCGTGGCGCAGGCGGGTCGCAAGGGCATGGTGACCATAGCCACCAACATGGCCGGCCGCGGTACGGACATCCTCCTGGGAGGCAACCCTGAAGGGCTGGCAAAACAGTGGCTGAAGGGGGATCCAGAGGCTTCGGAGGAAGAATATGAGAGTGTACTTGAAAAGTTTCGCAAGGAATGTGAAGCAGAGCATCATGAAGTGGTACGGCTTGGGGGACTCCATATTCTGGGAACGGAGCGGCACGAGTCCCGGCGCATCGATAACCAGCTGCGCGGACGTTCCGGCCGGCAGGGGGACCCCGGGTCTTCCCGGTTTTATCTTTCTCTGGAAGATGACCTGTTGAGGATTTTCGGTTCCGAGAGAGTAGCAATGATCATGAACAAGCTCGGGATCGAAGAGGGGGAGGCAATCACCCACGGGTTGATCAGCAGGGCAATTGAAAATGCCCAGAAGAAGGTCGAGACACATAACTTCGAAATTCGCAAGCATCTGCTCGAATATGACGACGTCATGAACAAGCAGAGAGAAGTAATTTACAGCCAGCGCAGGGAAATCCTTTCAGGTGCGGACCTTCGTGAACAGTTTGTGGAAATGATGGAGGAAACGGTCGAGGATATGATTGCCGCATGTGCCATTGAGAAGGTCCCGGCGCAGGAATGGGATTGGCAGGGCATTATCGAGTGGGTCTACAAGGATTTCGGGTTCCATCTGGAAATCGATCCCGCCTCGATTGAACAGCTTACTCCGCAAAGGCTCAGTGATTTTCTGCTGGAGAAAGTACGGGAAACTTTCGCGGCACGGTCGGAGGCCTTCGGTTCAGAGGTCATGGACCACCTGATCAAGGTTATCATGCTCCAGACGATAGATTCCCAGTGGAAAGATCATCTCCTCTCCATAGACCATCTCAAGGAAGGTATCGGTCTTCGCGGCTATGGGCAGAAGGATCCGAAGCAGGAATACAAGAAGGAAGCGTATAAGCTGTTCATGGATATGGTTGCCCGAATCCGTGAGGAGGTTGTCGAGAGAATATTCTGGGTTCAGATTGCCGATGAAAGCGCTGTGGAATCGATTGAACAGCAACAGCGGCGACAGCGCCTGGTGTTCAATCTCGTGGATGAGGAGGCTTCCAGGCAGCCCGTCAAGAGCTCCAAGGTCGGCAGAAACGACCCTTGTCCCTGCGGCAGCGGCAAGAAGTACAAGAAATGCTGCGGCACCTGATTCAATGAACAAAATTGACGGCTGATAAGGCATTTGTCCCCCGGTTTGAACGAGGGGGCCAGATGTTGGTTTTCAACAAAAACGGATTTCTGGAGTACTTTCTGACGATCTGCAATGAAGGTGAGACATTTCGGGGGGCGACTTGGAGATAAAAGGATTCACTTTTTCTGCCGTGGAGGCTGCCGTAAAAAAGCCCGGCAGGATTGATTTCGCACTGATCTGTTCCGACGTGCCGGCTGCCGTAGCCGCGGTTTTTACCACCAATAAAGTAAAGGCCGCTCCGGTCCTCCTTTCCATGGAAAGGGTGAAGAGCGGCTATGCCCGTGCAGTGGTAGTGAACAGCGGCAATGCCAACGCATGTACCGGTGTTCAGGGCATGACGGATGCTCTGGAGACATGCAGAGCGGTTGCCGGCCTGTTGAACTGTCACGAGGACTCTGTTCTTGTGGCTTCAACCGGTGTCATCGGACAGCCTCTTCCCATGGAACGTTTGAGGAAAGCCATTCCGGGCCTTGTTCACAATCTCTCCCGTGGTGGATTGCCTGAAATAGCCGGGGCAATCATGACTACGGATACATTTCCCAAGATGGAAACAAGGGTCGGCAAAGCCGGGGGCAAGGAGTATTCCATTGCAGGCGTTGCCAAGGGTGCGGGGATGATCATGCCGAATATGGCCACCATGCTCTCATTCATCATTACCGACGCCGCAGTTGACCCGTTATTTTTGCAGGATGTTTTTTCCAGGTCAGTAGACACTTCGTTCAATTGCATTTCCGTCGACGGCGATACCTCGACCAATGATACCGCCCTTATCATGGCCAACGGACTTGCCGGGAATCCCGACATACGTCCGGCAACCGCGGAAGCGGAAGCTTTTGAAATGCTATTGCGGGATGTGCTCCTGGGATTGGCCAGGCAAATCATCAAGGATGGAGAGGGAGCAACCAAATTCGTAGAAATCGAGGTGACCGGGGCTGTTTCGGACGGTGACGCAAAGAAGGCTGCCATGGCTATTGCCAATTCGCTGCTGGTAAAAACCGCTTTTTTCGGACAGGATGCAAACTGGGGAAGAATCCTTGCCGCGGCAGGATATTCGGGTGCGGAAATTGACATGAACCGCACGGCGCTTTTTTTTGATGACGTGCAGATGGTCCGTGACGGGATTTTTGCCGGTGGTGACGCCGATGCCCGGGGTACTGAAGTGCTCAAAAAAAATGAGTTCTCGGTCACTGTTGATCTTGGGGTTGGCACGGGTAAAGCAACCGTCTATACCAACGACCTTTCCTATGATTATGTCAAGATAAACGCCGATTACCGGACCTGAGCGCCACGAGTCGTGATGCCCGCCTTATGGGAGCAGGGTGGACTTGTGAGGCAGGCGCCGCAGTGTTCTCCCTTGGCCTGAATGATAATTTCATTGAATAACCGGTTTCCAGAGAATGAATATTTATGTAAGACTCATCATATGGCTGCTTCCGTTCATGGTTTACACTGCCTTTCCCTCCAAGGTCCCTGCTCATGTAAGCGTATCTGAAAAACCCGCGTGCTGCCGGGAAATCGATCTCTTGGTTCAGGACGCCATAAACAGAGGACTTATTGCCGGTGGAGTAGTCCTCGTCGGAGACAACCGCCACGTATTGATTCGCAGGGCTTACGGAAAACTTTCCGGATCGCCGGATGCACGCCTGATTGAGGTTGATTCACTGTTTGACGTTGCTTCACTGACAAAGGTTATTGCAACGGCCCCAGCCGTTCTCAAGCTTGTTGAGGAGGAAAGGATCAGCCTTGCCGATCCCGTATGCAGGTGGTTCCCCGAGTTTTCCGGCAAAGGGAAAGACGACATTCTTGTCAAGCACCTTCTTACCCATACGTCGGGCATTCGGGATGGGGGTCTCACCGTACTCGATTCGCTCCAAAGAATCATCAAGCGGAGTTCCGCCCTTGAAATAAAGGAAAAAGCCGGTACCCGCTTTCATTACGCCGACATCAATTTCATCCTTCTCGGTGAGCTTGTCAGGAGAGTTACAGGCGTCCCGCTGGACTCCTTTGCCCGTGAGCATCTGTTTGTTCCGCTGCACATGCATGACACGGTCTTCAATCCCCAGCAACCGATTCTAACACGATGCGCTGCCACGCTCTCCGGTGACAATGCGAGTCTTCTTGGCAGGGTGCAGGATCCTACCGCGTTTGCACTCGGCGGTGTTGCCGGGCATGCCGGTCTCTTCAGCACGGCCGAAGACCTGGCCTTATTCTGCAGAATGATGCTGAACAAGGGGGCGCTCGAGGGAAATCGTGTTTTGACGGAAAAGTCGGTAGCGCAGATGACGGCACCCTGTTTTTTTTGTGACGGAAAGATTCTCAGGGGGTTGGGATGGGATATTCAATCCCCGTTTTCATCGCCGCGCGGCAAGGCATTTTCCGGCGGTTCCTTTGGACATACCGGATATACCGGGTGCTCCGTCTGGATAGATCCGGCAACCGATGTTTTTGTGGTTTTCCTAACATCGAGGCTCGAGTACACGCGGAAAAAGGATTTCAACCGCTTGCGTGGAGACCTCTCCGACGCCGCCGTTTCCGCTGTTCACGAAAGGCGTAAAAAGTATGATTTTGCATGGAAATTTGAATAGTTGGCCGACGGCAAAAAACTTGACACCCGATAGTCTCTTATGCTAGTTTTTGGGTCGACCTGATGCCTGCCTGCCTTGTACGTGAAGAATTATACGGCCTTCTTTGCCAAGCTTCCTTCCGGAGGAAAAATACATGGGCTATAAATTGCTCCTCGCCGATGACAGTATAACAATCCAAAAAGTCGTGGGAATCATATTTGCGAATGAGGATTATCAGCTAGCAGTTGTCGACAACGGCACTGCCGCACTGGAGAAGGCACGGGAACTGCTGCCGGATGTAATCATGGTGGATGCCCTCATGCCGGGAAAGTCAGGTTACGATGTGTGCCGTGAGGTTCGGCAGGACCGGGAGCTTTCGCATATTCCGATACTTCTTCTTGTGGGGGCTTTTGAACCCTTCGATGAAGAGAAGGCACGGAACAGCGGTGCCGATGATCACCTGTCCAAACCGTTCGAATCCCAGAATCTCATCGAAAAAGTCAAGAAACTGCTCCAACTCGGGGAAGAGCGGGGCAAGGCGGACAAACAGCCTGACTTTTCGATTCATAAGGAAGTATCGGCCGCTGCGGCGGGTGTTCCGGTTGAATGTGGTCTCGACTCGCTGAATGCTGTGGAGGCTGAACCCGGGGATGACCTCTGGGGGACTTTTGAAGTTGTGGAGGCGGCAGAGGGTGAGGATGTTCACCTGGGGGAAATTCTGGAAGAAAATGGATATAAACCCGAAATAAACGATACGGTAGAAGAATTTGAGCCTTTTGTCTTCAGGGAAGATACGGAATTCGATGGAATCGGGGTTTTTTCTTCCGGTGCGGATACCGTCGAGGTTTCCGAAGTGCTGGAACCGTCCCGTGGGTTGACTGGGGAATATACGGAAAATGGAATCTGCAATTTCGTGGCTTCGCCATCAGAAAGACTTTTATCAGATGATCTCGAGTCGCCCCTTGAATCCAGTTTAGTCCATGCGGCTCCAGGTATCCAATTCTCACCGGAAGGAGCCGATTCAGGTTCGGCCGAGGTTTTCCCCTGCGACGGAGAACCTGGGGAGCCCGTAGCCGGGAAAGATGCGGATGCCGGTTCAATAAGCCTCAGCGAGGAGCAGTTGGCAGGGATTGTTGCCAAGGTGTCCAGAGAAATAATTGAGAAAATTGCCTGGGAGGTCGTGCCCGACCTGGCGGAAACAATTATCAGGGAAGAAATCCGGAAGATCAGGGAAGGCAGTTGATACGGTACCATTCCTGGTATCGCGAAATGAAAAACGGGGATGGCAAATCCCCTTTTTCGTTTGTACAGCCGTCGAGGATTGTCGTACCATTATTTTGTGAAATGGATTGCATGTCATGATTCTTCATTTACTATCTCCACATAAAGAGGTTCATTGATGACCGGGAAAGAACTTGCCAAAGTGTACGAGCCTGAGAATGTCGAGGAGAAATGGTATAAGGAGTGGGAGGCAAAAGGGTATTTCCATGGTGTTGTTCCTTCTCCGAAGCCATCGTACAGCATAGTCATACCTCCACCGAATATTACCGGCGTGCTGCACATGGGGCACGCTCTGAACAATACTCTGCAGGATATCCTGTGCCGATGGAAGCGCATGAGCGGTTACAACGTGCTGTGGATGCCGGGTACCGACCATGCGGGGATTGCCACCCAAAACGTGGTGGAGAGGCAGTTGGCTGCCGAAGGGAAAGACAGGCACGAGATAGGCAGGGAAAAATTCATTGAACGTGTCTGGAACTGGAAGGCAGAATCCGGTGGGCAGATCATCGGCCAGTTGAAAAGGCTCGGAGCATCCTGTGACTGGGAACGCGAGCGATTTACCATGGATGCAGGGTTGTCGACGGCGGTTCGCGAGGTTTTTGTGCGCCTGTATGAAGAAGGCCTGATTTATCGGGATAACAGGCTCATCAACTGGTGCCCGAGATGCCATACGGCGCTTTCCGATATAGAAGTGGAACATGAAGAACAGGCAGGTAAGCTGTGGTATCTTCGCTACCCTGTCATCGGTGCCGACGTGCATCTGGTTGTAGCCACGACCCGTCCCGAGACGATGCTGGGGGATACCGCGGTAGCGGTGAATCCGCGGGATGAGCGATACAGGCACTTGATTGGCGGAAAAGCAATGCTTCCCCTGATGAACCGGCAGATTCCGATTGTTGCCGATGAATATGTGGATATGGAATTCGGTACCGGCGTCGTGAAGATAACGCCTGCCCATGATTTCAATGATTTCGAAGTCGGGAAGAGACATGACCTCGATCGCATCAATGTTCTCGATGAATCGGGAGTTATCAATGCCGCCGGCCGCCAATACGAGGGTCTGGACAGGTTTGTCGCACGGAAAAAAATTATAGCGGACCTCGAAGACCAGGGTCTTCTGGAGAAGATCGATAATCACGCTCTCTCGGTAGGTGGTTGTTACCGGTGCAAGACCGTTGTAGAGCCGTACATGTCACTACAGTGGTACGTCAAGGTTGCCCCCCTCGCGGAACAGGCTCTGGCCGCGGTTCGTGACGGCAGGACCAGGATTATTCCACAGCAATGGGAGAATACGTATTTCGACTGGATGGAGAACATCCGGGATTGGTGCATATCCAGGCAGATATGGTGGGGCCACAGGGTTCCCGCATGGTACTGTGACCACTGCGGGGAGGTTACTGTGGCCAAGACTGATCCCGACAGATGCGTCAGGTGCGGAAGCGATGAACTGAGGCAGGATGCCGATGTCCTCGACACCTGGTTTTCTTCGGCGCTCTGGCCTTTTTCCACCTTGGGATGGCCCGACAAAACGCCGGAACTTGCCGCTTTCTATCCCACGACGTGTCTGGTCACCGGCTTCGACATCCTGTTTTTCTGGGTGGCTCGGATGATGATGATGGGGCTGCATTTCAAGGGAGAAGTCCCTTTCCGCGACGTGTATATCCATGCGCTGGTCAGGGATGCCCAGGGTCAGAAGATGAGCAAGTCACGGGGCAACGTTATCGACCCGTTGACGGTCATCGCTGAATACGGCACAGATGCGTTCCGTTTTACCCTTGCGGCTTTTGCGGCCCAGGGAAGGGATATTAAACTTGCAGAAGAAAGAATTGCCGGCTATCGGAATTTTGTTAACAAGATTTGGAACGCTTCCCGATTTGCCATGATGAATCTGGCAGGATTCGATCCCGAAAAACTTGACCCCTCCAGGCTTGAGCTTTCCAATGCGGACAGGTGGATACTCTATCGCTTCAATGAGGCGGCCCGGGAAACGCAAGCCGCTCTAGAGGCATATCGTTTCAATGATGCGGCAAGTGCCCTGTATCGCTTCACCTGGAGCGAGGTTTGCGACTGGTATATAGAGCTTATCAAGGATGATCTGTACCGGGGTGATAAGGAGCGGAAAACGACAGCCCAGTATGTACTCTGTATGGTCCTTGAACACCTCTTGAGGCTTCTGCATCCGTTCATGCCATTTATCACCGAGGAAATATGGCAGACTCTGCCCGGCAGAAAGCAGACGGAAAGTATCATGACCGCTGAATATCCTCGTCCCAGGCCGGAATGGGATTTTCACTCGGGTGCCGAAGAGATGGAATTGGTGATGGAAGTTATCAGGGGGATACGCAATATCAGGGGAGAGATGGAAGTCCCTCCGAGCAGGGAAATAAGGGCGATACTCATCTGCGGTTCCGGGGAAAGTGCCCGTTTGCTCAAGAAGAATGAAGTTTACGTGATGAGTCTGGCGAGACTTTCTGACCTCGCCATCGGCCGGGGACTAGATAAACCGGTTGATGCATCGGTGCAGGTTGCCGGAGATATTGAGATCGTCATACCTTTGAAAGGCCTTGTAAACGTTGAAGAGGAAGAGAAGCGCCTTTTGAAGGAGATTGGCAAAATTGAAAAAGATATCGAATTCCTGAGGAACAAACTCGATAACCCGAATTTTTCCGAAAAGGCTCCGGCTGATATCGTTGAAAAAGAGAAGAAAAAACTTGAGGATTTTGTAAACAAGGCGCAGGTTTTGAGGGAAAGTCTGGAAAAAATAAGTAGGTTACGGTAGCAGAAACCGTGCTAATGTTCAGGCAACGGTAATTCTCCCGCTGGAGATTGTCATGACGTCCCCTTTGATGTACTCCATATCCATTTTCATATTCGGCGCGATAGCAGGTTCTTTTCTGAATGTCTGTATCTATCGCGTACCGCGGGGCGAATCCCTTGTTTTACCAGCTTCGCACTGTCCGCAGTGCGGTGCCGCAGTCCGTGCCTACGATAATATCCCGATACTCAGTTACCTGATTCTCGGTGGCAACTGCCGTGCCTGCAAGGCCCGCATTTCGCCGAAGTACCCCGCGGTAGAATTTATCAGCGCCCTGTTGACACTTTTCCTTTTCTTGAAATTCGGCTTTTCCCTTACCTTCGTTTTCCTGTTTGTTCTTTGCGCGGCGCTCATAGTTATCACTTTCATAGACCTGGAGCACCGGATTATCCCCGATGTCATCAGTATCCCGGGGATCGCACTGGGTTTCATTTTTTCCTTCTACATCGATGACCTGTCTATGCTCAACAGGACCCTCGGTTGGAGCAATTCACTCATCGGCATAATTGCCGGCGGAGGCAGTCTGCTTGCCGTTGCTTTTGTGTACCAGCTGATCACCAAAAAAGAGGGCATGGGAGGAGGGGATATCAAGCTTCTCGCCATGATGGGTGCCTTTCTCGGATGGAAATCGGTTCCTTTCATCGTTTTCGCAAGTTCTCTCCTGGGATCCGTGATCGGGATAACCCTCATGCTGGTGCAAAAAAAGGACGCTAAGCTGGCAATACCGTTCGGTCCTTTTCTTGCTTTGGGCGCGGTAATTTATATATTCTTCGGCAAACAACTGATACAGTGGTACCTCCATGTATGAGAAAGTCACGCACGGGGCAGAGTTTCCATGAAACCGCATCGTTTCAGTCTGACTTTTGTAATTTTATCATCTACTGCGGTACTTCTTGTTCTCACCTGGTTCCTTTTGAGCCTCATCTCCTTCAAAACAGCTGAAAATGATCTTCTCTCCCAGAAAAATCAGGAAGTTCGCATTTTGCTGGCATCGTTCATCAATCTCTATACGGCAACCCTGGAATCTGCCGGCAAAGGTTCATATGCCGGGTTTTTTGCCGAAAGGCTTTCTTCTGAAAAAAGTTTTGCCGGTCTTACGGTTGTTGACGGTCAGTCACGGATAGTCTATTCCCTCAAGGACAAGGCCGGCACAGATGCGCTTTTGAACGACGTCTTGAAAAGCGGCACAGATACATACCGTTTTTCAGCCAGGGCTCAGGAAATATCACGATATGCCCCTGTCATGTACAGAGGGAATGTTGTCGGTGCGGCACGCCTGACCCTTTCGTTGAATACCGAATATGAGCTCCTTAAGAAATCCCGCCGTATCTTTCTTGCCTATTTCGTGCTCGATTTCCTATTGCTTCTGGGGTTTGGTTCTTACCTCCTTTCCCGCTTTATCGTTGTCCCGATCAGGAGGTTGCTGGCCGCTACGGAGAGGATAGCCGCAGGTGATCTGCCACACCGGGTATCTGTTCCCGGAAGCGCGGAGATTGCCGCTCTTGCCGATTCTTTCAACAAGATGGTCGAATCCCTGAAGAAAAAGCAGAATGATATACAGTGTCACGTGCAAACGCTTGAATCTGTCAACAGGGAATTGCAGACAGCAAGGCAGGAGACGATGCGTACGGAAAGAATGGCCTCTGTCGGCTTGCTGGCCGCCGGCACTGCCCACGAGATCGGGACGCCGCTTGCCGCTGTCATGGGCTACACCGGAATCTTGCTTGACGAACTGCAGGATGACGCGGTTAAGTCCGATTATCTGAAAAGGATAGAGTCCGAGCTGGAAAGAATAGATCGCATTGTCAGGGGGCTTCTCGATTATGCCCGTCCAACGCCATCTGTATTCAACAATGTGGATGTCGTGGAGGTTCTTACTTCAACACTTGAAATGCTGGAAGAGCAAGGCGCTTTAAAAAAGATACATAAATCTGTAACAATTCTGAATGATCTTGCGCACGTGCGGGTCGACCGTCACCAACTGCAGCAGGTTTTCACTAATTTGTTCATCAATGCAAGGGATGCTATGCCTGAAGGCGGGACACTTTCAATCAAGGCGGGAATGGAGAAATACCTGGGCAATCCTGAAGAGGTTTCCTGTAAAACACCAGGCGTAATCATGGGGAGGCGTAAAAATGATTTCAGGGGGGCCTTTAATGCTTTTTTCAGTCCTGAAAACATTCTTGTAAAGATTGAAATTTCCGACAATGGCAGTGGTATAGATGCAGATTGTCTTGAGCGGATATTTGATCCGTTTTTCACTACAAAGGAACCCGGACATGGAACCGGACTTGGGTTGGCAATTTCGGCGAGGATAATGGATTCATTCAATGGGAGAATTACTGTGGTGAGCGAGAAATTCAAAGGGAGCAAATTTACCGTATGGCTTCCCGGCATTGCCGGTTGACGACCTTATTGGCCCATTCACTGTATGCGGTCATCCTATGTGAAGGATGGAAAGGAATAAATGGCGGAAATCATGAAAATTCTCGTTGTGGACGACGAGGAAAATCTACGACATATGCTTCAGGTAATGTTGAGGAAGCACGGATATCATGTGGAAACTGCTCCAGATGGAAGTGTGGCGCTTCAGATGGCGTCTCACCATCAATTCACTTTCATCCTCTGTGACATCAGAATGCCTCTCATGGATGGTCCGGTATTTCTTAAAAAATTTGCCGAAGCCGGTTTTCGCTCGACGATTATCATGATGTCAGCTTACGGAACAATGGAAACAGCCATTGCATGCATGAAACAGGGTGCTTACGACTACATTTCAAAACCATTCAAGAACGATGAAATACTGCTTGTGTTGAAGAAGGCTGAAGAGCGTGAAAGACTGAAAAGAGAAGGCAGGCAGTTGAAGGAAGAGAACAAGAAGGAAAATACTTGTTCGGATATCATCAGCGAAAATCCCCGAATGCTCGAAATTTTCCAGTTGGTGAAGAAAGTATGTGATTTCAGAACATCGGTGCTCATTCTTGGGGATTCCGGGACCGGCAAGGAATTGATCGCCAGGGCAATACATTTTACCGGGAATAGGAGCGGGCAACCTTTCGTTGCCGTGAATTGCGGTGCTTTGCCTGAAGCACTGCTGGAAAGCGAATTGTTCGGCCATGTGAAGGGCGCTTTCACTAATGCAGTTTCAGACAAAATCGGGCTCTTCGAGCAGGCAGACAAAGGCACGCTTTTCCTTGATGAAATAGGGGAAATGCAGCAATCCCTGCAGGTCAAATTACTTCGCTCCCTGCAGGAGAACGAGATACGGCCTGTCGGGGCGGGCGCGGTTCGGAAGGTTGACGTTCGGGTGATTTCGGCCACTTCGAAAGACCTTGTTAAAGAAGTTGAACGGGGAAGGTTCAGAGAGGACCTTTTTTACAGACTGAATGTGTTTAGTATCAAGGTGCCGCCACTGCGTGACAGGCCTGAAGACATACCTCTTCTTATAGGGCATTTTCTGGATAAGTTTGGTACGAGTCTTGGAAAGGCTCCGGTCCGTCTGACTTCCAATGCTCTGCAAGCTCTTATGCGGTACCACTGGCCCGGCAACGTCAGGGAACTGCAGAATTGCATTGAACGCGGCTTGATTCTATGCGAAGGAACCGAAATGGACCTTGATAGTTTTCCCGGTGTCATTTGCGATTGCAAAACTGATAATTGGTCCGGGGGTATGTTCGCCGATTGCCTTTCCATAAAAAAAGCTGACGAGATGCTGGAAAGAGAACTTATACGCAGGGCACTTGAAAGGACCTGCGGCAATAGAACCCATGCTGCCAAGCTCCTGGAGATCAGCCATCGGGCGCTGTTGTATAAATTGAAGGAATATGGTCTCGAATAAAATAAAAAAATAATAATAAACATATTGTAATTAAAAACAGAGTCGTGCTATTTTTGCATGACTCTTTTTTGTTGGAATTACATATTCAGCCTGAACGCAGGAGACACACAAATGACGTATCGGAATTTCAACCAAAACCGCTTCAAAGCAGGGGGGTTCACGATATTGGAGGCAATAACGGTTTTGTCAATCCTTGCCCTGCTTGGCATGTTTTCTGTCCCGCTTTTCGTTCAATATTATCATGACTGCTGTGTCAAGGTAGCTATGAGCGATATAGTGAATATGGTGAGAGAAGCAAAAATGAAGGCACTGGATGAAAAAAATCATGCTATTGTCTTCGATGCGGAAAAGGGAACCGTCACTTTGTATTCTGAAATTCTCGATGACGGAAAGTGGAATGTCAAAGATACGTTTATCAGATCGATTCATCTGAAAAACA
>Ga0316603_10000941_pt1 | contig 15027 bp, 10 predicted proteins | sample OWC_soil_day10_n_FD_207649 | JGI IMG/M metagenome (GOLD analysis project Ga0316603, IMG submission 207649) | Wetland soil microbial communities from Old Woman Creek delta, Ohio, United States - OWC_soil_day10_noCT | ecosystem: Environmental > Terrestrial > Soil > Wetlands | place: USA: Ohio... | reverse complement strand
TGACTGCTATAAAGACTTCTTCCCAAATGCTTGTAAGCTAATTCTGTAACCTCTCTACCACGAGGAGTTCTCTTCATAAAGCCTTCTTTTATTAGAAAAGGTTCATAAACTTCTTCTATTGTCCCTGGATCTTCGCCTAACGCAGTGGCTATTGTAGTAATTCCTACAGGCCCTCCTTTAAATTTATCGATAATAGTACACAGTATTTTATTATCGACCTCATCAAGCCCATATTTATCAATATTTAGAGCCTCAAGAGCATAGTTTGCAATGTCGGTGTCTATAACTCCAGATCCTTTAACCTGAGCAAAGTCTCTCACTCTGCGAAGTAAAGCATTAGCAATACGGGGAGTTCCACGACTCCGGGAAGCTATTTCTCCGGCAGCATCTGAAGAGCAAGGAACGTCTAGTATCTTAGCAGAACGTTTGATAATTCCACTCAATATATCATCATCATAATACTCTAAATGAAGATTAATTCCAAAACGTGCCCGTAAAGGGGCAGTAAGAAGCCCACTACGAGTAGTTGCTCCAACCAGAGTAAAAGGGCTTAAATCTATTTGAATACTTCTTGCAGAAGGGCCTTTATCAATCATTATATCAATCCGATAGTCTTCCATTGCAGAATAAAGATATTCTTCCACAACAGGAGATAAACGATGAATTTCATCGATGAAAAGGACATCATTGGGTTCCAGGCTTGTTAATACACCGGCTAAATCGCCTGGCTTATCAAGCACAGGACCAGAAGTTATTTTAAACCCTACGCCCAATTCATTTGCAATAATATTTGAAAGAGTTGTTTTTCCTAATCCGGGAGGTCCGTGAAGTAATACATGATCAAGAGCTTCAGCTCGCAAACGAGCCGCCTTAACAAATATACGAAGGTTATCTACAACCTTGTCCTGCCCACTAAAAGACTCAAAATCTAAAGGACGCAAAGCGTTCTCATAATCCTTTTCTTTTGTAGTAAGCTGATTATCTCGTATATCAAATTTTTCTTCCATATATCACAATAATGAAGCGACAAAGGTATGAAAGATTCAAGAGATATAATCTAAAGGAAACATAAAATATTTGTTATCTATAAAAGAAAAGGGTATTTGATAAGCCACAGCTTAATCAAATACCCTTCTTGAAAATTACTCACGTAAGTTTCATTACCATTTAGATCACGCTTGATCTCTCCTAACTATAAATTTCAATCTGCAACACATATAACTACTCTATTCCAGTTATTTTTAGAATAAGGTTGAACACTATCGCCCTTACCTTCAATAACCTTAATACGATCGGAAGATATACTATATTTATTAATCAATTCATTAGCCACAGATTTTGCACGTTTTTCAGAAATCTTCTGATTAAATGCCTTTGAACCAGTACCTGCATCAGCATAACCTGTTATAGTAATCTTTGTATTTGGATTTTCTTTCAAGTATTGAGCAACAGTATACACATAAACTTCCTGATTAGCACCTACGGAAGATTTTCCAATAGTGAAAAGAACCGGCGTATTAAAGTACGATACAGTATCTGTTACGAATACTTTTTCTGTTTTAATAATAGTTTTTGGATTAGCTTTTAGAGATTCAATAGTTGCTCTCTGCTGATTAATCTCATCATTCAAAGAATTAACTAATGCTTCATCATAAGGTCTGATTAATTCAAATCCTCTATTTTTAAATTTGTATGTAAAACCAACCATGAGATTGAAATAGAAGTCATTTTCAGATCCATATTTGGAATTAAATGCATCGCTTGCAGCATTACCATTTAATTCCACATTAAAATCCCATGCTTCATTTATGCGGAAACTAGGCTGCAATCCAATTCTGGCAACACAGTTATCAGATGCTAATGCATTAGGAGAATTCTTAAAACCATGATTATATCCAACTCCCACAATACCATAAAGGTTAAAGCCTCGGTTTTCTTTATAAGAACAGAAAATATTGGTCATATTAAAAAGACCATCCAGATAAACGGCTGCATAATTCCAACTATAGTTGTCATCTTTCCAATCCCATCCAGCTCTGCCTTGCCATCCTCCAACTTGCAAACGCATACCAGCATATGGAGTGAAATACTTCCCTATAGAAAGGGCTGCAGTTGGAGAAATCAGTTTATCAAAATCGGGTTCACCAATTGTATAACCAATTCCAGCTTGACCTTGTATAAACCAATTGTCCCAAAAGCCATATTGCTTTAAGGCTTTTTCTTGTGACTGTGCAAATCCTGCTATACAAAAGAAGGAAATTGCTAGAAGAATAAGTTTCTTTTTCATATTAATCTAAGTTTAAGTACCTAAATATAAGAAAGATATATAACAAAGAAATAAAAAAAATAACAAATAACAAAATAAAATTGTTCAAATTTAGAGATAGTATATTGTTACAAAACAATATTTTAAGTTCTAGTAACAGCAATAATATAGTGAAAGATAAAATAAATTATATATAACAATACAACTTTAATATCAAAGTAAATCATTAACAGCTACATCTTTTTCTATTTTCCATCTAAGAAAAATAAAAATTTCAATTAACAATATTGAAACCAAAAACCATGCAAGATGAAACTGATCAAAAAAAACGAACATGCCCAAAATGGCATTAAATATCAATAATAAAGGGACAGCTATCCCAATTGCATCCAGTAATTTAATACGTCGAATAACTCTTTTATTAAATAAAGGAACAAACAAAAATGAATAGAGCAAATACATTATAGAAGAGAATAACAATGTTGTCCAATCTCTATAAGGAAAAATCAATCCGAGAAAAGAAAGAAAAAAAACAAATGAAGTCGAAAGAATTCTTTTGTTTAATATCAAATAGTTATTTAACTGGTTTACTTTATCTTTAATATCTTTATCATTGCATAATAAATCACATCCTAAACTGCGCACAAGCATCCTCATGTATTGAACAGAAATCAGATCCTGGTTATAACTCACCTGTAATAAGCGCTTATCAAAATCAACAACAGCAGAGTTAACTCCTATTTGCGATTTTATAAGATGCTCAATCCAGCGAGATCTGCTCTTCGTTCTAACTTTTAAAAGAAAGAATGTCTTTACTTCCATTGCTTGTACATTATATCATAAAAGATATAAAGAGAGAGAGAAACATTTAATCCCTCTCTCTTATATTCTTAATTAAAAGGTTGACTTTAGTATATTACTATTTTCTTGTACCAACTGATGGTAATCTCTTAACAGGAACAGTCAAAGTTGTTTTAAGAGTTCCCCATTTGTGAGTAATTGTTACAGGAATAAATAATTCATAATCACTAGTCAAAGCAGTACCATTATTTACATACTTCAACCAAGTAGAACCCCATACGCTATTCTGAGAAAGTAAAACATCTGTAGGAAGTGCTCCAGCAGTATAACCTGCAGTTGGAACAAGGTTTCCACCAACTTCTTTCAAATTAGTTTTAGCATTTTCTGTGTCAAACCATACACCATCCAAGCCATAGAAACTCCACAATGCAGTATTAGGAGTTAAAGATTCTTCTCTCCAATCTTTAACAAGAACATCAATAGAGCCACTATGATGAGAGTAATAATAAGCAAGTACAGAACCGCCTGTTACAGCATCTGTAAAATTACCATCCGTAGTAACACTTAAACCAAGAGGTTTGATAAATTGAACATTAAATGTCATTAGATCAACGATATTTCCATTCCATTCATAATAAGCTTTCACTTTAGCATATAAAGTAGTCTTTTCAAGTTCAGCAATTGCAGCAGCATTTGCAGTATTGCGATTGAATGTAATAATATCGCCATTAATAGCAAAACCTGTAGCATTAGAAGGATTAGCACCTACAAGCACAAATTTCAAACTACCACAACTTGGTTTGTTATTTAGCTTAACATCACCATCAGAGTTCTTATTAAATGCATTTGTTAAGTCAGCACTGTAAATACAATTAGCAGGATTATTATCCATTTGAGAAGAAGGAACAGCAACATTAACTTTAAATGCAGCTTGTTGAGCATCCCAATATGTTAATTCCTTACCAACAATAGCAATAGCAGGCTTGCATACTTTAACTGTAAACTTGAAGAGAAGATCAGGTAAATCTGAATCAGGATATCTTGGAATACATCTTAAAGTAGCTACAAAATCTTTTCCTTCGGCAGGAATAACACCAAATTGAGATTCAGGAACAACCCAATGTACTTCTGTAGATAATACGCCGTCAATTCCAACATTTACAACTTGTGGAACTGCAGATACAGGACTAGTTACAGAAGTTGCATCCGGTGTATAAGTATCCATTGCCTGTGCATGAGTCATAGGAATAACGTTGTAAACCTCTCTGTTCATTCTTTCAGCATTAATCTTGAAGGTTGCAATATCATCTGAACAGCCAAGAGTTATTGTTTCACTACTATTAACTACAATATCAGCTCTCTTATTAGCAGTTATCTTAACTTTAATAAATGCACGTTTTACAACATGGTTACTAGCATCAACTAATTCAACTTTTACAATCGGGGTACGACCTGCGGCTGCAGCTAAAGGATTATCCTGATATACTCTGGCAGTCATAATACCATCACTTGTAACACTAGCAAAATCTTGTTGATTTGTAGTAACTCCATTATCTATTTTGTTATATGGACTACTTGCCATTGCAAAACGATAGCATAATCCATAAGCTGCTTCATTGAACGTTTTATGAGTTCCATCAACTAAGTAGCAAGAAGCTACTGCTTGCTTCAAATCTAATTGTCCGTTATATACAAAAGATGTTTCATATTCATTATTTTGAGCACCAGCCTGAGTTAAAGCATAATGATAATCAAGAGAACCATTCTTTGCAATATTCAAATTAGCACCATCAAGAGAAACTTCTGTTGCTTTTACATAATCAGAATATACAGCAACACATGTTCCAGCTTCTTTTTCAGCAGAAGTTAAAGCTTTGTCAGCTAATGTAGCCTTCAACGAAACGATATCAAACTTAGGACTAGCTGCAAAATTTGCAGTTTTTGTAACATCTAGAGTTAAAACACCATTCTCAAGTTTTTGTCCAGCAACAGATATAGGAGCTGCAGGATCTGTACCCAAACCTTTTGTTTCAGCTTTTTCTCCTGTAAATACAAAATCATTGATATCAGAAAGCATAACACCGTTAGGATTCATACGATATTTTGCCTGAGAATGCATTGAAGTACTTAGAGTAGTCTTTGGTGCTTGTTGATCCAAATCTGTATAATACAATGTACTGAAAATAATAGTTGGAACTCCACCTGTATAGAATTCTGGAATAAATGCCATACTTGTCAAACGGTGTGAGAAGATAGCATTCATTGTATTCAAATTAGCATTAATTGCAGTAACTTGAGCTGACAAATCTTCTAGTTGACCTTTAATTTCAGCCACTTTTGCTTCATAAGTAGATTTATCAACATAATTGTCTAACTGTTGAGCAATATATGCTTTCCACATAGCTTCAAGCGTTACAGCTTGCTGAGCATCAGCTGCCATTGCTGCAGTAACAGCTGCGTTTATAGCTTCATTCTTAGCAATTGCAATCTTCGATGTTAAGTCTGCACTCAAATCTGTGATCTGCTTCTGTAGATCAGCAATTTTAGTAGAATCAGAATTAAGTTTAGTACCTACATACGCTTCATATTTATCAAATGTAGCTTTCTGTAGATAAAGAGCTGCAAGTTCTGTTTTTAATGAAGCAAGAGAAGCTTCAACTTCACTCTTAGTTGCTAAAGTTTCAACAGTAGCAGCCAGCGTATTATACTTGCTGTCTACAGCACTGATTTGACCACTGATAGTAGTAAGATCAGCTTCAATGGATGATTTAGCATTAGCGATCTCTTTTAAAAGACCAGCATTCAAAGCAGTAAGTTCATCTTTTGTTGCTCCTTTTGATACAGATTCCTGAAGAGCAGCAAATTTACCATCAAGAGTAGAAATTCTAGTTTCCAAAGCTGTTTTTACTGTAGCCAAAGCAGAAGCTGCAGTATTAATAGCATCCAATTTAGCTTGTGCAGCAGCAAGTTGAGCAGCAGCAGCGGCAGCAGCAGCAGCATCAGCACTTGTTTTAGCAGCATTAGCAGCAGTTTGAGCTGTAGCAACAGTAGCTTGCAGAGCAGTCTGAGTACCCTGAAGAGTAGTAATCTGTGTGTTAACAGCAGCAAGTTTCTCAGTTAAGACTGAAGTATAATCAGCCTTATTGTCATCAATCTGAGTCTGAAGATCAGTGATGTCACCGTCGTAATCTTTACAACCTACAAATGTAGTAGCTGCGCCTAAAGTCAGGAATCCATAGATAGCCAACTTCGCAAGAAAATACTTTTTTCTCATAATTAAAACAATTTTTATATTTATAAAACCATTAATAAAATACATTTTTTTGTATTTTTTCTATATAACCAGTATTCAATAACTCAAATATAGTCGGCATCCTAACCTGATGCGCACAACTAAAAACATCATAACGTTCTTTCATAATAAATTATAATTAGTTAATACAATATCAAATTTCCTTATCTAATTCTTTATTTGTTTCATTTCTATAGATTATCAACATTCTATATTGTACAGGAGAAATGCCGGTAATTTTTTTAAATGACGCATAAAACGCACTGACAGATGAAAATCCACACTTCTTTGCAATCTCTTTAATAGGAACAGACATTGGGTTATTGCCAAGTAGTTTCTTGCAATACTCTATTCTATATCTGTTTATTAGTGTTTTGAAATTGCATCCAAAATACTTATTGATCGAATTAGATAAGTAGGTAGTATTAGTCCCTACAACAGAACTAAGCTTTATTAGCGATAAAGAAGGGTCTAAATAGATTTGTTTGGAATCCAAATTATAAAGCACTTCTTTATAAATATGCACTTCTTGATTTAAATTAATTATCGAAGGATCTAGACCATCAATAATATCGGTTTCTAAAGTTCCCTTTTCTTTTAACAAACCGAGCTGGGTTACAAACTGCTTAAATAGACTCTGCATATGTTTTTCTGTTTAATATGTTTAAAGTATAAAAGATCTAAATCCGTGGCTAATATATTAATCATTATAATATGGTGTTACTCTAAAACAAACGAATATAAGTTTCAGGAATACAAATTTATGATTTAGGAATAATTTGTTATAAAAAAGCATACTTTTTACATTTTATTGATGATAAATCAAACTATTAAGTCAACAATCATATATATAAATAGGTTCTAAGCAAATTGATTTTTTTTAGTACTAAGTTTTATAAATATTAAAAAAAGTCAGTTAATCAAATATTAAAATAGCTTTTATAAGATTAAATACAATAGTCGTTAAATAAGCATCTTATTTTTTGAAACAGGAAAAAAGGAAATAAATATGAAGTTTCTATTTTTATCAAATAACAAGCTATTTCAAATATTCATTTTATTGATTCATAAAATAAAAGAGCTACTAGTACAAATTAAAAATCTATTTATATATCTGATTATTAAATATTTATATGAACAAAAATGGTTTTTATAGCAAACTAAAAGCATGATCTTTACGAATAAAGAATTGAAGATTATGATTTTATTCAATACTGATTCCCCGCTAAATAAATTTAAGACTATTTTATTATGTGTAAAGATACAATCCTTAATTAAATAAAAAAAAACAAAATAATTAGCTACACATACTATATGGCAAAATAGACGTTTATACGGTATATTTTTATGTTTATTTAGCAAATCTTTATTCGATAAAAGAGCTATTAATCTTGTTTTTTCATTTTAATGAGAACAAAATAAAAAATTTATTTTTCTCAACATACAAAACATGAATATAAGAAGAAATAAGGATCAAATATATAATTATAAAGCAGGAATAACGATCATAGAAATAAAGGTTTTGCAAGATCATAATGACTTTATAAATGTAATTATTGAATCAAAATAAACAACTTATTAAAGTTCTTTAATAAGTATAATCAAAAAATTCAACATATAACAAAGCATAGTATTAATCGGAATTTTCACTATCATCTTTCAATTTAAAATTGTTATGCAATTAAAGTTTGTGCCCAGAAATATCAATATCGAACAATTACATATTGTATACCATAGTAAATTTACTGAGCCCATATCCGATAAAAAGCAATAATTAAAGCAATAACTGAAAACATATTCTTATTTTTGCAAAATTCTATTAAAACAGACTTTTATGGTATTGAATTACATTTGGATTGCTTTCTTTGTCATCGCCTTCGTTGTTGCTTTGATAAGATTAATTTTTTGGGGAGACACTCAGGTGTTTAGTGAAATAATGAACTCCACTTTTAGTTCATCCAAAACCGCTTTCGAGATATCTTTAGGTTTAACCGGGATACTCTCACTCTGGTTAGGCATAATGAAGATTGGCGAAAATGGAGGATTAATCTCAGCATTTTCACGCTGGCTTAGCCCGGTACTTAGTAAGCTATTTCCAGAGATCCCAAAAGGACATCCGGTTATGGGGGCAATTTTTATGAATATTTCGGCCAATATGCTGGGACTTGACAACGCAGCAACCCCTCTTGGACTAAAAGCAATGAAAGAGCTACAAGAATTAAACAAAGACAAGAAGGTTGCAAGCAATCCTATGATAATGTTTTTAGTTATCAATACCTCAGGATTAACATTGATTCCTATAAGCATAATGGTCTACAGAGCTCAATTAGGTGCCGCCCAGCCAACAGATATTTTTGTTCCGATAATGATTTCTACATTTTGCGCAGCTATTGCCGGAATCATAGCAACTAGTCTTTTTCAAAGGATTAATTTATTCAATAAAGCTATATTCTTTTTCGTTGGCATAATTAGCGCACTCATTGGAGGGGTAATTTGCCTGTTTAGTATGCTATCAAAAGAAGAAATTGGAACCTACTCTACTTTATTCGCCAACGTATTCCTATTCTCTATAATTCTATGCTTTATCGCTTCTGGAATAAGAAAAAAAATAAATGTCTATGAAACATTTGTAGAAGGGGCAAAAGAAGGATTTTCTACAGCAGTAAGAATCATCCCGTATTTAGTTGCAATTTTAGTTGGCGTAGCAGTATTCAGAGCTTCAGGAACAATGGATTTAATCACAAAAGGGATTGAGTATCTCGTTAAACTTAGCGGATTAGATTCTAGCTTTGTTGGTGGATTACCCACAGCTTTAATGAAACCTTTAAGCGGAAGCGGCGCCAGAGGATTAATGGTGGACGCAATGAAAACTTACGGTGCTGATTCATTCGTAGGTCGCCTATCCTGCATATTCCAGGGCTCAACAGATACTACATTTTATGTTCTGGCAGTATATTTCGGCAGCGTGGGGATCAGAAAAACCCGCCATGCAGTTGCATGTGGTTTAATTGCCGATTTAGCAGGCGTTATTACAGCTATTTCAGTTTGTTATTTATTCTTTTCTTAATAATATGGCTATAAGTTATCAGACAGACGGGATAAAAATGCCCGCAATAAAAAAGAGAGAGACTAGCGCCTGGATTAAAGCCGTGGCAAGTTCGTACGAAAAAAAGGTTGGGGAAATAGCGTATATATTTTGCTCCGATGAAAAGATCCTTGAAGTTAATAAGGAATATCTCCAACACGATTATTATACTGATATAATCACGTTCGACTATTGTGAAGACAATGTCATTTCAGGAGATATCTTTATCAGCCTTGATACGGTTAAAAGCAATTCTGAGCAATTTAACACATCCTATAATGATGAGTTGCACCGAACAATAATTCATGGTATTCTTCATCTATGCGGAATTAACGACAAAGGTGAAGGTGAACGTGAAATAATGGAAGCTGAAGAAAATAAAGCTTTAACACTATTAAAATAGCTCACAATGCAATTTTAATGAGTTTTTGGTTCTTCGTCAATTTAGGTGCAAGCTATTACATTGAATCTTTTATTTATGGCATTTTGCCGGCTTTTTATCAGAATCAATAAATGGCTTATCAAAAAAAACTGTAGAATATTGATTAAATAAGCATTTGAGACAGTTTACTTGCACCTAAATTGACGAAGAACCGAGTTTTTGCTCATTTTATCCTCTCAGAAAAATAAAATACTCACTAATAGATCTAGCGATCTGGCAGTAACTATATCACGATCTCGTAATGAATATTAAAGAGCCGCTAGATCATTTTTTTTGATCTAGCGGTGACCTAGCAATCTAGCACCCTACCTCATCCTGACTTTCGTGGCTCTTCGTTACTTTTACAGAAAGATATTAAATAGAACCCTAAAGTTTCATTAAGTCTAAAGCCTAACGAATGAGCTTTATCATTTTTACTGAAAGATGTTATATAGAACCTCTTATTCATAGTATTTTGTATACTTTTTATCAGATTCAATAAATGGCTTATCAAAAAAATGTAGAATCTTGATTGGATAAGCATTTAAGGCAGTTTACTTTCACAAAAAGTGACGAAGAACCAGATTTAGATTGAAAGGGGAATCCGCTGTGGAAAGTCTTACTACTTTATTAAAGAATCCATCAATAAAGCAGGTCATTACATTAGAATTGGGATTCTGGTAAATAATAAATGAAAAGCCCAAGCAATGCTCTCTTGGAAATTGGATAAAACAGGCTATGAAATGTGATTCAAAAACCATGAGGACATTTGCTTGTGGAATAAAAGCAAACCAACAAGCAGCGCAAAATGCAATGGATATTTACCTGAACAACGTACTCTTGGAAGGAACTGTCAATAAAACAAAAGCCATCAAGAGGCAGATGTTTAATAGGGCAAGCTATATACTACTTAATTAAAACTTTTTGCGTTAAAACATTAATAGTTTTTCCTACGACATAAGCAAAGCAATCACTTAATGTGAAACTTATTGCGTTTAAAACCTAATAGCTTGCACCTTAATTGACGAAGAACCCTAATCAAAACTAAGCTCACAACACAAATCATAAAAGAACAACCTACTTGTATCTATTTAACCTAGCAAAAGAGTAACTACTATAGAAAGAAATGGCATAAGAAAAGAGAAAAATATAAGTTGCATAAACAGTATACAGATATACTACGAAATCACAAATGCAACGCAAACAAATAACTCTTAAAGATTGATTCCAATTCTTTTCCATTCATTCACTAAACATACTAACTATTTTTCGTAAATTTGCGGCGTAAAATAGAATAAATCAATGGATTTTAAGTACGATGTAATTGTTATCGGAGCAGGACATGCCGGTTGCGAAGCTGCAGCTGCGGCCGCAAATCTGGGATCAAAAACATGTCTTATTACGATGGACATGAATAAAATTGGTCAGATGAGCTGCAATCCTGCCGTTGGAGGTATTGCCAAAGGACAAATAGTTCGGGAAATCGATGCCTTGGGCGGTTATATGGGATTAGTCACCGACAAGACTGCTATCCAGTTTCGCATGCTTAACCGATCAAAAGGGCCTGCAATGTGGAGCCCACGCGCACAATGCGATAGAAATAAGTTTATATGGACTTGGAGAGAGATTCTGGAAAATATTCCGAATCTCAATATCTGGCAGGATACCGTAAAGGAAATTATCGTTGAAAACGGAGAAATTGTAGGTCTTAAAACATATCTTGATGTTGAATTCCGTGCCAAATGTATTGTTCTCACCGCAGGGACTTTCCTCAACGGATTAATGCATATTGGGAAAACAAAACTTCCGGGAGGAAGAATGGCTGAACCAGCATCATATCTTTTGACCGAATCCATCGCCAGACATGGAGTTAAGTTTGGCAGAATGAAAACAGGTACTCCTGTACGTATCGATGGCCGAAGCGTAAATTATGATTTGATGGGAACTCAGGATGGAGAAAATGACTTCCACAAGTTTTCATATATGGATACTCCGACAAAACATCTCAAGCAACTAGAATGCTGGACTTGTTATACAAACGAGGAAGTACACCAGATACTTAGAAATGGATTAGCCGATTCTCCCCTATTCAACGGACAAATTCAAAGTATTGGTCCCCGATATTGCCCTAGTATAGAAACGAAGATTGTTACATTCCCAGACAAGGAACAACATCAGTTATTTCTTGAGCCGGAAGGAGAAACTACAAAGGAGTTATATCTAAATGGCTTCTCTTCATCGCTCCCAATGGATATTCAGATCAATGCATTGAAAAAGATTCCAGCTTTCAAGGATCTGGTTATCTATCGACCAGGCTACGCAATTGAATACGATTACTTCGACCCAACTCAACTAAAGCATACGTTGGAATCGAAGATTATTAGAAATCTATTCTTCGCCGGACAAGTAAACGGAACCACCGGTTACGAAGAAGCTGGTGGACAAGGTATCATTGCCGGAATAAATGCTCATCAGAATTGCCATAACGGTGAAGAATTTGTTCTTGGAAGAAACGAAGCATATATAGGCGTATTAATCGACGATTTAGTAACAAAGGGAGTTGATGAGCCTTATAGAATGTTTACTTCACGCGCTGAATACAGAATATTACTTCGTCAGGATGATGCCGATATGCGATTGACTGAAAAATCATATAATCTGGGATTGGCAAAAATCGATCGTTACGCTCTTTTGAACAAGAAAAGAGAAGAAGTGAAACGTATTACAGAGTTTGCCAACAATTATTCTATAAAACCAGCTTATATAAATGATGCTCTCGAGAATCTTGGTACAACACCATTAAGACAAGGATGTAAACTGATCGATTTGATCAATCGTCCTCAGATTACTCTTGAGAATATCTCAGAATCTATTCCTGCGTTCAAAGAGGAGCTTGATAAAGTTGAAGAAAGAAAAGAGGAAATAAAAGAAGCTGCCGAGATTTTGATCAAGTATCAAGGATACATTAATCGTGAAAGATTAATTGCCGACAAGATTGAGAGATTGGAGACAATCAAGATAAAAGGAAAGTTTGATTATGATTCCATAAATTCTATTTCTACTGAAGCTAGACAAAAGCTTATCAAAATTGATCCTGAAACGATTGCTCAGGCAAGCAGAATTCCAGGAATTTCCCCGAGCGATATTAACGTGCTGCTGGTACTTCTAAGGAAGTCATAGAGGCCCGTTTCACGTGAAACAATTAAATTAACAAGAAACAACTAAAATACTGGCTATGAACAGAGAAAAGCTTATTAAGAGCATCAGAAATGTACCCGATTTCCCAATACCAGGGATTCAGTTTAAAGACGAAACTACTTTGTTTAAAGACCCTGATTGTTTGAAAGAACTTTCAGACGAATTGTACGAGATGTACAAAGACAAAGGAATTACTAAAGTTGCCGGAATAGAATCAAGAGGTTTTATTATGGGACCTATTTTAGCTGCCCGACTTGGAGCAGGATTTGTGCCTATCCGCAAACCTGGTAAATTACCAGCTGCTACTGTTGAAGAGAGTTACAATAAAGAATACGGAACCGATACTATCCAAGTGCACAAAGATGCAATTTGCGAAGACGATGTAGTTTTATTGCACGACGACCTTTTGGCAACAGGAGGAACGATGAAAGCTGCCATAAAATTAATGAAGAGATTTAATCCAAAGGATGTATACGTTAATTTCATTATCGAATTAAAAGAGCTCAATGGTAGAGCTATTTTCTCTGAAGACGATAAAATAGAAGCCGTACTTGAACTCTGATAAAACCAAAGTATAACATAATGGAGCCTCAGGAATTAAATACATCAGATTACTTAAAAGGAATTGTATCCAATCTCCCTGAAAAGCCTGGAATTTACCAGTATTTGAATTCTGAAGGCACCATTATTTATGTTGGAAAGGCTAAAAACCTAAAAAGAAGGGTTTATTCTTATTTTAGCAAGGAGCACGAACCCGGAAAAACCCGAATACTTGTCAGCAAAATAGCTGATATCCGCTACATCGTAGTAAATACAGAAGAAGATGCATTACTGCTGGAGAATAATCTTATAAAGAAATACAAGCCCAGATATAATGTTCTTCTGAAAGACGATAAAACATATCCGTCTATTTGCGTTAGCAATGAATATTTCCCCAGAGTATACAAAACAAGAAGAATCATTCGTGATGGTTCTACTTATTACGGTCCTTACAGCTATGCACCGTCAATGAATGCGCTTCTTGACCTCGTAAAGCACTTATACCCTATCAGAACTTGCCATTTAAACCTCACGCCTGAAAATATTCGTGCAGGTAAATTTAAAGTTTGTCTGGAATATCACATTAAAAATTGCGCAGGCCCTTGCGTTGGTTTAATGGCGCACAACGAATATCTGAAGAATATTGCAGAGGTTAAAGAGATTCTGAAAGGAAATACTCAGGAAATAAGCAAGGCTTTATTCGATAAAATGCAGGAATTTGCTTCCGAACTCAAGTTTGAAGAGGCACATAAAATAAAAGAGAAGTATGAATTAATAGAGAACTACCGCGCCAAATCGGAAGTAGTTAGTTCAATTCTTCACAATATCGACGTATTCTCTATTGCAGACGACGATAAATCGGCCTTTATAAATTATCTGCACATTACAAACGGAAGCATTAATCAGGCATTTACTTTCGAGTATAAAAAACGCTTGGACGAAACAACTGAAGAGCTTTTATCTCTTGGCATTATCGAAATGCGCGAAAGATACAAAAGTCTTTCCAGAGAAATAATAGTTCCTTTCGAGTTGGATATGGAGCTAAACAACGTAACATTCACCGTTCCACAGCGAGGAGATAAAAAGAAACTGCTGGAACTGTCGCAGATGAACGTTAAGCAATACAAAGTAGACCGATTAAAACAGGCTGAAAAACTTAATCCGGAGCAGCGAAGCATCCGAATTATGAAAAAAATGCAGAGCGATTTCCACATGAAAGAGCTCCCGATGCACATTGAATGCTTCGATAACTCGAACATACAGGGCGCATTTCCGGTTGCATCGTGTGTTGTTTTCAAAAAAGCCAAGCCTTCAAAGAAAGATTATCGCCATTTCAACATAAAAACCGTAGAAGGACCTAACGACTTTGCTTCGATGGAGGAGATTGTTTACAGGCGATATAAGCGATTATTAGACGAAGAGCA
>Ga0316603_10000938_pt1 | contig 15040 bp, 13 predicted proteins | sample OWC_soil_day10_n_FD_207649 | JGI IMG/M metagenome (GOLD analysis project Ga0316603, IMG submission 207649) | Wetland soil microbial communities from Old Woman Creek delta, Ohio, United States - OWC_soil_day10_noCT | ecosystem: Environmental > Terrestrial > Soil > Wetlands | place: USA: Ohio... | reverse complement strand
AGACGCCGATACCAGCGATGAAAGTTCTCGGCATCGATCCTCTCTCCGCGTCAGAACTCGCGCTGGCCCAGACCCGTGGTTGAGAGCCGCTCCACGGACGCCTGCCACTCCTCCGGGGTGCGGCGCACGCGGTCGTTCGACAATTCTTGCATCGAATCCTCCTCGACGAAGACGAAATGAAAAAACACGAGCTACAAAACTCGTGTCTCTTCTCCTTCATCTGGAGGCGACAGGGAAGGCTCGTAGGATTGCCGCGTATGAATGACGGACCCGGTTGCTGAATCGCACGCTCCTCAACAATCGGGTCCTCGTCGAACACTCTTTGGCGAATAAGGTCTCCGCGTCTCTCGGCAGAGAGTCAATTACCTCTCATTCGCGCTCACGCCATGCCGGGGCGAAGGTGATCGAGACTCTGGCCCGACTCTCTTCGGGGAAATCCCCGCCTCGCAACGTGAAGTCGGCCTCTCGCGTGCCGGTGAACGACCCCACCACGATCCCGAGGTTCCGTAATGGGTTGTCAATGAAAGCCCGAACGATCGGGGTGATGTTGACGACGACCCGGCGGTTCGTCCCCACGAGGACCGGTCGTCGAGCCGCTGTCGTCTTGTCCAGCTGCCCCTCTTGTACGGCGCCGGCAATGGGGCTCGTGAGCGCGAAGACCTCGACCAGGGGAGTCCTCGCCTCGTAGCCGACGTGCTCCACCGAGTCCGCGTCGAACCAATGGAAGTCTCCCTGGACCACTGATTGAACGTCGACGTAGAATTCGAGATACGCGCTCTCAAGCACGGCCCCGCCACCGACCTCGGGGACATCGAAGTCCAGCTTATAGTATGTGCCCGTTTCGACACCAACTGGTGGCGTGTACGTCGTGACGTCACCGCTTCCGATCGAAAGGACGTACTCCGACGAAACCCCTTGGGCGCCCGCCCCCACGGCAAGCGCGAGCACCATCGCCGCGACGATCCATTCCTTCTTCATCGTAGTCTCCTTCCTCCAACGGTCACTTCAAAAACATGATCTTTCGTGTTTCGGCGTAACTTCCCGCCCTCATCTGGACGAAGTAAACCCCGCTTGCGACGGCTCCCCCGCGCTCGCTCTCGCCGTTCCACGTCACTTTGTATACGCCGGCGGGTTTATGCTCGCGAACGAGAGACGTCACTCTTTGGCCCGCCACGTTGTAGATCGCAAGCTCCACGTCACCCCCCGGAGGCGGAACCTGGTAGACGAAGGTCGTCACCGGGTTAAAGGGATTCGGGTAGTTGTACGAGAGATCGTATCGCGTGGGAAGTTCATCTGTACGTGCATCAAACGGCGCGACCGGACCCGGCCCACCTTGCGAGTGAATTTCTGGCGCATCGCCCTCCAACCACGGATCGTAATCCACACTCCCATAGAATCGGTTCGATGGCGGCTCCTCACCGCGCCACCAGTCCACCTCGGCCATGATCGTAACGCCCGACGTGAGATTGTTGATGTGGAGAGGATAGTTGTGATGAATCATGTTGTAGCCGACAGATTGCCCCCCGTACTCGTGGCCGATATCAGGGTTCGCACCGCTTGAGGCGATGATCCCGATATCGTTGTACGCCACCTCCGTCGACTCGACGACCGCGCTTGACGACCCGAGGAACTTCAACCCCTCGTCATTAAATTGAACCCAATTTCCACGCCTGACCTCAAGGTCCGTCAGATACGCCCACACCCCCGTCGGGTGATGCTCGATCGAGTTGTCAACGAGCGTCACGCCTTCGGTATTCCCGCAAAACACGCCGGTAACGTTACTGTCGATAACGGAGCTTGTCACCCGCACGATCCCCGTCGTTGGATCAGCGACCTCGATCCCAACATCGTTATGCTTAAACGCGCAATGTGAAATCCAGGCATCAACCCCCGATGAGTCGTCCGCCCAGACGTAGAGCCCCGTGTCGCTGTCCAAGAACTCCGTGCTATCCGCGTACAACGTCGCGCCCGAGAGCACCTGCGCCGCATTCATCCCTACGTTCTCGATCGTCGAATTTTCGATCCGTACGGTGCCCCCCGCGCAAACGTTCAGACCAATGGGGTTCACGTGATCCGTCGGTCCGATGTTGCGAATCGTCGTGTTCCTGACGTAGACGCTTTCAGCGTAGGCGACGACCAGCCCCCGTCTCGCGCAGTCCTCGATCGTACAGTGGTTGAGGGTGATGTTCACCTGATCCTCGATGCCGTAGATCGCGTTCTTGATCGTGCAGTATTCGAACGACGCCCCTGTGCTAAGCGTATCCCAGAGAAAGAGAAAGCGCCACGCATCGCCATCCGAAATCTCTCCCGACTCGTCCCAAGCGATGAAACGGACCGGCGCCTCGGCCGTTCCATTCACGTCGAGAAAGCCCCCCTTCACGTGCAGTTCGACGCGCGTCGTGTCGTATCCCGTTTTTTCGTTATCGTCCGGCATGATGTACACGGTCGTCCCGGGATCAACGGTCAGCGTTGCACCGTTCGTTAGCGTAATGTCCCCCGAGACGTACACCGCGTTCGACCACGTCGTGTTTTGCGAGATCGTGCCCCACTGAGTGAGGGATCGGTAAGGGTTGACCACTCCCGCGCCCAGACTGTCTGCCCACGGCTGACTTTGTTCGCTAGGATTCAAAGGCATGGCGCCGCGTTTCAGTTCGGCCTCCAAGAAATCCGGCGACGCTTCGGGATAGAAAGATTTCAACAGGGCAAGCGTACCTACTACCTGGGCGCACGCACCGGAAGTCGCTATCGAAGTGAACGGAAAACTGTGAGGATAGACGCTACCTGGATACGGGGGATTCGGGACTTGCGGTTGATAGCCGCACGAGACGATCTGCTGGTACGGTTCACGCGTCCCTCCCGCCGGTGCGCAGATATCGATGGCCGCTCCGTAGTTCGAGCCCGAACGGTTTCCGTACTTCACCGTCTTCTGCTTAGAGCTATCCACCGCGGCTACACATATGAACTCTTCCCACACATTCGGATATTTGTCAGGAGCATACACAAGGCAAGTGTCGCGATCGTCTGCTGATGTGATCGTCATGATGTCTCTCTCATTCAAAGCTCTGTCCAGCAAATCGCGCCACATCGCGAAATAGGCGAGCTGGAGCAGATCGGTGGGGACCGGTATCGAGAAGCTCATGTTTAGAAAGTCAGCACCATTGTCAATGGCGTACTGCGTTCCTTCGAAAATGTCCCGCGCGAGGTCGTCGTACTCCCCACACCTGATTCCCATGAGCTTGGTCTTCCACGCGATGCCGGCCATTCCACCATCGGCGGAATTGTTAGTCACGGCTGAGATTATTGAAGCCATTTGAGAACCATGGGTGTTCGGATATCCCCATCCTGGGTGCTCTCGGTGTTGGGGATTGTAGGGGTCCGGGCACACGGAATCGGGGTCATTTGGGTTGTAGTAGTTCTGGCAGTGAAAATCCCAGCCCACTACATCGTCTACGAAACCATTCCCATCATTATCCAACCCGTCAAGGTCTCCACCTTGATTCGCTGGAAAATTGTCAAACCTCCAGTTTTCATGAATGTCTTCCGCATGGTTGATCCAGAGGTTTTCGATGAGATCGGGGTGTGCCCAGTCGATCCCCGTATCCAACACGGCTACCACAACCGTCGAATCTCCTCGTGTAACATCCCAGGCCCGGTCGACCTGCATCAAGTAGTAAGTCCACTGGTCCAGTCTTCCATCCCCATTGTAGTCGTAGTGCATACCGTAATCGTTCGGCACGTAATCAGATATTTCCTCCTCGATGCGGAAATTCGCGCAAATATGTCGCATAATCCCGAGCCCTTCAATTTCTCCGGCAACTTCGTCCAAGTCCGTCGCCGAAGGGAAACGTAACAGATATACGTTTTTCATCAGGGAATTGTACTGAAATAGCGGGAATGCGCATTCTAGGCCATACTCGGAGAAGATATCGTTCAGCGCGGCGTAAATGCTCGTCACCATACACTCATCAATCTCAAGCACCGTCGATTCTTCGTCGTCAAATGCGACTATGAGCTCGCCCGGTGCCGTTGTGAGTCCTTCTCCCAATCCGACCAAAGGCACCAGAATGAAGGTCAGGCACGAAAGCACGAAACAGCCCTTACGAATTATCCTATTGGTCACGGCCCTCCTCCTTTATCTGTAGAGAGACTTGATGCCACCCCACGACCGTTGCGCTGCATCTACCTTGCCGCAGTTGACCTCGTAGGCGCCAACTAGTCCACAATTGTAGCCATTGGGATGATTCCCGGGAGCACAGGGTGAGTCGCTCTGAAGGAAGTAGTTCCCGCTTTCGTCGATGCCGCAGAATTCCGGATCCACTGCGATATTCCCGTTCAGACCGGTCTGATCCGGACAGCCCAAGTAACTTCGCGTCGCCCCAAAGATGTCGTTGCATTCGAACGTCGGGCTAGCCCCAACAATACACTCCACCGCGTAAAGAATCCTCGAAATGATGTTTCTCCGAATTACTGGGTCTGAGAACTGGTCGATCACGATCCCGTCCGTGCCCACGCCATCGAAGGTGTTATTCTCAACCGTCACCTGCGACGAGGCCTGGATCGCCAATGCGAGCGAATTACTCCGGAACGTGTTGTAGCGCACAACTGACAAGTCGCATTGCATGAGTGACACACCACTCCACGCCCCCGCTTCAATGGAGTTGTGTTCAATCGTCGCGCGGCTTGTATGAAGTGTTATGATGTCATACTCTACATCCCGAAGGACATTGGACGATATGTACGGGAATGCGTCATACAAGTTGATACCAGTGCACGAATTCTGATTTCCCTGAATGATGTTGTCAGTTATCCGCGGCGTGCACCCCGAGCCACCAATCGCTACCCAAAACGTATCAAACACGTTGTTCGATATCGTCGCCGTTGTTGAGTTAGTGAGAGACACCCCTGCGAAGGTCCGAAGAAAAGAATTGCGGTGAACAAAGGTGGCTCCACCTTCGATCTTTACTCCGTAGCCTAGGTCAACAAGTTTGTTTTCCTCTATTCGAGGTGAAGCGTTACGGCACAGAATACCGGCGTCTTCGTGCTGAAGCGGTACGCGAAAGACGTCTGATCCCATATCGAGAATGCAGTAGATCGTCGGGTCTGCCCGCCTTATTTTCATTGATCGAATAACAGCAGTTGAATCAACGTCATGGACAAAGATCGCGGTGGCACTGAGAACTCCATTGATAATCACATCCGGCCCCGGCGTCTCGCCCGCAAGCACGATATTTTTGTTCAGGTGAACATTAACCGGCACGGGCGAACTGTAGATCTTGACGTGCGTGGTATCGGAGTACGTGCCGCCCCCAACGAGCACCGTATCCCCCGCCGCCGCGCTATCCACCCCCGCCTGGATCGTCGGGGCGTCCCCGGTTCCATCGGCCTTGATATACCAGGTTCTCGCAAGGGTCGATTCCGCTTGCATCAAACTGACGAGCAAAGCGATCGCAAAAATGGAGAAATAAAAAAACCTCGTCTCCTCCGGAGAGAGGTTCCTCTTCGTCTTGCCGAACATCGCGATCTCCTCCCGATCCCTTCACGGTCCCCTTGCCCTTCGCTTAGTTCTATAGTCCCGGTCTTGGGATCGTGCAAGGGGTCACGCGAAAGATTCGTGAAAAATATTTCAACCGACACCGCAGCATGCGAGGACGTGTCCTTCGCAACACACTACGCGTTTGAACTTCATCCTCGCTTCGAATCAACGCGTCCGTATCTGCCGTTTGACGGCTCGCAACAGGCGCGAGTGTCAGGATAAGTTTACATCCAACGGACCGAAATTTAAACCCACACGTGCGCGACGCACGTTACGCCGTTGTGAACGGTGCACTTAATCCCGGTGCGAGCAACGATCTGCGAGCGCCAAGAAATCCTGACACGCGGTGTAAGGAAGACGACGCATGGAGAACGTGGTCTTACGCGAAAGTACTCGGGCGCGAGGTGCGGGCGGAAAGTAATCGAGGAAGGCGGCGCCGCGCAGACCGCCGACCTCGGCAGGGTGCCACGAATCTCGCGCCTCGTGGCCCTGGCGATCTACATGCGAGACCTAGTGAACCGCGGCGAAGTCGCCGACTACGCTGAGCTGGCCCGGCTGGGGCAGGTGAGCGCCGCTCGCATCACGCAGATCATGAACCTCCTACACCTCGCGCCGGACATCCTGGAAGAGATCCTCAACCTGCCGCGCACTATCCGAGGTCGGGATGCCGTGACCGAGCGGCAGCTCCGGCTGGTCGCTGCCGTCCCCGCCTGGCGGGAGCAGCGGGCGATGTGGAGCGAGCTGACACCAGCGGTGCGAAGCGAGTCCGGCGCGCACGTGGGAGACGATGCTCCTGCAGCATCAATCGAACCATCCACAGCGGAAGGCATCACGCCGGGGCCAGCTACGGCTTCCGGCGTGTCCGCTTGCGGGATGCTCCCTCGGACAGGCCTGGGATGAGGGTGTCTTTTATCCGTCGAACCGCCGCCACAGGGTCGAACGACACGCCGAGCGCGAGAAGGGGCGGCACGTCCCCGAGAAAGACCGCGTCTTCCACCTTCCTAGCAAGGTTGCGCTCGAACTGCGTCTGGGTGACGCGACGTCCGTCGTGCTCCATATAGCGCGTGAAGCAAGCGACGATCTTGTCCGGATCGAGGCCGGGCAGGCGAGTGATGGCTTCCGAGAGATCGAAGAGATCCCGCCCCTTCTTGCGCTGGTAGAGCGCACGCAACTTGGTTCCCAGGAGTTCTTCGGGATCGTAGGTGAGCACCTCCGCAGCACCGGCGTGCCACGGGTTGTCCAGCATGAAGCGCATCCGGCGCAGGCCAAGGACGGAAAAGTGCTCACGCGTATTGATCTCGACCTTGAGCCGGAGCGGGGTGACGGGCTGGGTCTCCGACTCGAACCGGTAGTAGAAGGTCACCCGGCCGTGCCCCTGCTTCCACTGCGGCGCCCCCAGCCACGAATCGAGGCGGTCGTGCACGGCGCGCATCACAGGGCCGATCGGACCAGCGTTGACCTGCACCAGATCAATGTCCTCGGAGTAGCGCCTTGGCGGGTCGAGATGGAGCTTGTGGAGGGCCGTGCCTCCGCGGAAGGCGACCTCACCCGCCAGGAGTTCGTCCGCATACAGGTCGGTGAGCGCCCTGCAGATGACGAGATCCTGCTCCACTTGCGCATCGGTGGACCAGGGCGCGTGCGACCGCCATGCGGTGATGTGAGCGCGCGGGATCACGTCTCGACCTCGATCTTCTCGTTGACGATCACACGCCAGCGTTCGTCCCTGGCGGCGCGCTTGGACGAGCGACCGGGCCGCAGCGGAACGAATCGCGGGCGTCGCTTACCGATCCACGGCTCGAGGGGCGCTGCAACTTCCCCGGCACCGACTTTGGCAAGCAGATAGCCAAGGCGCTGAGCTTCCGGCAGCTCGTCCTCCCGCTTGGCGACCTCGACAAGGCGCTCGGCCTTCATCTTCTCGGCCAGCTCCGCAAGGACCGTGGCGACATGCCCGAGGTGACCCGCTCCCTTGAGGTATCGAACGAGGTCGAGGGCCGTCGCCTCCGGGATGGACACGTGCACGCTCCCGGTTTCCGTCTTCATGTTCATGATTGGGGTCGATTCGATCCGGAGCTTGCGGAAGAACCGGATGCGCGCGCGCCCTGCCGTCACTGGACGGAGCTGCCCGTCGGTGACGACCTGGAACTCCTGTGGCTGCTGGTGGGCCGCGCCGTGGAGGGCCGCGGCGCTGAGAAGACCGACGTAGTACCGTCGGCCGCAGAACATCATCAGGTCGTCGATGTACCAGGTCGGTGGCGGGGCGCCGGCCTCGCGGTACTCGACGGGGACGATGACGAAGAACCCGCGGCGGGGGACGGCGAGGCGGCGTTTGGCCACCAGACGCTGGACCGCCTTCTTGAGGGCCTCGCTGGAGACGCCAAGCGCCCGGCCAGCCTCCGCGCGGGTCAGGACATAGCGGCCTTCGGCCTGGCGGGAATCCACCAGCGCCGCAAGGCTTCGACCAAGATCCTGCGAGTCTGTAAGCAAAACGGGACCTCCTGCGACCCTTTTCGCATATGGGCTGCAGACCCAGGATACCGGAATCCCCCGCGATTTGCAACTGCGTATGCACAAGGGGACGCAGAAAGTCCCTTTGTGCGTACGCCTCTACACCACCTGCAGGTTTTCCTCTCCGCACCCTGCGCCGGCACAAACCGGGCTGTGCTGCGAACCCGGCTCGGTCTTGTCCCCACTCGGGGAACCTGCACCCCCTTTGTCCTTTGAGGGGCTGGTTTTCGGGACTTGGATCGGCTCGGGGCAACTTGGACCGGGTCTCGCTGGGTTCCGACGCTTCAAGGACCCACCGGGTAAGTAGCTACAAGGTGGTCGCAAAGGGAAAGGGATCGGCTTGTCAACGCTTCTTGATCACGCGCTCCACTACGCAGGCCTCGGGTATCCAGTCTTCCCCTGCGTTCCAGGGAAGAAGGTGCCGCTCACTTCGCACGGCCATCTCGAGGCGACCACCGATCGTGGGCAGATAGAAGCGTGGTGGACGAGGCAGCCAAACGCGAACATCGGCATATCCACGGAAGGTCTCCTGGTGATCGATGTTGACGGGGCGGACAATCCTTGGCCCGGCGACCCCGCACTGGAGCAGGATCTCGCCCGCGCTCCCGTCTCGCTCACCCCGAACGGGGGTCGCCACTATATCTTCCGACAACCGGAAGGCATGGCCTTGAGGAACACGACGGGCAGGATCGCGCCGAGGGTCGACACGCGCGCCAACGGCGGCTACATCGTCGTGCCGCCCTCGGTCGTCGACGGCAAGCCGTATCGCTGGGCCAAGAGCGAGAACCTGGCGAAGCCGACCGAGCTACTTGAGGCGTCGGGTGGCCCGGTGGCTAGCCTGAGCGCTCTCGGCGGAAGGGCCGCGCCCCTGGATGCGCAAGCGACGCTGCAGTGCGCGCTCGGCGGGAACGGCACAGCGCCCGACGCGTCCCATATCGCCCACACAGTACCTCAGTGCGACGATCTCCCGACGCCGGAGAACGTGATCCCCGCCGGGCAGCGAAACGCCGCTCTTGCGCGTCTTGCCGGCAGCATGCGCCGGGTGGGGATGAACCGGGAAGAGATCCTCGGCGCGCTCGAACGTGTCAATGCGGGACGGTGTCGGCCGCCTCTGCCGCCGCGTGAGGTGGAGCGGATCGCGAGCAGCATCGCACGCTATGAGCCCGATCAGGTCGCCGTGGCCGTGGCTGAGAACCACTGGGCGCAGGACCGGGAGCGTGAGGTGCCGATCGTCGACGGCGCGGCCACCAGCGATCCTGGTCCGCTCCCGAGCGAGCTCCTGCGCGTGCCGGGCTTCGTGTCCGAGGTCATGGACTACTGCATGGAGACCGCGCCGTATCCGAACGTGGCCATGGCGTTCGCCGGCGCGCTCGCTCTCCAGGCCACGCTCGCCGGGCGGAAGGTCCGCGACCCCGGCGACAACCGCGCCAACATCTACATCCTGGGCCTCGCGCATTCCTCGGCCGGCAAGGACAGGCCCCGGAAAATCAATGCCGAGATCCTGCACACGATCGGCCTCTCGGGAGAGATCGGCGGTAGGTTCGCTTCGGGCGAGGGCATCCAGGATGCGCTCGTCACCGAACCCTGCATGCTGTTCCAGACCGACGAGATCGATGGGATGCTGCAGTCGATCAACAAGGCTCGCGACGCCAGGTACGAGAGCATCATGGGGACGCTTCTCACGATGTACTCGTCGGCCAACTCGATCTTCCCCATGCGGCGCAAGGCCGGCAAAGAGGCGCCAGGCGCGATTGACCAGCCCTGCCTCGTGGTCTTCGGCACGGCGATTCCGAACCATTACTATGAAGCGCTCTCTGAGCGGATGCTCACCAACGGGTTCTTCGCACGCATGATCGTCCTGGAGTGCGGCACCCGATCCGCCGGACGGGAACCGCGGCTACTGCCTCTGCCGAACCGGGTGCTGGAGACAGCCCGTTGGTGGGGCGACTTCAGGTCCGGGACGGGGAACCTGGAGAATTGGCATCCCGTCCCACAGATCGTCCCGCAGACCGACGAGGCCAAGGCCGTCCTGATCGAGACCCGTCTCGAAGCCGAGGCGGAGTACGCGAGGGCTGAAGCGGCCGACGATAGCGTCGGGACCGCCGTCTGGGGACGAGCCAGCGAACACGCGCGGAAGCTCGCGCTGATCTACGCGGTGAGCGAGGGCCATGAACATCCCGAGATCGGCCGAGCGGCGACGGAGTGGGCGAGCCATCTGGTGCTTCACCAGGCGAGGCGGATGCTCTTCATGGCCCAATCCCACGTCGCGGACAATCCGTTCCACGCTGAGTGTCTCAAGGTCATGCGGAAACTCCGCGCCGCGCCGGGTGGAGAGCTCTCGCACAGCGCGCTGCTCAAGCGCATGAAGATGGACGCCAAGAGCTTCCTGCTCATCGTGGGCACGCTTGAACAGCGCGGGGACATCGTGATCCGGACTCAGGCGACGGCGACGAAGTCGGGTCGTTTCTATCAATTGGCAGAGGAGGCCAGTGCTGGCGCAACCGAATAGCTCCCCGGCTCCCGGGGAATCTTTCGACTTTGAGGTGAAAGATCCTCGGGAGAGGCCCAAAGGAGGGTGAAGAAACGTGAAGTATTGGGGAGGATTCAAAGTAGTAAGTTGTTATTATTTAATCTCTCTCTCTTTCTTTCCCCTAGTTCTCTATTTTCCCCATGCGCGTATACACCCCCTGTTTTTCGTGCGCGCATGTCTAAGGGGGAGGGGAATTCACATACCTCGCAGACCACTGATCCCATACGCGCTCCTCAGGTCCACCCCATACTGGAGATGACGTGATGAGGTCTCAGCCCTCTTCAGACGGCGATCTCACAAGCACCCACGCCATGGGTCCCGATTCGAAAACGAACGGAATGCAGGGGCACGGCATTCCGTTCTGCGGCCATTGTGGGCGGGAGCTCGATCCCCAGAGATTTCGGCGAGGAGAACCGAAGCGCTTCTGCTCGGACGCGTGCCGCGCGAAGACGTGGAGACGACGAAACGGCGACGGAGGAGGGGACGAGACGTGAACGCCGACGCGTTGCCGAGAGGTCGTCGGGGTGCGTTTGCGTGCGCGCCCAACGCTTCCCCTCTCGTGTATCCCTGTTTTTGGCGCGCGCGTGTCTATTCGTGGTGAATCGGAAGCCGCGTTGTGCTATAATTCGTGGTGCTGATTCAAGTTCGTCTCACCAGGGGGCGCTTATATGTGTTGTATGCAGGAGAGAATCTGTCTGTCGCTTCTTCCCGTAGTCCTCACAGTTTTTTCTTTATTTCCAGCACCCAAGCGGGATTATAATCTCGTCGGGGAATTTCGATGAGAGCGGGAATCCTCATATGTCTGCTAATGGCCACGATCGGAGCCGCAGCGGCCGGTTGCCAACGTGCCAAAAATATCGCTCACGATACGCCACTGACGCAGGCCGAGGCGTTGACGCTTGCCATCGAACTGGCGAATCAGAAATGCATGCAACTCTACTCGGCCGCACCATTCGACAGCTCCACGTATGGCATCTCTTTTCGTGAGGGACGATGGCACTGGGGCGAGCTCGACGTCATGGGCGTCCACGGCTACGCGGCGATGGTCTCGTTCGATTTGTCGGGAGGGGATCGCCGGGTCGAAGTATTTGTGAGCTCGGACGCATTGAGACCGAAGAGATGACGCGCCGAGTTTGCTCAGCGACGAAGTGACTCGAAACGATGAAGTTGATCTGATCGCTCACGGGCCAAAGGGATCGTCGTCTCCCGGCTTATTGTGGACAAGAAATCCACCGACGAAGAACGTATGGGTACCCTCAACCTCGATGTTGCACACCCGAACCCACCGATCAGACTTTTGCAGCGACTCTACAATGGTCGGCACGCCTTTCAGGCCTATAAGTTCGTCGCCGATTCTAAGGTCTTCGGCAGCAAGCCAACGATCACCAACCTTGAATGGGTGGGCCCCCGTCACGCGAATATCATCGTTAATGATGTAATAACCGGTCCCTATGGCTCGATAGGTGCGGACCACCCTACTGTGCTCAAGAGCGCCGTCTGTTCGAAGGCTAACCACTTCGTCTCCGACAACTAGCTCGTGAATGGCCTTGGGACCTCCTGGTGTTTCGACCATCATGCCGGGCAAGAAGCACCCGGCCGGTCCGCCGCACGGTGCTCCATATGTGCACGTTGCACCACCCACACATTCATACCAACAGCAGTTGGGATCCTCGAAACACACATACTGTCCCCCCCCAGGGGAATAAGTGCAACCTTTGCACTGAGCCGCTGCCGTCGAAACTGCTCCAACCCAAATTGCAGTGAAAAGCGACAATAGCACCATAATTCGCATCTGGCGCCTCCTTTTGGAAACCAACCTCCGCGAAACACGCGGAATCAAACACAACCCCCTCCCTAGTCCGTTGAGTCACCGAACATCAATCCGGTACCTGACGACCCTCGGATACTGCTCTGTGTCAATCGCATATAGCCTACTATGATCATCGGTGCACTTGATTGCCAGGAGTCCATCTATTCGTTTAGTCAAAAGCAGTCTGCCCTCATTGTCATAAAAATCCAATATTGTGTCGGTATCTTCCTCAGCGGAGGCGGGCACTATAACTGTATTGACGAACGTGCCGTCGTTCAACACAACTATCGAAAAAGAATAAGCTCCTGCAATTAGCGACACGGTCCCATCGGAGTTAGTCTCTTCCATCGGAGTACGCATGAAATCATTTTTTCTCCGAAGAATCGCCAAAAGTTCTCCTTCTAAGGAAAACATCCTTACTTCGTAAGGCATGGCTTGAGTGAAGTAGATCAAGCTGTCACGTACGTCGAGGGCGCCGCCAGCAAACGTATTTTCGATTCGGACGTCGATATCTCGCCCTTTTGCATACGAATCACAGAATGACAAGACTTTCGCCCCTTCGAAGTCGTACTTGTGTATTATAAGTTGATCGTACATTTCAAAGCATGACAGATAAATCCCGTCTTCGCGTATAACGCGTATCGATCGCACTAGGTTGCTTAGAATTCCATGTCGGAAGTCATTGATCGGGATGCCACGTTGATCAAAGAGTCCAACCCTGTCCCGGCTAGCAACCCACAGACAACCGAAATCGTCGACGTTGACAGCTGTGGGATTTGAGAATTCGCCAGGTCCTTCGCCTTCTCCACCAATCGTCTGTTTATAAACCCCTGAACTGTCGAATCTCTGAACGTGTCCGTAGCCGGCATCGAGGACGTATATGTCTCCCTCAGGACCGACTGCGATGTCGTAAATGCGTCCGAAAATACTGGTTGGGTCCCCGTCTTCTTTACCAATAATCAGATCGGGGACTAGTTCGACACGCTTCGAATGGTCTGCGTCCCAGACTCCAGGCTCGGAATTGTCAACGATCCGAGGCTTCGCGGCGGTCCCAGCCTCACTCTTGGAACAAAAAAGAACAATCTGTCCAAAAAAGACGATGATCAACAGCGAACACAGCACTAAAAAATTGCCGGCTACGGTGAATATTGGCAGTGGTGTGCGAGAGATCCGAGCCAGAGTGCCAAGAGGGTGAATGATGTCGCCGGAAGGGAAGAAAGCGCGCGGTGAGAATTCACATTTGTGATTCTGATTCAAGATTAAAACCCTCCCCAACATTGGGCAATCCCCTCGCCGTTATCATCATCGTACCTCCGGGTATGCAGAAAAACAAGAGCCGACCGGCTTAGGTTCTATGGGGATTTCTGTTGAAAAAGGATCGGCGAGAAAACCGTGTAAGGATCTCTTTACACCTGTAAAGAGTTGTTTACACCCCGAAGGAACACATTAAACTACCAGCCGACAGAGCTTGCCGTCGAGGTTTGCTGGCAAATCCCGTGAGAAAAACTCCTCGGTGCAACGCGCGAGAACGCTAACGGCGACCGTCTGTTCCGGCACCCGGTGTGAGGCAGGGGGCGCGTCTGCCACGGCCGCCGAGCGAAACCGATCTACTGCTCGGATGCTTGTCGCGCCCGGGCCTGGAGACGGCAAGACCTGAATGCCCTCTATGCCGCTACCCCTCACAACCGCTCACGTCCCCCGTGGACGGTAGTGGAGGAGGACGAGACATGAACGCCGACGACCCCTCGGCCGGCCGAGAGGTCATCGGGGGCGGGTTGTCAGCGTCGCGCCCTACGATTCGTTCTGGATCCCCTTGAGGATGGCTTTCACCGTCGCTTCGTCGTTCCGCGCCGCCGCCACGGCGAGCGTGCGGACGAACTTGGAGGCCTTTGCCGGTCCGGCCGCCTTGTGGATCGCGTCACGCTCCTCGGCGGTCAGCCGGAAAGCGAACACGCAGAGCTCCTCGCGCGGGGCCTTCTCTTTGGGTTCGGTGGGGGTCGTCGCGCCGGCGGCCTTCGCGGCCGGCTTCCGCGCCTTCGCGGTCGCCTTCTTCTTCGTGGTCTTGGGCTTGCTCATGGTCTCAGCTCCTATCGGTTGGGGTCCACGCGCACGATGCGACTCGGCACCTTGCCGCAGCCTTCGCACGCGACCTTCCCGCCATGACGATCGATCTCGACCATCATCTCGGGCGTGATCTCTTTCCATCGCTCCCACACCCAGGTGTCGGACCCGGGGTAGGGGATGTGACAGCAGGCGCAGACGATGCTGCCCTGCTCGTTCCAGAACACCTGGTGCTCGTGGAATCCGAAGCGCGGTTCGCGAGCGGTGGCGGTGGCCATGGTCACTTCACCTCGCCCGGCAGGTTCGCCTCGAAGACCAGCTTCCCGTCCGCGCCGTAGATCTCGATCCGGTCGATCCGCGCGTCCGGGTTCTCGCGTCCGGCGCGCAGGATCGCTTGGCCGGCGCGCATCGCGGTGATCCGACCGAAGGCCTCGTACTTGGCCTCCTGTTCGTCGGTGAAGAGCGTCGGATTCTCCTCGATCTTCAGGCCGCCCTTGAATTGCAGGTCGAGGTCCTTGAGCGACGCATGGAAGAGGATGTCGTCCATCGTGCTCTCGGGCGTCGGATCGACCACGACCCAGAACTTGTCATTGGGTCCGTA
>Ga0316603_10000937_pt1 | contig 15044 bp, 9 predicted proteins | sample OWC_soil_day10_n_FD_207649 | JGI IMG/M metagenome (GOLD analysis project Ga0316603, IMG submission 207649) | Wetland soil microbial communities from Old Woman Creek delta, Ohio, United States - OWC_soil_day10_noCT | ecosystem: Environmental > Terrestrial > Soil > Wetlands | place: USA: Ohio... | reverse complement strand
TGTTTCCAATCAGAAACAGACGTCTCACCACCAGTGAAGCGCGGCAGCTTGACGCAGAGCTTTCACAGGCCATACTCAAGAAAAGGCCTTCCGTTGTGATACTCCCCTCTGCGGAGGCGGTGAAGCTGCTCAACGAGAGCGGGCTTTCGGACCAGGCGTTCCGTTTTCATGACAACTACTATCCCGGGGCCCTTCCAAACGCCAGCGTTCTCCGGAGAGTCGGTCAAGCACTCAAGGTGGATGCGGTACTCCAGGGTGAAATTGTGAACGTTCAAGAAACCGATGGCGTGTACAACAAACACGAAGGCACTACGCGTGTGACACTCCGCTATTCCATGACGGCGGGGGAATCCGGGAAGCTGCTGTGGGAAGCTACCAGTGACGGGTCAGTAACAACACTGACAACAGTGGAAGTGGCACCACCAATGAGCTATGCTGTCTTCATGGCGCAAAAGAAGATCCTGCCGATGCTGCCCTTCTGAAGTAACTGCAATTCTACAGAACACCAATGAGTGTTCTCCGCTTCGATCTCTCTCGAGCTTGCTCGTATCCGCTCTTCGCTTGACGTTTTGTTGGCCCTTTTGGGGGGCGTACTTTTTGGGAGCGTACCTCCCTCAATAGTTGACTTTTGCCCGGCCTATGGATAGATTCCCGACGAATGCTGGTGCGTCCGATCGCTTCACGAGCCTAAGGGCCACCGTTCCGGACTCTGTTCCAGTTTCCCCGCAGTAGAGCCCCCTCCGCGACGACCCTTCAACAGAAGCTAACGATGCGTCTATCACAGCCTTGTGACATTTTGCCATTCCTGATTCGACGGATATCTGACAGCATTTTGACAAATCGGTGACAGACTAGTCTTCACATGTGAGTAGCTTTGCTGCACAAGCACGGCAGAAGTTCTGAAATAGCGGCGCTGTCGGCGGGGTTGATCGGATTGTCTGTTGGAGGGTCGATCGGATTGTCTATCGGAGCGTTGATTGGATTGTCTGTGTGGAGTGTTCGTTGGAAGCTCTCTGTGGCCGGACATGAGGTGATACTGACTAAACCCTGAAACTCCCGTGTCAACCAATACCGGAGGAATAGATGCGACAGTATCTGGTCTTTCTCCTCCTGTGCGCAGGCGGTGCGTGCGCTCAGACACAGACTCCCTCTATCCCCGATACGGGCCGCGTCATCATCCTGAGCGATAGGGTCGGCCCGGACATCGATCCCGAAGAGCGCCAGAAGTTCAATCTCTTTGAATCAATCCTGAAAAGCATCTTCGGTTCAACGTTTGGCTACCGGAATGCAGTCGTTCTGCAGCTTCCCGATTCTACATTCCGCGTCCGCTTCACAATCGGAGGGCAGGACGATCCAGCGCGGGATACGCTTGTCACATATTCCTATCTGGTCCTCTGTCGAATCGCTGAGAGGATCCAACACTTCGAGGAGATCCAGTCCGGTTCCTATCAGCAGGCTCAAAGTCCGCCCCCGTTGCTGTCCGCGGCAGGAGACACCGTCGTGCCTAAACCATCACAACGACCATCAGCTTCTACCGGCGGAGGCGTTACAACCAATCGCGGGAAACTGCCCCTGGCTCAGGCAGAAGGGCACCGCTACCCGCGACGCTTCCCGGCTCTGAATCTTGGCCTGGGTATCCGTACGTACAGTCCTGACTTTTCCGGTCTGGCCGGGGTATTCGGCACGACTTCCTCCTTTGGTTCATCTCCATTATTGACTTGCATTGCCGAGATGACCGTGGCAGACGCATTGGGGATCCAGCTGGAAGGAGCAATGGCGTTCGGGGAAGGAAAGTCCTATCAGGGTAGCGTGGGCGGAGCGTACTACGTACCGCTGGTGTCATCGGGGACGTTGCGTGCCTTTGTTGGTGCTGGAGTTCTCTGGGGCAGCATCAATGAGGAGAAATCGGGCATTCGTGTGGAGGGAGGAGGAATCGGGTTCTCTGGAACCGCCGGAGTCCAGATACAACTCGGACACGATGGAGCAGTGGATCTGTTCGGGGGGTTCTATTCGCTTCCCCAAGTGGCTACGACGTTCACGGACTACAGGACGCCTCCGCAAGGCACAACGCCAGTGATGGTCACTATCCCGGCATCAGTCAAGCTCAGTAGTGTGATCTTCGGACTTCGTCTCAAGTTCCTTGAATGATTCACTTCCGCCGGAGAACCAACCATGAAATCACCACGGCGATGCGTTGCAGCGTTGCTGGGCACACTGCTCTGTGCGGGGTGCCTGAATGTCACAACGGACATCACCACGTACGATCAGTTCCTTCGCTACCGGACGGACGGCCCCAATACACTCAGGGTCATGTCCACAGATAACTCACTCTATGAGCTCGAATTCTATTCCCTTCATGACTCTACGCTGGCGGGAAGTGGAACCCATATCACGAAGAGCGGCCGGTCCGCATTCTCCGGTCAACTCCCCCTTTCAAGTATTGTCTATGTGCAGGGGAGAGAAAGCAGCGTCGGACGCACGCTGCTGGCTCTCGGCTTTGCAGCTTTTATAGGAGCCTGTGCCGGAAACGCAGGGGAGCACCACGGATTGAGCGTCTACAGACCAAGTCCAGGTTCCTGCCCGTATGTGTACGCATGGAATGGGGAGAAGTATGTCCTTCAGGGTGAAGTCTTCGGCACTGCATTCGGCAGAGCGCTTGAGTCAAGCACTGCATGCATGCTTCCCGCCGCTTCGGTGCGGAGTCCCGGTGTTATGGTACGAGTAACCAACGAACGCCCCGAGACACACTACATAGACGCCATCCGCGTGATGGCGTTTGAAGCCCCGGAGGGCGCGGAAGTCCTGCTGGACAACGCCCAGCGCGCCTGGCCAGTTTTGCACCCACAACTCCCTCTGCAGTCTCCTCCGCACCTTCTCACACAGGACGGCATCTACTGGACATCCGATCTGGCAAGCACCGGAATCACCGGGGACTGCAGGGATGTTGTCGAACTAACGTTTCCGTGTCCGGGAGACAAGCACACAGGGTCTCTGATCATTCGCGGCATCAACACGCAACTTGGCAATGCTGTCTATGATATGGTCTTTGGATACCTGGGTGACGACTTCCTCCCGTTCCTTTACCGTGTAGAACACGATGCCGAATGCATTCGTACCCTGCGGCAGTGGATCGATGAAGCCTCTCTCACAATCGAAGTGTGGAGAGGAGGGCGCTGGGCGTGCGAGGGAAGAATTGCTCCGGAGGCAGTCGCTACTGACATTGCGAGGATTGTCAGGGTGTCATCGGAGGGTGTCACGGGGGATTCAATCCGCATGCGGCTGAGCTCGCTGGCGGATCTGTGGAAACTCGACGCCGTGGCAGTGGATTGGACACCGGCTGAGCCGCTCACGCCGCATGTTCTGGGGATGCGTTCTGTGAAACAGACGGGCGTCAGCTCCGTGTCACGACGTCTTCTCGCAAGAGACGCGAACTACACGGTCCTCCTGCCCGGCGAAGAGCTCCAGATAGAATTCGACAAGCGTTGTCCAACACGAGGGTACACGGTGGCATACGCCCTCGAGGCAACGGGATATCTCTACGAGTGGCCCGTCGACAGCACCCCGCCGGGACAATCCCTATTCCAGACAGTTGCGTTTAAGTCTGATTGGCCTGATAGGATTGGGGTTGTCAACTTCCTCATCCAACACCGGGATGTTCTGCTTCCCCTGGTGTACGAGCGTTGGAAGACCGTGCGCAGCACTGTGCCCTGATAGAAATCGGACCATACTGGCAGAGCGGGGCGGGCCGCATTCACGGTCTGGATCCGCCGGCAGCACCACATGCCCCGACATCCATGACTGCGTGGCCAGCCTCTTCGCACACCGGGGTCTACGACCGCACCAGCGACTGTCTCCAGACCCGACGCCTCTGGTGATCCGGCAAACGTTTACCATCCAACGGGCGCGCCATCACGCCTGGGGTCTGCTGCCCCCGTGAGACCCCCGGTGGCCGTGTCAATCTGAATAGCGTGCACTCCCCCGAAGAACGCATTCGTGCTGCCGTTCATCTCTATCTTCCAGCCCCTTGCACGCAACCCCTCCACGGTCCCGGCTGGCATGCGCGTTTCCAGGACCAGTGTGTTGCCCCTTGGAAAGAACCTTGGCGCCTTGATGGCGTTCTCGAGCGAGAGCTGGCCATCCAGCACGGCGGTGATGACGTGAGCCACCGCCGGTGCGATGCGAGGACCGCCCGGGGATCCAATCACCAGCACGGGTTTGCCCCCTTTTCGAACAATCGTTGCCGCCATGTTGGACGCCGGCCGGTGGAAAGGCTTCACGCTGTTCTTCCGGGTCGAATCCCCGGAGAAGTCTCCCATATGATTGTTTAAGAGGATGCCGGAACGCGGCGCCATCACGCCGGCTCCATAGAAGTCGTTGATTGATTGCGTAAGGCTGACGATGTTGCCGGCGCTGTCGACGATGACCAGATGCGTTGTGTTGCCTGTCGCCTTTTTCTCTGATTCATGCCAGGCGGACAGATGTGTGCCTGCACCTTCCTGTTCCAGACGCCGGGAAACATCGGTAACCCACTCGTCGGAAAGGAGCGATGAGACCGGCTGCTCGTCAAAATCGGGATCCGAGATCCAGGTATTCACATCCGTGAGCGCCTGCCGGCTCGCCGCGGCGAGACAATGCACATAGTCTGCAGAGAGGTATGACTTCGATTTCAGATCGCATTTTTCCGCAATGCGAAGGATCTCAAGCAACGCAGTTCCCCCGAGGCTTGGCGGAGGCAACGTGATGATCTCGAAACCATTATACCATCCGCGCAAAGGCCGCCGCACCTGGACCCTGTATGATGCAAGATCATCCATTGACAGCGCGCCGCCTCGTGCCCGGACAGCACCGACAATGTCCTCAGCAAACGGAGAGCGATACAGACGTGTGAACGATGTGGCTCCGAGCGATCTCATAGTTGCAGCAAGATGCGGCTGCTTCACCCGGAAGCCCGGTTCCGGCGGAAAACCGTCATCCAGAAAGACCGCCGAGATGGCCGGATCGGATTCGATATCGCTCAGGTGATCCATGAGTATCGCCACCTGTTTTTCGGTCAGCACGAAACCGGTGTCTGCTGCTGCAATCGCAGGACCCAGCAGTTCCGCGAGTGGTTTTGTGCAGAACCTGTCAACGATTGCCTGCCACCCTGCCGGAGCACCCGGCGTGGCAACGGCGGTCGCCCCGTGTTCAAGCCTGCGCCGCAACGTATCTGCGGGACTATAATAGAGCGTACGATCAACGCCTCGGGGAGCCCGTTCCCTGTAGTCAATAACGAAGAATGAATCCCGCTGTGCGTCATAGAAGAGGCAGAACCCGCCGCCGCCCAGACCGGATGCATGCGGTTCAGTGACATTGAGCGCGGTGACTGCGGCAATCGCCGCATCAGCAGCGTTTCCTCCCGCACGAAGCGTGGCCACACCGGCTTCGGAGGCAGCAGGGTGAGCGGAGACCACCATGGCCGTGGACGCTCGCGCTGAACGCACGAAGACGGTATCCTGATCCGCACGATAGAACGGCGTCGGGCGCGAGTCACATCCCGCAATCAGGCACAGAGTGATGAGAAGAATGCTTTTCCCGATCCGCATCATGATGTTTGCTCTGGGTGTTCAGCTTGCGCGCTTACCATCTACTTCACCCGCGTCCAGGTCTCCGTTCGGCCGAACAGGGGGATCATAACATATCCCCGCAACTCCATCGTGTTTTCACCCACCAGCCGCAGCTTGCCGCGGTATTCCTCACCGCCCTCAGGATCATACACCCTTCCCTCTGCCCAAACATTGTCACCGTCATACACAAACCCGTACATCATTTCCATATTCAGAATCGGCCTGCCGCGCAGCATCTCGTCCGGATTCTGATCGTCAAGTGCCGGGCTTCCGTTCTTGTCGGGTTCTTTGAGCCATATGATCTTGCCGGAATACTGATCGCCCGTCCTGTAGACCGCAATATGCGCCTTGCCATCAGCGGTGAGCCAGATTCCGAGAATCCGGTCGGCCTCCGGGCGGGCTTCCTGGCTCCAGGCCTCCAGAGTACCGAGTCCAAAGACAACGGTGAACAGGGGGACGATCATCCAGTTGAGAAGCTTGAAACGGGAGTGGATCATAACGGTTCCTTATTGTTACGAACGATGAATGCCGCCTTAGTAAAGTCAACCGGTTGCACGGTCACACGGTCGCACAGTCACGGCCTGAGCCCTGAGCGCAATCCAGGGATCAGAATTCGTACGTGAACATGATTCCGTTTGTTGTGGGCAACACCCTGAATCCACTGTCCGGAGTGTCGCCCCGCTCACCGGTATACCATGCAATGACCGACCTTGTCAGTGCTGTTGAGAACACCGCTCCGAAAACGGTGTCGGAAAACCAGTGCTCATCAGCGTATACCCTTGAGAACGCTGTCAACGCGGCAAGCCCGTACAGCCCGGCTGTCGCCCAGACATTGTCGATCCGGTATGCCAGCACAGCAGAGACCGAGAACGCAGCTACGGAGTGTCCTGAGGGAAATGCGTTGTACGCATCGGCCAGGGAGAACATGCGGAATGTCCCCGGATCTGCCGTGTAGTACGGACGCCCCCGTCCGATGACGATCTTCAGGATGCGAGTCGCCACAGTGGTCAGAATAAGGCTCGTACCAGCCAGAAACGCGGTTTCGCGAAGCCAGTCGTCTTCGATCAGCAGTCCAGCCCCATACGCCCCACCGGTAATCGCCGCGAGCAACCAGGCTTCCCCAGCCAGTCTGACGATCGATTCGACGTCGTCTGCCGTGGCGCTCCGACTGCGGAAGACCATGTCGCGCATATCGTCGTCCGCAAAAGCGGCGAGGCCGGTAATTCCGATCATCGCACCCGCATGCATCAGATCGCGGCCGTCCCACCAGGCCGGAGCGCCGGCAAGATGCAGACCTGCACGGTAGAAGGCCCCGGCATCCCGACCGATCCGGTCGTACCACCGGGATGATCCAGGTAGCGTGTCAGCCTGGCATTGTGGTTCGTGCGATGCATAGTACTGACACGGCCGCTCCGAGGTGCCGACGCGACTGTGTACTTCGCTTGAGGCATTCCAGAGCGATGCAGCCAGAAGCGTGTTCGTCTGACTCCATGCCTGATCCAGGCCCGGGATCACCATAAGAAGAAAAATCTGTATCTGCACGCGCTTCTGCATACGTATCGATGATAAAGGAAAATGCCCACAAAAGACAGTGCGCTGGCAACCCTCGCTGTTTTTCTGTACTTTCAGCTTGCATGGAGACACTCACAGACGCCATCGACCGGGTCTTCTCCCCGGGCGGCATCATGGAACGGCAGCCCGGGTTTTCCTACCGCCCGCAACAGCATACAATGGCACAGGCTGTCTGCCATGCGCTGGAAACCGAACGCCATCTGATGGTCGAAGCACCCACGGGCGTCGGCAAGACACTCGCGTATCTGCTTCCCTCTATCCTGTACGCACTGCAGAACGAGCGAAAAGCCATCGTCTCAACACACACCAAGAACCTTCAGGAACAGTTGCTGCACAATGACATCCCGCTCTCCCGCACCCTGCTCGGACTCGATTTCATTGCTGTGACGCTGAAGGGCCGGCGCAACTATTTGTGCACGAGCCGGCTGAACACAGCTCTTCAATCGCGTGGCGGATTGTTCCCGGACAGCGAACATGATGAGTTGCAGCGAATAGCTGCATGGGCAGACTCAACGCCTGATGGTGATGTGAGCGGATTGCCCTTCGTCCCTTCACCGGCCGTATGGAATGCCGTTTGTTCTGAACCGGGAGTCTGCTCCGGCACCACCTGCGGGATGAACTGCTTTTTCCAGAAGGCGAAAGAGCGAGCCCGGCGCGCACACCTGCTGGTGATCAACCACTCCCTGTTCTTCTCGCTCCTCCCTTTTCTGCAGAAGGAGGATCAGTTCCTCTTCAGCAACGACTTTGTCATTTTCGATGAGGCCCACACGCTGGAAGCGATCGCGTCGGAAGGACTGGGCAACCGCCTTTCGCGGCGTGGACTCATTGCGGCGATCCATCGTCTGTACAATCCCCGCACGAAACGCGGGCTCTGCGCCCGCGAAAAGCGGCCCATCAAGAGCGCCTTCAGGGGGATTGAAGAAGTTGTGGATTCCTTTTTTGACACACTCTCACGTCTCATCCCTCTCCAGCCGGCCTCCCGCGCCACCGGCTCCCAAGACACCCGCCAGATGCGCGTAAAATACCCTGCGATTGTCGCCGACACACTTTCTCTTCCTCTCCAGGAACTCCTGGCAACTGTGCAGGCCGCGGAAGCACGCATGGAGGACGAAGCACAGGTCAGGGAAGTAGCAGCGGTGCGCACCACTATCACCAACGATCTCCGGACGCTGGAAGAATTCCTGACGCTGGGGAACAGTGATCATGCGTACTGGATTGAAGCACAGCAGGCCCCGCAAGAGAACGTCACCCTCTGCATGGCGCCGTTTGATGTCGGCGGTTCACTCGGGCCAAAGTTGTTCGGCGACCATGGCCCGGTGATTCTGACCAGCGCGACGCTCGCTGTCGGAGGAACAATGACGTACGTGCAGGAGCGGCTCGGCGCGCACAATGCAGACACACTTGCCGTTGATTCCCCTTTTGACTACATGCGGCAGATGCGTGTCAACATTGTTGAAGATCTTCCTGAGCCGGACACTCAGGGCTACGCCGACGCACTTCCTGCGGCAGTGCTTTCGTGCATCAGCCGATCACAGGGAAAGGCCCTCGTCCTGTTCACCAACAACACCCTGATGCGTGCCACTGCCGCAGTTCTCGAACCGGAGCTTGCCGGATCAGGCATCCGCCTGCTGATGCAGGGAAAGGATCTCTCCCGGCATGCGCTTCTCGAGGAGTTCAGGCGGGATATCCATTCGGTGCTGTTCGGACTCGAAAGCTTCTGGATGGGCATTGATGTGCCCGGGGAAGCTCTGGAGCATGTCATCATCACGCGTCTGCCCTTCGCAGTTCCCACCCACCCGCTGGTGGAAGCCCGGCTCGAAGACATAGAAAATCACGGAGGAAACCCGTTTTTTGCGTATTCTCTCCCCGAAGCAGCCTTAAAACTCCGTCAGGGAGCAGGCCGACTCATCCGTGCGGTCACAGACCGTGGTATCGTCAGTATCCTTGACACCCGCATCATCCGTCGGTCATACGGCAGGATGTTGCTGGATGCTCTTCCCCGGTGCCCGGTGGAGTTGATCACCCTCTCCGGCGACTCCCGCCCTCTTGAGAGAGAGCCATGGTAAGGGGCACAAAACATCATTTTCCTGTTTGAATTTGCTTGAGAATATGCTATCTTCATCCGCATACCTATAGACACTCTCAATAACATCCAGGAGGATCAATGGCTAAGGCAATGTCGAAGACTGCGATCATCGCCCACTTCGCCGGCAAGTTTGACATGAAGAAGAAGGACGTGGTCGCGTTTTTTGAAGAACAGGCCAAACTCGCATACAGGGAAGCCAAGAACACATTCACGCTTCCTGGTATTGGCAAGCTGGTCCTCGTCAATCGCAAAGAGCGTCTGGGCCGCAACCCGAAGACCGGAGAGACCATCAGCATTCCAGCCAAGACTGTGGTAAAGTTCCGCGTTGCTAAAGCCTGCAAGGAAGCAGTGCTGCTGAAAAAGTAACCCTTCGCGTTCAGCGTTTCCCGCAAGGTGTGAAGAGGGTCCTGTCTCCCGACAGGATCCTCTTTGTATTTCTCCCACCGTGCCCTCATGCCCTCTTTCCACCCTGCATCTTTTTGTAACTCACCTTGCGGTTTCGTACATTTTCTGTATGCTGAATCCGCGAAAAGGGTTGCGCGTGTTTTTCCAGGGCCTCGGCCCGGTGGAGCAGGCCCAAATGGTCGCATCCACGGCAGTCGTGGTGACAATGGCCACAATCATCGGTGTGATGATTGGAACAGACCAGTCGCCCCGGTTCATGGACTTCGTGAGCATTGTGACGGTCGGGATTTTCGGAATTACCAACGTCTATTTCTCCCTTCTGAACAGCCGCCGGCTGGACGAACAGCGCCGCCAGCTGCTTGCGTTGAACACCGTCGCTGAGGCAGTGAACCGTGTTGTGGATCTGGATTTTGTGTTGCGTACGGCTCTCGCCAAGATCACCGAAGTTCTGGATACACCGTACGGGTGGATTTACCTGGAGGACGCCGGCTCGCTTGCTCTGACGTGCGCCGCCGGAACCGACGTTGATATTCTCGCCGCAATCGACCCTTCACCCCAATCGGCGCATCTCTGGCTCAACCAGCCACGCGTGGAACGAGAGCATCGCAGCAAGCATGACGGAAAGATTCCCGCGGCTCTGAAAACAGACGGCGTTCAGTACTGGGCCTCCATGCCGCTGCGCACCAAGGAGACAATTGCCGGTGTCCTGGTCATCGCCGGCCGCTCATACAACATGATGAGTTCCAAGGAGGCGGAGCTCGTGGAAGCCTTCGGCAACCATATCAGCGTGGCCATCCACAATGCGCGGCTCTTTGCACGGCTCCGCCAATCGCAACGGGAATATGCGGATCTCTTTGAGAACGCTCCGGATCTCTACCTCAGCGTCAACCGCCAGCAGACCATTGTCGGCTGCAACACTCACGGCGCAACGATGCTGGAATCCACCCCCGAACAGATCACCGGAAAGCCGTTCGCAACCCTCTGTCTGCCTGAACGGCAGGAAGCGGTACAGGTTCTCCTGGAACGGATGTTCACGCAACGGCGCGGACTGAGCAACATTGAGGAGAAGATGGTCACCTCATCCGGCCGCAGCTTCCACGTGCATCTGAACGCCTCGCTGGTATTCGACGAATCGGGCGATACCGTGACCGCCCGTATTGTCGCGCGAGACATCACGGAGCGCAAGCAGATGGAGGAAGCCCTCCTGCATGCGCAGAAGATTGACAGCATCGGCAATCTGGCCGGCGGCATAGCGCACGACTTCAACAACATCCTCGCGGCAATTCTCGGATCAGCCTCCATCATGCGGCGGCATCTCAGCGAACGAAGCAAATTGTCGAAGTACGTGGAGACCATCGAGACATCCGCACGGCGGGGATCATCCCTGACGCGCCAGCTGCTCACGTTCGCGCGCAAGACGGAGACAATCGTGTCGCCCGTCGATATCAATTCGCTCATCCAGGAAACACTGAACCTCTATCAGCGCAGCGTTTCCAAAGAGATCGTTGTCCGGACCAATCTCGCCAACGAGCTGCTGACGGTAAACGGTGATGACGGCCAGATCCAGCAGGCGTTGCTGAACCTGTTCCTGAACGCGCGCGACGCCATGCCCGAAGGTGGCACGCTTACCGTCACGTCTCAACTGATCACGGCGGACGCGACCACAACAAACAGATTCTCATCCGTCCGGCCGGGGCCGTTTGTGGAGATTCGTGTGACCGATACCGGCCGCGGCATGCCCCGGGAGATTCACGACAGAATCTTCGAGCCGTTCTTCACGACGAAGGACAACGGGACAGGCCTTGGGCTGTCGGTCGTGTATGGCGTGGTGCAGAACCACAAAGGATTCATAGATCTTGAAACCGAAGAGGGGAAGGGAACAACCTTCTCGCTGTATTTTCCCCATACGGCGGGAATACACCCGGAAGTGCGGAAGCGCCGGCCCCGCCTCCCCCATGGCAAAGAACACATCCTCGTGATTGATGACGAGGCCCCGGTCTGCGAGGTCGCACGGGATCTGCTTGCGAATCTTGGCTACACGGTCTTCGTCGCACACGACGGACAGGAGGGAGTGGAGTTTTACCGCACACGCCAGGCCTCGGTCGATCTGGTCCTGCTCGATATCAATATGCCGGTCATGTCGGGCATTGAAGCCTTCGAGCTGCTGCGCGGCATCAACCCGCACCTGCGCATCATCATCGTCTCAGGATATGGCAAGGGCGTCATAGAAACTCCACGGTTCTCCAGTGAAGTCAACGGATTCGTACAGAAACCATTCCAACTGGACACGCTTGCGCTGAAAGTGCGCAAGGTTCTTGACCAACCGACGTTTCAACAGGAACCGACACCGGTCTTATGACTATGGAAACACTGCTTGCGGAACTTCGTGCCGCGCGAGAGGCGCGTGGGATGACTCTCGATGATATTGCACGGCAGACGTTGATCAATGTCCGCTTTCTGAAAGCACTTGAAGCGGGTGATACAACCATTCTCCCCCAGACCTATGTGCGCGCGTTTCTCCGTGCGTATGCGACGTCAGTGGGAATCGATCCTGCGTATGCGATGCAGCGGCTCGATGGAATACCTCCCCAGACTCCCGCCCAGCCGGCACAGATGCCAGCCGGTGCGGGCTCCGTTCAGGCACCTTCGTCGGTCGAGACGGTTGCCCCTCCGCCAGTTGAACAACCTGCAGCTTTAAAGCAGCCTCCAGCCGCTCAGAACCTGCCGCCTGTTCAGGCACCGATCCCCGCCCGGACTGCCGCACCCGATCACACGGCTGGGGGGCCGGCATCAGCACCAGTTGCCATTCCTGTTCCCGCCCCGGTTCCTGTTCCCGCTCCCGTCGAAGTTCAGACACCGCCCTCAGAATTGCAGATCACTCCAGGCACTACGGAAACAGAAGAGGCGCCTCCCTTCTGGTCCAGACCGTGGGTACGGAGTGCCGGCACAACGATTGTCGTCATCCTGGGCATCGCAACCATCGCATACTTTGCCCGTCAGCCCAACACTCCTCCTGAGGAGATTCCGTTTGGCACAGTGCTGAAAGAGAATACCGCCCGGCTTACGCCGCCGGATACGACGCGGGGAACCGTTCTGCCGCAGGCAGTTTCACCGCGCGACAGTCTTGTTCTGCGCGCCACCACGACGGATTCTGTCTGGGTACAAATTGCCAGGGACGCACTTCCTCCCACCGAGCACCTGTTCCCTCCCGGTGCCAGTCGGACATGGAAGGCACGCGATCGGTTCACGCTTTCCCTCGGCAACGCGGGCGGCGTCAGCTTCCGTCTGAACAATCGTGATCTTGGTGCATTCGGGAAAGCCGGAGCAGTACTGCGCAACATTGAGTTGACACGCGAAACGCTGACATCGCCCGTCAAGACCGAAGTTCAACCATGACTCAGCCGCCACAGGATGCAGTACGGCGTGTGAAGCAGCTCCGCACCGAGATTCTGGAACACGATTATCGCTACTATGTGCTCGCAGAACCTGTCATCAGCGATGAGGCGTATGACCGGCTTCTTCGTGAGTTGCAGGACCTGGAGACCACGTACCCGGCGCTGCAGACCCTGGACTCGCCGACGCAGCGCGTGGGAGGATCTCCCACCAAGGAGTTTGCCACCGTCGCGCATACACCCCCGATGCTGAGTCTAGCCAACTCGTACGCGGAAGAAGAAATCAGGGATTTCGACAGGAGGGTGAGAGAATTGCTGGGCACCGTCGTGCCCCGGTACACCGTCGAGCTCAAAATCGATGGCGTGGCAATAGCGCTGCGCTACCGCGACGGCGTGTTCGTGCAGGGGGCGACCAGGGGTGACGGAACGCAGGGGGATGATATCACCGGCAATCTGCGCACCGTGCGCGAGTTGCCGCTCCGTCTTCGTGATGCGGGGCGCGGGCTCAGCACGATTGAAGTACGTGGTGAAGCCTATATGCCCCGCGATGCATTTGCCGCGCTGAACCGGCAGCGGGAGAACGCACTGGAACGGCTGTTTATCAACCCCCGGAATGCAACAGCCGGAACGCTCAAGCTGCAGGACCCCCGGCTTGTCGCGGGGCGCCCCATCCATCTGTTCGTGTATGCCCTGTATGCCCCGCAGGCCCGGATTCTCACACACACGCGGAACCTCGAAACCCTGAAGACGCTAGGGTTCCCCGTGAATCCACACCACAGACTCTGCACATCCGTGGATGAGGTGATCGACTACTGGAGAACCTGGGAAGCGCAGCGGGATGACCTCCCGTACGATATCGACGGCGTCGTGGTCAAGGTGGACGACCTTGCGCAACAGGAGGAGCTCGGAACCATCGCAAAGAGTCCGCGCTGGGCAATTGCATTCAAGTTCCGCTCGCGGAAGGCAGAGACCGTGCTTCAGGGCATAACCCTCCAGGTCGGGCGTACCGGGGCTGTAACACCCGTGGCCGAGCTGACGCCCGTATTTGTCGGCGGATCGACCGTTTCCAGGGCCACACTTCACAACATCGACTACATCACGGAGCTGGATCTGCGGATTGGCGATACAGTGGTGGTGGAAAAGGGGGGCGATGTGATTCCGAAAGTCAGTGCTGTGCTGCTCGAACGCCGGCCGCGGGGAACACATCCCTTCCGTATGCCGGGGAACTGCCCCGTCTGCAATTCCCGCCTGACCCGGGGCGCAGAAGAAGTCAACTACTACTGCGAAAACGCCGAGTGTCCGGCACAGATACGCGGACGCATCGAGCATTTCGCTTCGCGCGGTGCGATGGACATCGAGGGGTTGGGCGAGGCAGCCGTAGAGCAGCTTGTGTCTCTCGGACTGCTGACGCACATTGCAGACCTCTATTCACTCGCGCGCCACCGGAAAACTCTTGTCGAACTGGATCGCTGGGGTGAGAAAAGCACCGCGAACCTCCTGGAAGCCATCGAGAGGAGCAAGCAGCAGCCGTTTCACAGAGTGTTGTTCGCCCTTGGTATCCGTCACGTTGGTGCTGGCGTAGCCCGCACTGTCGCTGACGCCTGCGGATCTATCGATGCGCTGGCTGCGGCGGACGAAGAATCGTTGCAGCGCATTTCTGCCATCGGACCGACAATCGCTTCGAGCATCGTCCACTTCTTTCAGGAGAAACACAACCGTCAAATCCTGAAGGCGCTTCGAGCCGCCGGCCTACGCATGCAGCAAGAAAAAATGAATACAGGCGGTGCCTTGTCTGGCAAGACATTCGTCATTACCGGGACACTGCCAACCTATTCGCGCGACGAAGCACGCAGGCTGATCGAACGCCATGGCGGAACCGTTGCCAGCTCAGTCAGCAAAAATATTCAGTATGTCCTCGTCGGTTCTGACGCCGGCTCAAAACTCACCCGCGCACGGGAACTCGGCATCCCGCTTCTGACAGAAGCG
>Ga0316603_10000935_pt1 | contig 15059 bp, 13 predicted proteins | sample OWC_soil_day10_n_FD_207649 | JGI IMG/M metagenome (GOLD analysis project Ga0316603, IMG submission 207649) | Wetland soil microbial communities from Old Woman Creek delta, Ohio, United States - OWC_soil_day10_noCT | ecosystem: Environmental > Terrestrial > Soil > Wetlands | place: USA: Ohio... | reverse complement strand
CTCGCAGATCCGCATCGGCTACGCGCGGATCTACGACCAGCTGTCGCGGATCCCCGAGATCATCACGCCGCCGCTCCGCGAGGACGGCTCGCACATCTACTTGAACTACGCGATCCAGGTTCCGGATCGCCACGCGCTGCTCCGCTACCTCATGCAGCACGGCCGCGATCTGACCGTGCAGCACATGGGCAACAACGCCGACTACGAGTGCTACGCGCGCTGGCACCGCGACTGCCCGAACGCGCGCGCGACGGGCACGTCGGTGCTGCTGTTGCCGTGCTATCCGGGCTACGGCGAGGACGAGGTGACGAAGAACGTCGAGCTGATCCAGCGCTACTTCGCGCAGCAGCGCGCGTCGAAGGCGACCTCACCCTCGCAGAGCGCGGTCGCCTGATGTGCGGCATCTTCGGCGTGGTCACGGTCCGCGCGGACCAGCGCGCGAAGGCCGAGGAGCTGCTCGGCGCGCTGTTCCGGCTGTCGGAGTCGCGCGGCAAGGAAGCCTCGGGGCTCGCCGGCGTCGCCGGTGACACGATCCGCGTCCTCAAGTCGCCGGTCTCGTCGAAGCAGCTGATGCGCACGGACGCGTACGCGGACTACGTGAAGGACGTGATCTGGAGCGACCAGCGCGTCGCGACGATCGGTCACTCGCGCCTCGTCACGAACGGTTCGCAGGTCGAGCACGCGAACAACCAGCCGGTCGCGGTCGACGGCGTCGTCGGCGTGCACAACGGCATCATCGTCAACGAGGCCGCGCTCTACCGCGCGCACCCGGAGCTGCGCCGCACCGGCGAGGTCGATACCGAGGTCCTGTTCGGCCTGATCCGCCGCCACGCGAACGGCTCGGTGATCGGCGGCGTGCGCAAGGCGTTCGCCGATGTCGAGGGCGTCGCGAACATCGCGATGTTCGCCACCGAGCTCGACCAGCTCGCGCTCGCCACGAACAACGGCTCGCTCTACTACGCGAAGCACGGCGACGTGTTCGCGTTCGCCTCGGAGCAGTACATCCTCGACACCGCGCTCGCGCAGTGCGATCTGCCGGCCGGCGCGACGCACCTCGCGGCAAACCACGGCGTGCTCGTCGATCTGGCGACGGCGGACGTCCAGCCGTTCTCGCTGTCGACACCGACGCCGGTCCGCGAGACGAATGGCGTGCACCGGACGATCCGCGTCGACGCCCCCGCGATCCGGTCCTCCGTCTCGAGCCATGCCCGCACGAGCACCCTGCCGGAGCCGGCGTGGTTCACGGAAGCCAACGACCGCAACCGCGAGGCGGTCTCGCGCCTCCGCCGCTGCGTGCGCTGCGTGCAGCCCGAGACGGTCCCGTTCGTCGACCTCGACGCCAACGGCGTCTGCGTCGACTGCCGCAACTACAACCCGATCCAGTTCAAGGGCCGCGCCGCGCTCGAGGAAGTCCTCGCGAAGCGCCACGCGCACAAGGTCCTGGTCCCGCTCAGCGGCGGCCGCGACTCGTGCTTCGCGCTCCACTACATCAAGACCGAGCTCGGCCTCGATCCGATCGCGTACACGTACGACTGGGGCATGGTCACCGACCTCGCGCGCCGCAACTGCTCGCGGCTGTGCAGCAAGCTCGGCGTCGAGCACATCATCGTCTCGGCCGACATTCCGCAGAAGCGCAAGTACATCCGGCAGAACGTCGAGGCGTGGCTGAAGCAGCCCGACCTCGGCGTCATCCCGCTCTTCATGGCGGGCGACAAGCAGTACTTCTATTACGCGGAGCAGGTGCAGAAGCGCACGGGAGTCTCGTTCCAGATCTGGGGCAACAACCGCCTCGAGCGCAGCGACTTCAAGACCGGGTTCTGCGGCTTCGATCGCGGCGGCTACAAGGACAACAGCCTCATCCGCATGGGCGCGCTCCACAACGCGAGGATCCTCGCGTACTACGCGAAGGCGTACCTCAAGAACCCGGCGTACCTGAACTCGTCGATCCCCGACACGCTGTTCTCGTACTTCATCTACTACCTGAAGAACCTCGACTACCTCGACTTCTACGACTACGTCCCGTGGGACGAGAAGACGATCGTGAAGACGATCATCGAGCAGTACGACTGGGAGACCGCGCCCGACACGAAGTCGACGTGGCGCATCGGCGACGGCACTGCCGCGTTCTACAACTTCATCTACTGGAGCGCCGCCGGCTTCACCGAGAGCGACACGTTCCGCGCGGGCCAGGTCCGCAACGGCACGATGACGCGCGACGAAGCGCTGCGGATCATCGACGAAGAGAACCGCCCGCGGTGGGCCTCGCTCGACTGGTACTGCCGCACGATCGGCGTCGATCTGGAGCGCGCGCTGCGTACGATCCAAGCCATGCCGAAGCGGTTCTGATGGAGAACCTCGCGTACAAGACCGCGGACCATCAGTTCCGCGCGAACGACGAGTACGCCCAGGGGAAGTACGACATCACCACGCGGTGGCTCTCGTCACGCGTGCAGCCGGGGCAGCGCTTGCTCAACGTCGGTTGCGGCGGCGGCGAATACAACGCGACCGCACACGCGATGGGGCTCGAGGTCGTCGCGTGCGAGCCCGAGCGTCACGCGTACGAGCTCGCGGCCGATGCGGTGCCCGACGGCGTTCGCGTGCTGCAGTGCGGGCTCCTCGAGCTTCCACAGCACACGGAGGCCGCGGACTACCTCGTCATGCACGACGTGCTCGAGCACATCGAAGATGACGTTGCCGCGGTCGACGTCGTGCACGCGCTCTTGAAGCCCGGCGCGACGGCGGTGATCAGCGTGCCCGCGTATCAGTGGCTGTTCGGTCATCACGACGTGCAGCTCGGTCACTACCGGCGGTACACGCGCGGGTCGCTACGCGCGCTGTTCCGCGAACGGTTCACGATCGAAGCGTCGCGCTACTACGGCGCGGCGCTGATCCCGGTCGCGCTGTATTACTCGCGGCTGTCGAAGAAGACGTATCCCGTCGGTGCGGCGAGCCGTGGCATCGTGCATTCGATGATGCGTGCGGTCTGTCAATTCGAAGCGCGTGTTCCGATGCCGGCCGGGACGTCGGTGCTGCTACGCGTCCGGCGGACCTGATGCTCGATCTGCTGCTGATCCTGGTCACGTTCGTGATCTGCAGCGGAATCGGTGCACCGATCGCCGAGCTGTTGCCGACCCGGCTGCGCTGGCGCGTGCTGCTGGCGCCGACGCTCGGCTTCTGCGTGCTCGCGATCGCGGCGCCCGTGGTCTACCGGCTCGGTGGCTCGATGCGCATGCTGCTGTCGGCGAGCGCGGCGCTCGCCGTCGGGCTCGGCACGTGGCGGCTGTCGCGCGCGCGGCGCCAATGGGGCGCGCTGCCGGTCCGCGAGCGCCGGCTCGCGTTGCTCGTCGTCGCGACCGCGATGGGGGCGACGCTCGTCTTGCTCGCGCCGCGCGTCGTCGGCGGTGACCAGTTCGCCGTGTTTCAGGGCAACCAGTGGGACACCTACGGCTACCTGCAGCCGGCGATGGTCTACGCACGCAAGTCGTACGCGACCGTGACGAGCTCGACGAACGAGACCGCGCTGCGCGATCCGCTGATGCCGATCGCCGCGGGCCAGCTCAACGAGCGACCGTCGGTGCACATGCTGTACGCGATGTTCAGCCGGATCGCGCCGGCGTCGTCGTACCGGCTGTACTACGGCTTTCTCGTCGGCTGCTTCGTGCAGCTCGTGCTCGTGCTGATGTTCGTGCTGCGCAACATCCTGCCGAACGCACCACCGGCCGCGTGGGTCGCGTGCGCGCTCGCGTTCCCGCTCGGCTTCTGGGGCCAATACGTGTTCGACATCAACGCGTGGAGCCAGATCGCATCGACACCGGTGCTCGCCGCGTTCTTCGCGCTCGCGCTGCTGCTTGCCGCCGCGCCGCTCGAGTGGACGACGCGCGGCGCGCTGCGCTTCGGGGCCGTCCTCGCGACGGTCGCCGCCGGCGCGCTCTACGTCTATCCCGAGGGTTTCATCTTCTACTCGGTGGCGATGTTGCCGATCGCGGGTACCGTGCCGGTGATCCGGATGTGGCGCGCGCGCAGGTTCGCACCGCGTGCGGTGCTGCCGCTCGCCGGGATCGCCGTCGCGATCGCGAGCACGGCGTTGTACCCGCCGGTGATGCACCACCTGATCAAGCAGGTGACGTGGTCATCGGGCGCGCGCGTGGAGTGGTGGACGTTCTTCCAGGCGTTCTTCTTCGGGCGCGACGGGCTCGTCGACGCGCCGCTCGCGCAGGTCGACTACGCGGCCGGCTTGTTCGGCCTCTATTTCGCGACGCCGTCGGCAGACGGCGCGATCGCGATCGTGTCGCGGCTCGCGATCCTCGTCGCGATCGCAGGGATCCTCGTCGGTCTCGTGCTCGTCATGCTGCGACGCGTGCGCTCCGAGCTCGCCGACGAGAGTCGGCTGATGATCGTGCTGTGGTTCCTCGCGAGCGGGATGTTGCTCGCGCCCGCCGGCTACTTGTACCTGACCGGTAACTATTGGCCCGCGGGCAAGGCTGTCTCGTACGCGGCGCCCGTGTTCATGACCCTCGCGTGCGTGCCGATCGCGTTCGCCTTCCAACTGCGACCGGTGCGCTGGATCGTGTTCGCGTTCGTCGCGTTCCAGCTCGCCAGCGGTCTCGTGCGGATCGGCGCCGCGCACGACGGCATCGTCTACCGCGCACCATATCCCGCCGTCGACGTGCCAGCGCGCAAGGACGACTTCTTGTGGGACCTCCGACGGCTCGAGCCGTACGTGACGAGCACGACGCGCGTGCTGATCGATACCTGGGACTGGTGGGCAGAGGCGAACCTCCAGGTGTTCCTCTACGCGCGCAAGGCGCGCTACACGAAGCAGCTGCCGGTCAACACGTACTTCGGCGCGGGCCAAGAGCTCGGCAAGATGCCGGGTCTCGTGGCCGATCTGACGATCTCCGTCGAGAAGAACCACTTCGTGCTGCGGTTCGCCGACGGCCGCAAGCCGGTCACGGTTCGTCGAAAGTGAACGCTCGACCGGTCAGCGTGCGGTGATACGTGCCGGTGACTTTCGGATCGACGTAGTTGCCCAGCACGAGCACCGGCGTCGTAGGCGAGTAGGGCTGCACGACCGTGCCGCCGTAGCGGAACATCGCGCCCGGCCACTGACCGCGCGCGCCGAACAGATCGCGATCGTAAACCAGGAAGTGACCGACGATGCCGTAGTTGTACAACTCTGCCGCGACGTAGACCGGCCGCCCTCGGAGCGCAGCACGCACGGCGGTCGCTTCGCTCTCGACGAACATCGCCGCGCGCTGTGCACGCTTCAGTGACTTCGTGAACCTCACGCCGGTACGGGCGAGGCCGAACCACAACACACCGACGATCGCGAGCGCCACGAAGAACACCTGCGGTCTCCAGCGCACGAGCGACGCGAGCGCGATCCCGACGGCAAGATACGCGAGCCACCCGAAGCCGAACACGAGCTTGACGACGACGTAGTTGTTGCCGTCGCCCCAGTGCGCGACGAGGCCGAACCCGAGTGCGAGCCCGGCGAAGAAGATCCACCCGAGGTGCAGGAGGCCGCGCAGCGTGGGCGACGGCTCGCGCCGCGCGCGCGCGACCGCGAACGCGAGCCCGCCGGCGAACAACAGCAGCGCGATCGTCGACGTGATCGCGTGGTGCGATCGTGGACCCGAGAACGGATTCGAGAGCCCGCTCAAGTTCGCCAAATAGCCGAGCGCCGGGTGATGTGGACCGAAGATATTCCAGCCGCCACCAGCGGTGCCGGCGAGAAGCTTCGACGCGAGGAGCTCGTACGCGAGCCGATTGCCGAGCACGAGTGCGAGCACCATCGCCGCGCCGATCTCGATCGCGGCTCGCCCGCGCGCACGCCACGCCGGCTCCACACGGGCGAGCTCGAACGCGGCGAGCAGCGCCACCGACGGCAAGAACATGTCGGGATACGCACACGTCATCGCCGCGATGCCGACCGCGAAACCGATCGAGCGGATCGTGCGCGACGCCTCGTGCGTCTCGACGAGGAACACCAACGTGCCGAACCACAGCGCGATGCTGAGGTACTGCGAGACGAACGACAGCGTCCAGAACGTCTGCGCCGCCGCGGACACGATCGCCCACGCGTACACGAGCGCGAGCATCACCGCGCCTTGCCGCGTCGCGCCGAGCGCGACGTGACGGAACACCATGCCGAGCGATGCGAACGCGAGCGCCGCGACCGCGGCGGCGAACGGTTGGATCAGCCACAGCGTGGCTTTGCCGGTCAGCGTTGCGATCACGGCGCACGGCAGACCCGCGACAGCTTCGCGCGACACGGTGGGGAACGGGCCGACGAGCTCGGTCGCGACGTCGTGGAACTGAACGACGTCTGCGATCGCGGCGTAGTTCGCGAACTCGCCGTTGTTCGAGTAGTAGAAGCCGAGCTCGCCGTGCGAGAGCAGCGGACGCAGCACGAGCAACGTCGCGAGTAGTGAAAGCGCGATGACGACCCAGCTGAACGCATCGATGCGCACCCCCGCGCGCGGTGACTTCCACACCGCGAGGGCGATCGAGATCACGGCGAGCCCGATCGTCAGCGGCCATGCGAGCTGCTCGCCGGTCAGCCCGACGACGTAGTAGAGGTTGCACGCGGACACCACATTCAGCGCGAGGCCGATCCAGATCGCGACGACCCCGCGCAAGATCGAGTGACGGCACAGGTCGGGCAGCAGCCAGCTCGCGAACCCGAATCCCTGGACGAGCCACAACGCGAGAATCGTGAGGGATACCCCGACGGCCATCGACCCGTTCGCATTCTTCCATCTTTAGGGCCATTTGAGGTAGCGTGCCCGCCGGAATGACAGTCGACGAGCGACCTGATATCTCGGTCGTCGTTCCCGTCTACAAGGAAGAGGGGAACATCAAGCCGTTCCTCCAGCGCATGGAGCCGGTGCTCCAAGCGATCAGCGACCGCTACGAGATCGTGTTCTGTCTCGACCCGTCGCCCGACAAGACCGAACAGGTCATCACCGAAGAGATCAGCCGCAACCGCCGCATCAAGCTCGTCGTGTTCTCGCGCCGGTTCGGTCAGCCGGCGGCGACGATGGCGGGCATCGCGATCAGCAGGGGCGACGCGTGCGTCGTCATCGACGTCGACCTCCAGGATCCGCCCGAGCTGATCGCCGAGATGTACGCGAAGATGAAAGAAGGCTTCGACGTCGTCTACGCGAAGCGCCGCTCGCGCAAGGGTGAGACGATCCCCAAGCGCATCATCTCGTGGGTCGGCTACGGCGTGATCAACCGGCTGAGCGATGTCGAGATCCCGCGCAACACGGGTGACTTCCGCATCATGACCCGTCGCGTGTGCGACGAGCTCGACCGCTTGAACGAAGGCCACGGCTTCCTGCGCGGTCTCGTCGCGTACGTCGGCTTCCCGCAGGCGTACGTCGAGTACGACCGCGATCCACGGCTCGCTGGCGCAGGCAAGTACAACCGGTTCACGGGCTCGCTGAAGATCGGCTTCAACGGGATCATCAGCTTCGGCAGCCGGCCGCTGCAGCTGATGTCGATCGTCGGCTTCCTCGTGGCCGGTTTCAGCTTCTTGCTCGGCGCGTACTACGTGATCACGAAGCTGCTCGGCTGGACGTACAACCCCGGCCTACCGACGACGGTGCTCGTCGTGACGTTCTTCTCGGGCGTGCAGCTGCTCTCGCTCGGGTTGATGGGCGAATACGTCGGGCGGATCTACGACGAGGTCAAGCGGCGGCCGAAGTACATCATCGACCGCACCGTCGAGGCTCCCGCGCAGCCTGCGGTAAAGCTCCAAGCAAAATCATGAGTCGTTATTTCGTCACCGGCGCCGCCGGCTTTATCGGTTCGAGCCTCTGCGATCGCTTGCTCGCGAACCATCATACCGTCGTCGGCTACGACAACTTCTCGACGGGGCAGGAGCGGTTTCTCGAGGTCGCCCGCCGCTCGAGCGCCTTCACCCTGGTCCGTGGCGACATTCTCGACGCGCCCACGCTCGGCGAAGCGATGCGTGGTGCGGATTTCGTGTTCCACTTCGCGGCGAACGCCGACGTTCGGTTCGGCACCGATCATCCGAGCCGCGATCTCGAGCAGAACACGATCGGCACGTTCCGCGTGCTCGACGCGATGCGCGTGAACGGCATCAAGCGCATCGCGTTCTCGTCGACGGGCTCCGTCTACGGCGAGCCGACCGTGTTCCCGACGCCCGAGGACGCGCCGTTTCCGATCCAGACGTCGCTCTACGCCGCGGCGAAGACGGCCGGCGAGGGCTTGATCCAGGCCTTCTGCGAGGGCTTCGGCATGCAGGGTTGGATCTTCCGCTTCGTGTCGATCCTGGGCGAGCGCTACTCGCACGGCCACGTGTTCGACTTCTACAAGAGCCTGCGCGCCGACCCGGCGAAGCTGCGCATCCTCGGCAACGGCAAGCAGCGCAAGTCGTACCTCTACATCCAGGACTGCCTCGACGCGATGCTGCTCGCGATCGAAGCTGCGACCGCGAAGGTCAACGTCTTGAACCTCGGCACCGACGAGACCTGTCAGGTGATCGACTCCGTCGGGTGGATCTGCGAGGCGCTCGGCCTCCGGCCCGAGCTCTCGTACACCGGCGGCGAGCGCGGCTGGGTCGGCGACAGTCCGTTCATCCTGCTCGACTGCGAGCGGATGCGGTCGCACGGCTGGGCGCCGAAGCTGACGATCCGCGAGGGCATCTTGCAGACGCTGAAGTACCTGCAAGACAACACGTGGCTCTTGGAGGCCCGAGCATGATCGTCTGCGTACAAGGTCTCTGGCACCTCGGTTCCGTGACGGCCGCGTGCCTCGCAGCGGCGGGGCACACCGTGATCGGGCTCGACTTCGATGCACAGACGATCGCGAAGCTGCGTGACGGTAAGGCACCGATCTCCGAGCCCGGCCTGGACGCGCTCTTGCGCGAGCACGCGGCGCGGCTCGACTTCACGAGCGACCCGGCGGCGGCGGCGAAGGCGGACGTGCTGTGGGTCGCGTACGACACGCCCGTCGACGCGGAGGACCGTGCCGATGTCGACTTCGTGATGACGCAGGTCGAGCGCGTGTTGCCGCACCTACGAGACGGCACGCTCGTGATCGTGTCGTCGCAGCTGCCCGTCGGCTCGACGGCGCGCCTCGAAGCGAAAGCACCGAAGCTCGCGTTCGCGTGCTCGCCCGAGAACCTGCGCCTCGGCAAGGCGATCGAAGTGTTCACGAAGCCGGACCGCGTCGTCGTCGGCGTTCGCGCCTCGTCGTCGCGCGCGCGCGTCGCCGAGCTGCTCGCGCCGATCACGGCGAACGTCGAGTGGATGTCCGTCGAAGCGGCGGAGATGACGAAGCACGCGATCAACGCGTTCCTCGCGCTTTCGGTGACGTTCGCGAACGAGCTCGCGAGCGTGTGCGAACGCGTCGGCGCCGATGCGAAGGAGGTCGAGCGCGGTCTCAAGACCGAGTCGCGCATCGGCCCGAAGGCGTATCTGGCACCGGGCGCCGCGTTCGCCGGCGGCACGCTCGCACGCGACGTCGCGTTCCTGACGCAGCTCGGGCAGGTGCACTCGCTGTCGTTGCCGCTGCTCGGCGGCGTGCGACCGAGTAACGAGTTTCACAAGAAGTGGGCGCAGCGCCGGCTCGCCGAGCGGCTCGGCAAGCTCGCGGGCTCGACGGTCGCGGTCTGGGGCTTGACGTACAAGGCGGGCACCGACACGCTGCGGCGCTCTGCCGCGGTCGAGCTCTGCAACGATCTCGTCGCGAACGGCGTGCGCGTGAAGGCGTGGGATCCCGCGGTGCGCGCGTTGCCGCCAGAACTGACGTTCTCGCTCGCAACCGATCCGGGCGCGGCGCTCGACGGTGCCTCGGCGCTCGTGATCGCGACCGAGTGGCCGGACTTCAAGCAGCTCGACGTCAAGGCACTGCTGCCGCGCATGGTGCGCCGCCTCGTCCTCGACGCGAACCGCTTCCTCGCGCAGAGCACCGCCGGCCTCGACGTCGAGTACTACGCCGTGGGAGTACCGACCCGTGGCTAGGGAGCTCGCAGGACGGGCCGCACTGATCACCGGCGCGAGCCAAGGTCTCGGCAAGGTGATCGCCAAAGCGTACGTCGAGCGGGGCGCGAACGTCGCGATCTGTGCACGCGATGCGGCGATGCTCGAATCCGTGCGCACCGAGCTGCTGCCGCTCGCGAGCGGCGAGCAGAAGATCCTCGCACGCCCGTGCGACGTCTCGAAGCCGGAACAAGTCACGGCGTTCGTCGAACACGCGGTCGCGACGTTTCCCGAGCTCGACATCGCGGTCAACAGCGCGGGCATCTACGGCCCGAAGGGGCTCGTCGAGGACAACGACTGGGCTGCGTGGGTCCAAGCGATCGAGATCGATCTGTTCGGCGCCGTGCTGCTGTGCCGCGCGGTCGTGCCGCACCTCAAGAAGCGCGGCTACGGCAAGATCATCCAGCTCTCCGGCGGCGGAGCGACCGCGCCGTTGCCACGGCTGTCCGCATACGCGACGGCGAAGGCCGCGGTCGTGCGGTTCGCCGAAACGCTCGCGCACGAAGTGCAGGCGCATCGGATCGACGTCAATTGCATTGCGCCGGGTGCGCTGAACACGCGCATGCTCGACGAGATCCTCGAGGCCGGACCCGACGTCGTCGGTGCTGACTTCTACAAGAAGTCGCTGGCGCAGAAGGAGAGTGGTGGTGCACCGCTGCATCGAGGCGCCGACCTCGCGGTCTTCCTCGCGAGCGCGGCGAGCGACGGCATCACGGGTAAGCTGATCAGCGCCGTGTGGGATCCGTGGCACGAGCTGCCCGAGCGCAAAGCGGATCTCGCAGGCGACATCTACACGCTGCGCCGGATCGTTCCGGGCGATCGCGGTAAGGATTGGGGCAAGTGAGGATCGGAATCGTCGGTTGCGGGCTCATCGGTGGCAAACGTGCGGATGCGACGAAGCAACTGCCGGGCACGTCGGTCGTCGCGTGTGCGGATCCGCAGTTCGCACGTGCGCAGTCGCTCGCGAATCGGTTTCGTGCGCGCGCGTCGGCCGACTGGCACGACGCGATCCGCGACGACGTCGACCTCGTCGTGATCGCGACGACGCACGATCAGCTCGCCGAGCTCACGCTCGCGGCCGTGCGCGCCGGCAAGCATGTCCTCGTCGAGAAACCCGCCGCGCGCAGCGCGACCGAGCTCGAGCCGGTCGCCGCCGAAGCCGAACGGCGCGGCGTCTTCGTTCACGTCGGCTTCAACCATCGCTATCACCGCGCGTTCCGCAAGGCACGCGAGCTCGTCGACAGCGGTGTGCTCGGCGAGCTGATGTTCGTGCGTGCGCGCTACGGCCATGGCGCACGCGTCGGCTACGAGAAAGAGTGGCGGATGGACGCCGCGTTGTCGGGCGGCGGCGAGCTGATCGATCAGGGCATGCACTTGATCGATCTGTCGCGCTGGTTCCTCGGCGACTTCACGCGCGTCGACGGGACGGCGCGCACGTTCTACTGGGACACGAACGTCGACGACAACGCGTTCCTGCTGCTCCGGACCGCGAAGGATCAAGTCGCGTGGCTGCACGCGAGCGCGACCGAGTGGAAGAACACGTTCTCGATGGAGATCTACGGCAAGGTCGGCAAGCTCGCGATCGACGGCCTCGGCGGCAGCTACGGCACCGAGAGGCTCACGCACTACCAGATGCTGCCGGAGATGGGCCCGCCGCCGACGACGGCGTGGGAGTACCCGATGGGCGACGACTCGTGGGCCGTCGAGATGGCGGAGTTCCTCGAGGACATCTCGCTGCGCCGCCAACCCTCGTGTGGTCTCCGCGATGCGCTCGCGGCGCTGCGCGTCGTCAAGGCGATCTATCAGGAGTCGGGACATGCTCATCACCCGTAGCCCGCTGCGCATCTCGCTCGGCGGCGGCGGCACCGACCTGCCGTCGTACTACCGCGACCACGGCGGCTTTCTGATCTCCGCCGCGATCGACAAGTACGTGTGGGTCACCGTGCTGCGCCCGTTCGTACGCGGCGTCTTCCTCAAGTATTCGAAGATCGAGCACGTGGATCGCGTCGAGGACATCGAGCACCCGATCATCCGCGAGGCGTTCGCGATGATGGGCATCACCGAGCTGCAGCACGAGATCACGACGCTCGCAGACATTCCCGCCGGTACCGGCCTCGGCTCGTCGGGCAGCTTCACGACGGCGCTGCTCAAGGCGCTCTACAGCTTCGAGCGCCGCCTGTTGCTCCCCGGCGATCTCGCGCGCCTCGCATGCGAGCTCGAGATCGAGCGGCTCGGCCGCCCCGTCGGCAAGCAGGACCAGTACATCGCCGCGTACGGCGGCATCACGTGCTTCGACTTCGATCGCGACGGCACGGTGCACGCGGAGCCGCTCACGCTCAGCCAGAGCACGCTGCACGAGCTCGAGGATCACCTGCTGTTGTTCTTCACCGGCTTCTCGCGCAGCGCGAGCGACATCCTGAAGGATCAGGATCAACGCACGAAGGCAGCCGACACGTCGATGGTCGAGAACCTGCACTACGTGAAGGATCTCGGCTACCGCATTCGCACCGCGCTCGAGAAGGGTCGGCCGGCGGAGTTCGGCGAGCTCATGCACGAGCACTGGGAGCGCAAGCGGGCGCGGTCGAGCGGGATGAGCAACCCGCAGATCGACGACTGGTACGAGCGTGGACGCAAGGCGGGCGCGGTCGGCGGCAAGCTCGTCGGCGCGGGCGGCGGCGGCTTCCTGATGTTCTACGCTCCCGAGCCGCAGCGCGTGCGTGCCGCGATGGCCGACGCGCGACTCGAGGAAGTGCGGTTCCGGTTCGACTTCGACGGCACGCGGGTCGTGTTCTCGTGACGCTGCCCGTCGCGATCCTCGCCGGCGGGCTCGCGACGCGCCTGCAGCCGATCACGCAGACGATCCCGAAGTCCCTCGTCGAGGTCGCGGGCAAGCCGTTCATCGTTCACCAGCTCGCGCTCCTGCGCGAGGCCGGCGTTCGCCGCGTCGTGCTCTGCCTCGGTCACCTCGGCGAGCAAGTCGAGTCGCTGCTCGGCGACGGCGGCAAGTACGGTCTCGAGCTCGCGTACTCGTTCGACGGCGGCAAGCTGCTCGGTACCGGCGGTGCGCTTCGCCACGCGCTGCCGCTGCTCGGTGCTCGGTTCCTCGTGCTCTACGGTGACTCGTATCTGCGCTGCGACTACACGGCGATCGCCGACGCCTTCGTGAGAAGCGGCAGGCTCGGCCTGATGACCGTCTACAAGAACGACGGACGCTACGACGCGAGCAACGTGAGCTTCAAAGCCGGCCGCATCGTGCGCTACGACAAGACGCCCGGCTTGCCGGACATGACGCACATCGACTGGGGCCTGGGCGGGCTCACCGCCGAAGCGCTCGCCGGGTACCCCGAGGGCGAGAAGCTCGACCTCGTCGGCGTGTACCAGGCGCTGGTCGCGCGCGGCGAGCTCGTCGGGTACGAAGTGCACGAACGTTTCTACGAGATCGGGTCACTAAGTGGGCTCGAGGACACTCGCCAGCTGCTCTCCAAGGACCGCACATGAGCTACGCACGCCAACACCTCGACGAAGCCAAGCGCATCATCGACCTCATCGATCACGACGCCGTCGAGCGCGTCGCCGATGCCCTCGCGAACGTGCGCGAGCGCGGCGGGCGGCTGTTCTTCCTCGGTGTCGGCGGCAGCGCTGCGAATTGCTCGCACGCCGTGAACGACTTCCGCAAGATCGCCGGTTTCGAGGCCTACGCCCCGACGGACAACGTCTCCGAGCTGACCGCACGAACGAACGACGAAGGCTGGGCGAGCGTGTTCGTCGAGTGGCTGCGCGGCAGCCGCCTCCGCAAAGAGGACGGCATCTTCGTATTCTCCGTCGGCGGCGGCAACCTCGCCAAGAACATCAGCCCGAACCTCGTGTCGGCGCTGCAGCTCGCGCGCGAGGTCGGTGCGACCGTCGTCGGGGTCGTGGCGCGTGACGGCGGCCACACGAAGGAAGTCGCCGACGCGTGTGTGCTGATCCCGACGGTGAACGAGGGCAACATCACGCCACACGCCGAGGCGTTCCAGGGCGTGATCTGGCACCTGCTCGTCTCGCACCCGAAGCTCAAGCGCGCCCAGACGAAGTGGGAGTCCACCAAGCCGTGAGCCGGCGGGCGGTCTTCCTCGATCGCGACGGCGTCGTGGTCGCGGCCGTCGTGCGCGACGGAAAGCCGTTCTCTCCGATGACGCTCGAAGAGCTACGCGTGCTGCCGGGCGTGCCCGACGCGCTCGCGAAGCTCCACGCGGCGGGCTACACGCTCGTCGTCGTTACGAACCAGCCCGACGTCGCGCGCGGTGCGCAGGCACGCGAGGTCGTCGACGCGATGCACGACCGCCTGCGCCACGAGCTCCCGCTCGACGCGGTGTACTGCTGCTTTCACGACGACGCCGACGGCTGTGCGTGCCGCAAGCCTGCGCCCGGGATGTTGCGCGATGCCGCACGTGATCTGGATCTCGATCTCGCCGCGAGTTTCATGGTTGGAGATCGCTGGCGCGACATGGAAGCCGGATCGGCGGCTGGATGCCGCACGATCTTCGTCGATCACAAGTATGCTGAACGCCAACCGCAGACGGTCGACGCCCGCGTGACGTCACTGCCAGAGGCGGTTGTTTGGATCTTGGGAGTGTCATGAAGTCAGTCGCCGACCTGAAAGTGAAGATCTTCGCCGACGGCGCCGACGTGCGCGGGATGGTCGAGATGTACAAGCAGCCCTACATCAAGGGCTTCACGACGAACCCGACGCTGATGCGCAAGGCGGGCGTGAGCGACTACCGCGCGTTCGCGAAGGAAGTGCTCGCCGCGATTCCCGACCGGCCGATCTCGTTCGAGGTGTTCTCCGACGAGCTCGCCGAGATGGCGACCCAGGCGCGCGAGATCGCGAGCTGGGGCACGAACGTGTTCGTGAAGGTCCCGGTGACGAACACGCGCGGTGAACCGTCGACGGCGATCGTCCGCGAGCTGTCGCACGCCGGCGTGAAGCTCAACGTCACCGCAGTGTTCACGCTCGAGCAGGTCGAGGAGATCGTCGGTGCGCTCGATCCGAACGTCTCCGCGAAC
>Ga0316603_10000934_pt1 | contig 15082 bp, 9 predicted proteins | sample OWC_soil_day10_n_FD_207649 | JGI IMG/M metagenome (GOLD analysis project Ga0316603, IMG submission 207649) | Wetland soil microbial communities from Old Woman Creek delta, Ohio, United States - OWC_soil_day10_noCT | ecosystem: Environmental > Terrestrial > Soil > Wetlands | place: USA: Ohio... | reverse complement strand
GCCCAGCGTCATGAAGATCAGATAGCCCATGAGCGTATAGATGCTGGGGCCGATCGCGAGGAGAAACGTGGGAGATGCCATCACGGCCGTCCCGATGATCATCATGGTGTAGGTGTTCCTATGCGAGGTCAGCGCGGTCACCGCGGGGGTAAGGATGAAGATCAACAGAGGTCCGAAGTTCACAAAGAACTCAAAGTTCTCGCTCACGACGCCGGTGAAAGCCCTGTTGCAGTACTGCGGCAGCGTGAGCCAGTTGTGCGCGAAGAGCGTTTGCACCGGGATGAGGATGAAGATGAAGTAGAGAAAGCGGAGGTCCTTGAGCGGGAAGTTTTTCATGTAGAAGGCAATCTGTTCCTTCAGCGGTTTCCTCTCCTCTTTCGGGGGCTCCTCTTTCCTCTCGCGGCTGGCTTCGGCGATGGCATCGTGCACGGTGCGCGGCGACAGAACCCAGTACACGACGGCGATGCCGGCGAGTGTGAGCACGACGTACACCCAGAATTCTCCCGTGATGCCGATCCCCTTCCGGATCGGAGGGGAGATCAATGCCGGAAGAAATCCTCCAAGGTTCATCAGCGCGTAGAGCATGGCGTAGCCCATGGCGGCGGTCTTCTCACTGGAGAATTTGCGGACGGCAGCATAACAAGCCGGCTGGTAGATGCCGTATCCGGCGACGATCCAGAGAAGTCCGAACATGGCGATCAGATGCGCAGACGACCAGAGTCCCTCTGCGGCGCCGAGGTCGGGACTCGCCGCCAGCAGGGAACGTCCAACCATCATGAGCACGAGTGAGATGATCAATGCTTTTCGGACGCCAATCAGGTCCACTGTGGCGCCGAGCAGGAGCATCCCCAGCGTGATCCCCGCGGTGAGGAAACCTACCATCTGTCCGGCATGAATATCGTTCAATCCGATGTACTGATTGAAGAAAATCGCTAGCAGTCCCAGGATACCGAAATAGGTTAGCCCCTCCAGGAGATACGAGACATTGATCCCCCAGATAGCGCGGGAGGAATGGACGAGGTCGATGAAGGGCTGGGAGACCTCTTGGAGGGTTTGCTTCAGGAACGATGGGCGCGTCGTCGTGGCGGGGCTTTGGGGTTGTTCCATGGAATTGAATGCCGTAAAAAAAGAGGGCCGGATGGTTGTATGGTAGAGTAACGAGGATTTCACTGAGATGCAAACCCGCGCACACTAGGTCGGGTCTCCCGTCCCTCCTGGACGAGGCTCGTCAGCCGAAGGCTGACGGCCGACCCGACCTACCGACCTACGGTTGTTTTTCCCCGGGGCACTCAGTACATTACCCCTCACTCTCCACAGGAGCCTCACGTGGGTTTTTCACCCATCGACTACGCCATCGTGATCGTCTATCTGCTGGGCGTCACCGGTGCGGGAATCGTCATCTCAGGCAGGCAGCGCTCCTCACGTGACTATTTTCTCGGCGGGAAGCAACTTCCGTGGTGGATGGTCGGATTTTCCATTGTGGCCGGGGAGACCAGCACGCTCACATTTATCAGTGTCCCGGGCCTCGCCTATGCCGGGAACATGCATTTCCTGCAGCTGGTGCTCGGCTATGTGGTGGGACGCATCCTAGTCAGTCTGATCTTCATCCCTGCGTACTACCGTGGAGACCTTGAGACGGCATACGATTTTCTGGGGAGACGGTTCGGCATCCCGCTGCGCCAGTGGACATCCACGGTCTTCATTGTCACGCGCGTCCTCGCCTCGGGCGTGCGCCTTTTCGCCACGGCGATCCCGGTGCATATGATCACCGGCCTGGAGTATTCCCAGAGCATCCTGTTGATCGGTCTCTTCACGTTGCTCTATACCTATGTCGGCGGACTGAAGGCCGTGGTCTCGATGGACGTCGTGCAGCTCTTCATCTACCTGAGCGGCGCCGTGGCCGCGGTGGGATTGATTCTGGCCCGGCTCCCCGGGGGCTGGGAAAGCGTCATCACCATGGCGACAGCGGGGGCAAACAAGTTCCAGCTGTTCAACCCGGAATGGGGCGGAAGCGTCTATGGGTTCTTCTCCTCCCCCTATACTATAATAGGAGGGATCCTGGGAGGGACGTTCCTGACCATGGCCTCTCACGGGACCGACCAGCTTCTCGTCCAACGGCTGCTCGGCTGCAGAAACCAGCAGGAGAGCCAGAAAGCGCTCATCCTGGACGCGTTCTTCATCTTTGCCCAGTTCGCCTTCTTCCTGTTTGTCGGCCTCTGCTTGTACGCGTTCTACGGCGGCGTTTCTTTTCAGTCGCTCGGCCTCCACTCCTCCGACGAAGTCTTTCCCAAGTTCATCGTGGAGAACCTGCCCCCCGGTGTTGCCGGACTCGTGATCGCGGGGATCCTTGCATCGGCAATGGGGACGCTCTCCTCGTCGATCAGCTCCCTGGCATCGTCCACCTATTTGGACCTTTTCAAGCAGACCTCCAGGGGCAAAGCGCTAAGCCGGAACAAAGAGGTGCTCTGGTCCAGGATCCTGACTCTCTTCTGGGGCGTCGTCTTGATCGGCGGAGCGATGCTCTTCACCGATACGCGCAACCCGGTGGTAGAGCTCGGGTTGAAGATCGCTTCCTTCACATACGGTGGACTGCTCGGGACCTTCTTCCTGGGACTTCTTTTCCGGAAGACGAACCAGGCGGATGCGTTCGCGGGATTCATTGCGGGCATCCTTGCCATGAGCGCCGTGATCTCGTTCACGACAATCGCGTACACCTGGCACACGTTCATCGGATGCCTGGTCACCATCGCCGTGGGAAATGCCAGCGCGGCACTACGCCGGGGCAGGGCATGAGACTCACGTACCATCCCTACACGCTCGAACTGCGTCGGACGTTCACGCTCGCAACCGGTTCGCGCACTTCGACCCCGGCTATGCTCGTTGAGGTGGAGCAGGATGGGATCATTGGCTACGGGGAAGCCTCCATGCCCCCGTACCTGGGAGAGAGCCAGGCCACGGCCGAGGCCTTTCTTGCCCGGGTCGAGCTTTCGCAGGCCGATCCGTTCCGGTGGGATAAGATCCTGGATGCGGTAGACCATCTCGCGCCGGGGAACCATGCCGCGAAGGCCGCGGTTGACATCGCTCTGCATGATTGGGTAGGCAAAAAGCTCGGGCTTCCCTGGCACCGGATCTGGGGGCTGGACCCGGAAAAAGCGCCTGTCAGCTCCATGACGATCACCATCGATACGCCGGACAACATCCGCGCACGGGTGAAGGGGGCGGAAGGGTTTCCTGTCTTGAAGATCAAGCTGGGGTCGGAGCGAGACAAGGAGATCGTGCAGACCGTCCGCGAGGTTACCGATGTGCCGCTCCGGGTGGATGTCAACCAGGGGTGGGCCGACAGGGAGGAAGCCCTCCGGATGGTGGAGTGGCTTGCAACACAGGGGGTCGAGCTCGTGGAGCAACCGATGCCCAAAGAGCGGCTGGAGGACCACGCCTGGCTTACCACACGCAGCCCTCTTCCCATCGTCGCAGATGAAAGTGTCGTCCGGCTTTCCGATATTCGGAAGCTCCGGGGAGCTTTCCATGGCATCAACGTGAAGCTGATGAAATGCACCGGGATGCGGGAGGCGTACCGGATGATTCTTCTGGCGCACGATCTTGGGATGAAAGTGATGCTGGGTTGCATGACCGAGACCTCCTGCGCTATCTCGGCGGCTGCGCAGCTTGCGCCCCTGGTTGAATGGGCCGACCTGGACGGCGCGCTCTTGATTGCGAACGATCCGTTCAGGGGGGCGACAGTGCATGACGGCAAGATCACGCTGCCGCAGGATGCGGGGATCGGGGTCGAACGAATTCTGGATCAATAAGGACAGGTTACCAATGGCCACCACAGAATCACCCAAACGTCTTCTGTCCCTTGATGCCTTCCGGGGCGCCACGATCGCAGCCATGATCCTTGTCAACGATCCGGGCAGCTGGGACACCACGTATGAACAGCTTAAGCATGCCGCGTGGAACGGCTGGACGATCACCGACATGGTCTTTCCGTTCTTCCTCTGGATCGTGGGGGTGGCCATGACGCTTTCGTTCGCAAAGCGCACCGAGGCAGGGGCCGACAGAGGGAAGTTGATGCTGCATGTGGTCCGGCGCGCGGCCATCATCTTCGCCCTTGGCCTCTTCATTAACGGGTTCCCGTTCGGACTCGCGTTCGGCCATGAATTCTCGTTCTCCACGTGGCGCATTCCCGGCGTGCTTCAGCGGATCGCGGTCTGCTACCTGGTTGCCTCGGCCATCTTCCTTTCCAGTACCATCCGCGGACAAGCCATCTGGGCGGTCACGTTCCTTGTCGTCTACTGGCTGGCACTCATGCTGATCCCTGTACCGGGATATGGTGCGGGGGTGCTTCAGCCGGAGGGGAACCTTGCGTGGTTCATCGATTCCAATCTCCTGCACGGCCACACCTGGGTCTGGGCACCGGCGCCAGGCTTCGACCCCGAAGGCATCCTGAGCACGCTTCCGGCCATTGCCACAACCCTCTTTGGCATCCTCACCGGCCACTGGCTTCGCACAGGGCGTCCGGTTGCTGAAAAGATCTCCTGGATGTTCACCGTGGGCCTGGGAATGGTTGCGCTTGGCTGGTTCCTGAGCATCTGGCTGCCGATTAACAAGAACCTCTGGACGAGCAGCTACAGCCTCTTCATGGGTGGGTGGGCCTTGGCCGGGTTCAGCATTTGCTACTGGCTCATCGACGTGAACGGTTACAAGCGGTGGGCGACCCCTTTTGTGATCTTCGGGATGAACGCCATCGCCGTATACGTGGCGGCGGACTTTATTGCCATTCTCCTGGGGCTCATCCAGGTGACCGGCCCAGAGGGGACTCCGATCAGCTTGCAGGAGCACATCTTCCGGAGCGTTTTTGTCTCCATCGCTTCTCCATACAACGCATCGCTGCTCTACGCATTCGCGTTCGTGCTGATTACATTCTTGATTGCATGGGCTCTGTGGAGAAAGCGCTGGTTTGTGAAGATATAGCAGGCGTGAAACATTCCAGCAGATTATGTACATTATGGAGCATACCATCTCCCCACTTCCAGGAAGGACCATGGCTGAACGACAGTATGACGGAACCTCGAAGGTAGAACAGCATGAGCTGGATCGCAGCGGGCGCAAACTCATGTATGCTCCCACGGAAAAGATCCCTATCATCGAAGTGCCGAACTTCCCGAGCATGGGAAAATTGACGGCGCTCCGGTTCATTGAATGGGTATTGAAAAACCCGGGCGGAGTGATTTCGCTCCCCACGGGAAAGACGCCGGAGCATTTCATCAAGTGGGTGACGAGGATCCTGGGGCGATGGGAGACGAAGGAAATTCAGGAGCTCCTGGAATCCAGCGGCATTGAAGGTTCAAGGCCGCCTGACATGAAGAGCCTCTGGTTCGTGCAGATCGACGAATTCTATCCCATGGACTCGAGCCAGCAGAACAGCTTCCACTGGTATGTGAACGAGTTCTACATCAAGGGCTTCGGGCTCTCCCCAGACCGTGCGTTGCTCATCAACGCCAGCTCACTGGGGCTTCCGCCCGACAAGACGATGCAGGAAATTTTCCCGGACAATATTGTCGACCTTTCGCTCCGTGTCCGGCAGACGAGAACTGATCTGGAGCGCGAACAAAAGGATGCCATCAACAGGGTAGACGAATTCTGCATGGAGTATGAGTCGCGCATCCGCGAGCTCGGGGGAATTGGTTTCTTCCTTGGAGGCATTGGTCCCGACGGACACATCGCGTTCAACGTGCGGGGATCAAGCTCCTATTCGGTCACGCGCCTGACAGGAACGAACTACGAAACGCAGGCAGCCGCGGCGACGGATCTGGGAGGCATCGAACTGTCGCGGACACGCCTGGTGATCACCATCGGCCTGGCCACCATCACGTACAATCCGTCGGCAACCGCGATTATCATCGCTGCCGGCGAGGCAAAGGCGCCCATCGTCGCCCTTGCTGTGCAGAACAAAAAGGGACCGCAGTTCCCCGCCTCTGTGCTCCAGGATCTGCCGAATGCCCGTTTCTACCTCACAAAGGGCGCGGCAAGCAAGCTCGTGGAGAGACAGTTTCAGGACTTCTGCAATCAGAAAGAGGTCACGCCGGCAGTGGCGGAAGATATCGTCGTCGCGCTGGCCCTCTCCGCGGAGAAGCCGCTGGGCAACCTCACGGCGGAGGATTTTCAGAACGACCGCTTTGCCAGGGCCCTGCTGGCGAAATCGGGGCAGGAGCCGATGGCTCTGGCCTCCGCGGCGCGCGCGAGTATCATCGGGAAGATCCAGAGGGGCTTGCAGCCCGTGACCAGAACTGTTTTCCTTCACACCGAGCCGCACCACGACGATATCATGCTCGGCTACCTCGCCTATATCTATCACCTGGTCCGCGATCCCTCAAATCAGCACTACTTTGCCAATCTCACCTCGGGGTTCACCGCTGTCTCGAACCCGTTCTTCCTCTCCAAGCTCGAAAAGCTGGAGCGCCTTCTCGAGTCCGGCGTGTTCTATGCCCGGCTGAAGGAGAAGTATTTCGACCCACAGAGCGATGTGGGCCGGATGGAAGATGTCTATCTCTATCTTGACGGCAAGGCGGCCAACAGCGCGGAAATGACAGACGAGGCGGACGCCAGGCGGCTGTTGCGAAACCTCGTGGGCATGTACAAGACCCACAATAGCAACACGCTCCACGACCGCACCCAGGAGATCATCGAATACGTGAAGTCGCAGTATCCCGGGGCCAAAGACCCGCAGCATGTCCAGTTGCTCAAGGGCATGATCCGGGAATTCGAGGTCGAACTCCTCTGGGCGTATTTCGGGATCGAGACCTCCGCGATCTTCCCGCTCCGGCTGGGCTTCTATACCGGCGACATCTTTTCTCAGGAGCCTGAGATGAACCGGGACGTCAAGCCGATTTTTGCACTGATGAAAAAACTGAAGCCCAACGTTGTCTCTGTCGCCTTCGACCCTGAGGGGAGCGGACCGGACACGCACTACAAGGCCCTTCAGGCAGTCAGCGAAGCATTGAAGATGTATGAGAAAGAGAGCGGTGCGACAGACATCCGGGTCTGGGGATACCGGAACGTCTGGTACCGCTTCCGCCCGGCAGAGGTGAATCTGATGCCTCCCGCATCATTGAACACCCTCTCCATGCTTCATACGGCGTTCATGAACTGCTTCGGCTCTCAGAGTGCGGCATCGTTCCCGAGCTATGAGCACGACGGGCCGTTCTCTGAGCTGGCGCAGAAGATCCAGGTGAACCAGTATGCCATGATCAAGACCTGCATGGGGCAGGACTTCTTTACCAAGAATGAGCATCCGCGGCTGCGCGCCGCGCGCGGGCTGATGTTCCTGAAAGAGATGCCGCTCTCCGAGTTCTATGAGCACGTGCGGGAGTTGAAGAAGTTGACGGAAGACCGGCCGTGACGGAGCCCGTGATCGCCGTTGGTGTTCTGACGAGTCCACTGGTACGCTTCGCACTGGACGGCGCTTTCACGTTGGCCCCACATCAGGAGCCGCTGAGGGGCACGTTTACGGCGTATGCCTCAGGCGGGCAGGTCATCATCGATGGCGATGCAGGGCGGATCACTGCGGACAACGGAGTGCTGATTGAGCCCCGCGAGGGTGGTCCGCATGCCATCCGCCTTGAAGATGTCACGATCGGCGTGCACTTCCACTGGGAACGAAAAGAACAGCAATGGTTCACCGGCAGCCTGAGGCTTGTCATCTCGGGCAAGGACCTGGTGGCAGTCAATGTGGTGCCGGTGGAGGATTACCTGAAAAGCGTCATCGCGTCCGAGATGAGCGCCGCGAGCTCCCTTCCGTTCCTCAGAGCGCATGCTATTGCCTCCCGCAGCTGGCTTCTGGCTCAATTGGAAAAAACCCGTTCCTTGAAAGCTGCCGGCACCCACCGTCCCTCCTCGATCATCGAAGACGGGAACAACCATATCCGCTGGTACGACAGAGAGGACCATGAGCTGTTCGATGTCTGCGCGGACGACCATTGCCAGCGCTACCAGGGAATGACCCGGGCGTCCAGGCCTGCCGTATCGGAAGCGGTCCAATCGACGCGCGGGATCGTTCTGATGCACAACGATCACGTGTGCGATGCGCGCTTCTCCAAGGCGTGTGGCGGCGTGACGGAAGCCTTCGAGCATGTCTGGGAGCCCCTGCCCCATCCCTACCTGACTCCGGTTGCCGATGTCGCAGGCGAGGCCGCTGGCACCCTTCCTGATCTTGCCGAAAACCAACGAGCCGAGCAGTGGATCAGAAGCTCGCCTTCCGCATTCTGCAACACCCGGAACCAGGAGGTCCTTGCGCAGGTGCTGGTGCACTTTGATCGGGAGACGACGGACTTCTATCGATGGCGGGTGGAATACGCACAGGACCAGCTGACGCACCTCGTGCGGGAGAAAACCGGTATCGACTTCGGTGAGATCCTCGATCTCGTTCCCGCCCGGCGGGGTGCCTCGGGCCGGATATTCGAGCTGAAGTTCGTCGGGTCGAAACGGACGATGGTCGTTGGCAAAGAGCTCGAGATCCGCAAGATCCTATCCCCGTCACACCTGTACAGCTCCGCGTTCGTGGTCGATGCCCTGAACCGGCGGCATGGCGTTCCGGAGCGGATGGTGTTGACGGGGGCCGGATGGGGACACGGCGTGGGAATGTGCCAGATCGGTGCGGCTGTCATGGGGGAAACGGGCTATTCGCACGAGCAGATCTTGAGGCACTATTTCAATTACGTTGAAATCAGGTCGCTTTACTGATGGAGGAGCAGGTTCAGACTCGCCCCGTCTCGCGGTCCCCGTGGGCATGGATCCCAACCCTGTATTTCGCGGAGGGCCTTCCCTATGTTGTCGTGATGACGGTCTCCGTCATCATGTACAAGCGGTTCGGCATCTCCAACACCGACATCGCCCTGTATACAAGCTGGCTCTATCTCCCCTGGGTCATCAAGCCGCTCTGGAGCCCGTTTGTCGACATCTTCAGCCGTAAGAGAACCTGGATCATCGTCACGCAGTTGCTGATCGGCGGGGCACTGGCGGCAGCCGCGGCTGCAATTCCCCTTCCTCTTTTCTTTCAGATCACGCTGGCGATTTTCTGGCTCATGGCATTTGCCTCGGCGACCCATGACATCGCCGCTGATGGTTTCTATTTGCTCGGGCTGCCGGAGCATCACCAGTCGGCATTCGTTGGTGTGCGTAATACATTCTACCGGTTGGCGATGATCGCGGGGCAGGGGGCCATCGTCGTCCTTGCCGGCTCCATTGAAGATTGGAGCGGTGGCAATGTCGCACTGGCCTGGTCCTCCGCGTTCGCGGTGCTGGCGAGCTTGTTTCCCCTGTTTGCTTTCTACCACAAGTTCTTTCTGCCGGTGCCGGAGAGCGACAGGCCGGCGCTCGACCGATCATCCGGCGGCGTCCTGAAGGAGTTCTTCCAGACCTTTACGCTTTTCTTTGGCAAGAAGGATATCGGGTTCATCGTTGCCTTTCTCCTTTTCTACCGCTTTGCCGAGGCGCAACTGGTAAAACTGGTGCCTCCCTTTTTGCTTGATGTGCGGGAGAAGGGAGGGCTGGGACTCTCCACGAGCGAGGTTGGGATCGTCTATGGCACCGTGGGGATCATTGCACTCACGCTCGGAGGGCTGGTGGGGGGGTATGTTGTGTCGCGTGGCGGCTTGAAGCGGTGGCTCTGGATCATGGTCCTTGCCATCCATCTCCCGGATGCCGTGTTCGTTTACCTCTCCCAGGCACAACCGACCGATTTCGTGCTGATCACGAGCGCCGTCGCTGTAGAGCAGTTCGGTTATGGGTTCGGGTTCACCGCCTATGTGTTGTTCATGATGATGATCTCCCAGGGTGAGCACCGCACGGCGCACTATGCGATCTGCACGGGCTTCATGGCCCTCGGAATGATGCTGCCGGGAATGTTCAGCGGGTTCATCCAGGAATCGTTGGGATACAAAGGGTTCTTCCTCTGGATCCTGGCATCCACGATACCGGGGTTCATCGTGGCGGCGCTGGTGAAGATCGAGCCAGGCTTCGGCAGACACAGATAAACACAGATGACCCAAAGAGATAGCCGCATCACCGCATACGTCGCCGGCGACGAGCAAACCGTCCAGCAGCTTCGAAGCTCGGGTGCTGTTGAACGCATTATTCTTCTCTCCAGGGATGGACATGCCCGCCTCCCGGGATGCGACACCATGCAGGCCGCGTCGCTGCGCGACAGCAAAGCCATCCGGTCGATCGTGTCGGGCACGACGACCTCACACATCCTCCTGGTCCTTCAGGAGAATGGCGTGGAGTTCGGGCAGTATGGGATCGAACGATTGCTCAGCATTGCTGCGTCTACCGCCGCGGGGCTTGTCTATTCCGACTACTACGACATGAACGCCGGCGTGCGCGCACCGCATCCTGTCATCGAATACTCGATCGGCAGCATCAGAGACGATTTCGATTTCGGGCCGGTGCTCCTCCTGGATGCCGCAGCCGCACGTTCCGCGCTGGAGGAGCTTGGAGGAGCGGATTGGCGCCATGCCGGCCTGTACGCGCTCCGGCTTGCCCTTTCCAGGGGTAGTCTGCCGTTCCGGATCCCCGAATTCCTCTCGGGCAGAATTGAGAAAGACTTCAGGAGTTCGGGCGAAAAGCAATTCGACTACGTTGACCCCAGGAACCGGGAAGTGCAGATCGAGATGGAGCAAGCTGCGACGGACCATTTGAAGCGGCTTGGAGCATGCCTCAAGGCCCCATTCAAGACTCCGGACCTGACGGAAGGACGGTTCGACGTCGAGGCTTCCGTGATCATACCGGTGAAGGACCGCGCCCGTACTATCCGGGATGCTGTCAGCTCAGCATTGAAGCAAGAGGCGCCGTTCCCGTTCAACTGCATTGTGGTGGATAACCGCTCGGTCGACGGGACGACAGACATTCTCCGCGATTATGCGGGGAGCGATCCCCGGCTCATCCACCATATTCCCGATCGTGAGGGCCTGGGTATCGGGGGATGCTGGAACGAGGCGATCGACCATCCCCGGTGCGGCAGGTTTGCCGTGCAGCTGGACAGCGATGACATGTATGCCGATCCTGCAACGCTGCGACGCGTTGTGGACCTCTTCCGGAGCGAGCGGTGCGCGATGGTGGTGGGGAGCTACCGGATGACCGATTTTTCCCTCAAGGAAATCCCCCCGGGCATTATCGACCATAAGGAGTGGACGCCGGAGAACGGGCCGAACAATGCCCTGAGGGTCAATGGCTTTGGCGCGCCCAGGGCCTTCTTCACGCCAGTGCTCAGGCGGATTCGGTTTCCGAATGTGTCCTACGGCGAGGACTACGCGGTCGGCCTGGCGGTGTCGCGGGAGTACACGATCGGTCGGATCTATGAGCCGATATACCTCTGCAGGCGATGGGAAGGGAATTCGGACTCCCGGTTGAGTATTGAGCAGATGAACAGATTCAACACATACAAAGACCGCCTCCGGAGCATTGAACTTCTGGCTCGCCAGCGGAAAAACCGGGGCATATGAACGATCGCCTCGTCAAACATGAATTGCTGACACCGTACCTGCGGGGCGAGACCTTTGCCGACCAGGTTCATGCCCTGCTCCTGCAGCAGAACGATGCCTGGGGCCTCGCCCGCGAAGGATACCGGGCGCTCGAGTCGGTCAAAACCAAAACGTTCCTCTTCGACGGGTTTGTGGTCAAAGTGCAACACAATCCCGGGCGTCTCGTCTCCACATCCGCGAACACCGATCCCCACTCCATACGCGAACGCCCCTGCTTTCTCTGCCGACAAAATCTACCACCCGAACAGAAGGGAATTCTCTACAGGGACGCCTACATCATTCTTGTGAATCCATTCCCGATCTTCAACGAGCATTTTACAGTCGTCGACACGGAACACCGCCCTCAGCGTATTGCCGGCTCGTTCGGAACTCTTCTGGACCTGGCTGCTGACCTTGGGTCGCACTATGTTGCCCTCTACAACGGTCCGCGGGCCGGTGCTTCAGCTCCCGATCACCGCCACTTTCAGGTGGGGGACAGAGCGTTCATTCCGATTGACTTCGACTACGCCGGGGTTATGGAACGATCCAGCCGCGCGCTCCATACATCGGCGGATCTCACGGTCCGAGTCGTGGGTGGATACCTGAGGCGGGTTATCGGCATGGAGTCGGGGCAGAAGGAGGTGCTCAAGGAGGCCTTCGAACGAGTCTATACCCGATGGCATGCCTGGAGTGGGGACGCCGATGAACCCATGATGAACATCCTGGTATTTCTTGACCCGGCCGGTTGGAGAGTGATTCTCGTCCCTCGAAGCAAACACCGCTCCTCGCACTACTACCGGGAGGGGGACAAACGCGTCCTCTTAAGCCCCGGCGCTGTGGATCTCGGCGGGACCTGCACGATTCCCGCGCGGGAGGATTTCGAACGGATCACGAGGAACGATATTGCGGAGATCTTTGAGGAGGTCTGTTATTCGGCGGCCAGGTTCGATGAGTTCACAGCACTGGTCGGCGAGGCCCTGCGGGGGCTCTAAGTCCGCGGAACTTCATCAACCATTCGTTTCCCTTCCGCACACCCATCGCTCAACTCATTCAATACAGCAGATACTTCCCCGACCTGTTCCTGAATTCCTCAACATCCTTTTCCAAATACTCCTTAATGTCCTCGTAGAGCATCCGTTCGGCGAAGCGCAGGCGGATCGCGTTCGTGCCGAGAACTTTGTCGAACATCGCCAGGCGCGCCGAATCCGCTATCACCAAAGGATTCCTCGACGGGTACAAGTGATTGTGCGCCTCCAACATGAGAAACTGCAAACTCATAAGATTCACGGCTGATGGATCCGCGATGTACACGTGTACCCCGCCGAGTCGCCTGCCTGTCAGCGGGCCGTAGAATGGATTGAAAGTGATTGGCCTGAAGACGACGCCCGGAACCTGCATCGCTGATAGACGCGCGCAGAGGCTCTCGGGGTCGATCCATTCGGCGCCAAAAAGCTGGAAGGGCAATGTGTACCCTATCCCGACCGAAATTACCCCGAGTTCGCCCAGGATGCCGGTGCTTGCATAATACATCGGCGAGGACGAATACGGAATGTGCGGCGACGTCGGTACCCACTGCAAGCCGGTCTGCTCGAAGGTCATGCTCCGATCCCATCCTTGCATCGCAACGACGGAGAGGCTGCATTGGACGCCGCCGGCGAGCATTCCTTCTCCATTGAGCATCGTTGCCAACTCCCCGCTTGTCAATCCATAGACGTAAGGAATGGGATAGGGACTCACAAAGGAGCTGAAGCCAACCTCGACTATGTTCCCTTCCACCCGCTCTCCACCCAACGGGTTCGGCCGGTCCAGGACCACGAAAGGAATGCGTTGTTCCGCGGCGGCCTCCATCGCGAGGCCAAGCGTGCCGATGAACGTGTACGACCTGCAGCCAATGTCTTGAATGTCATAGACGAGCACGTCGATCCCCTTGAGCATCTCCGGCGTGGGTTTTCTGGTCTTCCCGTACAGGGAAAAAACCGGCAAACCGGTGGACGAGTCCTCGCTTGACTCAATGTGGGCTCCCGCCGGAATGTTCCCTCTCACTCCGTGCTCCGGTCCGAAGAGGGCAATAAGCTTCATTCCATCGGCATGAAACAATATGTCCACCGTCGAACGCAAAGACGCATCGACGCCGGAGGGATTGGTTATCAGACCGACACGCTTTCCCTGAAGGATGTCGAAGTCATGGTCGCGCAAGACTTCAATGCCGGTTCTAACGGCAGGAACCTGAGCCCAGAGGTTGGTTGCCACGAGCAGAGATGCCATGAGTGTGATCTGCTTCATTCTGTGCTCTCTTTCCCGGGCTGATTCACGAACGGGACGATGACAGCGGAATGCTCAGCGGGTACTGTCATTCTTGACCCCGGCTTTTCCAGCCCGATGAAATCCACGATACCCTTGCCATCGGTGTACCGAGATACTGTTTCATCGAGAACCACCGGCAGAGCCGTCAATGGAGTGCCGCTCGCAGTCCGGGCGAAGAACGTCGTTTCCTGTGCCGGATGATACCCCTCCAGTTCCAGTATTCCCTTGAGAATTCCCCAGGCAATAGCATCAACTCGCTGCGCGGTGACGCCGGCATAGTATCCTGTTCTTACTGACGGCAGAATGAGGCTGATGGTGGACATGGCGACGTCCCTGTAGAATTGGCTCCCGGAGCCTGCAACGGCGACCGTATCAAGACCCGTCGACGCGGCGATCCCGGCAAGCAGTGCCGACCCGATGATGCGGTTCCCGGGATTCGGAAAGATCTCACAAGCCACACTGCGCGTTTGCGATGAGGCATCGATACGGAGATAGACGCCGTTCGGGAATACAGCAGAACGTCTGGCCCGTTCCGGCTCGGCAATCTGTTCATCTCCGTGCCGCATGAGGACGGCGTTTGCCCCGAGCGCCATCAGCAGCTCGTGGAGCCGGCGAACAACGGCTAGATTCAGGTCCGATGAGCGCTCCGTGCCCATGGTGTCTCCCGCCTGCATTCCACCGTACCTGGCATCGAGAACGTAGGTTTTACCGAACAACTTTCCCTCTGCAATCGGAACGAGAGTGATGTCATGGAACATGACAGGCTCGAACGGCTGCACGATCTCTCTCTTCTTGAAGTAACCGGCGTGCTCGATCCACATTCCTATGAAATCCGGAAAAGTGTCGAAGACGATGTATCGGCCATCCGGCGGAGTGACGTCCAGCGTATCCGGGGACCTCGAGGGTGTGTCTTCAACGATTCTGGTGATAAGAGCACCCACAATCGGTGTTCCAGAATCCGACCTGACCTGTCCGCTCACGTATCGCATCGCCGATGGGCGGACCTGGATCACTCCTTGCATGCGGGCATTTCCCGATTCAATCCCTGCGGTAACTCGGCCGGGCGTCGCTGTGCCGTTCAGGTAAGCTACCGCCGTCCCGTTCAATGTGGTGAGGGCCGTGTCGATGCCCGATTCCTTCGACCTCAGACGGATCGGCGATCCGTCGGCGACCGGCCTTTCCTGTCCGTCGTACGCGCGGATGGCCAGACGCATGGAGGCCAGGGAGGAAACCGGAAGTGTTGCCGGGTGGAGGGCCAC
>Ga0316603_10000932_pt1 | contig 15091 bp, 13 predicted proteins | sample OWC_soil_day10_n_FD_207649 | JGI IMG/M metagenome (GOLD analysis project Ga0316603, IMG submission 207649) | Wetland soil microbial communities from Old Woman Creek delta, Ohio, United States - OWC_soil_day10_noCT | ecosystem: Environmental > Terrestrial > Soil > Wetlands | place: USA: Ohio... | reverse complement strand
CGTAACGGTGACATGCGCCCCTAAGAGCCTGCCGATGCGGATCCCCTGCATCCCCAGGCCGCCGACTCCCACAATGGCCACCTTCGTACCCGCGCTGACTCCCCCGAGAGTCTTCAGGCCACGATACATACAGACCACCGCATCCGGGACGATAGCCGCTTTTTCGAAAGGGATTTGAGCGGATATCTTCTCCAGATTGGCGGCGGGGACATTTACATATTCCCCCATCCCCCCGCTTCTTTCAAAGCCGATGCGGACCAAATTCGAGCAGCGGTTCGTTTCACCCCGCAGGCAAAAATCGCACCGTCCGCAAGAAGCGTCCACGCAAACCACCACCCGGTCTCCGATGGCAAAATCCTTAACCCCGTCCCCGATCCGGGTCACGATGCCTGCAAACTCATGCCCCGGAATCAGCGGCAGCTTGACCGTGGGAATTTTCCCCTCGGAAATATGCACATCCGTTGAACACAGACCGCAGGCTTTGACTTCGATCGTAACTTCATTAGGCCCTGGTCCGGTAATTTCTAATTCCCGTATCTGCAAAGGTTTGTGATAAGCCTCGAGAACCGCTGCTTTCATCGTTCCACCTCCCTTTAAATTTACCCGGCCGCCCCGGGATTTTTTCTCCCGAAGGTTACCCGCCGTTTATCTGCCGATTTGAGCCTGTCTCTCCTGCTCTCCTTGCAGGAGGGATCGGTATTGGAACAAGAATAAAGTGAAGGCAATAACCGCGGATGCCGTCGGAACAATAAAACCAAAGCCTAGGCCCATTTTTTGCGAAATCTGCACCGTCAGCCAGCAAAAGAACATTCCTCCAAATCCGCTCATCATCACGATGACGCCCATGGCCGTTCCGGCCATATCGCGACAGATTTCCCCGGTTAAGGCTAGCAAGGAGGGGAAAACCCCCGAAATGGCTAGACCGGTCATCATGATTCCGGCGGCGGATAGCCAACCCCAGCCTTTCCATCCAATAAGACTAATGATGACCAAAAAGAACAGCAGGATCAGAATGACCTGGGTATTCGGAATACGAGAGGCAAGCCACCCACATCCCACCCTTCCGATGATCATAAGGATGAAAAACCCAGAAAGAACGGCGCTGGCCGCGACCACCGAGAAGCCTTTCGCTTCTTTCAAAAAAGTCACCGAAAGATAGATTACTGAAAACTGGGTCCCCATCGATAAAAAATCTACAAGGACCAAGAGGATAAAGTTTCGCTGTTGTGTAAGACGACCGATCAGCGAGAATTTGAGTCGATCTCTGACTTCGACTTTCGGAGCTCGAGTGAAAGTGAAAAAAATTGATAGAGAGAGGACGAAGAAGCCTAACCCCTCATACCCCAATTGCCACTTCCACTTTTGGGAAATAAAGTATCCGATAATCAAAGGAGCAATTAAGGAGCCGGAAGCTGAAAAGATGTGGTGGATATTTAAGATGCTTCCTTTCCGTTGAGGGTATAAACTCACTAAAACCACATGGGAACTGCTTAGAATCAGTCCGCTTCCAATTCCAATGAATGTTACGAGGAGAAGATTAAGAGAGTATGATCCCCACAGGCCAAAGAACAAAGCACCACTTCCTAGGAACACACAGCCCAGCACTAAGACCCTTTCCGCCCGAAACCGGTCGGAAAGAATCCCTCCGACCGTGCCCATCAGACCATATCCAAACTGAATTCCCGCCGTAAAAAGCCCGACGCTTTCCAGATCAATCTTCAAAAAGTCTCTCAAGGAGGGCAGACTAGGTCCCAGGAATCCGAATGACATTCCCATACCCCCGATCGCAAGAAAATTGGCAGCCGTGATCAGGAGACGATTCTGGATCAACTCGTCATCTCCTTTTCACAAGTTCTTGTATCGCCCCCCGAGTTCGAATTCTCCCTCCTTAATCTTATGGTTTTCAAAGTTCTTTTCAACCCGAGGAAAATATTCTATCGATTTTGATAATTACATTAGAGGGTAGGCTGAGATCGATGGCCTTCAGGTTGCTTTCCAGTTGCGCTCGATGGGTGGCTCCCGTGATCACACTGCTAATATCACCATGGTGCAGGATCCAGGCAATTGCAAGTTTATTGCGGTGAATACTTAATTCTTCCGAAACCGTCTTTAACTGGCGAACCCGGGCGATATGGTCCTCTCGGTACCAGGTCTCCCTTACGAAGCCAAGCCTCTCGATCCGGCTTTTCTCCGGGATCCCCTCGTCATATTTCCCCGTGAGCAGGCCGGATGCCAGGGGGCTGAAGACCACCAACCCCATCCCATACCGGGAAAGGTTTGGCAGCACTTCCTTTTCCACCCTTTCGCGATACAGGAGACTGTATTGGGACTGTTCGACCAAGGGTTTATAGAGGTTATATTTTTCGGCCAAATTGATGGCTTCCTCAATCTTTTCGAGGGGCCACTCGCTGGTTCCCCAATAAAGGATTTTCCCGGCGTGGATGAGATCATCCATGGCCCGCATGGTCTCCTCCATCCCCGTTTCCGGATCGTGGCGATGGCAGAAAAAGATGTCGAGATAGTCCGTCCCGATCCGGGAGAGCGATTTATCGATCGATTCCATGATGTGTTTTCGCGACAGTCCCTGATCATTCACATCCTCGCTCATGGGTCGAAACAATTTGCTCGAAAGAACCAATTTGTGGCGAGGAAATCTCTTCAAGGCCCGCCCCATCATTCGTTCTGATTCCCCCTTGGCATAGGCATCAGCCATATCGAAAAAATTGATTCCGTTATCGTAGGCCGCTTTAACGATATCTCCTACCAAAGACTCGTCTTTGACGATGTCCCCAAAAGTGGTCCACCCACCAAGACTCAGGCAGCTGACCTTCAAGCCCGAATTTCCCACTTTTCTATATTTCATAACGTTCTCCTCACGAAACCCTTCCGAGAGAAAGAACGGCGAATGCCGTTACTTTTTTAGGCTGACTCCGGAAAGCTTTTCAGCGAGCATTGTTATGGCCGAAAAATCCTGATCCCCTCTTCCATCGGCCATCGCCTGGGCATAGATTTGCCGAATGAGACCTGCGATCGGCATGGGAATCGTATCCGCTCCGGCTGCATCCAGCGCAATCCCCACGTCCTTAAAAAGCAGCTTCAGCATGAACTGGGCTTTATATTCCCCTTTTATGATATTCGGGGAACGCCTTTCCATAACGGTGGAGGCTCCGCCTGTGTTCCTGAGCACCTCAATCATCACCTCGGTCGCGATCCCGGCCTTCGCTCCCAGACATAAGGCTTCCGCAAGAACAGCCATATTCGCGCCCATAATCACATTTCCCACAAGTTTCATGTAACAGCCCATGCCATTCCCACCCACATGGAAAATGTTTTTGCCCATAGCCGCAAGAACATCTCGATGGGCCTCGAATACTTTCGGGTCCCCACCTACCTGGATGGTTAAGGCGGCCGCTGCCGCGACGCCCACGCTTCCACTAACGGGCGCATCCAGCATAGCGAATCCTTTTTGGGTTATTTGGGAGGCAACCGCCTTGCTTACTCCCGGAGAGATTGTGCTCATATCGATCAGAACGGAACCCAGGTTCATCCCCTCCAGAACCCCTTCTTTTCCCAAAACAACCTGTTCCACTTCCGAGGAACCCGTTAACATCGTGATGATAACTTGGCTCTTTTTGGCGACATCCTTCGGAGAGGTTCCGGCCTTAGCTCCCTGATTGAGGATTTCTTTCATTTTCGATTCGGTTCGGTTCCAAACCGTGAGATCAAATCCTGCCTTGACAAGATTTTTGCTCATCGGATTTCCCATCATCCCTATCCCAATAAAGCCGACTTTCTTACCCATGATTTGACCTCCATTTTTCCAAAATTGGTTTCCTTAATCTTTAAATCTACGAAATTTGATCTCAGTTGACCTCTATTTGGACCATTTTCGCTGTAGCCCCATCATCTTCGCGAAGAAATCTTCCTGCTCCAACTGCAAAATGGGGGCGAGATCGACGAACTCTTCCGGGGCCGGCGAGCGCGCAATCATCCCCAGCTTCTGCAGAATCTGACCGGCCTCCCGCACCCCTTCCAAACTGGGGAACATCATCCCTCCCATAAGGCGGGCAAACAGGACATAAGTGGGTTCAAGGATGGATTGGTCGGCTTCGCCGCTGTATTTCTGGATCACCTGAATGCCGAAAGAAGGATCGATGCGGAAACGGTATACCCCCTGGCAGTAGGCGCGGACGTATCTTAATACGAGGTCCGGTTTGGCCTTCAGGAATCGTCTCGTTGTGGCGGCGCAGCTGTTCTGGAAAGCCACATCCAGGCGGCCGAAATCCTCCACGAAGTTCCAGCCTCGTTTCAGGGCCTGAAAGGGTTCCGGGGCATGCATAACGGCAACGTCGACCCTTGAGGCATCAAGAAGAAGATCCAGCCGGGAGCCGCCGGAGCCCACGGCAACAATCTCCGCGTCTCTGTGAATATCCCAGCCCCAGCGTTCGAAGGCCATGGCAATCGAACATTCATCTGCATCCCCCCGCGCCAGGACCCCCCACTTTTTTCCCCGCAGGTCTTCCCGTTTTGTAAGACCCGGCCGGGCAGACACTTGTTGGGCGCTGCGGCTGATCGCGGAGGCGATAATAACCGCATCTCCCTTGTTCTGAATGTCGATCGAGATGAGCTCAGGGGAGACCGCATTCGTGAAATCTGCCTCCCCGGCGATCAATGCCGGCAGGGAGCGACTATGTCCCGCAAAAAAAACCAATTCGGGGTCAAGGCCATTCTCCTTAAAATACCCCCCCTCCACCGCCGAAAAGACCGGAGCGGTTCCGGCTCCGCGGTTTGCACAGGCGATTCGAATTCTTTCCATAGATCCCTCCCTTATGTGATGTTGAAACCCGAATCAACGTTGATCGTATGGCCATTGACCCAGCGGGCGGCATCCGAAGCCAGGAACAAGGTCGGCCCCACCAAGGCATCGTCGGGCAAAACCTGTCCCAACGGCATCCGCATCAGAATCCGTTCCACCCGCTTCGGATCGCTGAGGACATCGGCGTTGAAAGGCGTCTTGGTGAAACCGGGGGAAATGACATTTGAGCAAATCCCATGGGGCCCCCATTCCACCGCCAGGCCGCGCGTCAAGGCAATGACTCCGGCCTTTGCCGGGCTGTAAGCGGGATAACCGGGAATCCCATGCATGCCGGCATTTGAGGAGAAGTTCACGATCCTTCCGAATTTCTGCTTTACCATGACCTTCCCTACCGCCTGGCAAGCCAACCAGCACGCTTTGAGATTCACATCCATCACCCACTGCCATTCCGCCAGGGGATAATCGAGGGATGGTTTGCGAATAATTCCCCCTACTAAATTGACCAAAATATCGATCTTCTGGTAACGTTCGCAAACCTTTTTGACGAAATTTTCCGTTTCTTTTGGATCGCATAAATCCACCTGCGAATAAAAGACCTGGCCTTTGGAACCCTTGATTTCTTGCGCCAATTTGAACAACTTTTCTTCGGTCCGTCCGCACAATGCCAAATCAGCCCCCGCCTGAGCGAAGGCAAGGGTAATCGGACGGCCCAAACCACCCGCGGCCCCTGTCAGAATTACGCTTTTTCCAGTAAAATCAAACGGGTTTTTCATTACCATCGATTTCTCCTTTTGATTCTTTTTGAATCTCAGTTTTTTGGAGGTTATCGGCTTCGAGGAGACGAAAAAAGGCGCCGGGACCGCCCCTTAAAGGACTATGATCAGCAACGGCCTTCCCCAAGACCGTTGTCAGGCCGGGCTTATCGGAGGCCTGCTTCTTGGACTCCGCGGATGATCCGGGCGCGCTCTTCCTCGGTCAGGGGCTGGAGCTGGGGACGAACGACCGTTTTCGGCTGGCGGCCAAGATACTCCAGGGCGACCTTCATGCGGTTATGCATGTTCACGATCGGATCGCCGTAAAACACCTGGGTCAAAGGCCAAATCCGGTCATTCACCGCCTGCGCCGCGCGGAGATCGCCCCGTTGAACGGCCTCAAACAGTTCGGCATGAAGATCCGCGACCACCGAACCGCTCCCGGAAAGGATCCCGTCCGCGCCCAGCGCGGTGCTTGCAAAGAGCATGGTGTTATTGGTGGTAAGAACGCTGACCTCCGGTCTGGCTTTTTTGATCGCTCTCAGATTCCTTTCAAAGGTCGGCAGGTGGTCGCTTCCCTCCTTCACTCCGATTACATTCGGAATTTCAATAAGGCGGAGAAGAATTTCGGTTGGATATCCAAGCCCCGCAATGGGGAATTGGAAAATCACCACTCCGATACCGATGGCCTCGGCGACCGCTCTGGCAAAACTCAATACCATGATTTCCGTGCGGTTTCCTCCTCCTCCCAAAACGGGTGGAGGGAAAAGAAGGATCGCGCTGGCGCCGGCCGCTTCCGCGTCCCGGGCAAATTCGATGGCGTCCGGGGTCGAATCGGTGTACACCCCGGCAACCACCGGCGCCTTGCCTTTTGCTTCTCTGACTGCAACCTCGACAACCCGCTTGCGCTCCATCCGGGTGAGGGAAGCTACCTCCCCAGCATGCCCGTTACATACGATCCCCCCGCCTTTCGAGGCGACGGCCAGCCAACGCACATGAGCGGCAAAGGCCTCCTCATCGATGGAAAAATCCGCCCTGAAAGGGCAAAGGCTGGCTGGCAAAGAACCCTGCAATTTAACTGGCTTCATGATTGAACCTCCTTTTTTCCGATACGTGGTGTCGTAACTTTTGAGGTTTCGTTATGGAACCCTCCTATAATTATATTGCTTCTTTGAAAAAATTCATTAGATCCTTCTCTCGACCTGAATCTCCCAAAATTTTCATGATGCGCGGAGCACCCGCGAAGGGAAAGAAAATTTTCTCTTTCCGGCAATCAGGAAATGCCCTATGCCGCTTTTGCGGGGCGATTTTCTTTCTTACCCTTTTAGACCGCTCATGGTAAATCCGGTGCGCAGGCTCCTTTGCAGGATCCAGAAAACAAGAAAGACCGGGATCGTGGCCAGGACGGCAATGGACATCTGCTCGGTCGGGGGGTTTCCATAATCCTCGCCAAAGCGAACCAGACCCAGGGGGTAGGTTCGATACTCGTCCATGGAAACGACCACCAAAGGCCAGATAAACTGATCCCAGCTGTCCCGGAAGGAAAAGATCGCCATCGTGGCGATGGCGGGCTTGCATTGCGGAAGAATAATTTTCCAAAAGATCCTGAACTCTCCCGCCCCGTCAATGCGGGCCGCTTCCAGATAGTCCGTAGGGATCTTGAGGATAAATTGCCGCATGAGGAAAACCCCAAAGGCGTCAACGAGAAGGGGGGCAAAAATTCCTTGATACGTATTGAGCCAATCCAATTTGCGAATGATCAAAAAGGTGGGAACAAGGGTTACCTCCATGGGCAGCATCAAGGTGCTCAGGATCAATAACAGTATAATCTTGTCCCCCCGAAAGCGATATTTCGCGAGCCCGTACCCGGCCAGGGTGCAGAAAACCAGGTTTCCCAACATTACGGTGGCCGAGACAATGAAGCTGTTGAGAAAGAAAAGGGGAAAGGCGGCCCGGGAAAGAGCATTGGGATAATTTTCCGGGTGCAAAATCGCGGGAATCCATTCCGTGGTCAATTGAAACATCTTTTCGCCGCTCTGAAATGATGTGGACAGCATCCAGATGATAGGCAGAATAATAAAGAAGGTTAACGCCGCAAGTGGCAACATTCCCAACCATTCGAGGCTCCAGAAGTAAGACGATTGTTTCCTCATTTAGTACTCCTCACCTTTTGAGAATAGGCGAATTTGAATGACCGTAAAACACATCATAATGAGAAAAAGGACGACGGAAATTGCCGCTGCCCGGCCCATTTTCAGATAAGAGAATCCCGTTTCATAGATCAGCATGGATAATACCCGCGTCGCCCCTCCGGGTCCGCCTCCCGTAATGATAAAAGGCATCAAAAAGATGCGCGCGCAGAGGAGCGCCGAGACCACGACCACAAAAAAGACGATGGGCGAGATCATCGGGAGGGTAATATGGAAGAAGCGGGAGAACCGTGAGGCTCCATCGATGTCCGCCGCTTCATAAATTTCCTTGGGAACCGCCAAAAGGCCGGCAAGAAAAACGACCATAAAATAGGGGGCAAAGCGCCAGGCCGTGACAATGATGATGGCCGGCAGAGCTAAACTCGAATTGGTGAGCCAATCAATGCGGCCTACCCCGAAGGGGCTCAGAAACTGGTTGACAAGGCCGTGAGGATGAAAAAGAAAACGCCACACCAAGCATACCGCCAAAATCGGCATGATGTTGGTCAGAAACATGCTGCTCATAAAAAAGCGGCTGCCGCGAATTCCCGTGTCGATGATCAGGGCGAGTCCAAGTCCAAAAACAGTAATGGCAATGGTGGAACCGACGATATAAACCAGGGTGTTATTGAGGGCCTGGAGAAACATCGGATCCTGAAAAATGCCGATGTAGTTACTCAAGCCGATGTATTTAGGCTCGGTAACAATATCGTATCCGGTGAAACTCAGGTAAATGGCCCACCCCATGGGTCCGTATTTGAAAACCATGAAGAAAAGGATCGTCGGCAGGATGAAGAGAATCCCCCAGAGTTGAATCCGGAAACCATAACTTAACTTCCACGGAATAACAGAGACTTGAGCTCGCCCGATGGTAATCAACGCTTCACTCCTATGACTTTTTGCTTTTGAACTCCTCGGTTGCCTTGTCTACCAGCGCCGTTGCTTCGTCCAAAGTCTTCTTGATGTCCGCATTATTCAAAGTCACCTTTTGGACCGCCTGATGGACGATATCCGCTAATTCGTTATAGACCGGGGTTTCGGGGAGCAGGACGCCGGTATCCCGGGTTCTGATAATTTCATCCAGGTTCGGAAAGCTCTTCACCTGAGGATCGTCAGCCCATCCGCTTTTCCGAGCCGGGGTGAACGGTTTTGTGTCCTTCCAACAGTCGATCAGGTCACTCATGACGAACCGATAAAGGTCATGCAGTACTTCTTGCTTTTCTTTAGAGGCATTCACATTAATGACGAAATTAAACCCATACGCTGTAGCGTACCGTTTGTTGGGATCGACGCCAGGCATTTGTACCGGCAGATAATATCCCCCTGCTGCCATTTTCTCGTTTTGGGACTTGACAGCCGGAGGTGGGATGACATGAGTGCAGAACATGGCGGTTTTTTCTTGCAGAAAATCCATCATGGGCAACGGATTTGTTGCGATCGTATCGGCCGGGTCCTCCGCCCGATATTTCCTGATAATCGATGCCCTGATCGTCATGGCTCTAACACCCGCTTCGCTATTTAGGGTACATTTCCCTTCCTTATCAAACCAGTTTCCTCCACATTGCCGGAGGATCGGATTGAACTGAATCATCGTCCACATGGCTGCGTGCATAGCAAACTTGAAACCCTGTCGTTCAAACTTATCGCCCTTCTTAATCGCAAGTTTTTTAGCGATCTCCCCTAACTCTTCCCAGGTCTTCGGTTGATCTCTTTCTGGATTAAGCCCCGCTGATTTAAAATGATTTGTATTGAGGTAATTCAAAAACCCATAGAACCATATGGGATACCCATACAGCTTATCATTTTTCACAGCGCCGGCAATAAAAGCCTCCGGATAATCTTTTTTGAAGGCATCCAGCGAGGCATAACCTAATTGCTTGACTTCCAGGGGGGCAATCATATTTCGTGTTAACCACGTCGGCATTAACCAGGTCCCGGTTGAAAATCCATCGGGTGCAGTACCCGTAGCATAACCGACCGCAACCTTCTTCCCTAAGTCCGTGAAGGTGAACCATTGAAAGTCAACTTGCACATTCTTATTTTTCTCTATATACTGCTTCACTCGCTTATCGATCCAAGGCCGCTGCTGGGGGTTTTCCCAGGTCCATAGACTAATTTTTACCGGCCCTCTTTGCTGGGCTGAAGCGACATTTCCCAGCGCCGAGGTGGCGGCCAGGCCCAACCCCACCGTCCCCACTCCCTTTAGGAAGCTCCGGCGGGTCACCTTCTTCCCGCCGATCCCGGAGGTTTTGCCTTCTCTTTCTGACTTTTTCATTCTTCTTCCTCCTCTTTTCTCATTCTGGCGACGCTGAGCGCCGAATGGGTTTAGATACCCTGGAACCCTTCCTGGAATGCTGCTCCGAAAAAGCCCGGTTTAAAAATCCTGATTTTTCCACCTCCTTTCCGATGCCGGTCAATATTTTTTTTCCGCTAAGGCTTCCTTCGTCCGTTCGATACTCTTGAGCGATACCTCATATCTTCTCAACGCCACGCCCACGTAAAGCACATCCAAGATGGAAAGTTCGGCAATCCGGGAAGTCATGGCATCGCTCCGGAGTGCCGTTTCCCGGGCGGCGGTAAAGAGCTTGATATCGGCGACTTTGGTGATGGGACTTTTCGTATGGTGGGTAAGACAAATGGTCGTGGCTCCGCTCTGACGGGCAATCCGGAGAGCGTCCACGACATCTTTGCTGCTCCCCGAATGGGAGATCCCGAACGCCACATCCCCCTCCCTCAATAAACTCGCTGAAATCGCCTGCATATGGGAATCCGAGTAGGAAACGGAACGGATATTGATGCGAAGAAATTTATGGGAGGAGTCGAGGGCAACCGCCGCCGAAGCGGCCATTCCATAGAAGGCCAGTAAGCCGGCCTGGCAGATTGCCTCCACGGCTTTCTCTAATTCCCGGTCGTTGAGAATTTTTATCGTTTCCTGGAGGGCTAAGATGGTGGACTGGAAAACCTTGTGTTTGACCGTGGCCAGGTCATCTTTTAGGCCGATCTCTTCATAGATCTGCTGGGGACTGACGACCAGTTCTCTCGCCAGGGAGATCTTGAGTTCGTAATACCCCCTATAGCCGATGGACTTGCAGAAGCGCACCACCGAAGATTCACTGGTTTCGCTCTTTTCCGCAAACTCCGTGATCGAAAGGCCTATGACCTCTTCGGGATTTTTGGAAATCACATTTGCGATACGCTGTTCGGCTTTCTGGAAGGTTGAATAGGCTCCCCGAATTTTGATTAACGTGGAAGGTTCGGCATTCCCGTTGAACGGCTGAATATGTTGGGGGGAAATGTTTTTCACAAAAAAGCCTTATCCGAATTGCGTTTCAAGTGAAATTTCAAACCTGATCGTCCCTGAGAAAAGCCGAAGAGAATCCGGCAGGGAGGGTGTTTCCTAAGGCATACGACACTCCTAAAACAGAATCGCTTCTGATATTGTCAAGGCTACGAGGGATTGAATCAGATTTGGAAAGCACCAGTTTATCCGACGGCTCTATCCTGGATGCCAAAACGGTGCAGCCAAATTTTTCCTTCTTCAAGAGCGGTTGAATCTTCTTTGGAAAATATTTCCTTTTATTTATAAAATGAAAGAAATTTCCTTTATCAGGAGATTTTATTGATTTTATTTTTATTGTCAAGCCTTTTCTGCTGCATTCCCAGACATTTCAAAATTCGGGGGACAGAATCCCTGGCTAATCTCGAAGGGAAATATTTATAAATAATTACAAAAGGTTGGAAGATATCACCCCATCCCTGCAGAACCTACCCGGCAGGGCAAATATCTTTAGAATCCCATTTTATCGCCTTTAAATTCTCCCTTCTCCAAATACTCTAAGATAATATAATAAAGAAATTATAACCCGGAAAGATCGAAAAGGGAGAGGTAATCCACTAAGTGCATAAAATTTTGTTTTATGGACAGGTAAAGTGTTGAAAGCTGGCCTCAGTATTGAGTGAAGCAGGTTGCGGATATGATCCAAATACCCAAAGAAGGAGGCCACCCCAGGTGAATTATGGCAAAAGGCAAATAAAGCGGCTTTTTGAGCGCCAATGAATCTGTGAAAACCGGGTTTCTAGAGTTTTTAGAGCAGCCAAAGAACTCCTTTAACTGTATATCCCCAATACTTTTTTTGCCTCACTTAGGGTAAGAAGGGATTTTTTTGATGAAGCAAACAAGGATTCCCTTTATCCTAAAAGCGGAAGAAATAGCGCGAAGGAGATGACGAATGTTGATGAAGCCTTTCTGGATTAACATTGATTTTAAGTCTGGCAATCTGAAGCCCAACGATCGAACCAATATCCGGAAGCTCAGTAATATGAAAGGGATGTTCTGGGATCGGGACTCAGAAGCCAGGATTTTGGAGAAGGAGGACCCTGTCATTTATTCTTTTAGCGAGAAGATCCTACCGGAAGAACCCGGGCACCTGCAGATCGCGATGACTTCGGTTAACCCGGGAAAGGTGGGGGAAGAGTACTATATGACCAAAGGGCACTATCATAAACTTGCCCATACCTCCGAGATTTATTTGGGCTTGGAAGGTGAGGGCAGTCTTTTAATGCAAACCGTGGAAGGAAATTTCTCGGCGATCGAAATTCGTCCCGGGGTCTTGGCGTATATTCCTCCTTACTGGGGCCATCGCATGGTGAATACCGGGGAAAGCCCCTTTATCTTTTTTGCAGTTTACCCGGGGGACGCGGGCCATAATTATGGGGATATTGAAAAGACCGGTTTTGCCAAAATTCTTTTGGGGCGTGATGGGAAATTCCTCTTAACGGATAATCCAAGGTGGAAAAAGGGGTAAGAGTTTCCCCCCCTTCAATCATTCCGTTTTTTCAAATGGAAAGTATTTTATCTATAATAACAGGGGGAAGAAAATTTTGGAGCGAAGAAAAAGGTCGGTTTTAATCATAGGAACCCTGGATACAAAAAGCCAGGAGATTCAATATCTCCGGGACCGCGTTTGGGAGAGCGGACTTCAGACAATCGTTCTTGATAACGGTGTCCTCGGAGAGCCCCAAGGGATCGTTCCCGATATTTCCGCCCAGGAGACCGCTCTGGCAGCAGGGAAAACCCTGGATGAAGTGCGCAAGGCCGCCAGCCGGGGGGCAGCCATCGATGAAATGATCAAAGGATGTAAGATTCTTGTGAAGAAGCTCTATGATGAGGGACGTATTCACGGCGCCATCTCCTTTGGCGGAGCGGAAGGAAGCGTTATGGCCGCGACTGCTATGCAAGTCCTCCCTCCGGGATTCCCCAAGATTGTTATTACCCCCCTTGCCAGCGGGATACGTTCTTTCGGACCTTTCGTGGGCATCCGAGATATGATGATCATGCATTCGCTGGTCGATATCGTGGGCATTAACGATATTAGTAGAACCATCTTTGATAACGCCAGTGCTGCCATTATTGGAATGGCAAAGCGCTATAAACCTATGGAAATTGTGGGAAAAAGAAATGTTGCGTTATCGGCTAATGGAACTGTTCAGAGAGCTTTAAATTTTATCTATCCGCAGTTAGTTAAATCCGGCTATCAACCTATCATTTTTCATGCCAGTGGGGTGGGCGGCCGTATCATGGAAGATTTTATTGAGCGTAATACTTTTTGTGGTGTCATTGATTTATGTCTTTGCGAATTAACCGATCATCTCGTCGGAGGTTTTCATGATGGAGGACCGGCCCGCTTAGAAGCTGCAGGTCGAATGGGGGTTTCACAAATTATCATCCCTGGATGTGTTGATTTCATCGGTTGGGGACCGATAGGAACAATTCCAGAAAAATGGCGGGATCGGAAGAGATATTATCATAATCCGATTTATACTTTAATTCGTCCTTCCCATAAGGAAATGAGGCTGGTTGCCAAACTTATTATTCGAAAGCTAAATGCCGCCAGAGGACCGGTATGCGTTATCCTTCCTTTACGGGGAATGAGCATCGGGGGATTAAAAGGGGGAAGCAGCTACGATCCCGAAGGGGATCAAATCTTCTTCCAAACCCTAAAAGAGGGTTTGAATCAAAATATCCCGGTGTATGAATTGGATTGTCACATAAATGAAGAAGCATTAGCAATAAAAGTAGTTGAAGAATTCTTTAAACTATCCCATCCAGAAAAGAATAGGGAGCGAATCCCGTTATCGATTCGATAATGAATGTTCAAGAAATAAGAGGAAGAAAAACAATTCGGCAGATAAGTCAGCTAAAAAGGAACGGAGGAAATGAAAATGGCTCTCAATTTTTCGACTTGGAACATGGGTTATCTAACCTATCCTGATGTTCAAGAATATCTAAAACACAAAGACATCGTGATGGTGCCAGTCGCCAGCATGGAACAGCACTCCTATCACCTTCCCTTGCTAACTGATAGCCTTCATTGTGAGGATATCACCAAGATTGCGGCAGAATACGCCCAGGTTCTTTATACTCCCCAGCTCTGGGTAGGCTATAGCCCCCACCATATGGGCCCGCCCAACTTGGGCTTGGGAACAATTACCGTACGGGCCGAAAGCTGGCGCAATATGATGTACGATATCTGCCGGAGCCTGATTCATCATGGGTTCAATAAGCTGATTCTGGTGGTCGGTCACGCATCCAATATGAAGATTATTGACCCCTTGATGCGCAGTTTGAAATATGATACCGGTGCTTTGATCGGAATCTGTAAGCCCTGGGCGGAAAACTACATGGGCATCGTAGCGGATATCCTGGAAGGGCCGATGGACGAAACTCCCGGGTGGCATTCGGGGGAATTGGAGACGTCTCAGGTACTGGCCGTAAATGAAAGACTGGTTCGAATGGAGCGGGCGACTAAAAGCGCCGCCACCAAGACCCCGCCTTTCTTGCCAAAATCCTTCTTAAAACGGGATGGGACGCCCAACGTAGAATTCGAGGGTTACCAGTATTTTGTGTTTCCCATGGAACACCGCGAGTTTTCGGATACGGGTCTAATTGGGAATCCGCTTCGGGGGACCAAAGAAAAGGGGGAAAAGGCGAATCGCCGCTATGGGGAGCATCTGGGCCGGGCCTTGAAAGAGTTGGAAAAAGTAAAAGTTGAGGTCCGGAACAGGGAATTCATCAATCGCGTCTAAGGCCCGGCTGTTTTTTCCCAATCAATCTCTGCCATAACCCAAAATATCCTCCTGTGGATTTCGCTTATCTCGCGTGGCCCAGGAGGATGTTTTGCCTATAGAATCCGCAGCAATATTTTCATCCAAGCCCTGAATATTCGATCCTCCCTGATCGCGATCCTATCTCTTCCCCTTATAATCCTCGGTTGCCTTATCCACTTGGGCAGCCGCTTCATCTCGGGCCTTCCTGATATCGACATTATCGAGGG
>Ga0316603_10000929_pt1 | contig 15107 bp, 7 predicted proteins | sample OWC_soil_day10_n_FD_207649 | JGI IMG/M metagenome (GOLD analysis project Ga0316603, IMG submission 207649) | Wetland soil microbial communities from Old Woman Creek delta, Ohio, United States - OWC_soil_day10_noCT | ecosystem: Environmental > Terrestrial > Soil > Wetlands | place: USA: Ohio... | reverse complement strand
AGCTCACAGCTGAGACAGTGCCCAGATCGTTACACCATTCGTGCAGGTCGGAACTTACCCGACAAGGAATTTCGCTACCTTAGGACCGTTATAGTTACGGCCGCCGTTTACTGGGGCTTCAATTCAAAGCTTCGATTGCTCTAACCTCTCCTCTTAACCTTCCAGCACCGGGCAGGTGTCAGGCCTTATACCTCATCTCGCGATTTTGCAAAGCCCTATGTTTTTGTTAAACAGTCGCCTGGGCCATTTCTCTGCGGCTCCACTTTTACACGGAGCACCCCTTCTCCCGAAGTTACGGGGTTATTTTGCCTAGTTCCTTAGCTGTGAATCACTCGAGCGCCTTAGTACGCTATACTTGACCACGTGTGTCCGTTTGTGGTACGGGTACTCTATAAATTAATGCTTAGCGGATTTTCTTGGGAGTCTGATTACATTCATATCCAATTGCACAAGTGCTCTCGGTACTATCAGGTTCGACTCAAGGAGTGGATTTGCCTGCCCCTCTCAACATCTACACCCTTTAACGCACTATTCCGTCAGTGCGCAGAACTTTCACTACTCCGTCCCCACGTCGCTCTATAAAGTAGTACAGGAATATTAACCTGTTCGTCCGTCGGCTACGCCATTCGGCTGCACCTTAGGCCCCGACTAACCCTGATCCGATTAGCGTTGATCAGGAAACCTTAGTCTTCCGGCGGGAGGGTTTCGCACCCTCCTTATCGTTACTTATACCTACATTTGCTTTTCCTGACGCTCCAGAATAAGTTGTCCTTACTCCTTCGACGCTGACAGGAATGCTCCCCTACCATACCGGCATAGCCGGCATCCATAGCTTCGGTAATACATTTATGCCCGATTATTATCCACGCCAAACCGCTCGACTAGTGAGCTGTTACGCACTCTTTAAATGAATGGCTGCTTCCAAGCCAACATCCTAGCTGTCTGGGCAGTTCGACTTCGTTAATGCAACTTAATGTATATTTGGGGACCTTAGCTGATGGTCTGGATTATTCTCCTCTCGGACGTGGACCTTAGCACCCGCGCCCTTACTGCCGTGAAACATTTATAACCATTCGGAGTTTATCAGGACTTGATAGGCGGTGAAGCCCTCGCATCCAATCAGTCGCTCTACCTGTTATAAACTTGCACGACGCTGCACCTAAATGCATTTCGGGGAGTACGAGCTATCTCCAAGTTTGATTAGCCTTTCACCCCTACCCTCAATTCATCCGAAAACTTTTCAACGTTCATCGGTTCGGTCCTCCAGTTGGTGTTACCCAACCTTCAACCTGATCAAGGGTAGATCACTTGGTTTCGCGTCTACTCCTACTGACTATAAAACGCCCTGTTAAGACTCGCTTTCGCTTCGGCTCCGTGACTTAATCACTTAACCTCGCCAGTAAAAGTAACTCGTAGGTTCATTATGCAAAAGGCACGCCGTCACCACACAAAGTGGCTCCGACCGCTTGTAAGCGAACGGTTTCAGGATCTATTTCACTCTTCTATTCGAAGTGCTTTTCACCTTTCCCTCACGGTACTGGTTCACTATCGGTCTCAAGGGAGTATTTAGCCTTACGGGATGGTCCCCGCAAATTCACACAGAATTTCTCGTGCTCCGTGCTACTCAGGATACTGCTATCGCACTGAAATCTTACCTGTACGGGATTATCACCCTCTATGATATGACTTTCCAGACATCTTCCAGTTCATTTTCAGCTCAAATATCGCAGTCCTATAACCCCGCAAATGCATTGCTACATCTACGGTTTGGGCTAATGCGCGTTCGCTCGCCACTACTTGCGCAATCACTTTTGTTTTCTTTTCCTAAGGGTAATTAGATGTTTCAGTTCCCCTCGTTTGCCTTCCGTTTAACGGAATGATACGGCTTCACCGTACCGGGTTGCCCCATTCGGAAATCTCCGGATCGAAGGTTATTTGCACCTACCCGAAGCTTATCGCAGCTTATCACGTCCTTCATCGCCTCCCTGAGCCAAGGCATCCACCATTCGCTCTTGTTTGCTTTTTTTATATTTTTTTTGCTCGTGTGTCGATATACATCCGAAATTGTATAACTGATGTATATCTTGCTCGTTTGTATGACCTGTATCCAATTAAGAATACAGTTCCTTACTTACTTACTTTTCTCTTTACTTTCAACATGTCAAAGATCTTTTCTTATTTACAGTTTATTCATTTACAATTTACAATCTCATTTCACAATGAAAATTATATTTCTGAATAAACCTTCAATAGTACGTTGTTTTATAGCTGTTCAGGGCTATGAAACTTTTTTCAATCTGTATTCCTTTATTATTTATTATTCTCAATAAAAATAACTCACTTGTCATTTCTGTGGAGAATAAGGGGCTCGAACCCTTGACCCCCTGCGTGCAAGGCAGGTGCTCTAAGCCAACTGAGCTAATCCCCCGGATTTTTAGAGGTAAGAGGTAAGTTTTTCAGGGGTAAGTATCTTTTTTACTTGCCGCTTGCTCCTTACTGCTTGCTTCTTTTTTTGTAGTCCCAGGCAGAGTTGAACTGCCGACCTCTACATTATCAGTGTAGCGCTCTAACCAACTGAGCTATAGGACTGGCTTTCTTTTTCTCGCCTGTGCAGGCTCTACATTATATATTATAAAAACAACCAACATGTAGATAAGAAAGAGATCGGCTCCTTCTACCACTTTTTTGTCTATTACTTTGTCTGTGAACAAAAGGCATAGTACATCTCTCCAGAAAGGAGGTGTTCCAGCCGCACCTTCCGGTACGGCTACCTTGTTACGACTTAGCCCCAGTTACCGGTTTTACCCTAGGACGCTCCTTGCGGTTACGTACTTCAGGTCCCCCCGGCTTCCATGGCTTGACGGGCGGTGTGTACAAGGCCCGGGAACGTATTCACCGCGCCATGGCTGATGCGCGATTACTAGCGAATCCAGCTTCACGAAGTCGAGTTGCAGACTTCGATCCGAACTGAGAGAGGATTTAAGAGATTAGCATCTTGTCACCAAGTAGCAACCCTCTGTACCCCCCATTGTAACACGTGTGTCGCCCCGGACGTAAGGGCCGTGCTGATTTGACGTCATCCCCACCTTCCTCACACCTTACGGTGGCAGTCCCACTAGAGTCCTCAGCATGACCTGTTAGTAACTAATGATAGGGGTTGCGCTCGTTATGGCACTTAAGCCGACACCTCACGGCACGAGCTGACGACAACCATGCAGCACCTACACAGAGACCATTGCTGGAGGACCTGTTTCCAAGTCATTCCTCTGCATTTCAAGCCCGGGTAAGGTTCCTCGCGTATCATCGAATTAAACCACATGTTCCTCCGCTTGTGCGGGCCCCCGTCAATTCCTTTGAGTTTCATTCTTGCGAACGTACTCCCCAGGTGGAATACTTAACGCTTTCGCTTTGCCACATACAGTATATCGCATACAGCTAGTATTCATCGTTTACTGCGTGGACTACCAGGGTATCTAATCCTGTTTGATCCCCACGCTTTCGTGCCTCAGCGTCAGTTGCATCCCAGTAAGCTGCCTTCGCAATCGGAGTTCTGTGTTATATCTAAGCATTTCACCGCTACACAACACATTCCGCCTACCTCATTTGCACTCAAGAAAAACAGTTTCAATGGCAATTTTACAGTTGAGCTGCAAACTTTCACCGCTGACTTATTTTCCCGCCTACGCACCCTTTAAACCCAATAAATCCGGATAACGCTTGGATCCTCCGTATTACCGCGGCTGCTGGCACGGAGTTAGCCGATCCTTATTCGTAAAGTACATACAATAAGTTACACGTAACTCTTTTTATTCCCTTACAAAAGAAGTTTACAATCCATAGAACCTTCTTCCTTCACGCGACTTGGCTGGTTCAGGCTCTCGCCCATTGACCAATATTCCTCACTGCTGCCTCCCGTAGGAGTCTGGTCCGTGTCTCAGTACCAGTGTGGGGGACCTTCCTCTCAGAACCCCTAATGATCGTTGACTTGGTGAGCCGTTACCTCACCAACTAGCTAATCATACGCATGCCCATCTGTAAGCCATAAATGTTTAACCATCCACCCATGCAGGTAAATGGTATTATGCGGTATTAGTCCGAATTTCTCCGGGTTATGCCCCTCTTACAGGTAGGTTGCATACGTGTTACTCACCCGTGCGCCGGTCGCCACCATCGTATTGCTACTCATGTGCTGCCCCTCGACTTGCATGTGTTAGGCCTGTCGCTAGCGTTCATCCTGAGCCAGGATCAAACTCTTCGTTGTATTAATCTTTATTTGCTCGGATGTTACTATCCCTGTTTTTATTCTCAGGTAATTGACGTGGTATAAAAAATCTTTCCCTTTCTTATACTACATATTATTCTTGGTTGTTTCAATTTCTTCTTAAAGATCGTGCGACTTGTCTTGCTCCGCAGATAAACTTCACAGCTTATCACTAACGGTACAAATCTTTTTTACTGTTACGAAACGGGAATTTCAAACCCACTGTCGCTATCACCGCGTCGCTTCCGAAACGGGTTGCAAAGATACTGCTTTTTCTGAAACTGCAAAAACTTTTTTCAAAATAATTGAAAAGTTTTTCCAAAATATCAAACCGCATATCTGCACTCAACTTCTCTCTCAAAGCGGGTGCAAAGGTAGAAAAAAATTTTATACTGAACAAACTAAATCACAAAGAAATATGCTATAAAACACATATTTCAACACAAACAACTAAATATCAGCCTGTTTTAAGTTAAATTAATTATCGAAAATTTTTAAGAAAAATCGGAATTATCATAGAAAGCTTTAAATTCCTTCATATTATAGGTCTTTTTACATAGTATGGTTGTCTTAATTAATAATTTTTTAGAACATAATTATGTCTGTTCATTAATTAAATATACGTATTTTTGTAACTTAAATTCTATTAATTTGTAAGTACTATGAAAAAAATCGCTGAACAATTTCAGCTAAAATCCGAAATAGGAACTATCCGCCCGTTGAAAATTGGATTTATTAATGATTCATTTATTGTAGAAAGTAAAGATCCTAACGATGAATGGTATTTCCTTCAGAAAATAAACCACAATATTTTCAAAAATGTGGTCGGATTACAACAAAACATCAGCTTAGTAACCGATCATTTACGTAAGAAACTTAGCGAGAGAGGTGTTGACAATCTTGAGAGAAAGGCGCTTCAAATCATTCCGGCTAAAGACGGTAAGCTGTTTTACGAAGATACTGACGGTAATTACTGGCGGATATATACTCACATAAAGAACACAAAAAGTTACGATGTTATTAATCCTGAACTTGCTTACAAAGCCGGTGTGGCATTTGGTGACTTTCAGACCATGTTATCGGATATTCCTCACGACAATTTGATTGAAACTATTCCGAATTTTCATAATATGGAGTTCCGGCTGGAAGAATGCAGAGAAGCTGTAAAGAAGAATGCAGCTGGTCGCCTGGAAAAAACTCAATGGATGGTGGATGAAATCGAAAAACGCGCAGATGAGATGTGTGTTCCGGAGCGACTTCACCGCGAAGGTAAACTTCCAAAACGCGTCAACCACTGCGATACGAAAGTTAATAATATGCTTTTCGACGATAATGATGAGCCAATCTGTATCGTAGATTTGGATACAGTAATGCCGGGATATGTTCTTTCTGATTTTGGTGATTTTATGCGTACCGCAGCCAATACTGGCGCAGAGGATGACGTGAACCCTGAAAATATCGGTGTTAACTTTGAAATTTTCAAAGCATATACTAAGGGTTATCTTGAAAAAGCAACATTTCTGACACCATCAGAGTTGGGAAACCTTGCGCTGGGTGTAAAACTCCAGAGTTATATGCAGACAGTTCGTTTTTTTACAGATTATCTGAATGGAGACACTTATTATAAAATACAGCACGGAGAGCATAACTGGCAGCGCACTATTGCACAGTTTGAACTGTTGCAAAATCAGGAAAAAAATTACAACTGGATGCAAGAAGTAGTATTTGAATTTGCTTCAAAGTAATCAAATACCTTTCAATAATAAAGAACGGGACAATTCGCATTGCCCCGTTTTTTTGTCAATTCACACACAATTAATTTTGATTTCTTACGCACAACAATTATACTTCAAATCTTGTGTAGATTTTTTGTTGATTGAATTTACTTATCTGTTTTGTAATATGAATGATACAAAGAAAGCCAATTTAATTAGTTGTTGTGTAGAAAAATCTATTACTAGAACAATTATAGCTACATTAAGTTCATCTTACAAATTCTTAAATGTAAATATTGTAGATGAATTACTTATGAATACCATATTCAATATATCTCAAAAAAACGCTCCGATAAACACGAAGCGTTGAAAAAACATTCACATTTTCTTAAACTATTCCATATCCATACCTTCGTCATTGGACTCACCTGTATTTCCGCTTTTCTTTTCGGAAGGTTTTGGTTTCATGTTGCCAAAATTATAAGTAACCGTAAACCCAATCATGCGGCCACTGAAGCGATTCTCTGATACCTGATAAAAACCATCCCCCCAACGGGTAGAGCTCATTTTTCTGGAATTGAGCAAATCGCGAACCATCACATTGAGACTAAATTTTTTGTCCAAAAAAGTCTTTCTTAAACCCAAATCTACTGAGAAGTCCTCAGCACGCTCACCCTGAGCCATTACCTGAGGGGCGCTGTACATACCAGTAACCTGAGCAGAAAAGGTTCTTGACAACATCAGGTTGGCAATCACGCGTGTATCCCACGAAAAATTTTCATTGCCGGGTATTTTTACATTTACTGCGGAATTAAACGGATCCTGATAGGTTGCTTCGTGAAGTTTAGCATAATACAGATTGACCGAAGATGTCAGATTTACTATTTTAAATAATCTGTTTTTTGCTACCAGTTCAAGTCCTGTATTCTGTTGTTTGGTCAAATTCATGAATGTGCTCTCCATTACATTATTTCTCATAAAGTTCACATTCTGAATAACATCATCGGTGAAGCGGTAATACATGGATGCCGAAAACGTATGATTATCCCAGTTTTTCACATAGTTGAGTTCAAATGCAGAGGCAAACTCCGGAAGCAAAGCCGGATTACCGTATGAGATGGTAGTGGCATCAGAATAATCGCGGAATGAATTGATCTGGCGACCCCGCGGACGATTGACCCGACGGGTATAGTTCAATTGCAGTTCGTTGTTTTTAGGCAATGTATATGACATATACAAACTTGGAAATAACTCAAAATAAGATTGAGGATTCAGCCTGTTAATCTCTGTAGCTGAAGTACTGATATTCTTTGATGTACTGGTTATCTGTTTTCTGAGGTATTCACCGCGAAGTCCGGCTTGCAGGGAAAAATTATCAAAACGAGTTCCGTAGGTTGCATAAGCAGCATGAACCTGCTCCTTATAATCGAATTTATTATAATAACTAAGAATGTCAATCTTATTTGCATTGTCATACCCGCCGGCTAAAGAAACCCTGTTTTGCCAGGTGCTATTCCACCCCAGTTCAAGTCGCGTATTTTCGCCAAATTTCTTGGTAAAGTCTGTTTTTGCCTCTATTTCCTTGTTAGAATTATCGGCAGTCTGCGTTATATCCAGATTATTAAGTGCATTAAGATGATCTGTCTGAACAAACTGTTCGTTGCTGTTCATGGAATGTCCGGAATAGGACAGATTAGTGATAATATTCGAACCGTTATCATCAAAATCGTATTTGTGATTTAAATTCAGGTTATAACCACCATGAGCATTATCGTCTGTATTATTTCTGATGTAATCTCTCAGGATTAATTCCGGAGACTGATCTCTGAGCAGATAATTGAGTGTAGATGTACCGGTAGGATTACCCGAATGTCCGAAACCCGATATCCCGACAGTATTTTTACTGTTCAGATGATAATCCAGTCCTGCTCTGAAAAATGTACCTCCGAATGACCGGTCGTTAACGCTTGTCTGATTCAACAGGGTTGTATCACCATTGTTAAAATTTTGACGATCAGTAAATCCGTCTCCTGTCATATTCATCTGCCTGTGACCAATATTGGCAAATGCATCAATTTTACTGCTGCTGTAATTGATACTTGCTCCGGCGTTAATACCGGGAGCAGAACCTGCAGTAAACATACTACCGGCTGAAAGGCTTCCATAGTAACCAGCCTTGCGGTTCTTTTTCATTACCAGATTAATAATACCTGCAGTTCCCTCTGGTTTGAATTTAGCCGAAGGATTTGTCATAACCTCAATAGACTCGATGCTTTCGGCAGGAAGTTGCTGTAAAACCTGAGCCCGGTTTTCGGCAGTAAGTCCCGATGGTTTCCCATTGATCCAGACTTCCACGCTTTCATTGTTACGTAGAGATACATTCCCCTCATTATCTACATTTACCGAGGGAATATTTTGCAACACATCTGTAGCCGAACCTCCGGCTGCAGCTATATTCTGATCAACACTGAAGACTTTCTTATCAATATCAAAGCGCATCTGCGAACCTTGTCCCACAACCTGAACTTCTTTCAACGTTTTGGCGTCTTCGTTGAGCGGTATATTTCCCAAAGCAACTGTTTCGCCACTAACTTTTACCGGTTTTGAATAGCTATTGTATCCTACAACACTGGCACGAAGTTCATAATCTCCATTTGCAACTGAAGGTATATTGAAAACGCCATCCTGATTAGTTAATGTACCCGTGATATTCTTGCCTGTTTGCGGGTTATATACAGAAACAGTTACAAATTCAATTGGTTTCTGCGTGTTTGCATCAACGATTCGTCCATAAATAGTTACATTCGCAAAAATTGAAACAGTAAAAACATGAAGCATTAAAAACAAAAAATACTTTTTCATAGAAATCTTTTTGACTTTACCGGTTAGGTATAATACCTGCACACAGTAAAAAATGAATAATTTGAATATGACAAATGGAAAAGCGAAAAGTTTAAATGACAAGGAAAATTATTGGATATTTTGACTGAAAAGAACTCTATAATTAATTTACGTTAAATAAATGCAGATTGTGATATTTAAACTTGGTTTATATTATAAACCGGTTTATATTTGCGTCGTATTTGAAATTCAATTAAAAACACACACTAAAAATTATTTTTATGGAAGAAAGAAAGTTAAACGAGAAGGAAAGTTTAGAACTTATTTCTCAAATGATAAAAAACACACAGCAAAAATTGGAGCGACATAACGGAATGCCGTTTCTTGTTTGGGGATATGCCTCTTTTTTTGTTTCAGTTTTGATTTGGACATTATTAAAAAATTCTCAAGATTATCACTGGCAATTTTTATGGTTTCTGATACCTATTATTGGTTTCCCTACCATGATGTTTTTCTTGAAGAAAGAGGATGCCGGCGTTAAAACCTACATTGACAAAATCATTTCGTACATCTGGATGGGCTTCGGAGTTGCTGGATTTGTTGTTTCAGCCGCTGCAATCTTTTATTGGAACATCCCCATCCTTTTTATTGTATTGCTTTTAATGTCAACGGGTACGGCTATTACAGGTTTGGTCATTCAGTTTAAACCGCTAATCATTTCCGGTTTTTTATGTATTTTACTTTCATTTGCCTGTTTAGTAGTCAAGGGATTTGATGCTATATTAATATTTGCCCTGGTTTTTTTGTTAATGATGGTTGTGCCAGGTCATATTCTGAACTATAAAAACAAAAAGAATAATGTTTAAAGAACTCGACCCGCTACTTCATTCTGAACTCAGGCTGGCTGTGATGTCTATCTTGATATCGGTAGAAAGTGCCGATTTCGTTTACATCAAGGAAACGACAAAAGCTACGGCTGGAAATCTGAGTGTTCAGATAGATAAACTGAGCGAGGCAGGTTATATTGAAGTGGAACGCGGATTTCTAGGAAAGCGCACTCGCACTGTTTGTAAGATTACCCCTAAAGGTGTGGAAGCTTTTAATAATTATGTGGAAGCGCTGAAAGGGTATTTAAATATAGAATGATTTATAATCCAAACGTCGGTAAATCTATTACCTTAATTATTCAGTAGTATTATATTAAAAAACAAATTCATAAAAATGAAAAATAGAATTCAATGGATTACAAAGATCCGCTTCAGTAGTTTCGGTTGCCTGTTTGTTTTTCTTCCTTTTCTTCTTCCGGCACAAAACCAACGCCTTACTGTAAATTTCAGCGATTTGCAGAGCAACGACGGACGAATTTTAGTCAGTCTTTACAAAGGGAAAGCGGATTATTCTGCACATAAATCGTGCAAATCCGCCTCGCTCACCATCGATAACGGATCAGCCACCTGGATGCCGGACAGTATTTCGCAGGGAGAATACATCCTATCGGCATTCCATGATGAAAATGTAAACGGGAAACTGGATGTATCGGACAACGGGATGCCTGAAGAAGGATTTGCATTCTCCAATAACGCACAACCCAAAATGGGACCTCCTAACCCTCAGGAAATGCTTTTTAGTATCAAAGAAAACGAGAATACGACCCAAACCATCCGTATGATTTATTTCGGCATCAAACCTAAGGAACTAAAAACAGTGGAAGTGATAGGCGAGAAAAGACAATTTGTAAACGCGGATGCCGACAAGACAACGTATCAGGTAAAAGACAATACAGCACTCTCGACGGGCTCCATGCGCGATGCCGTGAGGAAACTGCCGGGAGTGGTAATAAGTCCTTCAGGCGATTTGAATTTGAACGGGAAAAGCATAAGCATATATGTGGATGGCATTCCGAGCAACCTTTCGGGATCGGATCTGAAAAATTACATGGACGGTTTGCCCGCGAATACGATTGAAAAAATTGAACTGATTGAAAACCCCGGTGCATCCTACGAAGCCAAAGCGAATGGCGGAATTATCAACATTATCACACGAAATACTGCACCAGATAACTTCGGTGGCACGCTCAACCTGCATTACGGAAACAGCCGGAACCACAAATTTTCGCCTTCGCTGATGCTGAACGGACGAAATAAAAAAATAAACTGGCAACTGCAATCGGGTTATAACTGGCATCAACAAGACCAGTTTACAGACATAAAACAAACATTTACAACGTTTACACCAAACGTAATTTTCACCAATAATTCCACACAGAAAAACCTGAACCGTAACTTTTACATCCGGCCGATGATGAACTACCGGTTGACTGAAAATTCGTACATCGTGTTCAATTACAATTTCAACAGCTATAACAATCAGCACACAAGCAATACCATCCGCGAAAGCCAGAACCTTACTCCGGCTATAAAATATTCATCCGTATTCGGCAATCCGGAAGCAAACCGCAACAACGAATTTGTTCTGAAATACAAAACCATGCTGGACACGATGGGTCGTTCGCTGCAAGTTACCGGCTATTATTCAAACTATAACAAAGTTACCAATGCGCAATCCACTCAAAATTTTTCCACTCCGCTGTATGGTATCAGTACAAACAATCTGAACCTGAACCATGCCTACGGAAAAGTAGATTTGGAACTTCCGTTCAAAATAATAAGGCTGACAGCCGGTGCTAAATACAACATCACAAATGCGCACAATTTGGGTAAATATAATTTCAACATTCTTACGTCCACTGTTTTTGAAAATCCGGTTTACAATCAGGAAATAGACTTCAGCTACCACGAACAAAACATAGCCGGTTATGTGGAAGCACGTAAAAAAATTGGAAAACTGTCGGCTACACTCGGTGTGAGGTTTGAAGACCTGCTTTATGAAAGCGAAGTAGCAAGCGCCGACAGCGTTGTGGGAGGCAGAATTACTAAACTTTTCCCTACTTTGAATCTGTTATACACAGTTATTCCAAACATCAATTTTTCGGGAAAATATTCCCGAAAAATAGCGATGCCTGCTTACGATCAGCTCGATCCGAACGTGAACGGTTATTTCGACAGCTACAGCAAATCAGCCGGAAATCAAAACCTGAAGCCCAACTTCTACGATAATTATTCGCTGAGTGTCACCGCTTACAATTATGCCACCCTTGGAAGTTACCTGAGCTACTCGAAAAATATCAGTTTGCTTTCCACGACCGTGAAACCACATTCTTTCATATCCGAAAAAACTTCAAACGACTTCAGTAATATTAAAATGTACGGCTTGTACATGTCGCTTCCGATTCCATTCGGACTGATTACAAAAGGGACGGAATTTTTCAAACAACCGGCAAACATGTCGAACATGAGTTATGTGCACTTTTATGTGTCCTGTAATTTCAACCAGATAAAAGGGTTAGAAAATCCCGGAGGTATGAAACCCCTGTGGATGTACAATATCAACACACACATTGGTTTACCCCATCATTTTTCGCTTGATGCTAACTGGTTTCACATGTTCAAGGGCAATTTTCAGATCTACTCATTCGGACAACCAATGGACTACTGGCAGGTGGATTTATCGCGCAAATTTCTGAAAGAAAAACTGGAACTAACAGCCGAAGTAACACAAATGACAGCACAGTTTGTCAAATTCAGTGTACCGAATGTTAATACCGACTTCATAAGCCGAACGGATGGTGTCACCTTCTGGTTAAAAGCATCGTACAGATTCGGTGGTTTCAAAAGCAAGGAGGAGACACAAATTGATGTTGAGAAAAAAACACTGGAAGGTGGCGAGATAAACGTGAGGAAATAAGCGGCAACTGAAAACGACAGAGACACCCGGTTTGGATGTCTCTGTTTGTTTTTTATTATTTTGGCAATGTATAATTATCTATTTCAGAAAGTAAAGTATTTGCCGTATTTATTTCGAGGAAGGTGGTACCATAGCTGCCGCTTGTGGGTCCGCTCAGGTAGCAGATAATATCTTCCCGGGAAATAATGCCACGACCAATGATATTTTGCAGCAGTGTGGTGAAATAATTTCTTTCATCTTCAACCAGCTCTTCCTTATAATAGGAATACACTCCGTAAGATAATGCCAGCTCTCTGGAAGCACGTTCATTGTAACAAAAAGCAAGGATAGGATCCGAACTGCGGTAAGAAGCCAGATATCGGGCTGTTCTGCCACTGAAAGTATCGGTAATGATGGCTTTGATATCAATATTTTTTCCGGCTTCGGCTGCTGCATGTGCCAGATAAGCCGTTACATTGCCTTTACCAAATTCAATCGGGATATCATTTTCGGGCATTTTAGTGTTTTCAGCTTCCAAAGCAATTTGAGACATAGTCCGAACTGCTTCAATCGGATATTTTCCGTAAGCAGTTTCGCCGCTGAGCATCAGTGCATCGGTACGGTAATAAATGGCATTTGCCACATCATTGACTTCGGCACGTGTGGGACGCGGATTTTCAATCATGGAATGCAGCATTTGAGTGGCAACGATAACCGGTTTATGTGCTTTCACGCACTTACGAATGAGTTTACGCTGTATTCCCGGAATGCGTTCCTGGGGAACTTCAATTCCCAAATCACCACGGGCAACCATCACCCCATAACAATGCTGAATAATTTCATCGATATTATCGACCCCTTCCTGATTCTCAATTTTTGAAATAATTTTTATCGGGCTGTTATGCGCATCGAGAATTTCCTGAATATCAAGTAAGTCCTGTTTAGAGCGGACAAAGGAATGAGCTATAAAATCGATATTCTGTTCGATTGCGAACAGAATATTCTGACGGTCTTTCTCCGTTAGCGAGGGAAGATTGATGCGGACACCCGGCACATTGATACTTTTACGGCTACCCAGCGAACCATCATTTTCAACTATACAGGTAAGGGATTTTTCATCCTTTAAGACCACTTTCAAATCAATTTCTCCGTCATCAATCAGGATATCATCTCCGATATGCAAATCGCGAACAAAATTCGGATAACTTACCGCAATACATTCTTTGGTGGAAACCATATCAGCATCACCAACAATTTTTATCATATCACCGGTTTTAAGTTCGATAGAATTATTTTCGGCTACGGTAGTGCGTACTTCTGGTCCTTTGGTATCAATCAGTATTGCAATTCGGTGACTGACAGTTCTCACATTATTGATAATTTTCAGAAAACCTTCACGCTGAAGATGAGCCGAATTCATCCTGACTACATTCATTCCTTCTTCATAAAGCTGACGGATAAAATCCACATCACAGCGTTTATCACTGATGGTGGCTACTATTTTTGTAAATTTCTTTTGTTCCATGATTAACTAAACTTGTTTTGTTATACGTTCTAAAGTTTTTTTGAATATCGGACCCTGATTTTTTATCGAAAACTTTCCATCGCGAGCTTGTAGGAGTCAAGCCCAAACCCAATAATACACCCCCGGCATGCTTCCGATAAAAAAGAATGATGACGATATTCTTCACGTTTAAATACATTGGAAATATGAACTTCAACCACAGGTGTGCTGATAGCCCGAACTGCATCGGCAATAGCCAGCGATGTATGGGTATATGCTCCGGCATTGAGTACAATACCATCAAAGGTGAAACCTGCTTCATGCAGTTTATCAATAATCAGTCCTTCGGAATTTGTCTGATAATAGCTTAATTCCATATCAGAAAACTTGCTTTTCAACTCTGAAAAATACTCCTCAAAGCTCTTAGAACCATATACACCAGGTTCTCTTTTGCCAAGCAAATTGAGGTTGGGACCATTAATAATGATAATCTTTTTCATTCGTTTATGTATTTATTTTCCGCAAAATTACAAAAAATAATCAGTAGCATGAAACAACAGACTGTTGCGTTAATTATTTTATACAGATGATAAACAAATAATATGTTTAAGAGTTTATCTGTCAAAATCAGATTTTTTCCGAAAAACGCATTAAAACATACCGGAACTAAAAAAAATCTGTATTTTTGACAAGATTATGTATGCACAAAAGTCGATATTATATAAATTGAAACCAGGTGTATCAAAACAGTTGCTGTTTTTTATTGCAGCCTGATATGGACTTTTGCCGGAGGAATGCTCCTATTAGAACGATATCAGTTGCTTTCTTCAAATCCTGAAAATAATTGGATAAAGTTAAAATAAGCATTATCTGCAGAATTCTATTTTACGTATTTCTTCCGGAATTTCGTAAAAACATTCAACATGCATTAACAACAACACTATAAATAAAAAAACTCCTATGCAATTTCCGTTAAATTTCACATTTAAGATTACCTCCATTG
>Ga0316603_10000925_pt1 | contig 15143 bp, 15 predicted proteins | sample OWC_soil_day10_n_FD_207649 | JGI IMG/M metagenome (GOLD analysis project Ga0316603, IMG submission 207649) | Wetland soil microbial communities from Old Woman Creek delta, Ohio, United States - OWC_soil_day10_noCT | ecosystem: Environmental > Terrestrial > Soil > Wetlands | place: USA: Ohio... | reverse complement strand
CCCGGCGCCATGTTCTGCACGCCGGGAAGGTTGCGTTCGATCACGAATCGTTTCATTGCGCTTCTCCATAAGTGGGTTGGAAGAAGCCGCACTATCCGCGTGTCGGCGGGGCTGCGGGAGTGGCAGCAATGTCAATCTACCATGGCATTCGTGACAAACGGCGTGATAGCGCCGCGGGAACGACCTGCGCGTGCAGAGCGGCTAGAAGTCGCGTCCGCTTTGCGGATGATCAGGAAGCTGGAGTCGACGGCGGCGTCTGGCCGGGAGCGCTACGGAGCTGTGCTTTCAATTGCAGGCGTCGCCTGCAATTGGATGCCGACGGCCTTCAGGACTTTCAGGACCGTGTCGTAGCGCGGCTTCGCCCCGGGGGCGAACGCCTTGTAGAGACTTTCTCTTCCAAGGCCTGTTTCACTCGCCACATGTGACATGCCCCGAGCCTTGGCTACATCTGCGACCGCCATTAGGAATACGTCCGGATTGGCATCTTCCAAAGCAGCCGTCAGGTACTCGGCGATGACCTCGTCGTTGTCCAGGTAGTCCGCCACGTCGAACGCCTTCAGCTTGGGCATCGATTAGTCCTTAAGTTGTGCCGCCAATTCCTTGGCTCTCCGGATGTCTTTCTGTTGGCTCGACTTGTCGCCACCGCACAGCAGCAGATACACCATCCGACCGCGCCGCGTGAAATACACCCGGTAACCCGGCCCTGCATGAATCCTCATCTCGGAGACGCCTTCGCCCACGGGCTCGCAATCGCCGAAGTTGCCCAGGGACGCTGATCGAAGGCGCGCCAGGATCCTAGCCTTGCCGACCGGGTCCCGAAGGGCCCGTAGCCATTCATCAAAGGCCTCGGTACGGAGAAACTCGTTCACAGTGTATCCCTTCGGATACGGCCGTGTCAATGCCGGGCTGCTGGCATTCAAGTATCGCCCGTTGTTGAGAAACGATGCGCTTGCGGTGGGAGTCTTCCATGGGCGTCCCAACCGTAGGCCAGACGGCTCGGCCGGCCGTCTGATTCCGCTGTTCAACTGTTTGGAGGTCTGCAATGACTGATCAAACAATGGAGTTCCCGATCGTTGTGGTCCACCACCCACCGTGGAACAAGGACCGCATCATCGGGCAAAAGGCACCTTTCAAGCTGAAGGAAATCTGCACGATCCGTGCGTCTCTCGACTACGACCACAACCTGCGCGACCGTGCGTTGCTGGACATTGCGATCGACAGCAAGTTGCGGGGTATCGACGTGGTCAACCTTCGGGTCGAGGATGTCTGCCATGGCGAGCAAATCATCGCGCGCGCCAGCGTCCGCCAAAGGAAAACGAAGCGGCCGGTGACCTTCGAAATCTCGCCGACGACGCGAAAGTCGCTGACTGCTTGGATCGAGTCGGCTGGGCTGCGGAAAGGGGACTACCTGTTCCCCAGTCGCGTTAATAAGCAGGGTCACCTGAGCACACGGCAGTACGCCCGTATCGTGAAGTTCTGGGTCAAGCTCATTGGCGAGGATCCTTCCCGGTACGGTACTTACACACTGCGACGCACCAAGGTGTCAATAATGTACCGGCAAAACCACAACCTTAAGGCGGCGCAGATCTTGCTCGGCCACTCGAAGATCGAAAACACGGCGAAGTATCTCGGGGTTGAACTAGACGAGGCGCTTGGCTTATCCGAGCAGGTCGAGGTCTGACTTCACGTCAGTTCTTGGGAACCCGGAATTCAGCGGGTTCCCTTTTTTGCCTTCCTCGACTCTAAATAAGTGCTGTGTCCCTTAATGCCCCGAACGCGACCGCTTTCATCCGAATTGGCTATTCACGGACGCCGTCCGCTTGTGGCCGGCCTGAGACCTGGCGCCCCCCGGACGTGCCGCGAACGAAAGCGCGGTCCCGGGCATTGCCAAGAGATCCTATGAGGGAAACCGCCGAACTAGCCGAGCGCGGGCGCTTGACGTTGGCGTCAACGGGCCGTCGTGCCGCGAAGCGGTGTGGGTGCGCGCCAGCGGCCGGTCCAGTCGAATGCGTTGTTGTGCAGCGATGGTGTGCATTGCTAACGGTTGAACCCAATAACCGAGGGCCCTAGCCTGGCAACTAGATCGGGTGCGACTTCGCTCTCGAGGAGAAGTCCTCGCGCCAAGCCCCGCGCAACGACCTCGGGGTCGTGAAGCGCCTGATAGGTGGACCACAGCTCACGGGACTGGTTCCGGTGAAACTCGTGAATGGTCTGGAGCAGCTCCGAGCTGAGCACTTCTCCTGCGCGCCACTGCTCAAAGGAAGAGTCGAGTTCTTCGAGAAGAGTGTGCACTTCAGCCTCATATACCTGGCTGGCAAGGCGACGCAACTGCCCACGCTCGCGCTTGGTGAACTCGGCCACGGCCTCAACACACCCAACGTCTAAGCTGGGCGGCGCGCTGCTGCTTTTGTGGCGCGTCCACTCCGGCGAGAAGTTACCCCTCGTTCGTCTTTCACAAGGCGAATCTGAACTCGGTAGCCGAGGGCTTTTGCGTACTTCTGCAGAGTTGCGATGGACGGCGAGTGCTTCGGTTCAGCCGATTCGAGGCGCGCAATCGCCGATTGAGTGGTCCCAACCCGCGCCGCAACCTCGGCCTGGGTGAGCCCCGCTTCTGCTCTGGCCTTGAGCACCTCATCCAGGAACGCAAATTCCTCATCGAGTTCGTCATAAGCCTTCCTTACATCCGGCCGCGCAAGCGCCCTGGACCTAAACTGCTTAAAAGTGCTATCCACTGGTTACCTCCTTCATCCTTAGCCGCGCCGTCTGCAACTCCTTTGGCGGCGTCTTGTCCGTCTTCTTCACGAACTGATGGAGAAAGACGATTCGCCGTTCAACGACCGTGCAATAGAACACCCGGGCAATTCCTTCGGCAGCCTTGATCCGCAGCTCGAAGAGCCCACCGCCCATCGCTCTCGTATGCGGCATGCCCAGATCTGGACCATGGACCTCCATGCGCTCCGCGTATCGAATGAAACGGGCGACGAGGCCACTCGAGAGGGCAAGGATTTCATCCTCAACCCGCCGACTGTAGAAGCTAATGGTCCAAGCCACGATCGCAGTATAGCATTTACGCTATGTATGATGACCTAACTCACAAGGCCTAACTTGACCTTGTCACCGGAGTTGTTCGATTCGGCCGGATCGGACCCCGCCGAGTCCGCTTTCGGGCAGATCGTGCACCGCAACGCAGTGACAGGTGTTGGCCGAACTCGGAGGTAGAGTAGGGCGCGCGCCATCAGCGCAATAATGTCAACGCAGCGGATGGCTGGCATGGCAGCTTCCGGTCGGCGTTCGAGGCAGTACCCGACATGTTTCGGTCCGTGGGGAGCGGCAAAACGCGGACGCGCCAACTTCAGCTCCCGGCACAGCTGTACTAAGCAGCGGCAGACATCGCGAACCACGTCGCCATTGGCTCGTCGGAAATCGGCCTAGCTCCTAAGTCCTGACGACTGCCACTGCGTAAGCCACCTCCGCGAAGCGTTGCGCTTCGCGCGCCAATTGCCGGCTCGATGGAATGCGGTTGCGATTGGCTAGGTTGCCATCGAGAACGTACGCAACTATGGCGTCGTCAAAAGATTGACCATCCTCAGAGCTTGGATGAAATCCCTGTACCCCTCAGGGAAATTGGCGTATCAACTATCAATGCTCGGCCAGGGGCGACCGGACTGCAGTCCGAGAAGGTGGCGCGGTCAGCGCCAGAATGACCGACGAGAGAGGCACGGTTGTCGCCAGTCACCGCTGCCCCGCGCCGCGGGCCGAGCCCAGAGGAGCTCCTTCATGGGTGATTTGACCAGTAATGCATCGCCGGCACGGAGAGAGTCTTTCCTGACGGCACTCTTGTCAACGTTAAGTGTTTCGCTTTCAGAAGCGGTCAACTGGACCCAGGAGGCTGCTTCCGCCTACGCAAGGCGCGTGGTCCAGGTTTCGGTAGGCCTTCTGCTCGTCATGGTAGTTGCCGGCGCCGTCTACGTAGGCGGTGTCTACTTTCGGCAGCCTTGGATGCTGGTCCTGTCGGTGCTTGTCAGCGGCATAGCGGTCAGCCTGTTCATACTCATAACACTTCCGGTCTGGGCACTTGCTGCCAAGTTCGCCGAAATTCGCGCAGTTCGTGTGGTCGTCCGTGCCATCGGATTCGTCCTGTTGCTGAGCTTCCTTTTGGCACTCGCATTCATGGTCATACCGATCACTGAAGGGACGGCTGTCGTCGTTCCGGTCGGCGCCGCAGCAATCGCACTGCTTGGGGCCGTCTACGGGGTGGGTCCGAACCCTAGCAGTGTGTATGCAAAAGTAGTCAGTGTAATGATCACGGCCGTGGGCATCTCGATTTTCTCAACGCACATGCCACAGACCTTCCAACAGGTGCGCGATCTGGCGACACCGCTCGACCAGATCATTTCGCGCAAGGTGACAGAGACTGTCTACAAGCCGAACAAGCTCTCATTGGACTCGGTCGAGCGGCTACGAGCTCATGACTTCTTTGATCCCAAAGATGGCAATCCGCTGGTGTGGTATCACCTCAGTGGCGACGGATCGATAGAGCTCTTCGACCGGCATGGAGTACATCCAACAACCGGCGAGCGCCTCGTGCCGATCGACCCGGTGGTCGTGAAGCGCTTGATCAGGGATGCTGAGAAGCGTGAAGCGGATTCAAGGCGAAGGCCGTCGGGGTCGATACCTCCCCCGCTGTCGCAGCAGACTGCTGCGGCAGCGTTACCCAATGCCGTGCCCATGCCCCCGCAACCGCATGCTCAGGTGCCGCCCGCTTCGAGGCCGGAAGTTTCCGAGCCAAGCCAACCTCAGTCCGCGTCAGCAAACATCGCCACGCAGCCACAAGCGAGACCCGCTCCACAGGTTGCGGCTGCGCCGTTTGAGTTGACACTGGATCCATCAAAACTCGAGGGCGACCTGAACCGGGCACTCCGCGGGCACGACGTCAGAGGCGTTACGGCACAGGTCGGGGACGATGGCGTCGTCACGCTCAAGGGATCCGCCAATTCAGCAAACAAGGATCGCGCTTTGCAGATCTCCCGGACTTTCCGCGGCGTGAAGAGTGTGAAGGATCAAGTGTTCGTTGTGGAATGAACAGGAGTTGGGGAGAGAGTAATGAAACGGTTCACATGTAGCTTCATCGCGATCGCAGTTGCGGGAAGCCACCTCACGGGATGTGCCAGTAACCAGAACGTATCGGGCACGGCGCAGGGTGCCGGTATAGGGGCCGTTGCAGGTGGAGCGATTGGTGCGATCGCGGGTGGCTGGCGCGGCGCCGCGATCGGCGCAGCTACGGGTGCTGTAATCGGTGGCGTAGCCGGGAACTACTACGATAAACAGAACGCCACACGCGCCGAGGCGGAAAAGAGGTATGGGCCGCAGGTGGCGGGCGATCGCCTCGAGATCGAGAAGTCTTCGCTGACGCCACAGGAAGTAACACCTGGCACAGTCGTGGTTTCGAACGTAGAGTACACGGCGCTTTCGTCGCAGAAGGATGCTTCGATCAAGTTCACGGAAGCCCGTGCCCTCGTTGGACCCACAGACACCATAGAACTGGCCAAGCGGGAAGTGACGCGGGCGCAGGGAACTCACACCTCGCAATTGCGATTCACCGTGCCGAAGGACGTCCCCAAGGGGAACTACACGTTGGTTACGACGGTGACGGACGGAAAGCAAACGAAGACTGTGCGGAATCCATTGCGAATCGTCTGAATGCGCAATGGTCCACATCACGTCACGATACGCACGGCAAAGTTCTAACGTCGGACGACCGCGATTTCGAAGGTACTTCCAGCTCGATGCGTGTTGAATGAGTGAAAGGCGAAGCCACTTCGGTTAGGGGACATGCCGCCTGAGTTCGATTGATTGAGTTAGCGTCAGACGATTTCCGCCTCACCGTATGAGGCGAATGCTGTGCGAAGGGAGGACTCACGGTACCCATGCTTTGAAAGCGGGTCTCGGACTGCTGGATGCCCGCAAGCCTAGATCTCGGTTTGCAACGTTATTCTTAGCAACCAGCAGAGTTGTTCTGCGACATTGGTGTCGTAAACGGGACATTGGGAAGTAATGTCACTTGGCGGGATGAGGGCGACTGACGTCCGGTCTGCTCTGATAGCAGTCTCTGGGGCGGCTCGGGCAGACGTCGGGAGTCGGCCGAGGCTGTGCAAAAACGTGCACCGGCATCCATCATGGCGCGGCGCGAGCTGGGACCGGTCCACGTTTTTCGAATTCGATCGTTTGCGCGCCTCGGATGGCTCGTAGCGCCGTTTCCCGGTATCCGTGCGGCAAGATCGTCACGGCGCCGATGAGCACTCCAAGCGTGAGCACGAGCATCCAGAACGTGAGCGCGATGATCGGCATGCCCGTCAGACGCCTGCGCATCAGGTGCGTGCCGTAACCCCAGGCCGCGGCAGCCGTCAGCATCAGCAGCGTGCCGATCGGGGCGCCGCCAGCGAGGTCAGCTCGGAGGCCAGCAGCAGAACGATGCCGATCGCCGCCGCGATCACGCCGAGCCAATGCCGCCGCAGAGGCCGTTCGTTCAACACCAGCAGGCCGAACACGACGGCCCACACCGGCATGGTGTAGCCGAGGATCGCAGCCCGGCCGGACGGCAGCATCTTGACGGCGAGGATCGCGAGCAGGTGCCACACGATCACGTTCGGCAGGGCGAGCCTGGCAATCGTCGGCCGGGCGCCGGCCGGGACACGCAGCGATATCCTGTGCGCGACGGCCCACGCCCAGATCACGCCCAGATCACGCCCAGGCCACCGGCGATGCAGATCGAGCGGAAAAAAGCGGCGGCAATTGTGCAACGCCGAGCTTCATGACAGGCCAGTTCACGCCCCAGAAGAGCGTGAGCAGCACTAGCACCAGCAGCATCAGGACCCGGCGCGAGAGCGCCGACAATCTGGATCACCGCCCGCGCGCGTCGGCACGAATCTCCGCCTGGATTTCCCGCAGGTTGCGCGCGCGCTCCTGGTTCGTCGGATGCCGCTTGACGGGCGAATCGACGATCTCCTGTACCGATTGCGCGGCCCGGCCCGCGTCGGCGAGCGACGAGCGGCGGCCGGGCGGTTGCGGCTGCGACGCTGGCTCTGCCTGCATCTGCGGCAGATCGGCGACGAAGACGTCCACCGACACGGTCAGCGCCTGCCGGTCGAGCGTGCGGCTCAGCAGTCGCACCGCGCAGGAATCGGCCTGCAGTTCCTGGTCGACGTGATACTTCGTGAAACGGCCCTTCTGCACTTTGACATAGTTCAGCAGCAGGTTGGGATCGACGCGCGCGTTGGTCACCAGGTTGAGCACGTCGCTCTTCGACTCGACCGCGTCGATGGCGTTGCTCTGCAGCTCACGCGTCTCATGCCGCTGCAGCACGTGCGCAAGTTCGTGCGCGATCGCGAAGTACGCCTTGGGCCAGCGATTTGGATCGTCGATCAGACCCTGGTCGACGTACAGGAAACCGCCGGGTCGCGCCACCGCGTTGCGCGACGAGCTCTTCAGGATGAAGAGCTGGAACCGGTAGTCGTGCGGCTCACCGACCGCGGCCAGGATCTCCTGCAGCATGCGGTCGGCGTTGGGATAGTGCTGTCGGCCGAGACGACTGTCTCGCTCCAGCACATCCGTCTCCTCGTCGTGCTGGCGCTGCCCATAGGCGACCTCGGCGGTCATCGGCAGCCAGTTGAGCTGCTTGGCTGCGAGCCGTGTCGACGCACTGAGCTTGTCGGTGGACGGCACGGCGAGTTTGCGCTTGCCCGACAGGAAACCGGCCGGGTCGCTGAGGAACGCCGTCCCGACGTCGCTCAGCGCTTCCTTGGCACTGAACATCGCCAGCGACGCCGCGTTGTCGGCCAGCGTGAAGGGCTGCACGATCTGCGGGCAGTTGCGATCGAGCACGACCGACGCGTGCAGCGACAGCTTCGTGACTTCGCGCGGACGGATGTCGGACTGCGCGTATGCGCCGTTCGCGAGCAGCGCGGCCCCCAGCGCGACGATCGCGCAAACCGGCTCGAACACGCGCTGTCGAAGACCGCGCTGCATCGCCGTGCGCTCAGTTGACCCGTTGTTGCAACTGCTGCACGCGCAGGTCGCGTGCCCCGTAGAACCCCTCCTCGTCGAACACGGCGGCCTCGAAAGCGAGCAGTGCGGTCTCGTCGGTGATGGCCTTGCGGCCCTGCTCGATGCGCGCCTTCACGGCCGGGTCGCGCAGCGCGGCATCCAGGTTCGACTGCGCCTGGGCTTCGTCGAACGGCCGGTCCGATTCGAGCCGACGGCCGCCGGTGCGCTTGCGATTGAGCGTGCGGTCGAGGATGACATTGATCGAGCCGCACGCGACATCGGTCTGCAGCAGCGCCGTGTAGATGGCCTGTGCCGCGCTGGATGCGGTGGCCTTCGCTTCGAGCAGGCCCTGGCAACGCTGCGCCATTGCGGGCATGGCCGCCACAGCGAACGCCGCACACAGGATCAGCCGCCTCATCGTCAGCCTCCGCATCAGATGTCCTGCATCGCGATCAGCACCAGCGCCGTCGACACGACGCCGACCCAGATAGCCAGCCTCACGGCCAGCAATCCTGCCGTAGCGTAGTCGCCCTGACGCCAGAAGTGCAGCACCGCTCCGCCGAAGAGCTTCTTCGCCCCTTCCGCGAAGCTTCGGCGTTCCGGCCGGCCCGACCCTTTCAAGAAGTTGGCGGCGTCCACACCCCCCTGCGGCGCGCCGAACACGAAGCTGTCGAGCAGCATGCCGACCGCCATCGACACCGGCGAGGCCCATAGTCCGAAGCGCAGCAGAGCGAAGTACGACACGATCAGCAGCAGCACCGTCATCGCCGCGACCGTCACGACCAGCGCGAGCAGCGTGAGTGGCGCCGTCAGGCGGTGCCGAACGTCGTTGCTCAGACACTTGCGGTAGTACGCGCTCCAGAACTGCGAGATCACAAGTCCAAAGAAGAAACCCAGCAGGATGTCGGCGAGCAGGTCGATCCACTTCTTCTTCTCCTGCACCGGCTGGATGAACGACAGGAAGCCCGCCGCATGCACTTCGACGCCGTACAGATCACCGAGCGGCGTCACGAAATGGTCGTCGCCGCCATAGCCCGCGCCGAAGAACACCGCCTGCCAGCCGTCGTTCGCCTCGCGCGGTGAACCTGCCTGCGCCTTTAGCACGCCATCGAGCAGCGCGATGCGTGCCGGCGAACCCGGTTCGGCGGACAGCGCGAGCGGCACGACCCCGGTGCGATACAGGCGGGGGTCGATGTAGACCGGCTCGTGCGGCTCCGAGGCCTGCGCGCCCCCCGCGGACGGCACGCACTCGTTGTCCGGCGCCGTGCCGGCCGGCCGCGTGTGAGCCCATGCCTGGAAGGCCGCCGCGGCCAGCGTGTCTGGCCGGCAGTACTGCCGGATGGCGAGGCCGTAGTTCACCAGGATGTCGGCGTTGCCGAAGCGCGCCTTGCCCGGGTTCTCCTTCATCCAGGCGGCGCCGTGCTGCTCGTCCTGCGGCGTCATCAGCACGGTGTGCACACCATCGGCTTCGAGCGCGCTGCGGAAGTCCGCGTACAGCCCGCGTTCGCAGTCGGCCTCCGCCGATGCACGCTGTCCGTCGGTGGCCAGCCACGACCATGGTCGCAGGTCGATGTCGATCACCACGACGTTCAGCCGGCGCGCCGGAGATGCGCCGTTGTGGCGGCGTATCGCGCCGTACACGTCGGCGAGGTCGCGGCGCAGTTCGCAACGGTCCAGCGGCGAGCGCTCGTGGTAGCGCGTGTTCAGCGTCGATGAATCGATCTGAACGACCAGCGCGCGCGGACCCGACGGCACGTCGGCCGCTTCATGGCCGCGCACCAGTGCCGCCAGGTTGCCGATCGCGATGAACGCGTAGCTCTCGGCGGCACGCAGCCAGTTGTAGTGGTTGTCGAAGATCGAGAACAGGCACGCGACGAAGATCACCGCCGGCCAGTCGTCGCGGATCTGCTGCAGCACGTAGCTGCCGAATCGCTGCAGTCCGTTCTTCTTCTCGCCTGCGGCCTGCATCACGGGTCCCACCCGATGTCGACACCGCGGACTTTAGTGCACGCGTGCGCTCGCAGGAAGAGGGCCGCCGTCTGCGGCCCTGCGCGTCATGCCTTCGGCACTTGGTATCTCAGTTCTGCGAAGCCGGGGCCGGAGCATAGGAATTTCAAACGGCATCGGCGAGGCCCGGTGGCGCCCGGCACTGGCTCCTGGGCCGGCCTGCGGCGCCTGAATTGCCTGGATCTGGAGCCCGCGCCGGTGCGTTGCGCCAACTCGGCCGGTTCGGGGCCGTTCACGAAGGGCGCTTTTGGCCTCGCGGCCTCGGACTCGGGGTCGACCCTGACCTCGACTGCGCCGCGCTGACACGGCGTGCAGCGCCGCCCCGGCTGCGGTTTGACGGTGCAGGCCGCGGTGATGTGTCCGCGACGGCCGGCGCGGCTCAGGCGGCGAAGTCTTGCGCCGCCTCGCGCGCCCGGCCCTTGGGCGGCGGTTGAGGATCCAGCCCTAGGTGGGTGAGGATCTTCTCGATCACCGGCCGCTCGAGGATGGCCGCAATGATCCTGAGCTCCCCGCCGCCGCAGTTCGGTCGCGGCAGTCCAGAGCATTTTGGGTGGCCTCTCTCGAGCATTGCTAGTGGCGGGTTTCCAGCATTCCCGGTGGCGCGGCAGGTAGCGGCGTCACTGGCAGCGATGCGCAACAAGACCGACCGCAACGATGCCCATGGCCTGGCGCAGACTCTGCGCACCGGCTGGTACCGCACCGTCCACGTGAAGAGTCTCGAGAGCCACCAGGTGCGCGCGCTGCTGTCGAGCCGCAAGATGATCCTGACCAAGTGCATCGATCTCGAAAACGAGCTGCGCGGCCTGCTCAAGGTGTTCGGGGTGCGGCTGCCGCCACGGGTCGGCCACGGCGGCTTCGACGAGCGGGTGCGACCCAAGGTGCTGGCGCTACCGGAATTGGCCAAATGCCTGCTGCCACTGCTCGATGCGCGCAGCACGCTGTACCGCACCTAGCTACAACTGGATAACGCTGTGCGGGGCATGGCGCGCAAGGACCCGGTGTGCCAGCGACTGATGAGCGTGCCCGGGGTCGGTCCCGTCACCTCGCTGACGTTCAAAACGGCGGTCGATAACCCGACCCGCTTCCGCTCCTCGCGCACGGTGGCCGCGCACTTCGGACTGACGCCACGGCGCTACCAGTCCGGCGAGATGGACAACCCCGGACGCATCTCCAAGGCCGGCGATCCTGCCGTCCGACAGGCGCTGTACGGCGCCGCCCATGCCTTGATGACCCGCAGCGACGCCTGGTCGGTGTTGAAGGCCTGGGGGCTGCGCCTGGCGATGACCCGCGGCCATCGGCGGGCGGTGATCGCCGTGGCCCGCAAGCTGGCGGTGATCCTGCACCAGATGTGGATCCATGACACCGACTTCCGCGCGACACGGATGGAGGCAGCCGCATGACCTGACTGCCACCACGCCAGCTGCAAAGATCTTCGTTGAACGTGTGGACGAGGGTTCAGGATGAAGCCGCAAATGTCTGCTGCGCTTCGAGCGCGACCAAGAGCGAGGCTCTCCTTCCCGTTCCGACCCATGCCTGCAGCGCGCCAGAACGACCGCGCCCGACTGCGTAAAGAAGCGTGACCCACACAACAGCGAAACCCTTGACGTCAACAACAAACGAGCGCGACCCTTGACAACAACGCCCGATTAGAGAAGGAGACATCTCACCTGACCACTCAATTCTTACAACAGCGGACTTAGTTGGCGCTCTGGAATCGCCGATGAGCGGCCCATGACCTTGCCGCGGGACGGCAGACAGGGATGAGTCAGTGCCAGCGTGCGGAATCTGCCGTTCGTCGGCATGGGATGAACCTTCCGTCGACATACGATGCTTCGGTCACTAGGATGGCGGACCTAACCGGAGACGATCTTGACGAATACACGCCACCCGCGCGTAGGCGCCCGCTTGAACCTGCTTGCCGCCGCCGCCCTTGCCGCCGTGGCGTTGACCGCGCCATCGGTTCACGCCGCGCAGGGCAGCGACAGTACTATCGCCCGCGCCACTCAGGACAACGATTACGTCTTGGTGCAGTTCAACGGCGACCCGCTGGCCACTTACGCGAGGACCAAGCCCCAGCCCGGAAAGAAGATCGACTTCAACGGAAGCGCGGTCAAGTCTTACCGGGCGCAGCTTGCGGCGCTCCGGAACAGCTACAAGGCCTGGCTGCGTACGAATGTGCCTCAGGCCAGCGTCACGGGCGAGTTCGACCTCTCGCTCAATGCGGTGTCGGTCAAGCTCGGTGGGGCCACGCTGGCGCAAGTGGCCGCCGCCCCGATGGTCAGAACGGCGCAGTACCAGGGGCTGTACTACCCCAATGCCGCCGATCCCGACCTGGCGATCATTCGCGCCACCGACGCGTGGTCCCAGGGTGGTGGCGCGGCCAACGCGGGAACTGGCGTGAAGGTCGCCATCGTTGACTCGGGCATCGATGTTGGCCACCCGTGCTTCAGCGACGCCGGCTACCCGGCGCAGCCGCAGGTGGGCAGTCCCACTTTTACCAACAACAAGGTGATCGCGGCGAAGGTCTTCAACAACAAGTCGCCATCGCGCCGCTACACGCCCGAAGCCATCGACTCCCACGGTACCCATGTCGCAGGCACCGTCGCGTGCAACTTCGAGACCCCGACCGTCGTCGAGGGCGTGACCCTGCCGTACAAGATGTCCGGGGTGGCTCCGCGCGCGCTGCTGGGCAACTACAACGTCTTCCCCGGCAACGTGGAAAGCGCGCGTTCCGAAGACATCCTGAACGCACTCGAAGCTGCCTACACCGACGGCTTCGACATTGCCAACATGAGCCTGGGTGGCGGGGCCAGCGGCATTCAGGACCTGCTGACCGTCGCGGTCGACAACCTCGACCGCGCCAACATGGTCGTCACCATCTCCAATGGCAATGAAGGCCCGGGATACCGCACAGTTGGCTCGCCGGGGTCGGCGGCACGCGGCCTGACCGCGGGCGCCAGTTCAGTGGGACACGAGATCTTCCATCAGGTGACCGTCGGGAACACCAACTACCGTGCAGTGAAGGGCGACTTCGGAGCCGGCCCGGTGACCGCGTCGCTGCGCGTGCTTGTCGACGTCGCCAGCCCGCCCAACGGCCTGTCGCTCGCCTGCAACCCCATCGCGGCAGGTAGTCTCTCCGGCACCGTCGCGCTGATCTCGCGAGGTGCCTGCAGCTTCAGCACCAAGCTGCGCAACGTGCAGGCCGCGGGCGGACTTGGCGCGATCGTCGTCAACAACGCGGCCGGCACCATCGTGATGGGTCAGGATGGCACGGCCAACCAGCCGACGATCCCCGGCTTCATGGTCGACCCGTCGAACGGCGCGGCGCTTAAGGCCTATGACGGCAGCCCAGCCACGTTGCCGCAGTTCGGCACCTATGAGTGGGTTTCGGCGAACGACGACATCATCGGCGACTTCAGCTCGTGGGGCCCGACCGACGTAGACTTCCGCGTCAAGCCCGACGTGATGGCGCCGGGCGTGAACATCGTGTCGTCGATACCGCGCAGCTATTGCGGAGGCGCGCCCTGCTTCGCATTCTTCAACGGCACCTCGATGGCCGCCCCGCACCTGGCCGGCAGCGCCGCCATCGTGCGCCAGCAGCACCCGGACTGGAGCGCGGCTGCGATCCGATCTGCCATTGTCAACACGGCTGACCGCAAAGTGGTGAAGGACCTGGACAACGCGACCATCGTCGCGGATGCCAACAAGGTCGGCACGGGACGTGGGAACCTGCTCGCCGCGGTACAGGCCAGCGTGGCACTCGACCCGGTCAGCCTGAGCTTCAGGGCGGTGCCCGCCGGCAGCGGACGGACGATGCAGGACAGCATTGAACTGACTAACGTCAGCGGCGCGCCAAAAACGTACACGTTCCAAGTTGTCGACCCTGCGGGCGGCGGGGTCGCGTTCTCGGTGCCTGGGACGGGCGTCACGCTTGCGGATGGGGCTAGCGCTTTGATCGCCATTCAAATGACGGCTCTCAAGGGAGGCAGCAGTGGCCACAAGCAGGCGGTGCTGCAGGTATCGGCCGGCGGTAAGGTGGTGGCCCAGGCGATGCTTTACGCGCTGATCAAGTAGGCGGACAGGGGCTTCCGCGTGGGCCGCCAGGCGCGTCCGCAAGGACGCTGGGTTGCCGCGAAAAGAAAGAGGCGAGGGCGAGGTCGCGGCGGTGGTTCCCACTCGGCCACCGAGCGGCGAGCTGCGACTTCATCTCCTTAGCGCCTGATCTGCGCCCAGACAAAGGAAGGGACGCCTGCACGGCGTCCCTTTTGCATCGTGGCACCGGCGCTTTGCGGAGCGCGTGTCCTCGGGTGACGGCTCCTTATCGGCGACGAGCCCCGCTGGTCGACGAGCGGGAGCGACGGAGAAGACACAACCCAGTGTTCGCGGCAGGTCAGTGATCGGCCGTAGCCGACATTACGAAGGTCCGCGAGATTTGCTTGGAAGCCGACCAACTAATTGCCGCAGCAATTGAGTGAGGCGCTGGTGACCAAGTTTTGCTGGCCTTGTTGTAGAGGGTCCGATGACTCTTGTTTCGCCCGCGCCGGCCGTGCGCCTACGCCGCGCCCGAGCGCCCGTTGTAGCTCGTCCATCGATTAGGTGAATCAGGGACTCAGTGAAGGGTAGGAGCGAAGGATGCGGCGTGCCTGCGCCGCTTCGGCTTCCGCGCCGGCGCGATCGCCCGCGATCAGGAGACACTGTCCGGGTTTCGTCCGGGTTTCGTCCGCGCGTCGCTCGCGGGGCCGCACTTGGTTGTAGCGGCCCCGGCGCGACCGGCTTCTGGCGCAGCCGGCGGCCGCCTAGGCGTTCTGTGCAGACCCGATAGCATTCCTTCGGTTCGACCGCTTGGATCGGTCAAGGGCTACTTGTTGTTACGTGCGTTGGCCGCATTGCCGCGGCAGAATTGGTGTGTACCGCATCGCGCGCTTGCGCGGCAGCCTTTCGCAGGTCACGCGCAGCCGTGGCCTGGCCCCGCTGGGCCAGGACATCGGCCAGCGCATCGCGGACTTCGGCGACCCAGAGGCTGTTGTCGGCGTCGTGCCGCAGTCGGAGCGCGAGCGATTCGCGCAACCGTTGTTCAGCGGTCGCGAGATCGC
>Ga0316603_10000924_pt1 | contig 15164 bp, 12 predicted proteins | sample OWC_soil_day10_n_FD_207649 | JGI IMG/M metagenome (GOLD analysis project Ga0316603, IMG submission 207649) | Wetland soil microbial communities from Old Woman Creek delta, Ohio, United States - OWC_soil_day10_noCT | ecosystem: Environmental > Terrestrial > Soil > Wetlands | place: USA: Ohio... | reverse complement strand
CCGGCTCTACAAGGAGCGCGTGGATCCGGAGGGGCGCTACAACCGGGGCAAGCTGCTGCCAGGCGGCGACCTGGCGCGCGCCTACACGCCGAGCTTCAACCTGCTCGGCCACGAGTCGCTGATCATGCAGCAGTCCGACATCAACTCGATCTCGGACGCGGTCAAGGACTGCCTGCGCTGCGGGAAGTGCAAGCCGGTCTGCGCCACCCACGTGCCCGGCGCGAACCTGCTCTACTCGCCCCGCAACAAGATCCTCGCGACCTCGCTGCTGGTCGAGGCGTTCCTCTACGAGGAGCAGACACGACGCGGCGTCTCCATCCGCCACTTCGACGAGTTCGGCGACGTGGCCGAGCACTGCACCGTGTGCCACAAGTGCCTGGCGCCCTGCCCGGTGGACATCGACTTCGGCGACGTGTCCATGTCGATGCGTGACCTGTTGCGGCGCATGGGCAAGCAGCGCGCCAACCCGGCCAAGGCGGCCGCGATGTACTTCCTCGACGCCACCCGGCCGGAGACCATCAAGGCCGTCCGCAGGGTGATGATCCAGTGGGGCTACAAGTCGCAGCGTCTCGGCAACCGGCTGCTGGCCACGCTGGCCAGGGCCCAGACCCGCCGCCCGCCGGCCACGACCGGCCGCCCCCGGCTGCACGAGCAGGTGGTGCACTTCGTCAACAAGAAGATGCCCCGGGGGCTGCCGAAGCGCACCGCGCGCGCGCTGCTCGACGTCGAGGATCGCGCCTACGTGCCGGTGATCCGCGACCCGGCACGCACCAGCGCCGACTCCGAGGCGGTGTTCTACTTCCCGGGCTGCGGCTCGGAGCGGCTGTTCTCGCAGGTCGGCCTCGCGACGCAGGCGATGCTCTGGCACGTGGGCGTGCAGACCGTGCTGCCGCCCGGCTACCTCTGTTGCGGCTATCCGCAGCGCGGCGCCGGCGAGTTCGACAAGGCGGAGAAGCTCATCACCGACAACCGCGTGCTGTTCCACCGCGTCGCCAACACGCTCAACTACCTCGACATCCGCACCGTCGTGGTCAGCTGCGGCACCTGCCATGACCAGCTGCAGGGCTACAAGTTCGAGGAGATCTTCCCGGGCTCGCGGATCCTCGACATCCACGAGTTCCTGATGGAGAAGGGCGTGCGCCTGTCCGGCGCGACCGGCGTCCGCTACATGTACCACGACCCCTGCCACACGCCGATGAAGAGCCACGACCCGCTGACGGTGGTCAACACGCTGATGAACGCGCCGGCCAACGGGCGCATCGCGAAGAACGACCGTTGCTGCGGCGAGTCCGGGACGCTGGCCGTGGCGCGGCCCGACGTGTCGACCCAGGTCCGCTATCGCAAGGAACGCGAGATCGTGAAAGGGGCCGACGCGCTGCGCGCCGACGGCTTCGACGGCGGGGTCAAGGTGCTGACTTCCTGCCCGTCCTGCCTGCAGGGACTGGCGCGCTTTTCAGATGACGCGAACCTCGACGCCGACTACATCGTCGTCGAGCTGGCGAAGCACGTCCTCGGCGCGGACTGGATGGCCGACTACGTGCGGCTCGCGAACGAGGGCGGCATCGAGCGGGTGCTGGTCTAGTCCTCCGTCACCTGCGGCTTCCACGCCGCCTGCAGCTCGTGCAGCGTCCGCGGCGGGACCGGGTCGTAGTGGCTCAGGTCGAGCGTGTAGCTGCCCTCGCCGCCGGTCAGCGCCTTGAGCCGCGTCTGGTAGTCGGTCAGCTCGGCCAGCGGCACGTAGGCGGAGATGGTCACCCGGCCGCCGGGCAGGCTGTCATTGCCGTTGATGCGGCCGCGCTTGGTCGCGAGGTCGCCCGTGATGTCGCCCATCGACTGCGCCGGGGCGGTGATCTCGACCTTCACGATCGGCTCCAGCACGGTCGGGCCCGCGTTGCGCACGGCCTCCAGGAAGGCCTTCTTGCCGGCGGACACGAAGGCGACTTCCTTCGAGTCCACCGAGTGGTACTTGCCGTCGTAGACGGTGACCCGCAGGTCCTGCAGCGGGAAGCCGGCAATGGCGCCGTCCACCAGCACCTGCCGCACACCCTTCTCCACCGCCGGGATGAACTGGTGCGGGATGGCGCCGCCGACGACCTTGTCCACGAACTCGAAGCCCGCGCCACGCTCCAGCGGCTCGATGCGCAGGTACACCTCGCCGAACTGGCCGGCGCCGCCGGTCTGCTTCTTGTGCCGATGGTGGCCCTCCGCCGCGCGCGTGATGGTCTCGCGGTAGGGAATGCTCGGCGGGCGGGTTTTCACGTGCACGTTGTAGCGCTCGCTCATGCGCTCGAGCAGCACGCGCAGGTGCAGCTCGCCCATGCCGTACAGGATGGTCTCGTTGGTCGCGGCGAGGTGCTCGACGCGGACGCAGGGATCCTCGGCCACCAGCTTGTGCAGCGTGTCCGCGAGGCGCTGCTCCTCGCCGCGGCGCTCCGGCTCGATCGCGAGCCCGAGCATCGGCGGCGGGAAGGCGATCGGCTTCAGGTGGAAGTGGTCCTCCTCGTGCGAGTCGTGCAGCACGGCGTCGAAGTGCAGCTCGTCGACCTTCGACAGCGCACCGATGTCGCCGGGGACCAGCTCGGGGACCTCGACGGTGTCCTTGCCCTGCATGCGGTAGAGGTGCGAGGCCTTGATTGCCTTGCGGGCGTCGCCGACGAACAGCTGCCCGCCGGAACGGACCGTCCCCTGGTGCACGCGGAAGATGCCCAGCTTGCCGACGAACGGGTCGATCGCCACCTTGAACACGTGGGCAATCGCGTGGCGTGCCGGGTCCGGCCGCACCTCGACCCGCGTCGCGTTCGCGCCCTCGCCCTTGAGGAACGGCGGCGGGTTGCCCTCGGCCGGGTTCGGCATCAGCCTCGCGAACACGTCGAGCAGCTCGCGAATGCCCGCGCCCGTCTCCGCCGAGACGAAGCACACCGGCACCAGGTGGCCTTCGCGCAGCGCCAGCTCGAACGGGTCGTGCAGCTGCTCGGGCCGGAGTTCCTCGCCCTGCTCGAGGTACAGCGCCATCAGGTCCTCGTCCACCTCGACGACCTGGTCGATGATCTCGGTATGGGCATCCGTCACCGACGAGAAGTCAGTCTCGCGCCCGGAGGACTGGTAGAACACGTCCACCACCGTCCTGGCACCGTCGGCCGGCAGGTTGACCGGCAGGCACTCCTTGCCGAAGCGCTCGCGAAGCTCCTCGAGCACCTCTTCGGTGCGCGCCTCGGGGTGGTCGATCTTGTTCACGATCACCAGGCGGCACAGGCCGCGGTCGCGCGCGAAGTCCATCATGCGCTGGGCCATCGGCTCGACGCCGTTGATCGCGCTGACCACGACCGCAGCCGTCTCCACCGCTTCCAGCACCGAGAGCGAACGGCCGATGAAGTCGGGGATTCCCGGCGTGTCGAGCAGGTTCACGAACGTCCCACCCGTTTCGAGGTGGCAGATCGCCGAGTCCAGCGAGTGCAGCAGCTTCTTTTCCTGCGGGTCGGAGTCGCAGACCGTCGTGCCGCGGTCGAGGCTGCCCTTGGCGGGGATCGCGCCGGCGCCGGCGAGCAGCGCCTCGGCCAGCAGGGTCTTGCCTGCGGCAGCGTGTCCGACAAGGGCGATGTTGCGGATGTCCGCGGTGTTGTGGGCCATGATGGGAGTCCCCAGATCCGTATCTCGTTGATTGTCCGGAGGATAGCATCGTGCCGGAGGGGAGCGTCGTGGTAGTCCCGGATGGCGCCCTGCTGCTGGCCACGATCAACAAGGGCCCTCTTTAAAATCAAGCGCATACGCGCCATTCCCCGGTCCGTTTCCGGCGCTCCGTCCTGGCGGCCTCGGCAGCCCGCGGCGGGATGCGCCGGGCAGCCGTCCGAGGCCCATCCAAGGCTTTGAATATTGGGCGGCTGCCACTATCATCGCGGTTCGCACCGCCCTGGCATCGGGCCCTGCCTGAGGCCACTGCACGGCGCCTGCGACAGTCCGCAAACTGGCAAGCAAGGGGTTCAGGACATGGCGGTTTCGGTAAAGGGCGACTCGTCAGAACCGATGGTCGATCCCAACGTCATCCCGTTGGTGGACATCATGCTGGTGCTGCTGATCATCTTCATCATCACCATTCCGGTCATGACCCACGCGGTGAAGATCGACCTGCCGCGCAACACGCCGAACCAGCCGACCGAGCCGCCCGAGTTCATCGACGTCGAGATCGACTTCGACGGCAGCATCATCTGGAACGGCAGCGTGGTCGACCACGCAACGATGCTCAACTACGTCGCGCAGGACGCCAACAAGGACCCGCAGCCCGAGGTGCACCTGCGCGCCAATCCGCGCGTGCGCTACGAATACGTCGCCGACGTCCTCTTCGCACTGCAGCGCGGCGGCCTGAAGAAGATCGGCTTCATCACCGGCACGCCAGGATTCGAGGCCGCGGCGCCCGCGCAGTAGGCGCCGCCGCCACAGGCTGATTCGAGAAAGGGGCCCGTCGGGCCCCTTTTCCTTTACGGCGCGGGGTTGATCACGCCGCAGGCGTCGCGGGCGCCGCCCGCGCAGCCCTTCTTGAGGTCCGACTCGGCGTCGCAATAGGTGTCCGCGGCCGAGTGGACGATCAGCGAGCTGCCGTTCTCGTCGAAGATGCTCAGCCGGCCGGGCGACAGCGTCACGCGGTTGGTGGTGTGCTTCAACGTGCCCACGCCGTTCTTCACCTCGAGGTTGATCAGGTCGCCCATGTGATACGGGTGGTTGATATCCTTGGCCGGGACGTCGTCGGTGGCGCTGTCCGGGCGCGACTGGCCGAACGGGCCCGGATCGTGGTGGCCACCCGCCCCGCCGCAGGGCGTGCACGAGGCGACTTCGTGGATGTGCACCGCGTGCTTGCCGTCGGCGAGGCCCTTCACGGTCATCTCGACCGTGACTTCCTTGACGCCCTCCGGCGTCGTCTGTTCGACCAGCGTCGCGGTACCGGCGATGGCCGGGTTGGTGCAGCCCTTGATCTCCGCGGCAGCCTTGAGGCCATCGGCGGCGGCCACGCCGGGCGCGAAAGCGGCGGCGATCGCGAGCGGGGCGATGAGGCTGCGTACGGCGTAGCGGGTAACGGGGTTCATGGCGATGCTCCTTCATTGGGCCGTGACACGGGGGACACCGGGACCGCCACGCCGTTGCCGCGCGGCACGGTGCATACGCCGTCAGGCGCCGCTGGGATCCCCCTCCTTCGCGGCCAGCCTACTGCCACAACGCCCCGGACTCAACCGCCAGCCGCCGGCACGCGCGCGGCCTTGTCCACCTCGGCCACCAGCCCCGGCTGCAGCCCGAGACGCGCGGCCAGCAGCTGCAGGTAGGCGTCTTCGGCCGGCGACGCCTCGGCGATGACGAGCCGCGACGCGGTGTAGATCTCGAGCGCGAGTTCGCGCGTGCCGGCGCTCGCGACGATCGCCTCCAGGTCGAGCGGCCGGGACAGTTCCTCCAGCACGAAGGCTTTCTCTTCGACCGACAGCGACAGGCGGCCGACCTCCGCAAAGACGCGCTGCTGTTCGGCGACGTCGATCTGGCCGTCTGCCTTGGCCGCGGCAATCATGGCGCGCAGGATGGCCACGGCATCGCGCTCAGGGACGGCCGGGACCGGCGCGTTCCCCGGAGCCGCGGCGAGTTGGCCGAACAGCGAGTCGAGGGTCCCGGGGATCGTTCCCGGTCCGCGCTGACCCGCCTGGTACTGCTGCCAGGCCTTGTAGGCCAGCCCCGCCACCACCGCGGTCCCGCCAACCTTCAACGCCGTCTTGCCGAGTCCCTTGCCCTTGCCGGTGATCGCGCCCGCGACGGCGCCCGACAGTAACCCGCCGGCGAGCCCACCGGCCATGCCGCTCTTCACCAGCTGGTCGAGCAGCTTGTTCGCATCGATCATGTCGCCTTCCTCGTTACCGGGACCCCTTGCTCCGACAGGGCTGCGCGCCCGCGGTTCCCGGACGGCGCACGCGTGCCCCGCACCCCGCCGGTCACGGCCCCGGGGCTTGACACGCCCTGCCGCAGCGCGTCCCATGCGCGGACCCTCCCTGGCAGCAACCCGGAACGAACCGTGGATCGTCGCGTGCCCTCCTGCCTTGCCTTCGGATCGGCCCTGTTTGCGGCCACGAGCAGCCTGCTCGCGGACACCACCGACCGCCTGCTGCCCCGCTTCGACGATACGCCCTGCGTCGGCGACTTTTCGGCACTGCCGAATGCGATGCGTTGCGGCACGCTGGTCGTCCCCGAGACGCGGGGAGCGAACAACGGCCGCAGGGTGGCGATCCCGGTGGTGATCGTGCGTGGCGCGGGCGAGTTACGCAGATCCGACCCGGTCATCGAACTGCACGGCGGGCCCGGTGGTGGCACCGTGGAGTGGCTCGCCGGCTGGCTGACCCAACACCCGGAGCTGGTCGCCGGCGGGCGCGACTGGATCTTCTTCGACCAGCGCGGCACGGGGCTGTCGGTTCCGACGCTGGGCTGCGGCCGCGTCGGGGTGTCGGACGCCGGGCTCACCGACGATAGCGCCGTCGAGGCGATCCGCGCCTGCGGCCTGCGCCAGCAGGCAGCTGGTGTGGACCTCGGCCGGTACAACATCGGCACCATCGTCGAGGACCTGGCCGACCTGCGCCAGGTCCTGCACATCGGCGACTACAATCTGGTGGGTACGTCCTATGGCTCGCGGGTCGCCATGGGCGTGATGCAGCGGGACACGCGCGGGCTGCGCGCGGTCGTGCTCGATTCGCTCTGGCCACCGGAAGCCAGCTGGACCGGGCCCTTGCCGACGCTGGTCTCGCGCGAGACGCGCAGGGTGCTTGGCCTGTGCGCCCGCGACGAGCGCTGTGCCGCGCGCCACCCCGACCTGGAGGCGCGCTTCGACGCACTGCTGACCGCCTGGCTGGCCCGGCCGCGGCAATCCGGCGACCGGTCGTACACGGCCGACGAGGCGGCGTCGTTCCTGCTCGAGGCGCTCTACGACGACGAGGGGGCGCGGCGACTGCCAGCGAGCATCGCCCGCTGGCTGGGCGACGACTACGCCGAGCTCGACGAGTTTCTGCGGGAACAGAGCGGCTACGTCGAGGGCCTGTTCTTCGCCAATCTCTGCAAGGAGGAGTTCCCCTTCGAGTCGCCTGCCGCCGTCGAAGGCCCTGGCAGCGGCGACCCGATCGCCGAAGCGACGGCGCGTGTCACGAAGAGGTTCTTTCCCGCCTGCGCCGGGTTCGCGGTCGGCAGGCCCGACCCCATCGACAACCAGCCGCTCGTGAGCGCGATCCCGACCCTGATCCTGAACGGCGAGATCGATGCCGGCTGCCCGGTCGAACTGGCCGAGGCCGCCGTCAGGCGGCTCGAATACGGCCAGCTGGCGGTGTTCCCGAACACGACGCACGGGGTCCGCAGGCAGAGCAGGTGTGCCCAGGGCATCGTCGACCGCTTCCTGGACGCGCCGCGCGAGCCGATCGACGCGGCCTGCATCGCCGCCGAGCACGCGACGTTCGAGTTCGCACCGGGAGACCGAGGGGACTAGTCGTGGCGTCTCAACCCGCTCCGGTCAGGCGTCGTCACGCACGGAGCGCCAGGCGAGGGTCGAGTGCGCCCTGGCACTGCCAGCGGGCCGCTGCCGTCAATCGGCGCTGGCCGGCGCAGGCGTCACGAACCCGCGCAGCGGCAGCGTCGACCGCTGCAGCCAGTTGTCGGGCAGGTAGCGCGTCACGCCGTCGATGGCGTGGATCGTGTAGGCGTGCCGCGGCCTGTCGCTCAGGTTCGGCCCCGAGAGGTGGGGCAGCGCGCCATGTAGCAGGACCAGCGTGCCGCGCCGCGCCTCGAGTGGCACCAGCCCCTCGCTGGGATAAGGTTCCTCGTCGAAGACGTCCATGACCGTCGCGGTGCGTGACCCATCGAGGCGCGACCGGCTCTTGACCGGGATCCGGTGGCCGCCGGGCAACGCCCACAGGCAACCGTTCGCGGTCGTCGCATCGTCGATGGCGAACCAGAAGCCCACCACGCTCAGCGGCTCGGTCCACAGGTAGCTGTGGTCCACGTGGCAGGCGACTTCACCGCCGATGCGCGGCTGCTTGAAGATGTACATGGACTGCAGCAGCAACGGCTCCCGCATGCCGAGGTCCCTGGCAACCGCGGCCAGCGCTGGCGTGCGGCTGAACCGGTCGAAGACCGGGTCGAGGTCGTGCATGGCGTGGCCGAGCTTGTTGAGGCTCAGGTGCGCCTCGTCGCGCAGCCGGCCGTCCGCGTCGAAAGCGTCTCTCTCGAAGAAGCAGTGGATCGCCTCCCCGCTCCTCAGGAAGTAGTCGGCGCCGGCGTGGGCGGGCTTGCCGTCGGCCGTGAAGACCGTCGCCCGCTCCGGCGACGGCACTCTCTCGAGGGCCAGTCGCAGGGCACGGTGACGCAACTCGAGGCAGCGCTCCGGCTCGGCGAAGTCCGGCAGGACCAGGAATCCATCCTGGCGAAACTGCGCGTGCTGCGTGGCGGACAGCCACTCACCCATGGTGCCTCCCCTCGACCTGGCGTCCCGGCCGGGCATGGTACCAGCGCGTCCCTTCGAGGGAACCGGAGCTGCAGGGCCCGGCCGCGTACGGCGTCAGCCGCGCTCGGCACCGGGGCCCGGCCCTCGTGCGCGATCCGGCGCATGGTATTCTCCCGGGCCCATGAGCAAGCCCAAATTGGTCTACTTCGACGCGCCGGTGAGCCGTGGGGAGGAGTGCCGCCTCGCCCTGCATCTCGCGGGAATCGACTTCGAGGACGTGCGCATCGACCGCGCCGCATGGTCCGCGATGAAGGAGCAGACGCCCTACGGCGGCCTGCCCGTGCTCGAGCTGCCAGGAAAGCCGGCGCTCGCACATTCCAACGCCATCCTGGTGCTGATCGGCCGTCGACACGGCCTGCACCCTGCCGACGACTTCGAGGCGGCGCGCCATGAAGGAATGATGCAGCACGTGGAGACCCTGCGCGCCGTGGTCTCGCCGACCCTCCGCATGGGGGAGGCAGAGAAGAAGGCCACGCGCGAGGCGCTCGTGGCGGGATTCCTGCCAGCGTGGGCAAGGGCGGCGGAGAGGAACATCACCGGCGCGCCGTTCTTCGGCGGGGACCGGATCCACGTGGTGGACCTCAAGATCTACATGGCGGTGCGCTGGTTCATCGGCGGCAAGGTCGACCACATTCCGGCAACGATCTTCGCGGGCTACCCCAGGCTCATGGGGGTGCATGACGCCGTGCATGAGCATGCCGGCGTGAAGTCCTGGTACGCCAAGCCTTGAGCGCCGCCCACAGCCACGTTTTCGACGTGCAGAACCCGGTGGCCGAGCGGCGCACCCGCCAGGTGATGTGGCTGACGCTCGTCATGATGGTGATAGAGATCGTCGCCGGCACCCTGTTCGGGTCCATGGCGCTCCTGGCCGATGGCTGGCACATGAGTTCGCACGCGCTCGCGCTCGGTGTGTCGGCCGGCGCCTACGCGCTGGCGCGTCACTATGCGCACGACCCGCGGTTTGCGTTCGGAACCTGGAAGATCGAGGTGCTGGGCGGCTACACCAGCGCCGTCTTCCTGCTGGGGGTCGCCGGCTACATGGGTTTCGAGTCGGTGAGCCGGCTGATCGACCCGGCGCCGATCCGCTTCGACGAGGCGATCCCGGTGGCCGTGCTGGGGCTGATCGTCAACGTAGTCTCCGCCTGGCTGTTGTCCACCGGCGCGCAGCGGCACGACCATCACGATCACACTCATGACCACCCGCATCATCACCACGACCTGAACCTGCGCTCCGCGTACCTGCACGTGCTGGCCGACGCGGCGACATCGGTGCTCGCGATCGTGGCGCTCGCCGGCGGCAAGTACTATGGCGCCACGTGGCTCGATCCCGTGATGGGACTCGCCGGCACGATCCTCGTCGCGCGCTGGGCCCTCGGGCTGCTGCGGGACACCGGTCGGGTGCTGCTCGACGCGGAAATGGATGCGCCGCTCGTTGCGGAAGTAAAACAAGCCGTCCAGTCCCTGCCCCAGCCGGCGATCCTCCGGGACCTGCACGTCTGGCGCGTCGGCAAGGGCAAGTATGCGTGCATCGTCAGCATCGCAGCGGACGTCACCGTGACCGCGGACGAGGTCCGCGGCCGCCTCACCGTGCACGAGGAACTGGTCCACGTCACCGTGGAAATGGCGCCGATCGCCGCGGCCTCCGTGACCCCGCGTGAACGATAGACACGCAATCGCCCGGGCGAAGGAGCCCGACAGCCGGCGCCAGCAGGCGGCCTTGTCGCTGGCCGCGCTCGGCATCGTCTACGGGGACATCGGCACCAGCCCGCTGTACGCCTTCCGGGAGGCCCTCTCCGGCCTCGAGCCGTCGGCAGAGAACGTGCTGGGCATCCTGTCACTGATCTTCTGGACGCTGATGCTGGTCGTGTCGCTGAAGTACCAGGCGCTGGTGCTGCGGGCGGACAACCGCGGTGAGGGCGGCATCCTGGCGCTGATGGCCCTCATCAATCCCTGGCGCGGCACGCGCACGCACGGCAAGGTAGCCCTGATCATCCTCGGCATCTTCGGTGCCGCCCTGCTTTACGGCGACGGGATGATCACTCCCGCGATCTCGGTGTTGAGCGCGGTCGAGGGGCTCGAGACCACCGCGCATGGCATCGCCCCGTTCGTCGTCCCGATCACCGTCGGCATCCTGGCCGCCCTGTTTGCAGTCCAGTCCAGGGGCACGGCCCGGATCGCCGCCCTGTTCGGGCCGATCACGCTCATCTGGTTCATCGTCATCGCCGCCCTGGGCGTGGCCCAGATCGTGGAGCATCCCGGCGTGCTGCACGCCCTCAACCCCTGGTATGCCGCCCGGCTCTTCGGCGAGTCCCTGCCCACGGCGGTCGTCCTGCTGGGAGCCGTGTTCCTGGTGGCCACCGGCGCCGAGGCGCTGTATGCGGACATGGGGCATTTCGGCCGGACACCGATCCGCAGGGCCTGGTTTGCCTGCGTCTTTCCCTGCCTGGTGCTGAACTACTTCGGCCAGGGGGCGCTGGTGCTCGGCGACCCCTCCCTGGCCTCGCAGCCCTTCTACTTCCTGGCGCCGGAGTGGGGCCGCTATCCGTTGATCGCCCTGGCCACCGTCGCCACGGTGATCGCCTCGCAGGCGATGATCTCGGGCGCTTTCTCGCTGACCCGCCAGGCGGTGCAGCTCGGACAGTTTCCCCGCGTGGCGATCGTCCAGACCTCGGCCGAGGAGACCGGGCAGATCTATGTGCCGGCGGTCAACCTCGCGCTGGCGCTGGCATCGATCGGGCTGGTGCTCGGCTTCCGGACCTCCGGCAACCTGGCATCCGCCTACGGGCTCGCGGTCAGCGCCACGATGGTCATCACCACCATCCTGGCCTTCTATGTCATGCGCAAGCGCTGGAGGTGGCCCGCGGCGATTGCGGTGCCGATTACGGCGGCATTGCTGGTCGTCGACATCGCGTTCCTGGGCGCCAACAGCGCCAAGGTGGCCGATGGCGGCTGGTTCCCCCTGCTGGTCGGTGGCCTCGTCCTGACGCTGATGACCACCTGGTCGCACGGGCGCGACCTGCTCCGGGCGCAGCTCGCGCACGACCGGCTGCCGATCGACGTGTTCCTGGCCAGCTTCAGGCAGCATCCCCCGATTCGCGTTCGCGGCACGGCCATCTTCCTGACCGCCGCGCTGCCGCGGACCCCGCCGATGCTGATCCACCACATCGAGCGCAACCAGGCCCTGCAGGAACAGGTGATCCTGCTGACGGTCCTCACCGAGGACGTGCCCCGCGTCGGCGCGCACGAGAGGGTCCACGTCGAGGACCTTGGGCAAGGCTTCCATCGCGTGCTCATCCACTACGGTTTCATGCAGACGCCGAATGTCCCGGTGGCCCTGCGGCTGGCCGAGGAACTCGGCCTGAAGCTCGACGGTGAGTGCACGACCTACTACGTCGGCCGCGAGACCATCATCCCGTCGGCCCGGGTGCCGGGCATGTGGCTGTGGCGCGAGAGGCTGTTCGTGCTGCTGTCACGCAATGCCCTGAGCGCCACGACCTACTTCAAGCTGCCGCCGAACCTGGTGGTCGAGTTCGGGATCCAGGTGGAGATCTAGGCCGGCTGCCCCCTTGAACTCCGGCAGCCGGTCGGGTAGATTATCCGTTAGTTTGATAGTTATCTAATTATGAAACAGTCAGAGGTCCTCAAGTCCCTGGCCGCCCTGTCCCAGGCCAACCGCCTGAAGGCCTTTCGCGCGCTGGTCATGGCCGGCCCGGCCGGCACGACGCCGAGCGAGATCGCCAGGCGGTTGAAGGTCCAGCCCGCGACGCTGTCGTTCCACCTCAAGGAACTGATGAACGCGGGGCTCGTGACGCAGGAGCGGGATGGCCGCCACCTCATCTACCGTGCCGATTACGTCCGCATGGGCAGCCTGCTGGCTTACCTGACCGAGAACTGCTGCACAGGTCCGCAGGCGTCCACGCCCACGCGCGACGCCTGCGGATGCTGAGCTCACGTAACGAAGGAGACATCGCGATGAACGACCCCGACATCAAGCAAGTCGTCAGGGAGAAGTACGGCGAGGCCGCACGCCAGGTCCTGGGCGATCAGGCCCGCACGTCCTGCTGCAGCGGCCCGACGGCATGCTGCGACCCGATCACGTCCGACCTGTATGACCCGGCGCAGACCCGGGACCTTCCCGCCAAGGCCGTGCAGGCGTCCCTGGGTTGCGGAAATCCCACCGCCCTGGCGGAACTGAAGCCCGGCGAGGTCGTGCTCGACCTCGGCTCGGGTGGCGGCATCGACGTGCTGCTCTCGGCCCGGCGCGTCGGCCCGCAGGGCCGGGCGTATGGCCTCGACATGACCGACGAAATGCTGGCGCTGGCCAACGAGAACAAGCGCAAGGCCGGAGCGACCAACGTCGAGTTCCTCAAGGGCGAGATCGAGCACATTCCGCTGCCTGACGGCTCCGTGGACGTGATCATCTCGAACTGCGTGATCAACCTCTCGGCGGACAAGGACCGGGTGCTGCGCGAGGCCTTCCGCGTGCTGCGCCCCGGCGGGCGCTTCGCCGTGTCGGACGTGGTCACCCGCGGGGAAATCAGGCCGGATATCCGCCGCAGTGTGCTGGCGTGGGTCGGGTGCGTCGCCGGCGCCCTGGACGAGCAGGTCTACCGCGACAAGCTCGCGGCCGCCGGGTTCGTGGACATCGACATCGAACCGACCCGGATCTACAGGACCGAGGATGCGCAGGAGTTCCTGGCGGACAGCGGGCTGGATGCCGCGACGATCGGCCCCGAGGTCGACGGTAGGTTCCTCAGTGCGTTCATCCGCGCGACCAGGCCGGCGCCCTGAACGACGACGTGGCTGGGCACTCGTCAAGGCCCGACGACATGCTGCGCTTTCGGCCGCTGACTGTCAGCGACCAGGACAAGCTCTGGCACTGGCTGCACGTGGCGCTGTGGGATCCCCCGCCCGCCGGGTTGCGCCCGGTCGAAGTCCTGCAATCACCCGGCGTGCGCATCTATGCGGAAAACTGGGGTCTCGCATCGGACGTCGGCGTGGTGGCGCAGGTAGGCGGCGCCGATGCCGGTGCGTGCTGGATACGTCTGCTGCCGGCCGGGGTCGGACTCGCCTCGGTGGACGCGGCCACCCCGCAGCTCGGCATCGCGCTCGAGCCGGAGTTCCAGCACAAGGGGTATGGCCGCGCCTTGATGCAGGCGGCCCTGGAGGCGGCGCGACAGGCCGGTTACCGGCAGGTCGCGCTGACGGTGCACCCGCAGAATCCCGCGGTGGTCCTGTACGAGCGCTGCGGCTTCCGCAAGGTGGAACTGAGGAACCATTACCACCTCATGGTCGTCGATCTGGCCTGATCCTTCCGTCCAGCGGGCCCGCACCGGACGACATCGGAAACGCCCGTGTCCAGGTCTACAGCCAAGCCGCGGGCCCGCTAGCTCGCTACTTCGCGGGCACAGGCGAGCAGTTCCTCGTGCAGCGCCGTCATCGCGGCGCGATCGACGCAAGGCGCGCGGACCAGCGAGAGCGCGGCCTTCCGCTGTGCGGGCGTCGCCGAGGCCTGCCCGTGCAGCGCGACGGCATATTCGCTCACGTCCTGCACGAAGACGGCGAACATCCGGTCGACATGCGCCTCCCGCAACCCGGCGCAGGCGGCGGTCGTGCCTTCGCGCGTGCCGTCCGGTGCGCCGTCGATGGCCTGCGCCGCCGCTTCCGCCACCAGCTGCGCATACACCACCTGCGTGAATACCTGGCCCACCGTCAGCAGGAAGTCGAGGTCCTTCGCCTGTTCGCCCTGTGGGCCGGCCGTGGCCATCATCTGTCCGAAGGCCTCCACCTGCCCGAGGAAGGTCCTGACGTTCGGCAGCCGCGCGAACCGCGCAAAGGCGGGGCGCCAGTCCTGGAAGCCGATGCGTGAAAGGCCGCTGGCCGGTCCCTGCGCGAACAGGAAGGCGTCGTCCGCCGGAGCGTAGGCCGGCAGGAACTTGAGCACCAGCGCGAGATTGACGTGCACCGTGCCCTCGAGCTTCGGCAGCGTGCGGATGTGGTACGTGGCCTGCTCGAAGTAGGTGTCTTTCTCGAAGCCCCTGGCCGCGATCACCTCCCACAGGAGATCGACGACCCGCTCGCCCTCGCTGGTCACCTTCATCTTGGCGATCGGGTTGAAGAGCAGGTACCGCCGGTCCCCGGGCGAGGCGGCGCGTTCGTAGTCGGAGCAGCGCGCGCTATAGAGCTTCATGGCTAGCAGGCGCACGTAGGCATCGGCGACCAGTCGCCGCACGTGCGGGAAGTCGGTGACCCGCGTCCCGTAGAGCACGCGCCGCTCGGCGTGCCGCAGCGCCTCGACGAATGCGTGCTCGGCGATGCCGATGCTGGCCCAAGCCAGCTGCACCTTGCCGACGTTGACGGTGGCGAGCGCCGCATCCCAGGCGGCCTTGCCGGTCTGGAGGATGTCGCGCGGGGCGACGGGGTAGTTGTCGAGGTGAAACTCCGCCACGTACATCTGCCCGCGGACCACGTTCTGCACCAGGCGATAGGCCGGGTGCGCGGGGTCGGCCAGAAAGAAGACGTAGTCGTCCGCCGGGTTCGCGGACGGGCCGCCGGGCGGCTGGAGGCGACCGAAGACCGCGACGCGGGCGGCACAGTTGCCGTTGCCGATGTAGTACTTCTCGCCGCTGGCCCGCCAGCCGGTCCCGTCCGGCACCAG
>Ga0316603_10000922_pt1 | contig 15174 bp, 10 predicted proteins | sample OWC_soil_day10_n_FD_207649 | JGI IMG/M metagenome (GOLD analysis project Ga0316603, IMG submission 207649) | Wetland soil microbial communities from Old Woman Creek delta, Ohio, United States - OWC_soil_day10_noCT | ecosystem: Environmental > Terrestrial > Soil > Wetlands | place: USA: Ohio... | reverse complement strand
TTCCTGGAAGGGTCCGGAGGGCGACATCATCGAGCGGCACCTGCGCTAGCCCGCGTGTGCGTGAGCTACCCGGCAGATTTTTGACGGCGAAACGGCAGCTGCGAGAGAGGGTGACTTATGAGTGAAAACGCGATCGGCAGGCGCACGTGGATCAAGACAGGCGCCCTGGGGTTGACTTCTGTGGCAATCAATCAAATGGCTCCTCTCGCACGCGTTGATATCAGTCATGCGAGGGAAGCTGCAGAAGCTGCTCCGTCTTCATTCAATCACCGCGGGTATCTGGGGTGGATCACAGACGTGGCCACCCAACCGGATCCCGATGCGCCGTGGCCTTCCATGCGTCTCGACGAGCGTCTCCTCGAAGACTACCGCCAGACGTTTGACGTGATGAGCCGCCTCAGAATGAACGAGATTGTGGTCTGGGGATTCTATGTCTCACGGTCCTGGCCTGTGGACATCAAGAGCGCGGTTACCCCCGAGCGGGGTGCCATGGTGGAGAGACTGATCGGGGATGCCCACCGTCGCAACCTGCGAGTTTATTCAGGATTGGGAGTCTATAGCTGGGGATTTGAGGAGATCATCCGGGCCTATCCCAAACTCAGCCGGGGAAACCCGCAGGCCATGTGCGCCAGCGAGCCTGAATCCTGGGCCTGGATGCAGAAGGTGATCGATTTTGTTTTCGAACGTTTTGCCATCGATGGCGTAAGCATGCAGTCTGCAGACCAGGGCCGGTGTCGCTGCAGGCAATGCAGTGTGTACAGCGATGCCGAGTATCACGCGTTGTTAAACGTGCGCGTGAGCGAATACATCCGAAGCCGGTGGCCGAAGAAAACAATCGGAGTAAACAGTTGGGGGATGAGGTTTGAGGAAGCCGAGACCCTGCCTCCGCTGGTCAAGATCAGTCGTGCGGTCGACTACCTGATCGATGTTCACGACACCAGCCGCAGGCGTGACCCCGGCTATCGCAAGCGGCTCATCGATACCCTTGCCTGCGATTTCGGCACGCTGGGCGGCCCGCAGGTGGAACCGCCCCAGCACTGGGCGCGGGAGCGCTGGTTCCTCCCCACGTTGAAACGAGTTGGCGATCACCTTCGGCAACTCGCGAGCGACGGAGGCCGGGCATGCGAGTATTTCTTCCATATCCTGGCGAATCCCGGCGACGAGATTTCAATGTGGTTGGCAGGGAGGACGCTCGCCGATCCGGTGACTCCGTGGGAAAAACACCTGCAAGATTCAATAGAGCCTCTTTACGGAGTTACCCGAATATCTACCCGGGATGCCCTGGCCCAGCTATTTCTCGACGCTGAGGACGCCTATTTCAAGCATCTGCCTCCGGGATTCTGCGGGACTCTGTCCATGGAGCCGCTTGTAAGCGCAAGTCCCGGGCCTCCCGTTTATCTGAGGGAGAGACTGACCGCGCCACAGCGCGCCGCCTATGTCCAAGAACTGACAGTTCTCAAAACCCGGGCTGAAGGATTGCTTGCCGAAATCCCCCGGAAAGACAAAATGACGAAGATCGTCCGTTCCATTGAGCTCACGCTGGCAGACATCGCGAGCCTGGCCCAGTCCGGATAATTCACACATGAAGCACCCGGGAGGATCGACTTTGGGACGTGGATGAACTGGCAAAGATTGATGGGACGCCGTGAGTGACCCGGAAGGGTCAGCGCTACGCGCTGGTTCGGAGAAAAACACTCACAGCGTCCCATCGACCTTTGCGCACTGACATAGCCACCGCGCAACTGCATGCATCGGCGAATGCCAACACTTAGGTTGACGACGGACGCGGAATCGACGCGGTGTGCTTCCGAGCCACGGAAGGCAGATGTCCGACTGGCCCCCTGCGAAGCCAGCCTGATCACTCTACCGAAGCAGGATCATTGATACTTGGCCTTCAGCCGACGCAGCTGAACACCCAGGTCCTTTAGCAATTCCGGGCGGTCGCACAAATACCTTCCGGGCAATGGTTTCGTGAGGACATAATCCACATTCGGACCGGGCCGGCGGACCAGCCATTCGGCATTATCGGCCCGCCAATCCCCGACTCGGTAGGCGTAGTGGTCCACGTGGCGGATGCCGAGATCCAGGGCGGCCTGAGTGACGGCGATGATCTGCTGGGCGTCAGGGTATTTGAGCGGCAGAGGCTTATTGACATCCAGATCGCCGACCCAAAACGTGTAGATGATCTTCTTCTGATCGCCGGCCACTTCGCGGGTAATTTTCAATGTCTCTCGGGTCCGATTCACGGCCTTGGTCAGAGCGTCGGGGATCTCCCAGCGGAAGGCCGTGTATCCGCAAACGGCGTCAAAGACGGAGGCGACGACGCCGAATTGCAGGCCCAGCGTGTCTTTCACAGTCACCGGGCGAAAACTGTGCTTGGACTTCACCGTCTCCAGACCCAACACATATTGACCGTCTTCCAGATAGACCTCATGATCGGGGGAGGGATCCACTTCCCGAATGTATTTCATCGTGTCCTGGCCCCATTCCCGATACCACTGCGATCGAGCCTCGCACCAGTCATTCCAGGCAGTCTGGTTCTTTTCGGTGATTTCTTTGGGAGGCTCGATTTTCTCCCAGTTCCCGACCTCTCTGCCCCATGCTTTTTCCAGCTGGGGGACTGTCTGGTATTTGGATTGCAGCCATTTCCGGAACTGCTCATAGTCATAGGTAGAGTAGCAGACGAATTCGCCCTGGACCTTGGTTTTATCCCCTTCAAAAGATCCGACGGGGCCCGGTCCGAAGGTATCGTCGAGAAGATAGCCGGCCAGCCCGGGATGATCCTTGTATGCGCCGGCGATAGTCTGCAGGTACTCTTTCCATTGAGTGGACCGCCACCGGCGATTGAAGAGGTTAAACGTAAAAAGAAGGTTCCCGTTGCTGTCGACTTGCTGGAACTCCGCGCGCCTGGGCAGACTGTTATGGCTTGGATGCCATATGAGCAGGTAAGCCCTCATTCCGAATTTCTGACAGAGGCTCAAAGCCCATCGGGTGTTCTCCTTCTGAAACGACACCGCGGCTGAGTCAAGCCCCCAACAGAGGAGCATGTCCGTGAATCCAGTCTCCGCGGCGGATTTGAAGTCCTTTTCCCACTGCTGTTTTTCAACGGAATTCAACCAGTACCACGCGCTGATTCTGAGCCCCGGAGTTTTGGGTGCATCGGCGCTCAACGCGTTTCCCGCAAGCAGCAAGCCGAAGGCGACAACCAGAAGTTTCTTCAAGTGACACCCCCCTCAGCAAATCTCGGCGACAGTGCCGCCCACCATGCCAAACCATCGCTCGCCTGTGCTTCCCGGGCGCATGTATCGGGCCCGTGCGAGTCCCGGATGGCTCTCTTGACACGGTCAGGATTGTGAAAGAGCAGCCGATCGGAAGTCAAGCGCGCGTATTCCCCCAGTGATGGGCGGGGACCCGGCGGGAGGGAGCGGGCGCTTCGCCGAAGCGCGCAATGTCCGCGCCGCCGGCGCAGACGCACACCGCGGTCGAAGCGGTATCGGATCTCGGCTGTCTGTAACTGGCGGGATACATTTGGCCGAAGATTCTTGTTGAAATCGGATTTCGTGCCAGCTACCCTCAGGCTACCTAAGTCTCTGGCATCAAAGGAAGCACAATTGGAGGGGTCTTATAATATGAAGATCTGTTCCTTGCCTGTTGTCTTCTCACTCCTGCTTATCCTCATGGTACCTACCCTGCAGGCCCAGGTGGGGACCGAGGGCAGGATACTGGGAGTCGTCACAGATGCCTCGGGGGCGGTTATCGCCGGTGCGGAAGTGACGGTTACAAATCTGGATACTGGCCTCACAAAGACTGCCTTGACAGGTGCATCGGGGGATTTCGAAATCCTTGCTCTGCCGCGCGGTCCTTACTCCGTGACTGTTTCCTACACGGGATTCAAGACATGGACCCTGGAACGAACCGAGCTGACCATCGGGGAGCGTAAACGGATCACTCCGAATCTCGAGATCGGCCAGGTCAGCGAGACAGTCACCGTCGCCGGCCAGGTCGATCTGGTCCAAACCGAGAAGAGTTCGGTGGAATCGATAGTCGAACAGAAGCAGATCCTGGAACTGCCTCTCAGCGGAAGGAGTCCGGTTGAACTCGTGAGACTCATTCCGGGCATGCGCTATATCGGACAGGACGGGGCCCAGGGAGAACGAGCCTACAGGGTCCAGGGCTTCGGAGCCCGGGACGATATGAACGAGTTCCAGGTCGATGGGATGAACTCGAATGCCGCGATGGATGAAGGAGGGATAGCCATTCCCAATGTGGATACCATTGCGGAATTCAACATCGAAACGTCCAATTTCAGCGCCGAACACGGCAGGAATCCGATACAGGTCCTGTCGGTCACCAAATCAGGCTCAAATGAGTTTCATGGTTCTGTCTGGGAATTTCTGCGCAACGATGCGCTGGATGCGCGCAATACCTTCGCCACCTCCAAGCCCAAGTTGCGCCGGAATCAGTTCGGAGCCAGCGGGGGCGGGCCGATTATCAGGAACAAGACCTTTTTCTTCGCCAGTTACGAAGGAACCCGCATCCGTCAGGACTCGATCTACAACTCCTATACCATCAGCCCGGCTATGCTGGACGGTGATTTTTCGTCACTCTCGAAAGCCATCATCGACCCGCTCACCGGGACGCAATTCCCCGGCAACCAGATCCCGGCCGATCGGATTGCGAGTTCCTCAAAGTATTTCTTCGACTATATCCTGCTGCCCAACTCTCCGGGCAACTTGTACAAGGCTACAGCCTCGCGACCGCAGGATGTCGATGAGTTTACGGTGCGGGTGGATCATCAGCTCACAGACAAGCAGAGGATCTATGGCCGCTACTACATAAACCAATTCAACCGTATCGACCCCGGGTACAGGCCGGACGTTACAACGGACTACGACACGAAGCAGCAAAGCATGGTAATGAATTACAGCTATGCCTTAACCGCCAATACACTGTTCACATTTGGCGGCAACTATCTTCGATCGTTGAACCTGTTGAGTTCGCCTGTAGTCGGAACCTCAAACCTCACGGAAGAGGCCGGTATCAGCGGGTTCCCGACCGCCGGCCGGGATGAGTTTGTAGGACTGCCCTCCGTATGGTTTTCGGGCTATACAGGGTTTGCGCCCCCATGGGGTGTGAACGGGCGGCTCTGGTTTGAGTCCCACGGCGGAAAGGCCAGCGCCAACCTGATTCGTGGCGCGCACTCCATAGGTATCGGTTATGAGTATGGCAACCGGTCCACGTATGGCAGGCATGGGTCGTGCTGCGTGCGTGGAAACTTCGGTTTCAACGGCCAGCAGACCGGCGATGGATTCGCCGATTATCTGTTGGGCTATGCCAGCGAGGGAGGGAGGAATTATCCCCTTCAGACCTTCGGGATGCACTCCTCTCCTTATTCTGCTTTTTACGTGAATGATTTCTGGAAGGTCCATCCGAAACTCACTTTGAACCTGGGCCTCCGCTACGACTACTGGCATAACAAGGCGGCGGTCCGGGGGAACGTCGCCACTTTCGACGAGACTATCGGGAAGATCGTTGCAGGGGAGGTTGATGGGACGATGGATTTTACTTCCCAGCCGGTAGCCCCATTCCTGGCCGAAGCGACCAAGGACATGTGGATCCCGGCATCTCAGGCGGATCTGCAGCCCGGCCTGTTCGAGGCAAACGGTTACATGTCCCCGCGGGTTGGCGTTGCGTGGCGTCCTTTCGGCGACACCAAGACGGTGGTTCGCGGCGGATACGGCATATTCACCAGCAGTTTCCGGGGCAATATGACGGCCTCGGCCATCGTCGGCCCTCCTTATTGGACGTTCGAGTACGCTTACTGGAGCAAGGCGGCAATGGAACGTTGGGAGACAGTCTGGCCGGATGATCCGCAGGCCTTCGTGTCGCCTTCCGTTCAGGCCCCTGATCCCAGGGTCAAGTCCCAGAAGGTCCACGAGTGGAATGTTTCGATCCAGAGGGAGCTGCCCTGGAAGTCGGCCATAACCTTATCCTACGTGGGGAATCAGGGCCGCGACCTGATTACCGAGAACGACCTGGATGCGGTGCCGGCCGGAGAGTATGAAGATCTTCAGGCTGCGAAGCCCTATCCGGAGCTGGGCGGTATCCTGATTTATCAGAATATCGGGAGGTCCTGGTACAACGCCGGGACGCTGAAATTGGAAAGACGCTTTGATCAGGGTTTCTCCTATTTGGTCTCCTACGCCTTTGCCAAGAATATCGGAGAGGGCTCTGACAGCGTTTGGGGGCGACCCACGCCTTTCGCGCCGGAGGGTTACAACCGAGGGCGTTCAGGCCTGGATCGAACCCATATCATGAGCGTCAACGGGATCTACGAACTCCCCTTTGGTAAGGGCAAAGCGCACCTGAGCAGTATGAACGCCGTGGGCGATGCCGTTCTGGGAGGCTGGCAGCTCGCAGGTATCTACAGCTTTATCTCCGGTTCGCCTCTAACCTTCGGCGCGCCCGGGGCAACTCTGGGGAACGGCTACGGCACCCGGGCCAACATCGTCGGTGAACTCGAAGTTGACAACCCCAGCGACAGCATGTGGTTCAACCCGGCAGCCCTGGCGGCGCCTCCGAGCTATGTCTACGGGAGTTCGGGGATCGGCATCTATGACGGCCCCGGGGTGCATGCATTGGATACGAGTCTATCCAAGAGATTCATGATCAAGGAAGACAAGTATATTCAATTCCGCTGGGAAATGTTTAACATGCCCAACCACGTAAACTTGGGTAATCCGAATACGACTCTGGGCCAAGGGTCAACCGGAAAGATTTTCTCAGCTGGAAGCGCCAGAAGTATGCAGTTTGGTCTGAAGTTTGTTTTCTAGGTTCAATGGTTTGGTTTTCATTAGCCTGGCACTCATCAAGGGTGCCAGGCTATTTTTTTGGTAGCTGCAAAAAGCTTGCGATATATTTAGACGAGGGCAGCAGGCCAAGGCTGCCGGGCACTGAGATATGAAAGTACTTGAGGCGATATGGGCGCCTTCTATCGGAATCGTCGGCAGAGCGAAGGTGCGTCAACGCTTTGTCTTCAGCCTAAACCGTGCCTTGTTGTCTGCTTTCCTCTGTCTTCAAGGAACAGTCTTAGCGGTCTTTCCTCAGCGTGAATCACCCCATTACCGGGAGGCCATTGAGAAGTATCGAGCCAAGGACTATACGGCAGCCCTGGCGGCCGCACAGCGGGCCTTGCAGGAAGACGGAAACAACGCTTCCAATGTACACATCTATGGATTGACGCAGGCTGCGCTTGGACAATTCGCAGAAGCCGAGGAGAACCTTCAAAAAGCCATTGCCCTGGAACCTGCCGAGCCCAGTTTCCACTACGACTATGGATATGTTCTCTATCAGCAGAAGAAATACGATCAGTCGGTGCCGGTCCTGAAGCGGGCGGTCGAGCTTGACGGGGAGAACCTCATGGCCCGTTATCTTCTGGGAAAGGCGTATGTCATCTGCCACGGCTCGCTGCACATTGACAAGTTTGGCGAGCTGTCCCTCGAGCAGTTCAAGTTCATTGCCGAAAAGAATCCGCGTTTTCCTACCGTTCACCTGCACATGGGCATGATCTACGCCAATGCCGGGGACCAGGATAAGGCGCTCCAGGAATTGACGACGGAGCTGGAGTTGTACCCCAGGAACGTCCAGGCCCGGCTGGAAATAGGAGAGATCCTGCTGAAGCGGGGTGAGATCGATAAAGCCTACGAACATCTCGTGCAGGCGGAGAAGGAAGCGCCCACGATAGCGATGGTCCACTACAACCTGGCGATGGTTTACCGGAAGAAGGCTCAAACGGCAGAGGCGATTAAGGCCGCTCAAAGGTGCATCGAACTCGACCCCAACTTTGCCGAGGGCCACTACCTCCTGTCGCAACTTTACCGGCAATCCGGTCAGGCGGAACTCGCCCGCCAGGAAATGGCACTTTTCCAGGAAATCAAGAAAAAGGGCATTGCGTCGCCAGGGTTTGGTCACCAATGATCGGGTTTCCTTGCCCCGCTCGTATCATTGCCTGGTCACTTTGTGGAGCGCTCTCTCTCGCGGCTTTTCAACCGCGGCCTCGAGATCTCCAAATTCCCCAATTCAACGACATCACCGCCTCTTCAGGTATTTCCTTTCGCCACATCAGTGGCGAAGCTTCCGTCAAGAACTACATCTTTGAAGCTAAGGGTGGAGGTGTCGGGGCTCTTGATATCGATAATGACGGGTGGATGGATATTCTCCTGGTTCAGGGATCAACGTTGGAGAGGTTCAGACAAGGCAAGAACCCGGGGCCGGCCCTATACCGCAACAGGGGCGATGGAACATTTGAGGATGTGACGGCGAGATCCAGACTCAAAGCGGAACAGAGCGGATGGGGGATGGGGGTTGGTTCTGGCGACTATGACAACGATGGATTCGCCGACATCTACCTGACATGTCTGGGTCCCAATATCCTGTACCACAATAATCGGGACGGGACATTCACCGATGTGACGGATCGAGCAGGGGTGGGTGATTCGAGGTGGGGCACTTCGGCAGCCTTTGGTGATTATGACCGGGACGGCGATCTTGATCTCTATGTCTGCAACTACCTCGACATGGATCTGAATAGTCTGCCTCCGCCTGGCGTGGGTCAATTCTGTACTTACCTGGGGGAACCGGTCTTTTGTGGTCCGCGAGGAATCCCGGGGGCCGCCGATGTCTTCTATCGTAACAACGGAGATGGAACCTTCTCTGATGTCTCCGAGAAGACGGGGGCGCTCGACCGCAAGCGCCTTCCCGGGCTGGGCGTGATCTGGGGCGATGTGGATAGTGACAGCGACCTGGACATTTTCGTCGCCAATGACGCGGAACCCAATTATCTCTTTCTCAACGGGGGCACAGGCACCTTCGAGGAAAAAGCGTTGATCACCGGACTGGCCCTGAGCGGGGATGGTCGAGCGCAGGCCAACATGGGCATCGATTTCGCCGATTATGACAACGACGGCCTGATGGATCTTTTCATCAGCCATTTTGCAGGTGACTACGGGACGCTCTACCACAATGAAGGCAACCTGATTTGGGAAGACGCCACGATCCAATCGCGCTTGAGAATGACCTATGGGCTGCTGGTTGGCTGGGGCGCCCGTTTTGCCGATTTCAATAATGACGGATGGAAAGACATCTACCATTCCAACGGCCATGTATACCCTTTCCTGAAGGCCAGCCGCTTTGAGGAGCAGTACGACCAGCCGGGAACCATATTTCTCAATCGGCAAGATGGCACCTTTCTGGATGTGTCTTCAAACGCCGGGCCGGGGATTCAGACGAAGAAGTCGGGCAGGGGAGTGGCGTTCGCCGATTTTGACAACGACGGTGACACCGATCTAATTACAGTGAACATGAGTGATTCCCCGACGCTGCTGCGCAACGATCGATCGGATTCAAACCATTGGATCACCTTCAAGACAGTGGGCAGAAGAAGCGACCGGGACGGGATCGGGACGCGGATTGCCGTGGTTACCGGAAGACTGCGGCAGATCTGGGACATCAGGAGGACCGTCGGGATCTACTCATCCAGTGACCCTCGGGCGCATTTCGGGTTGGGAGCTTACGACAAGGTGGACTTGCTGGAAGTCCGCTGGCCCACTGGCAAGGCCCAGCAATTCAAGGATGTTGCGGCTGACGTTCATTACGTCATCGATGAGGCAGAGGGTATTCGGAGAGAATCGATCTCAGGAAAGCAATCGCAAAAGCTCCGCCCACGGATCGAATAGTCGGGTCCCGTTGGCGTAAATCGGAGTTCATCCGCGTCCCAAAGTCCATTTTCCTGGACGCTGCATGCAATGTGCAGGTTGAGTTGAATTCAGCACCGTCCAGGTTAGCTGGATTTTTCCGTTAGGCTCGCTTTCCATTCCCGGTAGCGGGCGGTGATTTCTTCGGGGCCTCGCCAGAATTTGTAGATGATCCTCCCCCTGAAGCCAAAAGCCTGGCCCGCCTTGTAGTCGGGGAGACTGAAGGAAAAATCCCAGGCTGGATTCTGTACAGGCAGGTAGGGTCGATGGCCGCCTGCATTGACCAGAAAGAACTTTACCTCAGGCCGGCTGGCCATGATCGCCAAAACCCGGGAACCAATCCTCCCATAGACCGCAGGGAACAGGGGCGGCTGCCGGGGGGAAAAGGTTCGCTGGCTGTGAACAAAGCCAACCGGTTCTCCCACAACGAAGGCCTCCGGCTCGCCAAAGGGCTCCCAGGAAGGCGCATCAGGATTCCCCGACGGAGAGTAGAGCTGAACCTCATCATAAGTGGACATGTAGCAGGGCCATGAAGCGAAGAAGGAGGCGGGCTTCCGCTTTTTCATGTGCAGGACAAAGGTGACTGTAAAGTCCAGTGAATCCGGGCCTGCAGGCGATAGCAGGAGCGAATACTCCACTCCGCTCAGCGGCATTTCGGGAATCTTGAGCAATGCGCCGCCCGAGTCTCTTCTCATCTGGACAGGCCAGCCACGGCCGACTCCGAAACGAGCTCTTGAATCGACCGGATCGAGATCCAGGCCTTCGACCTGAAGATTTTGGAGATTCAGCCAGGAAAAAAATGGGGCCACGATGTTCCGTCGTTCGAGCTTGTTCCACAAAGCGCGGATACCGTGATAACCCAGGTAGTGACTGTAACCCTGCTCCATCCAGGTGCTATCCGGACGCGGTCGCAATCCTCTGTTATCGATGACCTTGACCATGAGTTCGTCGGTTTCGAGAGAGATTGATGGGTCCTCGCGGTCGTCTACCCACCCGAGGCTCTCGTATTGGAAGTTTTTTCCGTCCGGGACGCGGCTTTGAGGCATTTGCATGGCTGCGGTTCCGGCTGCCCCAAACATGAAGAATCGTCGATTAAGCATCATTCCTCCCATTTCCCTTTCTGGCCAATCCGAGCATTCATCAAGTCGGGGCTGCCGGCCGCCGAGATGACATAACACGCACGGGGCTGCTCTTCCTTGCCCCCCGCAAGAACGACTTGGTTCATTTGGCCGTAGCGACATCGTTCTGTCACATCAGCAAAATACAAAGGGCATTTCCAGCCGCTTACCCTCTGAGGCCGGTAGTCTACCCTGGGAATCAATGGCGTGGGCTTCCAGTTGATCGCGAGTGACAGTGCTGTGTCCCCCAGTAAAAACGACCTGACAGGACAGCAAACCAGCCACACACGATCGGCAAAAGCCCACGGTGCGAGCCTCCAGGTGTCGACATATCTATCTTTCCGAAAGCCGTAAGCATCGAGGAATTGGCTGGGAAGCTTTCCTTTGCCCGACACCGTCATCGCATGAGGTCGGAGCGAATACACGATTCTCTCACAGGTCCTGAAGCAATACGAACCAGGCTTCATTCTCCTTTAATTGACCGGGCACGAGCCATAGAATATGCGTCACGATAGCCCCGGTCGAAAGGAGAACTTATGAAATCGTCATCTTCTTCTCTGGTTTCCAGGCGGGACTTCTGCAAGGTCACCGGATTGTCGGCGGGAACCCTGGCTGTGGCTGGGCCCGCATTCCCCATGGCACCGGGAGGGCAGTCCGACGAGGAATCGATTGTCCGATCGAATCAGTATCTGACAATCGGAATCAAGCGGAAGACCGGCCGTGCCTTTGTTGAGGAAAAAGCTTCCGGGGAAGTCTGGGTCTGGGACTGGAGAGACATCAGGGCTGCGGCTTCAGATTCCTCTGTTCTCTCTCTGGAAGCAGCAGAACACGACATGCGCCAGATTACCGGGCGCCTAATGGCCATTTCACCGGCATCTATTGATCCTCTGCCGGACGGATTCCGGATTCACTATGACCAGCCCTGGGGAAAGCTTAATTGCTCCGTGCGATTGTCTGGTCAGCAGCCGGATGTTCTGTTTACAGTCGAGCCGGATATTCGCTACCGCTGCGATCTGTCAGCTATCCAGTTTCCGGGCACGCTTCGCCCGGAATCAGAACAGCGACCTGTCTTCCTGGACACAACCTCCGGGGGGCGAATGCATCGTCCTTCCGCTGCCCAGTCAAACAGTTTCACTGTGGTTGCTGATCGCTGCTGGATGCGGTATTGGGCGGCTTTAGGCAAGAAGTCTTCCGTCATGGCCATACTGGAGCCTGGTTTTGACGCGGCCCTCCACTATGTGGACGACGGGAAGGGACCTCTGAACTTTGGCTGGATTAGCCTCCCGCGTCTGGGATGGCTGGATCAAGTCCGGACCCAGCGATTTCGATTCCTTCCCTCCGCATCGCCTGTGGCCAGCGCACGAGCTTACCGCCAGTACGCCCGGAAAGAGGGCTTCTTCAGGAGCTTGCGGGATAAGCTGGAAGAGTGCCCGTCGCTCGAAAAGCTCTTTGGTGCCGTACTGGTGATGCTCGGTTACCTGCACGATTCCGAAGCGGATTATGCGGGTACTTTCCGGAAGCTCAAGCAGAGAGGAGTGGCGAAGGCTTACGTCTACCCGGTGAATTACTACAACCTCAACGGGCGTGATGAACTCTATCCCGGCTACAAGTGGATCAACCTGGATCAGGAGACGCTCCGGGAAATGGATCGCCTTGGTTACGTATATGCCCCCTGGATCTGGCTGAACGAGATCCTGAAGCAGAGTCCGTTCTTCCAGGATTGGCTGACCTTGACCCGCTCGGACGGATCGAAGAGCCGGGACTGGAAGATCGGGGAGCTCGAGTGGTACGACAGCCATACCGGCCGTGTGCTGGAAATACTCAAGCAGGACGCTCCGGAGTTGCGGCAAAAGTACACAGCCGCTCATTTCGATGTGCTTACGGCAGGGATTTGTCGGGAAAGCTACGGTTCCTGGGCCTACGATCGGAGGATGGATGCAGGGTTTCGCAGTGCCATGTTTGCCCAATTCAGCGGACATGATCGGGTGGTCGGGTGTGAACAGAATAAGGACTGGGCGATCCCAACCAAGCATTTTGGTACTGCGAAACTGCCGGGGCCTTACGGTAAAGACGCCCCGTTTTGGCCCGTCCCCCTATGGCAACTGGCCTTTCACGATGCGGTCATGACGACCTGGTGGGAACACTCCACCTACAACGATCCGGATCTGGGCCACGATTTCACGGGGAGGGAGATTCGTCGGCGAATGCTCCTGGATATTCTGACCGGAGACTTGCCGTCGGTTTGTCCGGTGGGACGCATGTACGGCTGGAAGAAGCCCGGAAGCCCCGATCGGGAGATCTTTGTGTACAGATACAAATGGGACGACCCCGTTACCTCGAGGGCGGTTGACGCCGCCGTGGAGGTATCGCGTTTTAACGCTGCGCATGCGACTGATGACCTGATCCACCACGAGTTCCTGTCCGAGGATGGGCAGCAGCAGCAGACTGTCTACGCGTCCGGCACGCAAGTGAAGATTCGCCTGCCGGACCCCCAACAGCCAACAGACTCGGGGGAGTTGAAGATCTCCTGATCCGTAACCGATCACTACCCGTAGCGCATCACCGCGGTGAACAGGGCATCGATCCGATCCGGTGTCACATCGGCCTGAATATTGTGCGTGGGGAAAAAGACGAATCCGCCGCCAGGCGCCATCAGATCGATCGTCCGCTTCACCTCGTCCGCAATTTGTATCGGGGTAAGAACCGCGAGCTGGCATTGAATGTCAATCCCGCCTCCCCAGAAGCAGATCTCCCTGCCGTACTCGCGCTTTAACCGGCCTGCATCCATCCCCGCTGCACTGCGCTGGACAGGATTGAGAACATCGGCCCCCTCCTCGATGAAATCCGGGATCAAATCGTAAACGGCGCCGCAGGAGTGGTAGAAGACCTTTGCCGTGGTTCTGGAGTGGATGAAATCGAATATGCGCTCACGGCACGGTTTGATGAAGCGACGGTACATTTTTGGGCTCATGAACGGCCCGGATTGCATGGACACGTCATCACCGTTAGCGCAGACGTGGACATATTCCCCCACGGCGCCGAGAAATATGTCCCAGAAGGCAATTGCGGTTTCCGTGAATTTGTCCAGGAGCGCCCGTGGTGGAGGGACCTTGTGCGCTGGCAGGCTGCGGGAGAAAGACCTTGACTTGGAGTCGTCAGATGGCTGAGGATTTTGATTCGAAGCGATCTCCTTGCAGGATAGAGCGGTTCAGGCTTTGGAATCCCTCCTCATGAATCGAAAAGAACGCCTGACGCGCAAAGTTGCCTGAGTTTTAAGGATAACAGGGAGGCCCATGGGATATTTTCTCGTTTTTTGGAGTCTGTTCAGTTACGGCTTGCTTGGCATATGCCACAAGTTGGCGGAGCGAAAACACTGCCGCCCGCAGCCGTTGGCAGGCATGCTCATGTTGGCAGGCTGCATCGGCATGAACGGCTTCGCGATCCTGGGAAAGGGATATGCCGTTCCTGCCAAGGTTTTCATCCTGGCTTTTGTCTGCGGAACGATTTCCCTGTGTGCGCTCTGGACTTTTCAGGAAGGCCTGAAACACGGGAAGATCGCCACCAGTTGGCTGATTATCAACTTCTCGGCGGCAATACCGACCGTGGGTTCCATCCTCATTTACCACGAACCTATCAATCTGAAGAAGATAGGAATCCTCGGGCTGATTGTTGTCGCCATAGTGCTGGTCTGGCTGGACCGCCTGGAGGACTTGCGCCGGCAGGAACAAACGAAGGAAGGATCCCCCATCCTTTACAACGGCACGGGTATACCGGAATCCGAAAAGTGAGGGTGACATATGTGGCTTTTGCTGATGCTTCTCGCATGGCTTTTTAACGGGCTGGGGGTTTTCGGCCTGAGGATTCTGGCGGGAATGGGGCTGGCTGGCCTATTCACCGATCAATACGTCATGTATTGGTACTTGGGCGGTTTTGTCTTCATGGCTGTTCGATTAGTGGCCAAAAAGACCTGGCCGGATCGAAAGGAGATCGGCATTGGCAGCCTGATGGCGCTGTGCAGCATCTCCGGTACAACCGCTCTGGCCTATGCGCTCAACACTCACAATGTACCGGGAAACATAGCCTTTCCTATCGCCAACGGCGGAAGCTTGTTTGTGGTGGTGACGGCGGGCGTATTGCTCTTCCGCGAACCGTTGGGCTGGTACGGGATCTCCGGCTGCGTGCTGGGGACGTTAGCGATTGTGCTCCTGAGCGTGTCGTAGGTCCTCAAAATTGATAGAATTGTCCTCATTAGAATTCCTCATTGCGAAACTCGACGCGTCCGGTAGCAGGTTTCGTTCCTGCGG
>Ga0316603_10000921_pt1 | contig 15186 bp, 6 predicted proteins | sample OWC_soil_day10_n_FD_207649 | JGI IMG/M metagenome (GOLD analysis project Ga0316603, IMG submission 207649) | Wetland soil microbial communities from Old Woman Creek delta, Ohio, United States - OWC_soil_day10_noCT | ecosystem: Environmental > Terrestrial > Soil > Wetlands | place: USA: Ohio... | reverse complement strand
ATCTGGGTTATCTCATAAAAATAATTCCAAACAATTGTTGGTTCCAGTGTTTTCATATTTATCTCGTTATTTGTTTTTTATCTGATGTGCAAATGTAAACAAAAGAATTGAAAGAAAATTTTGTAAAGCCACGAAATATCTGTCAAACTGTCTATGTAAAAGTATGAAGGATAAATAATGAAAGAACCAATATTTTTTGCCTGTCAGATACTTTTAATAAACAGTATCCCTTGGGATATTTATATGCTATCTTAGAAAAGTAATTTGCAACCTTAGAAAAGTTATTATTCAGGATATTAACAATTCATTAAATTTCATCAGGGTAAGATCTCAAAAAAATCTGTTTTTTTTAATTTTATCCGAATAATTATACTTAGTTTTGTAAACCTTTGAATATATTTCCATTAACTTATAATTATTAACATATAATTTCATGAAAAAACTACTACTCTTGTTTATCTTGCTTTCTCAGTTTGCTTTTTCTCAGCAAGTTAACGTAATTTCAACAGAAAAGCTGCAAACAACGAATTCCGGAGGATATTTCTATCCCCGCATTAGTCCCGACAATCAGTTTATATTGATGACCCGTGGCAATTACAGCGGTTTGTACAAGTATTCACTGAAGGATAAAACACTGAAAACCCTGAATGAAGATCCCGGGGCAGGCTATAAAGTTCAGATCAGTGAAGATGGCAACACCGTACTTTATACCAAAACGGAACTGATCCGTAAACTCCGGCACAATTCACTCATAAGTCAGACTATTGCCACCGGACAAAAAAAGGTTTTAGTCACACCCACCCGCGAATTGATAACCGCGAGAATGGTTAATTCCAAACCAGTGTATGTTACAAAACGAAGTATGATTAAGTCCGCTTCATTGAAACTTACAGATAACCTGTATGTCATCACCATCGAAAACCGAAAAATGGTGGTGTACAAAAACGGTGTACGAAATGAACTGACTCCCAATGGAACTGACTGCAGCTACATCTGGGCTTCCATTTCACCCGACAACAAAAATATCGTTTACACAGCAACCGGTAAAGGTACCTTTGTATGTTCGGTTACAGGTAATAACGTGGTTTCGCTGGGCAAACTCAGCGCTCCCTCGTGGGCAGGCAATAAATATGTGGTAGGCATGGATGACCGCGATGATGGCGAAAAACTTATTTCATCATCAATTATCATATCTTCCATAGATGGAAAACTCCGAAAAAAACTTAATACTCCATCAGGCATTAATGCGATGTATCCGTCGGCATCGAAAGACGGAAGCCGGATAACATTCAATACCGACCTGGGAGAAGTTTACCTCATGCAAGTAGAACTTAAATAAAGGAGGAACACTAGCATGAAAAAATCTTTGATTTTATTTGCCGCAGTTGTTTTTCAACTGTTGTCTTTGCAGGCTGCCGACCTTACAGGAGTAAAAATTTACCTCAATCCGGGACACGGAGGTTATGACGGAGCCAATGACCGGAACGTGGAAACAATTCCTTATGCCCTTGGCGATACCCTGGGCTTCTGGGAATCATGGAGTAATCTCCGCAAAGCGCTGGCATTAAGAAACAGACTCGAATCTGCCGGAGCAACCGTTTATATATCGCGTACCCAAAACCGCGATGAGGACGACCGCCTTTTATCGGAAATAGCCGAAGAAGCCAATACCAACGGCGTGGATGCTTTTCTTTCGATCCACAGCAATGCTTTGGGCAGTAACGCAGGTACGAATTACCTGCTATTCCTGTTTCATGGATATGATGCAGAGCCCACGGTAGCTGAAAGCAAAACACAGGCTACAGCTGCATGGCCTTTCCTATTCGAAAACAATCTTACCTGGTGGAGCAACTATACCACTTCAACCAACATCCGGGGTGATTTTTCGTTTTATGGAAACACATCCGGCTTGGGAGTACTCCGGCCACTTATTGTTCCGGGCTTCTTGTCCGAAGGATCGTTTCACGATTACAAACCTGAGACTCACAGACTGCTTAATGAAGCATACCGAAAACTTGAAGCTGACCGTTTCTATAAATACTTCTGTAGTTATTTCGGAACTGAAATGCCTGCAACAGGAACTATTGCCGGTTGGGTAAAGGGAACTGATCAGCGGGTAAATGATCCCCGGTATATTTACAAAGCCGGAACGACAGATGAATGGCTTCCCCTCAACGGAACAAAAGTGAAACTGATGAATGCTGCCGGCGACTCACTCAACAGCTACACCGTGGATAATAACTACAACGGAGTGTATGCATTCTTCAACCTGACTCCGGGAACCTATAAACTGCGATTCTCTGCTGCCAGTCATCAGACAAAAGACACCACGGTAACTGTAACCGCTGCCAATACTACATACGCCCAGATGATGATGTACAATCCCAATCTGCCACTGTATAAAATCGTTCCTCCCGATTATCCCAATCCAGTACAGGCTGCAGGTAATATCCCGATGAACCATTACAGTTTCCAGCCTCTGACACAAACTAATCCCGACTGGCTTAACGGTGCTTCGGTAAAGAAAATTTTATACCGCAACGAAAAATTATATATTCTTACCACTGAACCAAAAATTCTGATAGTAAATGCTATAACCTTTCAGCAAACCGGCGAGATGAACCTAACCGGAATAACAGGAGGTACAGAGATGCTGAGTGACATCCAGTTCACTTCCAACGGACATTTACTTGCATGCAATAAAGTTACTCTTGCCAATCCCGAAACAGGCAGCAACTACTTCAAAGTATATTCGTGGGAAACAGACGGCAGCATTCCGTTGCTCTATTTCCAGACACAGCTTCAGGGTAATATGCCATCGGCTGTGGTAGGTGAGACATTTGCAGTAACAGGTGCATTCTGGAATTCAAGTGTGTATACCTCCTCGGTAAACACAACGGACAATTCGCTGAAGATAGTGGCTTATCATGTGGAAGATAGTATGATAGTCAGTTCGAAATACATGACAGCACCCGGATTGACGGGCAACGCGACAGCCGATCGTCTGAACTTCACCATTTCTCCCGATTCCACTTCTTATCTCATTATTGATCGTGCAAGCACGTTGCCGGCCGAATATAGTTTCGACTGGAATGCTGCCGATGATAGCCCGGTAAGTCTTCGGAAAACCTTTAGCGAGCAAAACGGCTATTTACTGCAGCCTGCTGCAAAAGGCAATTATTACTTCCGGCATGCCCGGCATCTATATATGGCTGCACCCAACTGTAATGCCGATGCTACGGCAGTTGGAGTGGTGTTGTTCGACATTACCGCGGGACTGGATCAGGCTAGGAAAGTTTCAGAATTTCTGCCGGAAGGAGGATTGGACACAGCTTTTTCGCCCTGTATGGCTGCCGCGGCAAAAGTTACCGATTATGATATTGAACTGATTATTGTTGCCGAGAAAGAGGGAGCTGCACGGTTCAAAAATATTGGATCAACCAATGCAAATGTATATGCATCGGAGCTAAAAATGGATGATACTGGTACTGCTTATAATTTAACATTTACATTGAACGATGCAATTACATCAGGAAAAGTTTCTGTATTTAATTCTTTACAAGAAGAAGAATTCTCTGTAAGTTTAGGTGCTTTAAATAAAGGAATTCAAACTATTACCTTACAAAAAAGTGATTTGCCGGTAGGTAATTTCAATTGGTCGGTTTCAACAAATGCGAACAGTGTTGACAGACCTTATAAAATTTCAAATGATGCTTTACCGCAAATGCAATTCTATTATCCACGCGGGGTTGCTGTTGATAATACGTTTGAAAGTCCTTACTTTGGACGTGTTTATGTAACAGAAGCTACCGGAGGTGCTGCCAGCGCTACAAGAACAACAAAAGATGGAGTTTATATTCTTAATTCTGCTTTAGAAGATGTGACAAGTCAAGGAGCAAATGCCTACACGGGAAATATTACCTGGGGTACCAGCGGGAGTCCGATGAGATTATTTGTTGGTCCCGATGGAACGGTTTATGTAAATGACTGGAGTGACGCTCACCCCGGAATTTGGATGATGAATCCTGCGACTCCTCAAAATGCATTTTCACCAATATTTAGTAGTGCATTAACAAAAGCTTCTTCAGGATTATCAAGTAAAAATGGTGTGAATGTACATGGTTCAATTGCTCATTGTTATGTAACAGGCGTAGGTGCTGACAGAAAACTCTTCACATTTGATGAAGATTATATTGATGCAACGGCAACAAGTACCGGTAATGTTTTACAATACAATATAGGTGAACTTGCTGCACCCTGGGATGCTGCTCCGAGTGCAATTGTTTATAATGATATTGCAAATGCCAACTTACAACAAAATGGTAATTCTTGTATTGCTCCTGATGGACGAAACGGTTGGTGGATTTCACAAAATCGCGCAACTGATGCAGCTACAATTCCATCATTGATCCACATTAAATCCGATCGTTTGGTTGATTTTAATTCAGGAAAAACTCCTACGCTTATTGCAACTTCTACGGCAGGAGCTATGGCGTTAAATTATGACGGAACTCAAATAGCTATGGGTTGTGCAAATGAAGTAAAAATCTATAGTATAACTTATGCTTCTGATGGAAAACCTTCTTTATCGCAACTTTATTCTATAAAACCGGCAGCTGGTGCAAATACTTCCGGAATTTCTTATGATAGAGCGGGAAATATTTACGTGGCTTCTTATAATGCAACCGGAACTGCTGCTAAAGTTTGTGTATTTGCTTTACCAAAAATTACAAATAACTTTACAACACTTGCTCCTTCAACTCAGTTACTTTCCGGAACAAAAACAGGAATAAGCAAAATAATAGAAAGTTCCGACATTGTGTTTTATCCCAATCCTGTTTCTGACAATCTGACTATTAAGTCTGTAAAGGCTCCGTTGGAAACCATCAGCATTTATGAATTGAGCGGGAGACTGCTTATCCAGACTGATGGAAATGGCACTGAACAAAGTCTTGAATTGAGCGGATTAAGTTCAGGGATATATATCATCAAGATAAAAACTGGAAAAGAAAACTTTACCGGAAGAATTATTAAAAAATAAATGTCATCATCAGTTTAGAACTGATAATCAGAAACTGCCGGCGAAATCCGGCAGTTTCTAACTCTAAAAATACAAATAATTGATTTTATCAAAAATATATGTACATTTACCCGATTGAATAAACTTTAGGTTTAGATTATTAAAACACAGCACATTACAACAAATTTATTAATCATTTAAAAATTAATTGACCATGAGAAAATTTACTTTATTGATGGCATTAACTGTTTGTATCAGCTTGTTACAGGCACAAACCTCACCCGACTACATATTTGGTGCAGCCGGAGCCGATTGGGTAACCGGTGTACAGGGCACTCAGGTTACGTCAGGTGTTTATCAGTGGCAGTTTACTGCTGCAGCCACAGGAGATCTGTTCTTTAAACTGGGAGAAACCACTGCCAGTGCTGACGCATCCGGCTTCTGGACAAACGGTGAAGGTACTGACATGAACTATACAGGCGCAGGCACTATGTGGGATGTTTATTACAAAGCAAATATGGGCGATGGAGGTGCAGTAAAATTTGTGGCTACAACCGGAAATTACTACATTATTCATGCACGAAAAAACAGTGCCGATGCCAATGCAAAATTTGCCATATTCGAAAGTCCGTCTGCTATTGCTACTATTTCTTCGGTAACACAGGCTTTTGCATCCCCCAATCTCACCGTAACTGTTAATGCAAGTGTAGTTCCTGCGGCGGTTCAGAAATTCTGGGTACGTTATACCAAAGATAATTGGGCTACCTCTGCCATAGTAGAAGCAACAGTTACAGGAACTGCCGGTACAGCCGTAATTGATGCAACGGGTGCAGACAAAGTGGGATACTATGTGTTTACCACCGTGCAAGCGCCTGCAGGATTTACTGATTATGATTTTTACGCAGTATCACTAAACAATAACGGAGGGAAAAATTACGCCTATTACGCACCTATGTCCGGGAATTATTATATTCCCAATATCCCAACCGGACAAAAAGGTTTTGCTTTGTTGTCTGAAGCTGCAACTGCTATCAATTCAGGTGGAGTTGCTGGAAATATAAATTTATTAATCAATGGAGATATTAATGAACCCACCAATTTTGGTCTATCTAATACAACCGATTATACAATTACTATTCGCCCTGATGATGACATACCAAGTGTTATAACTTTTGAACAAGTAGCTGATAATGGGGCAAGTTCGGGGAATATCATTATTGGATTACCAAATATTAATGATTGGAGTTCTCTTGGAACTGCAAAGAATATTATTATAGATGGGTTTGCACCGGGTGGTAATACTCGTCAGTTAACTTTTCAAAATATATCTGTTAATGCCAATACTTGTAAACCTATTCATATTATTGGTAAAATTGACAATGTAGTTGTAAAAAATTGCAATCTTTATGACAATACAAGTGGTTCTTCCGCTTTTGGAGTTGTCTCAATAAGAGTAAGAAACAGCGGGGGAGTAGATTTTATTCCTAACAATGTTACAATAGATAATTGTATAATAAAGTCCACATCAAATACCGCTGCTGGTATCTTTGTTTCAAATTCCGGAACACCGATTGGTAGACCGGTAGGCTTAGTATTTAAGAATAATTTTATTGAGGTACTACATAGAGCAGTATCTCTAAATTATGCCGGAACTTCATCGGTCTTGAATAACGAAATTAAAGTCAACCAAACTACATCTGGTATGGCGAGTTTTGGTATTGGAGGAACATCTGGTGGTATGGTTTCAACGACGATATCAGGTAATAAGATAATACAATTAGGTACTGCAAATACTACAGGTGCGGGAAACGGAATAAGAGCTATTCAGGCATCTGCCGGCGGGACATGGTATATATACAATAATTTCATAACAGGTTTTGCTACACCATCATCAGGCACTACTGAAGTGTTAGGAATAAGAGTAGGATCATTATCTTATGTTTATAACAACACCATTGTTCTGAATAACACTTCTACTACTGGAGGTGGAACAACACCTACAGCTTGTATAGTTACTTACAGTGCTACAAGTGAATTTAAAAATAACATATTAATTTCTAATGAAGATGATTTTGCATCCTATTGTATTTATGGGAAAGCAGTTAGTGATTATAATGTTTTCCATGTAGGTGGAACTAACAATGCCAAAATAGGATTTGCAACAATAGCATATGCTACATTAGAAGACTGGCAAACAGGTGTAGGAGTTGACGCTAACTCCAAATCCAAAAACGTATATTTCGCGAGTGCTACCGATTTAAGCATTGCCGGCACTTCCATTAACGATCCTGATTTGTCAGTGCCAGCTCTGGCTGCTGTTACTACCGATATTTTCGGAACAACTCGTTACACACCGCTGGTGTACAAAGGCGCTCACGAAGCCAGTGATTTAAATCTACCTGCTCCGACAAAAGTATTTACAGTAACAGCTCCAACAGGGACTGAAAAAGTGTATATTATCGGTTCATTTACAGGTAAAAACTGGGATATATCCAATCCGTATGAATTAACTGCTACCGCCAATCCGTATGAATTTACAGGCACTTTTGCTTGTGCCGATGGCGTGGAATATAAATATCTAAATGGTGTTACCAATTGGGATTATGTAGAAGCAACAGCTCCGGGCACCTCACTGACAACCAACCGTACCTACAATGCAACGGATAATGTCCCTTACTGGTTCGCATCTCCCAAAGTGAAATTAAATGTTAGTTTTCCTTTTGGAAGCCCTATACCTGCCAATTTATTCGTAAAAGGTTCATGGGATAATTGGACGACCGGTATTGAGCTTACGGCTTCATCCACTCCGATGAATGCTCCCGGAGCTAAATTTGCCCCCGTACAGTCAGTTTCTTTTACAGGTACGATAGGAAATGGCACTACCAGTGTTATTTATTCAAATACAGAATATAAATATTTTTCGAATGATCCTACAGCGGATAACTGGGAAGTATTTACCGGTAATCGTTGGGCTATATATCCGTTAATGAATGATGAAATCGCAAGTTTCACTACACCTCTTCCTGCTACCGGCATTAGTCAGACTACAGAAATGAGTGTCCGTATTATGCGCACACAGATGGGTGTTACTGCTGTATTCGACGGAAATGCGGATGTAGAACTTTACAATATCAACGGGGCATTGATCGAAAAGACCAATGCCACCGGAAGTTACTCCCGTGAACTGAACAATGGTATTTATATTATTCGTATCAACGGTGTGGCAACAAAATTTATAAAATAAACAACAACAATTATTCAATTAATAACCGCCCTGAGTTTTTCAGAGCGGTTATTTTTTGCCCTTTGTTTTCCAATCAGTGAAAAGACGCAAATAATCAGAGGACAAGCGATAAAAATTGTCGTTTTATACTGACAGATATAAAACAAGCCAACCGTTCCGAGTGGTTGGCTTATATTAAAACTGGCATGCTACCGGTTATCGTCGGATAATAACCGGCACCGACAAGGTTCCTTCATTCAAATGCACTTTAACCACATATGTACCTGAGCGGATATCGTCAACAGGCATTGATTTTTCAGCAGACTTTCGTAACAACTGTCCGGAAACACTGTAAAGTTCCAGAAGACTGACCGTGAGATCATCTTTGGCTTCCACATACAGGATGTCACTGACAGGATTGGGATATACCTTCACATCTTTTACTTTCGGTGACGAAACAAAGCTAAGAGGTTGGGTATAAACCAGAACATTATCGATAAACAAATTTCCCGTATTGGATAAGGGAGACGCGGTTTGTACAAGTTTTATTCCGGCAAACTGATAAACAGCCTGAGCGGGCAATGACCGCAAAGGAACTTCAACATATTTCCAGAAACCATAATGGATGCTGTCCGCGCGGATAAACTGCGTATCGTTGCCGGAGGTAAACATCAGGTAAAGCTCATTTCCCGACAAATCGCCATAGAGGTGCAATCCCATCACCGAATCGCTGTTCACATTTACTGTCGGAGTATTTACCTTGAAAACAACTTCACCTCCTGTTTTATCGGTGAATGTGTATTTCAGGTTATAACTGTATAAACCAAACAACCGCGTAGAGGATGAGCTCAGCACCGAAGCCGAACTTACCTGCTTGCTCTGCATCTCATCAACACTCAGTTTGCCTGGTGTTTCGAAGTTCTCAGCTACTGTTTTATCAGTTATACGTTCGTCGGATGCAACAAAAGGAATCTCAAGCGTATCAGTCAGATACACCCCGTCAATATCTGTAATACCCTTAGCCAGTTTCACCACATACTCCTGTCCGGGCGTTAAGTCCTGCCCAATGATAAATAAAGTAGACCCGTAAGGATCCTGTACGGTATTGTGACGCAAAGAACGAAGATTTTTAGTGATTTTTTTTCCATTCTTATCATATACCTGAATACCATCTATCAATTCGGTGGTTTGCAGTTTCTTATCGAATACAAAGGCAAATACCGGCCACTTGTAATCAACATGCGTTTCGTCCGGCATCGGATATGATGCCACCAGTTTCAGTTCATTACGGCTTCTTGTCCTGAACTGGAAAACAAAATCATTTTCCATATACAGGTTATCGGGATGTTTGACTGTTTTTGCCAGTTGTATGGTATATATTGTCGATTTATCCAGTGGCACACGGGGGATGAATTCCATCAGGTAATTCGCGTCGCGGAAAACAATATCTCCATCGATATGCGGAGTAATACTGAATGCTTCGATAGCAGATGTTTTATCAACATCCCAGTTGAATCGCATCCAGATAGTCGAACCACTTGAAACACTATCTGTCAGTGTCACGTTCGGCGAATACTCAACCACTTGCGGAGGTGTATTTCTGATTTTATTCATCCGGACAGAGGCATAACTCGTCTTATTTGCTTCCACTGTAATCTGCGTGGTGTCGGGATGATAAGCCGGATGTCGTGTTATCAGGCTGTAATTTCCTGCGGGAAGATTTTCAAAAGAGAAAACACCGTTGTTCAGATTATCGGTTGTGCAAACAGAATCGCCCGGAATAATTGTAACAGTAGCGCCATTTACCGGCAGGTAAAGATCTTTTGAATTTGCTAATTTGAAATAGGAAGCCTCATTTAACAAATACTTGTCTCTGACCGAACCGGCAATATTGCCGGTACTTAAAGTGGCCGTCTTAAAGTATGTGGCAAATGATTTCAGAAAATGCCATGCCTCAAGTCGCTTATAGTCCATATTCATCAGACGGTAGGTTTCCGGAATATAATCATGCATAGATCCTTCGGAAATCACACCCGGGATTGTAAGACCCCGCAATACCCCATACCCGTCGGACCAGTTATCCATGGCAACACGTCCGAAAGTTTTGTCGCCACGTACAGAATAAGAAGAGCTCCAGGAGGTAATCTGATTTGAATAGAGGTTCTTAGCAATCTCCGTGCTTATTGCCTTGCTGAGTTCAGAATAAGGTGTGGGTGTTGGATACACGTGTGTATCGCCGGTATCTACACCGGAATACAACATCAGTACATGATTTGCCGAACCGGCTCCGGCGTTGCTGTGAATGGAAAGCATAAAATCTGCATTGTATTCGTTTGCCATCTGCACAATAGCGGATAGTGGCAAATCGTCGGCCGTAGTATTTTTCGTTCTCGACATCATAGCTTCAGCGTTGTGGGTCAGCAACATACTACGTAGTGTAAATCCTTTATCCAGATTTGATTTCGACTCCCAGAAACCATTTTGATCGCCGGAAGTAAATGGCGCAATCACTACATTACGGTCGTCCGAATCGTAGCCGCCATGACCGGGATTGATAAATATCCGCACTCCTGACAGATCCTGACCCTGAGCAGGGTTAATAAACAGCAGTAATCCCGCTAAGATTATTAAATATTTGGATGCTTTCATCATTTCACAGGATTAACAATAAGAATAAAAATATCTCCTTCGTAGGTATTATATGCAATCTTTCCCGACACCGGGGATGCTGAAGGATACATGGCCATTTCATTTTCATCAGTCAGGTATTGTTTCGTTTTTCCATCGGCAGTTACCATTTGTATTCTGGATGATGTATATACATACTCGTTGTTTCTGGCGTCCATACCTACAACCTGTTGATTATTATACCAGCGCGGTGCTTGCAGGTTTCCCAGAAAGGATATCACTTTCCCATTGAGGTCGGCAATGTATGTACCCTTGCCTACTGCATAAAAAAGCATTCTCTTTTTGTCCGGTGAAAGAGATGCCCAAATATACCCGCTCACTGCTGTGTCAACAATGGGTTTCAGCTCTTTCTCAATGCCGTTGACGCTGACTATTACCGATTGCGCGTTGCTATACACGCGAATGTCTTTTTCTGTTCTGGCTGCTGTCCTCGGGGCAGGTGATAAAGTCGATTTCAGATTACGGGTCGATTGAATAAGCACACTTCGTTGTTTATTTACCGGATTGTACCGTTGCACCGACTGATATTTCCGCCTATCCACAAAGCGGGTTTCACGATGCAGGATATTTCCAGTTTTGCTTTCAAACAACGGTTCGAAACCTGCGCCATCTGCATCGGATATCTGGGTTAGTTTTTTATTTGTCAGATCATACAATTTCAGTCCTTTGTAATTTGCATCTGTGTATAAAAATTTATCCCCCTTTTCATTCAGCACGGGATAAAACACGGATTTCTCAATCCCGACTTTTTCCTTTTTGGTTATTTTCACCAATTGTCCGGACATATTTGAATACGCCATCAGACAAATGAATAATAACATTACTGTTTGTTTGTTTTTCATGTTTATTTAAGTAAAATTTTTACAGATTCGGTTTCTTGCTTACGGATGACATTCACGATGTACATTCCTTTATTCAGTCCATCCAGAGGTAGTTTCACCTCACCGGATTGCATATTGGTCAGCTTATTTGATCTTAAAATCTGCCCATTCTGCCCGACAACATCTATTCTTACATCTTCAGGTCTATCCAGCTTCAGATAAATGTAGGAAATTCCATCTTTTGCCGGGTTCGGATACACTTTAAACATATTCATTTTTTCGGGTGCGGTATATGATATCACAAAATCCTTAAATGACAATGAAACTTCTTTCACTGCCAGAGAATAGGATTTCTGCGCTGTCATACCGGCAGCGTCAATGTAGAAGTTCACATTATCAAATCTGACAGGATATGTCGCCCTGTTGTTTACATCCATTAACTGATCCACCGGAATATCCAGTGAAATGTCTTTATTATGTTCAAGTGCAGTGAAATCACGGGACAGAAGTTTAGTATCGTTATTTGCCTGTAGCGATACTATCGCCTTTGTAAGCGCGATGTCACCGATATTAATGATCACTTTAACGGTATCGGGCAAGCCATAAAGCGTACTTTTGTTTGTAAGTTTGATAAACGGAGCTCTGCCGGCTGCATGTACAAAATTAACTACCGAACCCGTTTTCCAGCCCTGTGGAAGACTTTCAGTATTCCATTGAGCATTCAGGAAGGTCGAAGCTGTCATAGCCCAGTCAGCAGTATGAATGCTGTCGGCTATCATAGATGGTGCAGCCGGTATCTCAATTCTGACAAGCAGTGTATCCTTAAACTCACCCAGGCTTCCGCAAACAAAGGTTTTTCCGGTTTTCAATCCCTTTAATATGCCATTACGCACCTCACATATCGCGGGATCTTTCACTTCCCAGCTCAAGAACTCCGGTGAAACTGACATCAAAGTACCTGCTGAATTACTAATAACCTCTATCGGATAATCATTTCTTGTATCCATCAAAATGGAATCGCATTTCAAACTGACCTGGCCACTGACTATTTCTATCGATTTGGTAGCTGTGACACCATTAATTGATGCTATCAGATTACCTGTCCCTGGTTTATTCGTAGCAACTAAAATATTATTCTGAAAAATAGTTCCAATTTCCGGTGAGCAAGACAATGTAAATCCCGTCACATTTTTATTGACAAGTACGCCAAAACGGTTGTAGCCTAAAATAACAGGAGTAAATGACGAATAAGAAGGTAACCGGATTTGATGATTCGCGAACTCGATCCGGGTAATCACATTATCTTCCTGAGCATTATGAAACAAGAACCACCCATTTGCAACCGGACGTTCTTTTCCATCCGAAGGATTGTTAACTATCTGTCCGTCGAGCATCATTTGTGCTGAACCTCCCCCATCCATCGATGTCGCATGCTGTGCCCCGCAGGCTTTCAGAATGCCACACATCGTTTCCGTACTGGCTCCTGCTGATTTTCCACCTTTGTCAATAACGATAAGATACAGAGTTTTCCCGTCCTGTGAACTTCCGATCCCAGTTCGGGGGTAAAGCTGCGTATTGTAAGCTTCGTTATAGTTTCTGTTAGTAAGTGTTCCATCTTTCATTACCAGGGCATTGCCTGTTACCATCTGAGCAACTGACAGGAATTGATTGTCGGTCAAGGTCTTTACCGTCATATTCACAAACAGTTTATCGCCTGTCGACAGATTATTCAGGAAAGTACTTGCAGTTCCGTTACCTGACAAAACGGTTTCACCTTCCATCAGACTATTGCCACCTTTGTTTGAGACAATACGGGTAACCACACATTCAACTTCGCTGTTTACTTCCCATTTCTTCCCTGTCACCGGTTTAATGAAGACTTCTATTCCGTCATCGTCGGTTTGTGTCACCTTAGACCCTAAAAAGTTATTGAAAAGTACCAACTCATTGACATTTCTTAACCTGTTGATCTGCGAAACAGGATACTCGCTTTTACCAGGAATTTTTACAGTTCCGACAAAACTAATATCGTCTATCCATGCTTTCTTATCAGCGTCAATCATTGCAAAACCGATACTTCCATGTCCACGGTTCCAGTTGTTGGGGTCAGTTATCATTTCTCCGTTAAAGGCACTTCCGCTGTGTGGTACTCCCAGAATTGCATCCGGTTGTCCCTGACCAGATACTATCCAGAAGTTACCGTTTACTCCTGCAATTGTACGATGCTGTTCCCTGTCAAGCCGGTTAAAAGCGGATGACATGGCTTCAGTCTTTCCTACCTGATTTTGCGCCTGAAAAGTTTCGACCTGATTATACGGATTGGTTAAGTCAACAACCAGCATATAGCCTGAAAGCGGATAATCCGGCAATACAAACTTTGTGTATTGAATTCCCGGGCCAACAGATTTATGTTCGAGCGTGTCGATATTCTTCGAAACTCCTAAAATTACAATTTTTCCGGCACTCAAATTAATACTATTGATCAGAAAAACTGAAATTAACATTACGATGTGTAATCGAAGACTTTTCATTTTCTATTTTTGTAACATTAATTTCACGGATGCCGATTTCCCTTTTTGTTCAAGTTGAAGGAAGTAAGTTCCTGAAGGAATACCGGACACAGGAAGTGAGGCATTTCCATTAAAATCTGCTTCTAATTTTTGCGACATCATCAGGCGACCGGATGCATCGAACATTTGAACATTAATGGCACTTTCGTCTGGTTTTATTAATTTAATATTAAGCATATTTCCTTTTAGCGGATTTGGATAAACCTGGAATATATCCATTTTTTCTGGCGAGGTGTACGACACCGTATATCCTTTATAACACAAAACAATATCTTTTACAGCTAAAGAATATGCTTGGTTAACAGTTTGAACTCCAAGATAAAAGTTAACATTATCAAACCATACCGGGAAAGCAGCAATATCTGCCACATTGAAAAACAAACTCATTGGGAACGAAATTTCCGTATCGGCATTATTTTGAACAGAAGTGAATTCTTTTGAAACATTTTGTGCCGAATTATTTGCCCGTAAAGTAAATACGACTTTAGTTAAAGCAATATCACCAACATTTAATCTTAATTTAAACGTATCCGGCAAACTGTAAAGCTGATTCTTTTTAAGGAGTTTTATGTAAGGAGCACGTGTTGCCACGTAAGTGTAGTTAACCGCTGTTCCGTGATCCCAACCGGCAGGTAGATTAGTAGTGCTTAGAGTAGCATTCAATGCTGAAGAAGCTTCCATTTTCCAACTATCAGGAATAAATTTATCGAAAATAATTCGTCCGGATTCTGGAATTTCTACTTTTACTTGAATTGTGTCGCTAAATGTGCCTAAATTTCCAATCACCATCGTTGTACCGTTTTTCAGCCCTTTCAAAACACCATTCGTTATTGTACAAATTGAAGGATCTTTGACTGTCCAGTT
>Ga0316603_10000920_pt1 | contig 15188 bp, 13 predicted proteins | sample OWC_soil_day10_n_FD_207649 | JGI IMG/M metagenome (GOLD analysis project Ga0316603, IMG submission 207649) | Wetland soil microbial communities from Old Woman Creek delta, Ohio, United States - OWC_soil_day10_noCT | ecosystem: Environmental > Terrestrial > Soil > Wetlands | place: USA: Ohio... | reverse complement strand
GTGGCTTTCGCCACGTCGGCGGCCGTGCACTCGCACCTGCTGGTGGGGTTCGACAGCGCCAGGATGACAGGACGCGGCTCGTACGAGGCGATGGCCGACAGCACCTCGTGGCTGAAGAGCCCGGGCTGAGCCGTGACACCGACCAGCGCGGTCAGTCTCGCATTGCGGATGGTATCCATCAACGAGATTCGATCAGGCGAATCAAGCGTCCAGCCCGCCACCTCCGCCCTCTCCCGCGCGAACGCGCGCTGCCACTTCGACAAGCCAGGCATGTCCTCGCACAGCAGGCCCGGCGTGTCGCCGGTGTAGATGCACGCGCGGGCCTCGCGGTCGCTCAGCCCTTCCGCCTTCAGCAGGGCGAGCACATTGGTCGCGATGCCGATGCCGGCCTGGCCCATGCCCACGATGCCGATGCGCTGGTCGGCGAGGCGGCTCTTCTTGATCCGCATCGCCGTCGTCAGGACGGCAGCCGCCACCGCCCCCGTTCCCTGGATGTCATCGTCGAAGGACAGGACGCGGTCGCGGTACCGTTCCAGCAGCGTGAACGCCTTGTGCTTCGCAAAGTCCTCCCATTGGACGAGCGCCTCGGGAAAGTTCCGTTTCACGCCGAGGACGAACTTCTCCACGAACTCCCAGTAATCGTCTCCCTCGAGCCGCGGGTGCCGCCATCCCAGGTACAGCGGGTCCTCGAGGAGGCGGGTGTTGTTCGTGCCGACGTCCAGCGTCATCGGCACGCAGCAGGCCGGGTGCAGGCCTCCTGCCGCCACGTACAGCGTGACCTTGCCCACCGGGATGCCCATGCCGTCGGAGCCGAGGTCGCCCAGGCCGAGGATGCGCTCGCCGTCCGTCACCACGATCAGGTTCACGCTCGGGAACGAGATGCTCTGGAAGATCTGGTCGATGCTGCCGATGTTGTCCGGGCTGAGGTAGATGCCGCGGTAGCGGCGGGTGATGTGGCTCAACTGCAGGCAGGCCTGGCCCACCGTCGGCGTGTAGACGATGGGGACCATCTCGGTCAGGTTCTCGAGCAGGAGCCGGTAGAACAGCACTTCGTTCCGGTTGAGCAGGCCCTGCAGGAAGATGAACTTCTCGATGTCGTCCGGCTTGCGCCGGAAGTTCTCGAGCGAGCGCTCCACCTGGAGCTCCAGCGACGACACGCCCGTGCGCAGCAGGCCGGCCAGGTCGAGTGACAGGCGCTCCTCCTCGGTGAACGCCGACGCCTTGTTCAGCATCGCGTCGCTCAACAGCTGCTGGCCGCGCAGGTGGACTTCCCAGTACTCCTCGTTCGTCAGTGGATCGACCTTGATGCTGAACGTCTTCATGGCCGCCCTTCCGCGCCGATGCGCTGTCGGTAGATTCTAGTCTCTTGGCTTCATGGGGCAGCGGGCTGGGGAAGACGGACGCCAGGGGGGAGAGCCAAGTACCCGCTAATCGTGCCTTCTCGTCTCGGGGGTGTCAAGCCTGCAGGCTCGGGTGTGCGAGCTCGGGAGATCGCATCAGCGGGTGACGTGCCGGGCGCTCGATGGTGTAACCTGCTGGCCGGGATCTGCATCTGTCAAGCGGGTGTACCGCGCCTCCTGAGACCTGAAACCCGTGCCCGAATCCCCGACGCCCGCCCTTGCGCAGCCGATGCCCGCCAGGCAGATCTGGCCGATGATGATCCTGGCCATTGGCGCCGCGGCCTTCCTCGTCGCGCACAGTCTGTTCCACGCGACCGCGGCCGACGACGTGCTGCTCGTGCTGGTGGCGCTGACGGCGCTCGTGGCCGGGCACGGCCTCATGCGCAACCGCGCCCGGCGCATCGCCGCCGAGCACGAGGCCGCCCGGGTGCGCGAGGAACTGGTGCTGCAGGCCCGCGTCGGCGAGTGCGAGCAGCGGCGGCAGAGCCTCGCGGCCTTCGCCAAGCTCGCGTCGCACGTGGCCCACGAAGTGCGGAACCCGCTCAGCGCCATCATGCTGAACACGGAACTGCTGGAGGAAGAGGCGGCGAACTGCGGGTGCGAGAGCGCGCCCGAGGCCGCCGCGCTCATCGCGTCGATCAAGAAGGAAGCCGAGCGCCTCCAGCACCTCACCGACGAGTACCTCGCGTTCGCGCGGCCGCCCCGCCCATCGGCGGCCCACCAGAGCCTCAACGCGGTGGCGGAGGAACTGGCGCACCTGGTGCGCGAGGAGGCCCGGCGTTCCGGCATCGTGGTCGACACGCGGATGTCGCACGACTGCCCGTGCGCGGTCATCGACCCGCACCAGATCAAGCAGGCTGCGCTCAACCTCGTGCGCAACGCCCTGCAGGCGATGCCCGGCGGCGGCAGGCTCACGATTTCGACCGAGGTCACGCCCGGCGGGAGCGTGGCGATGCACGTGGATGACACGGGACCGGGGGTCCCGGAGGCGTTACGCTGCCAGATCTTCGAGCCGTTCTTCACGAGCAAGCCGGAAGGCACGGGTCTCGGCCTGCCGCTGGCCGCGCACATCGTCCGCGACCATGGGGGCGAGCTCGATTTCGGTGCGGCGCCTGGCGGCGGCGCCCGCTTCAGCATCAGGCTCCCGCCGTCGAGCGCCGCGACGGGGCCGTGCGCCTGCGCGCCCGGCCGGCCCGCGCCTGTCGAGGTCGCGACGCCGTGAGCGCGCGGATCCTGGTCGTCGACGACGAGGAAGCCCTGCGGGTGTCGGTGGCCAAGATCCTCTCGCGCCAGGGGCACAGCGTGGACGTGGCGGGAACAGCCACCGAGGGCCTGTCTCTCCTGTCGAAACACCCGTATAACCTCGTGCTCACGGATTTCCGCCTGCCCGACCTCGACGGCCTCGAAGTCATCGAGCGCGCCCGCCAGCTTCGGCCCGAGGCGGAAGTGGTCCTCTTCACCGGATTCGGCAGCATCCCGCTGGCCGTGCAGGCCATCAAGCGCGGGGCGTACGACTTCGTCACCAAGCCGTTCAAGCGCGCGGACCTCGAGCGCGTGGTCGCCCGCGCCCTGGAGAAGCAGGCCCTTGCGGCCGAGAACCACCGGCTGCGCCGGCAACTGGACGACCGTCACAAGACCCCGCTGGGACGCATCATCGGCCGGAGCGAGGCGATGGCGGCGGTGCTGCGCGTCGTGGAGCAGGTGGCGCCGAGCACGGCCACCGTGCTCATCGAGGGGCCGAGCGGCACCGGCAAGGAACTGGTGGCCGAGGCGCTGCACGCGCTGAGCCCGCGGCGCGACAAGCCCCTGATCAAGGTGAACTGCGGCGCCATCCCGGAGACGCTGCTCGAAGCCGAGCTCTTCGGCCACGAGAAGGGGGCGTTCACCGGCGCGCTTGCCAGAAAGGACGGCCGGTTCGCCCGGGCCGACGGCGGCACGCTGTTCCTGGACGAAGTCGGCACGCTCACGCTGCCAATCCAGGCCAAGCTCCTGCGCGCGCTCCAGGACGGCACCTTCGAGCCGCTCGGCAGCACCCGGACGCTCCAGGCGGACTGCCGGATCATCGCGGCCACCAACACCGATCTCGGCCGGGCGGTGAACGCGGGGCTCTTCCGCGAGGACCTCTTCTACCGGCTCAACGTCATCCGGATCGCGATGCCGCCGCTCAAGGAGCGGCCGGACGACATCCCCCTCCTGCTCGGGCATTTCCTTGCGCTGCATGCGGCGAGGAACAGAAAGTCCTTCGACGGGTTCGACGCGGGCGCGCTGAAGGCCCTCAGGGCGTACGAGTGGCCCGGCAACGTCCGGGAACTCTCGCATACCGTCGAGCGGGCCGTCGTGCTGGCCGCCGGCCGGACCATCTCCCGCGACGACCTGCCCGACGCGGTCCGGCAGGCGGCCGGACCCGACCCGGAGCCGTTGCCGGGAGAGCGCGTCATCGCCGTGCCCGTCGGCACGCCGCTCGACGACGTGGAGAGACTGGTGATCTCCGAGACCCTCCGGCACACCGGCGGGAACAAGGCCCAGGCCGCCTCGCTGCTGGGCATTTCGGCCCGCACGATCTACCGAAAACAGGCGCCCGACGGCGGCGAGATCGAGTAGGCTAGAGGACGCCGACGGGCGGTCTCGACGGCGGCCGCCCGGGCGCCGTTTCCCAGACCCCCGCTTGTGGCGGCCTGCCACTCACACCCCGCGAGGCACAGCCATGATCAAGATCAGCGACGAAGATGTCTATGAGTACCACGAGAAACCCCGGCCCGGTAAGCTCGAGGTGGTCACCTCGAAGCCCTGCCTGACCCAGCGTGACCTCTCGATGGCGTACACCCCCGGCGTCGCCCGGCCCTGCCTGGAGATCGAGCGCGACCCGGAGCTCGCCTACCGGTACACCGGCAAGGGGAACCTCGTGGCGGTCGTTTCGAACGGCACGGCGGTCCTCGGTCTGGGCGACATCGGGGCGCTGGGCGGCAAGCCGGTCATGGAAGGCAAGGGCGTCCTGTTCAAGCGGTTCGCCGGCGTGGACGTGTTCGACATCGAGGTGAACACCCACGACCCCGACGAGATCATCAAGCTCGTCAAGCTGCTCGAACCCACCTTCGGCGGCATCAACCTCGAGGACATCAAGGCGCCCGAGTGCTTCTACATCGAGGAAGAGCTGAAGAAGATCATGGACATCCCCGTGTTCCATGACGACCAGCACGGGACGGCCATCATCTCCGGCGCGGCGCTGGTGAACGCCCTCGAGATCGTCAACAAGAAGATCGGCGAGGTCCGGGTCGTCTTCGCGGGCGCGGGCGCGGCGGGCATCGCCTGCGCGGACATGTACCTGAACCTCGGCGTGAAGCGGGAGAACATCCACTTCGTCGACACCGTCGGCGTGATCTGGAAGGGGCGCACCGAGAAGATGAACCCCTACAAGGAGCGCTACGCGGTGGAGACGAAGGAGCGCACCCTGGCCGACGCGATGAAGGGCGCCGACGTCTTCGTCGGGGTGTCCGCGAAGGACCTGGTCACGCCCGAGATGCTGAAGTCGATGGCGGCGAACCCGATCGTGTTCGCGATGGCGAACCCCGACCCGGAGATTCCCTACCAGCTGGCCGTGGCGACGCGCAAGGACGTCATCATGGCGACGGGCCGCTCGGACTACCCGAACCAGGTGAACAACGTCCTCGGCTTCCCGTTCATCTTCCGCGGCGCGCTGGACGTCCGGTCGGTGGCCATCAACAACGAGATGAAGATGGCCGCGTCGCACGCCCTGGCCGCGCTGGCCAAGGAGGACGTGCCCGAGGTCGTGCTGAAGGCCTACGGCGTGAACAGCATGTCCTTCGGCCGGGAGTACCTCATCCCGAAGCCGTTCGACCCGCGCGTGCTCACGTGGGAGGCGCCGGCGGTGGCCAAGGCCGCGTGCGACACGGGTGCGGCGAAGAAGCCCATTACCGACTGGAGCGCGTACCGCGAGCAGCTCGAGCGGTTGCTCGGCCCGTCCCGCAAGGTCATGCACTTCGTCATGCGCAAGGCCCGGAGCGACAAGCCCAAGCGCATCGTCTTCCCCGAGGGCGAGCACGACTCGATCATCCGCGCGGCCCGCAACATCGTCGATCAGAAGATCGGGATGCCGGTCCTGCTCGGGAACGCGAAGATGATCCGGGAAACGGCGGCCGGCCTCGGCATCGAGCAGCTGGAGTTCGAGATCGTCGACGTCCCGAACGCCGCGAAGAGCGCGGCGTACGCGAAGGCGCTCTACGATCTGCGGCAGCGCAAGGGCGTCACGCTGCCCGCCGCGGAAGATCTGGTGAAGGACCCGACCATCTTCGGCCTGATGATGGTACAGACGGGCGACGCCGACGGGTTCGTGGGCGGCATGTACCGCGCCTACCCGGAGACGATCCGGCCGGCGATCCAGATCCTCGGCCTGAAGCCCGGCGTGTCGCGCGTGTCGGCCGCGCACATCCTCGTGCTGAAGGACCGCATCTTTTTCTGCGCCGATACCATGGTGAACATCTCGCCGAGCGCGGAGGAACTGGCCGAGATCGCCCTGCTCGCCGCCGATCTGGCCAACAACTTCGGCGCGGAGCCGAAAGTCGGCATGCTGGCGTTCTCGAGCTTCGGCTCGGTGCCGCACCCGATCTCGAAGAAGGTGGCGCAGGCCGTCGAGATCGTGCGGGCGAAGAACCCGAAGATCGTGGTCGACGGCGAGATGCACCTCGACACGGCCGTCGTGGAGGAGATCGTCGAGAAGAACTACCCGCACTCGCGCATCAAGGGCGACGCGAACGTGCTGGTGTTCCCTGATCTGACGTCGGGGAACATCGGCTACAAGCTGGTGCAGCGTCTGGGCAACGCCGACGCCCTCGGGCCGATTCTGCTGGGCGTGCGCAAGCCGGTGAACGTGCTGCAGCACGGCATGACGGTGGCGGAGATCATCAACGTCGCGGCCATCACCGCGATGTCGGCCGAGTAGAAGCCGTCACCCGCCGCGCGGGGCCGACGCCGCGCGGTGCTGACATGCAGGCGATCAGCCACAGGAGAATCCCATGAACTTGCGGGATCAGTGGACCCGGGCGTTCGGCGTCGCCGGGCTGATTGCCATGCTCGTCGGCGCCATGGACCCTCTCGAAGGATCGGTGCTCATCGTCTTCGGCAGCGGGCTCGTAGCGCTGGGTGCCTTCCTCACGCACGACAAGCGCGACCTGCTCGCCTACAGGACGGTGGTCTTCATCCTGATCGCCGCAGGGGTGGCGGCGTTGTGGTGGGACAGCTCTGGAGGCAGGTCCGGACGTTCGATGTGGTGGAGCGTCCTGCTGCTGCCTTACCCGGCCGGATGGATCATGGCCGTGTGGGGCCCGGGATTGCCGCGTTGGTTCTCATGGCTGGCTCTCGTGGTCGGCGCCTGGTATCTCGTGATTCTCACGATGGTCGTCGTACGCGACGCGCAGCGCCAGGAGCCGGAGCTTGCGCTCATCTTCGGCGTCGTTGGCGTTCTGACTATCGCCGGCGCGGTCGTCCGGCTCAGGAAGCCGCCCGCGTGAGCGGGTGGGCCGGACTCGACGCTGCAGGAAAGTAGCCCGCACCCTGACGCGGCACGTCAGGATGCGGGCCTGGCGATGAACGATGCGGGCCTCGCGCCCGCGCGTCAGGAGCTTACGCGAGCTTGCGCCCGCCTTCGGCCGCCCACTTCTCCAGCATCGCCGTGGTGACCGACTTCGGCCGCTCGATCGCGTAGCCGAGGCCGCGGTCCCAGGTGATGTTGGCCATGCAGCCCAGCGCGCGTCCGACGCCGAACAGCACGGTGTAGTAGTCCCACTCCTTGACGCCGTAGTACCACTGGATGACGCCCGACTGCGCGTCCACGTTCGGCCACGGGTTCTTCGTCTTGCCGTGCTCGGTGAGCACGCCAGGCGCGACCTCGAAGATCATGGAGACGACCTTGAACAGAGGATCGTCCTTCAGGCCCGGCGTCGCGAGGCAGAACTCGCGCTGCGACATGTAGCGCGGGTCGGTCTTGCGGAGCACGGCGTGGCCGTAGCCGGGGATGACCTGGCCCGCGTTGAGCGTGTCCCAGAGGGCCTTCGTGATCAGTTCCTTGGTCGGCTCCTGGTCCGCGCAGTACTTCTTCTGGAACTCCATCGTCCAGCTCAGCACCTCCTGGTTCGCGAGGCCGTGCAGCGGTCCAGCGAGGCCGTTCAGGCCGGCCGAGTACGCGTAGTACGGATCCGAGAGCGCCGAGTGCACCAGGTGCGTCGTGTGCGCCGAGACGTTGCCCGACTCGTGGTCCGAGTGCAGGATGAAGTACATCCTGGCGACGTCCTTGTACGCCTCGCTCTGGCCGATCATGTGCGCGAAGTTCGCGCCCATGTCGAGCGCCGGGTCGATGGCGATCTGCCTGTCGCCCCGGTACTTCAGGTTGTAGATGAACGCGGCGACGATCGGGATCTTCGCCACGAGGTCGGAGGCGTCCTCGTAGACGTACTCCCAGGCGGCCATCTTGTTGAACTTGCCCGAGTTGTAATAGGCGAGGAACTTCGAGTCCTTCTGCAGCGTCAGCAGCCCGATCGACAGCATCGTCATCGGGTGCGTTTCGCGCGGGAGGGCGCGGAGGGCGTCGAACACGTACTGCGGGACGGCCTGGCGCGTCTTCCACTCGGCCACGACCTCGTCGACCTGCGCCTGCGTCGGCACGTCGCCGGTGAGCAGGAAGTACCAGAACGACTCGACCGTCGGGTACTTGGAGCCGGGCGCCTTCGGAAGCGCCTCGAACGTCTCCGGGATCGTCTTGCCCCTGAAGCGAATGCCTTCCTGGGGGTCGAGATACGAGATGTCGGTCACCAGGCAGCGGACGTCGCGGGCGCCGCCGATCGCCTGATCGATCGTGACCTGGTCGATCACGATCTTGCCGAACTCCTTCGTGAGCTTGGTGGTGCGAGGACGGAACTCCTCGATCTTCTGCTTGAGGGTGTCTTTCAGGGCCATGCTGCGTCTCTCCTTCGCGATGGAAGTAGGGGGATGGAAGATACCGCGAGTGCGCCGATGATACTCCAACCGCACGACCCATGGATCCCCCGTTCCACGGGCGCTTCGAGGCGGCGCCTCGTCGTCGAGGACCCCAGCGGTTCGCTCGATGGGCGTCAAGGGGCGGCCGCTCCCGGCGTGACACTCTGTCGCGCCGCCCGGCTCCGGACCCGGCCAATTGACAAGTTGTCTCACCACGCTGAGGTCACGTGGTCGCGGCATGACAAGTTGTCAAAGCCGCTGAATCCCGCTGCTCGACGCGAGGGAGGCTGAGCTTGATAAGTCAATGCTGGTGAACAGATTACGAGGACAGGCTGGGCCATCTCCTGGACCCCTGCGCGCGGCACCGCCCTTGCAGCCCTTCCGTCCGGATCCGTGTACTTTCGTCGGACCCGAGGCTCTCACAGACGTTCGAGGCCCGGAGGGGCAGCAGATGGCATTCATTCACGGTTTCATGATCGCGGCCTTCACGGTCGTTGGGGCGGATGCGCCCCAGCAGCCGGCCGCGCCGGCCGGCAAGGAGGTCTGCGCCGGCTGCCACGACCAGGTGGTGGCGCAGTTCGACCGGTCGGCCCACTCGGCGCTGGTGCTCAAGGAAGGCAGCCAGCAGGTCGCCGGGTGCGAGGCGTGCCACGGCAACGGCGCGAAGCACGCCGAAGCGGGCGGCGGCGCCGACACGATTCGTTCCTTCACGAACCTGTCCGACAGCGACGCGGCGCAAGCCTGTCTCACGTGCCACCGCCAGGGGCACGCCATGGAGTGGGCGGGCAGCCAGCATCAGATGGCGGGCGTCACGTGCATCGACTGCCACAAGATCCACCAGTCGCGACGGGCGATGGGCATGCTGACCGGCGTCGAGGGCATGGCGGTGTCGCACGCCACGGCGCCGGCGGCCCGCGGCTCGCTCGCCAAGCCGGAGACCGAGCTGTGCCTCGACTGCCACCAGCAGATCCGGACGAAGCTCATGCAGCAGTCGCGGCACCCGATCCGCGAGGGCCGGATGAGCTGCAGTTCCTGCCACGAATCGCACGGCGCCGGGATCAAGTCGGTGAAGTCGACCGAGCGGATCAACGACCTCTGCCTGTCGTGCCACGCGAAATACCAGGGCCCGTTCGTGTTCGAGCACTCGCCGGTCCAGGAAAGCTGCATGACGTGCCACGACCCGCACGGGGCGATGGCCAACAACATGCTCAAGCAGAACGAGCCGTTCCTCTGCCTGCAGTGCCACGAGATGCACTTCCACGCGGCGCGCGCCGGGCAGACCACGCCGTACCTGAGCCCGTCGGCGGGCCTCATTCCGAACAAGTACGGCGTCACGGGGTTCATGCAGGGCTACAACACGCGCTGCACGAACTGCCACATGAAGGTCCACGGATCCGACCTGCCGTCGCAGGGCGTGACCGGCCAGGGCAAGGCCATTTCCCGATAACGAGGTGACCATCATGAGCATGCGTCTCGTCCTGAAAGTGACGCTGGGCCTCGTCCTGGTCGCCGCCCTGTCGGGCAGCGTCCTCGCCCAGGCGCCCCAGAGCAAGACCGAAGGCATCGTCACGGCCGGCGCGCTCGCCGGCAGCAACGACGGCAGCCAGAACCGCCTCAACGAGTACGAGGTCGCCAAGGACGGCACCCTGCCGCAGTTTGGCGCCCAGGTGTGGGGCAACAACGGCACGTTCACCTTCGACCTGCTCGCGTCGCACGGCGGCGACAACCGCGACCAGAAGTACGGCGCGTTCCTGTCGGGCGGCGGCGGGCGCTTCAAGGCGTCGGTCACCTTCGACCGGTTCCTGCACCGCCTCGACCACGACCCGCTCGACTACATGGAGGCCGGCATCGGCAACTTCGTCGTGCGGGCCACCGACCACGACCCCGGCTCCGACTACTCGAGGGCCGTCGGCATGCTGAACACGAACGTCAGCGTCGCCGCAACGAAGAACGTCGAGTTCTTCGTCAGCCACAAGATGACGCTGCGCGACGGCGTGCACCAGGGCCTCACGATGTCGCACTGCTCGAACTGCCACGTCGAGTCGTTCGCCCGCCAGATGGACGAGACGACCAACACGCTGGCGGCGGGGGCGCGGGTGAACGCCGGCCGGTTCACGATGGACTACACCTTCGAGAATCGGACGCTCGACGAGCACGGCCCGACGCCGACGAACACGTACGACAACGCCGTCCACCCGGTGTCGCTCCTCGACATCTTCCTGAACCGCGTGCAGTACGACGACGCGAACGGCGCGCTGCCGTTCGACCTGGTGCCGAAGCAGACCAAGGTGACCAACACGGTGCGGGCGGCCTACGCCCTGCCCGGCGACGGCGCCATCTCGGGCAACTTCACGCACTCCTCGTCGAACAACGACTACGCCGACGTCGGCTCGACCTTCACCGGCGGCCACGCCCGGGTCACGATCCCGCTCGGCAAGCGGGCATATCTCAAGGGACTCTTCCGCAAGTACGAGATCGAAACGGAGAGCGTGTTCGTGGACGTCGTGGAACAGACCACGCCGGCCGGGCCCGGGGCGGGCCTGACGTACGCGCAGATGTACCCGGCGATGCTCCCGCTGGATTACTACACGGAGTCGACCGCGTCGCGCTCGCCGACCGAGATGGCCCTCGAATTCGCCTTCAGGCCGGGCAAGCGGTCGTCGATCAACCTGGGCTACGAGTACGAGGAGATCACGCGCGAGTCGTTCCACGTCGAGAAGTCGACGACCAACACCATCAAGGCGTCGGCCTACTGGCGGCCGGACAAGACCGTCAGCCTCCGCGCCCGCTACGAGCAGGCGATGACCTCGGACCCGTACGCGAACATCAACGCGGCCAAGCCGGCCGCCCTGCAGCTGGTGCCGACGCCCGGCGGGATGCCGTTCGGGCCGCTGTCGCTGCAGTACTTCGAGATGTACGACTCGCGGATGGCCAACCTCTCGTCGATCCCGACCGACACGGTGTTCGTCGAGGGAACGGCCGCCTGGTCGCCGTCGCAGACGTTCACGGTGTCGGGCCACTACCGCTACCGGGATCAGAAGAACGACGAGCTCAACTACTCGACGTGGGGCCACGACCTGCACATGCCAGGCGTCGAGGTCTACGTGGCCCCGACGCCGCGGTTCACGATGGCCGCCGGATGGGGCTACCAGAAGGACACGCTGGACACGGTGTTCAGCACGCTCAACTTCGGTGGTTGAGCGGGCGGCGTCACCGGGACCCAGTTGGGGTCCGTGCTCGACCAGGCCGGCTACAAGAGCGAGAACAACAACGCGTTCCTGAACCTGCAGTTCCTCGCCGGCGCGCGCACCGAGGTGTTCGCGACGACGATGTACAACAGCGGCAACGCCACCATCAGGGACTTCGTCTACGACTCGTCGAACATCATCCCGGGCACCGCGCTGCCCGCCGGCGCCCTCGACTTCCCGCTGATGTCGTCGTCGTTCGCCGGGTTCTCCGATCTCGACTACCGGACCATCATCCAGACCATCGGGGCGAACTTCCGGGCCACGAACAACGTGCTCATCAACACGTCGCTCTCGTTCGGCGACCTGAACGACGTGAAGCCGTTTCTCTACGACACGACGGGCAGCCGCGTGGGCTTCTACGCGGGTTTGAGCTGGGTCTTCTAGCGGCGGCGTGTTCTGACAACACCGGGGCGGGGGAGCATTGGCGTGCTCGCTCCCGCCCCGGTTCTTTCTTGTACCCCGGGTCTGAAGACCCGGGGCTCCATCGGGGTGGAGCTCGAGGCTTCCTTGGCCTGAGCCTGTCGAAGGCAGCCTCGACGTGACCGCCGCGCGTCAGTCGTACGCCAGGCGGGTACGTTCGTCACCCAGCGTCGGTTCCAGGAGCGGCGCCCACTCCTGAGCCTTCCACGTGCCGAGCTGCGCGTGCGTCAGGAAGTACTTCTGCGGGATCGGGTGCGTGCCGACGGCGACCTCCATGCCGTACTTCTCCGGGATGAAGCGGCGGAACGCCTCGAGATGCGGGCAGGGCGGGCAGCCGACCAACTCGACGTCGGGGTCCTTGTACGCGGCGAAGGCGCCCGCGCGCGCGGGCTGCCTCACAGCGCCGTCCCCGGAGCCGCGAGCGCGATCCGCCGCACACCCCGGATCTCCCGGAACGACGCGCCCTGGCCGAGCGCCTGCAAGGCCAGCGATTCGTCGACGACGTCCGACCCGGCCAGCACGTGGACGCCGTGGTCGAACAGCACGGGGGACAGCGGGGTCGTCGGACCGAGCGCCACGACGAAGGCATCGGGCCGGCAGAGCGACAGCAGGCCGTCGAAGGTGTGATTGATGAGCGCACTCGACGTCAGGCCCACGACGTCCGCCTGCGGAATGAGATCCGTGGCGGCACTGGCCGGCCAGTCGCCGTCGGCCGGGCACAGCTCCAGCACCCAGAGCGTGCCCACCTGGCGCTCGAGTTCCGGCACGAACGGGAAGTGGCCTACGAGCGCGACCTTCTTCCCGGCGCCCTTGCCGGCCAGAAGCGCGAGCGCGTTGAGTTCGGGGGCGCCCGCCCGGTCGAGGGGAATCAGGGAATTGAGGGCCGCCATGCCGATGCTCGCTTCGAGCGGGTTCGCGGACCGCACGTACTCGGCCAGCTCCCGTGCGCTCTTGGTATGGAGGCGCCCCACGTCGCGCACCGTCTCCTCGCCGTGCGGCAGGCACCCAAGCAGCGTCGAGGCGAGGCCGCAGCGCCGGCTGCACACCGCGGTGCAGTGCGCGCCGACGAGCACGGATCGAACCGGCGCATCGTCACGCGCGCTGCCGAGCAACTCGTCCACGATTGTCATGGCATGCGCCTTCGCGCTCATTGGTGCTCCTCTTCCGCTGCGCCCAGCAGCGGTTCGGTGTCGACGAGACGGAACTCCCACCCGCAGTGACCTTCAGCCTCGGGGTCGGGAGGGCAGTGCAGGCACGTGGTCTGGATGCGCGGGTCCACCGTGCGGGCGAACGTTTCGAACTCGACCTGCCCCACGCCCTTGCATGGGAAATCGGGGAGACCCTTGCGGCGGCGGGTGTCCTGCACGCGGCAGGACTCCATGAAGAACCTCAGGCGATCACCGTCCGGCGAGACCTCGGTCTTCCACGGATTGATGAAACTGTACATGCGGTACGCGAGGGCCTGCCGGAGGGACTCGAGGCCTCCCCCTGGCGGGATGGCGAACGCGGCCATGATGCGCTTCGCCTCGGCGGCCGCGAACCGCCGCCAGGACGCGGTGTCGAGAGCGATGGCCGCCTCCATGCCGAAGCGCTCCTCCGCCGCGAGGAACCAGCACCCATCGTGGGCGAGCCAGTTGCTGGCGAACACCTCCAACGCCCTCAAGAGACCGTCCCGGTCGAGCGAGGCGAACGCCGATGGCGTCCCGTCGCCGTCAGGCGTGGTGGTGGCCATGTCCGGCGCACGCCTCGTTCTGGTCCACCGGAGCCAGTGAGCCCGCAGTGAACGCCGCCAGGGTTTCGCCGACAGTCGGATGCACGGCGCGGTACACCGTGATCCCGGCAGCCTGCAGCTTCATCAGCGCTCCCATACCGATTCCGCCAACGACGATGCCGTCGACCGTTTCACCGGCGAGAACCGCGAGCGGCTGGCACATGCCGTGGGCGTGGTGCTGGTTGGCGTTGCCGACGAGACGACAAGTTCTTGATTCGGTATCGAGAATCATGAATGCCGGAGCCGAGCCGAAGTGCGCCGACACGCGGCTGTCGAGGCCACGATCCTCCAGCACGGGAATGCAGATCTGCATGATGGCTGTCCTTCTTGAATGAGCCCTTCGGATTGCGTCTTACGTCGTGCCGTGCCGGCAGCCCGGGTACGGCGTCGGCGCCTCAGCCTCGCCTTCAGGGCAATGACAGGCCCGGCCGTGCCGGCGGGGCCCGCCGTGCACGGGGCAGGCGGCGCGGGCCGGCGCGTGGTCGAGAATCGCCTCGGACGCCGCGTCTCCGACGAGCAGCGTTTTCTGCTCGACGAGGCTGCGGGCAACGGCCGTCCTGGCCCGGTTGAGGATGCGCGCGTACGTCTGACGCGACACGCCCATCCGCTCTGCCGCGGCGTCCTGATACAAGCCCTCGACGTCCGCGAGACGAATCGCCTCCAGTTCGTCGACGCCGATCCAGAGCGCGTCGGCCCTGATCGCGGCTCCGCCGATGGGCCTGAAGCCGCGGCCGCTCAGCTGGCAGCAGACACGGCGGGGAAGCGGAGGCCGCGACATGAGGATTACGAGCATATGCTCAGAATTGGGGCTTGTCAACGGCACCGCCAGACACCGTTGATGGCTCCGGTCATCGTCCGCACACGGCGAGGGCTGACGCAACGCCGGTCGCCGTTCCGAGGGCACGCGACAGGCGCCCTCCCGGTTTGCCCGGCCGCCACACTGCGCTAACATCGAGCCGGGGGCCACCCAACAGGAGACCGAGATGCTGAGTCGTTCCGCGTGCATCGGAGCGCTTCTCTGCTGCGCGATCACAAGTGCGCCGCTCGCGCACCTCAGAGAACGCCAGGCGACTGCCCCAAGGGCGCCCTGGCTCGTGTCGACGGCGTGGGTGCAAGAGCATCTCGGCGATGCCGACCTGGTCGTGCTCCAGGTGGCCGCGACCCGCCGCGAGTATCGGCAGGGACATGTGCCTGGCGCGCGCTTCGTCTGGGCGCAGTCGTATGCGCCCTCGACGCCCGACGGGTCCTACGAGCTGCCGACGATGGAGCAGGCGGCCGCGCTGTTTCGGGAGCTCGGCCTCCGGCCGGACTCGCGCATCGTCCTCGTTTGCGCGGGCACCGCGCTGCCGCAGACCGCGCGGG